>PVBE010809162.1_pt1 | contig 11712 bp, 12 predicted proteins | sample 1631181 | NCBI WGS metagenome assembly PVBE01 (sample SAMN08397723, study PRJNA350692) | Marine metagenome, whole genome shotgun sequencing project. | isolation source: water | place: Pacific Ocean | collected 2012-04 | reverse complement strand
CCTCGGCGACGCCGGTCTTGGTGCGCAGCCAGGCGAAGTACAACACCTTCACCGCGAAACCTCGTTGAAAGGCAGAAAATCGACGATCGCGCCGGCCGCCAGGCGGGTCATCTCCTCGGGAAGCTCGACCAGTCCATCCGCCTCGACCATCGAGGACAGGATGCCGGCGCCCTCGCGCTCGAACTTGTGGGCCTCGATCTCGCCGTCCTCGGCCTTGCCAAGCCGCGCCCGCACCCATTCGCGGCGTCCCGGCTTCTTGGCGTAATCGAAGGCGGCGCGGACGTGGAACAGTCGGGGTTCCACCTCGCCGGCGCCTGCTAGGCGGAGAACCAAGGGCCGCGCGAATCTCATGAAGGTCACCATCGTCGCCACCGGGTTGCCGGGCAGGCCGACAATCGGGACCGTGCCCACCTGACCGAGCGCGAGCGGCCGGCCCGGCTTGATCGCAAGGCGCCAGAAGTGTACGCGCCCGAGGGCTTCGATCGCGGTCTTGACGTGGTCCTCGTCCCCCACCGAGACGCCGCCCGAGGTGACCAGAAGATCGTGTTCGTCCGCGGCATCGCTGAGCGCGGCGCGGACCGCCTCGATGCGGTCGGGCAGGATGCCGAGGTCGGTGACCTGGCAAGGCAAGGATTCGAGAAGGCCCAAGAGCACGTACCGGTTGGCGTCGTAGACGCCGCCGGCGCCGAGCGGGCGGCCCGCGTCGGTGACCTCGTCGCCGGTCGAGAACACGGCCACCCGGAGCAGGCGGTACACCTCGAGCGCGGTGCAGCCGACCGAGGCGGCGAGGCCTACGTCCTGGGGCCGAAGTCGCCGGCCGCGCGCCAGGATGAGCCGCCCCTCGGCCACATCCTCGCCGCGGCGTCGCCGGTTGTCGCCGCGGCGCAAGCCGGCGGCCACCACCACCGCCCCGTCGGCCGCTTCGCAGTCCTCCTGCATGGCGACGGTATCGCAGCCCTCGGGCACCGGCGCGCCGGTGAACACGCGCACCGCTTGGCCCGAACCGACGGCGCCGGTGTAGGGGTGCCCGGCGGCGGCGCGGCCTTCGAGTCGCAGCGTCGAGGGGCCCTCGGCGCGCAAGTCTTGGAATCGGAACGCGTAGCCATCGACGGCGGCGTTGTCGTGCGGCGGCACGTCGCGGTCCGCGATCACGTCGGCGGCGAGAATATGTCCGAGGCCGGCGCGCAGGCCCACGGTTTCGCTTCCGGCGACCGTAACCGCACGCTCGTCCAGTAGCCGAAGTGCTTCGGCCATGGTCATGAGGCGGCTGCCGAAGGCGAAGCAATCGTCGGCGAGCTGGGCCATCTCAGGCGGTCTTTGACGACGGCGCGAGGCCGCAATGGGCGAGCAGCAGATCGGCGATGGCGGCGATGTCGTCGCGGTCGACGACGGGCACCGGCGCCTCGGGCAAGGCGACATCGCTCGCGATGGCGAAGATGTGGGGATCGTCGCCGGCCAGCGAGGGCTTGCCGTTGGCCCCACTATGAACCTCGATCTTGTCGTGATCGTGTTGCTTGAAGCCTTCGACGATCACCAGATCGACCGGGCTCAGTCGGGCGATGACTTGCTCAAAACTCGCCTCCGGCTCGCCCCGGTTCTCGTGCACCAGCGCCCAGCGTACCGACGAGGTGACCAACACCTCGGCCGCGCCGGCGACACGGTGGGCGAAGGAATCCTTGCCCGGCTTGTCGATATCGAACTCGTGGTGCGCGTGCTTGGCGGTGGAGACCGTGAAGCCGCGGCCAATGAGCTCTGGCAACAGACCGACCAGTAGCGTGGTCTTCCCGCTTCCGCTCCACCCGGCGAGCCCGACGACCTTCATCGATGTCAGGTCAGCCGGTGCGGCTGCTTCGCTTCGCCCGACGCGAGGGTGCGCCGCTGGGCTCGCCGCGGGTCGCACCGCCGATATGGCGAAGCCCGGCGCGCAAGTAGTCATAGCCGGTATATAGGGTCAGGACCGCCGCGACCCATAGGCCGACGACGCCGATCTCGGCGGCAGGGATCGAAAAGGGAGCGGCATCGGCCAGCAAGAGCATCGTGATCGCGGCCATCTGAAGCGCGGTCTTCCACTTGGCGAGCCTCGATACCGGTACCCCGATCGACAGCCCGGCGAGGAACTCGCGCAGGCCCGAAACCAAGATCTCGCGGCACAGAATGACGATCGCGGCGAGCACATCCCAATCGGCGATGCGGTCATAGGCGACCAACATCAGCACCGCCGCAGCGACCAGAAGCTTGTCGGCCAAGGGATCGAGGAATCGCCCGAGGTCCGACTGTACATCGCGCCGGCGCGCCAGATAACCGTCGAGATAGTCGGTGATGCTGGCCGCGAGGAAGAGCGCAAAGCCAACCCAGTTGGCGCTCGGGAACGGCAGATAGAAGGTCGCAATCAGCGCCGGAATCACGGCGATTCGCGACAGTGTCAGAAGATTGGGAAGGCTTTGTGCCATGGCCGATCGTGACCGCCCGCGCCGAGGAATGAAGGTCACCGGCCAACGATCATAGCATCAATCCTGTTCGTGAAAGTGGGCGTAGATCGTGCCGGCCACGGCCCGGCTGATCCCGCTCACCGCTTCGAGGTCCTTGCGACCGGCGTTGGACACCGCGCGCGCCGAACCGAAGTGGTGGAGGAGTGCGCGTTTGCGCTTGGCGCCGATGCCCGGAACCTCGTCGAGCACCGAGTGGACGATCGCCCGAGCCCGCCGGGCGCGGTGGGCGCCGATGGCGAATCGGTGGGCCTCGTCGCGCAGCCGTTGTAGGAAGTAGAGCACGGGATCGCCCTCGGCAAGCCGGAACGGGGGGCGGCCGGGCACGTGGAGGTGTTCACGCCCGCCGTCCCGCTTGCGCCCTTTGGAGATGGCCACCGCGGCGACGCCGCTGACGCCGAGATCGGCAAATACCTCGAGCGCGACCCCGAGCTGCCCGGCGCCGCCATCGATCACCACCAGATCCGGCCATTGGCCGGTGCTGCGGGTATCGTCCTCCTTGATGAGCCGCGTAAAACGCCGGCTCAGCACCTCGTGGATCATGCCGTAGTCGTCCCCCGGGCTGAGGTCTTGGCGCTTGATGGTAAAACGCCGGTAGGCGTTCTTCATCAGGCCTTCGGGCCCGGCGACGATCATGCTGCCGACCGGATGGCTGCCTGAGATATGGCTGTTGTCGTACACCTCGATGCGGCTCGGCGCGGCCTCGAGGCGGAAGGACTTGGCGAGGCCGGCAAGGAGCCGGCGCTGGGTCGCGCTCTCGGCGAGCCGCCGGGCAAGCGCCTCGCGGGCGTTGGCGGCGGCCTGGACGACCAGGCTTCGCTTGTCGCCACGCCGGGGATGGAGCAGTCGGACCCGCCGTCCGGCGCGGACGCCGAGCGCCGCCTCGATCAACTCGCGAGCCTCCACGGGGTGGCTGAGCAGCACCAGTTTCGGCGGCGGGCGGGCGGCATAGAACTGGCCGAGAAAGGCGGCGATCACCTCGGCGGCCTCGGCACTGTGCGCGTGCGCCGGGAAGTAGGCCCGGTTGCCGAAGTTCTGGCCGGAGCGGAAGAAGAAGACCTGAACGCAGCTGGCGCCGGCGTCTTGGTGGCAGGCGATGACGTCGGCGGTGTCGATGCCGCGGACGTTGATGCCCTGGCGCGACTGGATCTGGGTCAGCGCACGGATGCGATCGCGGAAGACCGCCGCCGTCTCGTAGTCGCGCCCCCCCGCCGCCGCCTGCATGCGCGCCGAAAGCCGAGACTGGATATCGTGGCTACGCCCCGACAGGAAGGCCCACGCCTCGTCGACGATGGCGTCGTAATCGTTGCCGCCAATACGGCCGACGCAGGGCGCGGTGCAGCGTTTGATCTGATATTGGAGGCAGGGGCGGGTGCGGCTCGCGAACACGCTGTCGGAGCACGAGCGCAGCGGAAAGGCGCGTTGTAGCGCCTGCAATGTCTCGTTGACCGCGCGCGCCGAGGCGAATGGCCCGAAGTACTCGCCCTTGCCGCTACGCGCGCCGCGGTGCTTGGCCAGCTGCTGCCAGGGCTTGCCGCCGGTGATGACGATGTAGGGAAAGGACTTGTCGTCCCGGAGGAGGATGTTGTAGCGCGGCTTGAGTTTCTTGATGAGGTTCGATTCCAGGAGCAAGGCCTCGACCTCGGTGTGGGTGGTGATGATCTCGATCGAGGCCGTGAGCCCCACCATCGTCTGAATCCGGACCCCCAGCGCCCCGGCGCCGGCGTAGCTCGTCACCCGTTTCTTCAGATTCTTGGCCTTGCCGACGTAAAGGACGTTGCCCTTGGCGTCGTGCATTCGGTAGACGCCCGGCGCGCTCGGCAAGGTGCGCAGCGCGGCGCGAATCACCTGCGAGCCGGTCTCAGGCTCAGGCACAGCAGCGGGTGGCGAGGACGGCATCAGCGGTGGTCTCACGCGGCCGTGAGCTTATCCACCAAAGCTGTGGATAGGTTTGTTGGAAAGTCCGACGTTTGAACCCGACCCCCAACGAATCCGAGCCGTTGGCGTGTTTGCTCAAAAAATAGGCAGAACTCGTAAGCATCTGAAACTATAGCAAAAAATAATGTCAAGCGCTAAGTGTCAGTAAATAATGGGAAATCTCGCTCCGCCTGGACCAGATGTCGCGGCGACGACCGGCCCTGTGTACAAAACCCGCTGTGACAGTCACTTTCGAGGGTCGCTCAATCGCGAACGCGTTCGATCTCGACGCCCACGGTCGCCCCCTCCGGCGCGGCATTGAGTTTCTCGACGCGTACCCGCGTCGAGGCGACACGGCGGTCGGCGAGACACATCTCGGCAATGCGCTCGGCAAGCGTTTCGACCAGGTTGATGTGGCCGGCATCGACGATGGCCCCGATCCCGTCGATGACCTTCTGGTAGTCGACGACGTTCGCTACATCGTCGTCGACCGGGCCCTCATCGACCGCGAGGTCGACGCTGATCCGCACCGGCTGGGCGGCCCGTTTCTCGTGCTTGTAGACGCCGATGCGGGCGCCGAGGACGAGGTCGTGGACGAACACACGGCGGAGGCGCGATCGCTCGTCACCATGCGGCGGTGGGCTCATTCCATGCTTCCCCCGACCTTCGGCGATGGCGCCACCAGATGCTGACCGCCATCGAGGGCTATCATCTGCCCGGTCATAGCCGGCGCGTCGAGAATGAAGCGGACCGCCGCGCATATCTCGGCCGGGCTGGTGCCGCGCCCGAGCGGGGTGGCGGATGACTGCGCGGTGAACTCGGTTTCGGACTGGCGCGCGCTGGCGAGTGCCGGACCCGGGCCAATGCCGTTGACGCGCACCCGCGGCGCCAGCGCCAGCGCCAGCGTTCGGGTCAGGGTCCAGAGCGCCGACTTGCTGGCGGTGTAGGAGATAAACTCCGCCGTCAGGTTCCACACGCGCTGATCGAGGAGATTGATGACGTTGCCGTGGGCGCCGTCGGGCAGTTGGCTCACCAACTGCTGAGTCAGCGCCAGCGGCGCCCAGGTATTGGTCTCGAAGTGACGCCGCCAGGAATCTTGGGTCGCCGAGGCGGCGGTGTCGTACTCGAACACGGAGGCGTTGTTGATCAGGCAGGTGAGCGGGCCCAGCGCGTCGCCAGCGCGGCGGACCAGGGAGAGGCATTCCTCCTCGCGGCCGAGGTCGGCGTCCAGGGTCACGCTGGCCCCACCGTGGGAGGCGATTTCGGCGGCTACCTCGGCGGCAGCCCCGGCCGAGCGGTGATAGTGGACCGCGACCGCCCAGCCATGGCGTCCAAGGTCGAGGGCTATGGCTCGCCCGATACGCGCCGCCGCACCCGTCACCAGGACGGCGCCAGCGGCCGATCCCCGTGATCCCTGAGCCGGCCTCTCGCCGTCGTGCTGTGCCATCCCCGGTCCTAGAGCTGGGCCAAAATATAGGCGACGTAGCCGGCCATGAATACCGCCCCCCCGGCCCGTCCGATCGAGGCGCGCCGCCACACGAAGGGCATCACCACGATGGCGGCCGCGATCATGATCCAAATGTCGAACGCGAGAACCTCCGGTGGCACGGGCAAGGGCACAACCACCGCCGTAGCGCCGGCGACGCCGAGAATGTTGAACAGGTTGCTGCCCAAGACATTGCCGATGGCAAGCGAGCTGTGGCGGTGGACGATCGCCATCAGCGCCGTCGCCAGCTCCGGCAGCGAGGTGCCGAGTGCGATCACGGTCAGGCCGATGACCGCCTCGGAGACGTCAGCGGCGAGGGCCAGCGAAACCGCGCCGTCGACCAGCACATCGGCACCGACGATCAGTCCGGCGATGCCGCCTAGAATGTAGAAAACCGAGCGCCATAGCGGTCGGCGCGCGTTCTCGTATTCCTCAACCTCTTCGGTGTAATGATCCTCGGGGCCGCGGCCTCCGAGGGCGGCGCGGTAGTGCCACGCGACGTACGCCGCCAGCGCCGTCGCCATGATTACGCCATGCCACCACTCGAGGGCGCCGCCCAGACACACGATCGCGAACACGATACTGGCCGCCACCATGAGCGTGGTATCGATCCGCAGCCCCTTGGCGTCGCAGGCGATGGGTCGGATGAGCGCCGCAAAACCGAGGACCAGGAGCACGTTGGCGATGTTGCTGCCGATGACGTTGCCGATCGAAATCTCCGCCGCCTGGTTCAAGGCCGCGTCCATGAGCGCGGCGTCGAGCACCACGACCAGCTCGGGCATCGAGGTGCCCATGGCGACCACGGTCAGACCGACCACGAGCGGGCTTACGCCGATTCGGCGGGCAAGCGTGACTGCGCCGCGGACCAGGATGTCGCCGCCGACCAGCAGCACGATCAGGCCGCCGAAGACTTGCCCGTACATCATGGCGTGGCCGCAGCGGCAAGGTTGGCGGCGTGGCGAACCGCCGCGCCGCGCCCGAGAGGAAGGAGGCTCACGTCAGCCCGGGGTTGGTTCGCCGGTGATTCGCTACTCGACGTGCGCCAGCGCCTCGGCCGGCACGAAACTGAGCCGGCCCTCCTCGCCGGGCTTGAGCCAATAGAGTTCGAGCGTCGAGGTGTTCTTGCGCTCGAAGTACCACAATGACAGCGGGTACCACCCGGGCTCGGCGATCTGGACCGTGATCAGCTCGGAATAGCGGTCGGCGTGGACCGTGGGATCGTTGACGATCAGCTTGCCGCCGATTTCCAAGCGCACGCCGTCGTTGGACTGCATCGCCAGGACCCAGTCGCCGGCCTCGGCAAAGTGAATCATTCCCCCGATGCCGGCGCCGACACCGTCGTCGGAGCCGCTGGTCAGGACCTCGCCGGCCCCGGTGTGGTAGTTGAGCATGCGCAGCGGCTCGCCGAGCTTGCCATCCTTGTACTTCGCCCACTCCTTGATCTCGTGGACCCGCCGGAACATGCTGAAGTAGTACTTCACCGCGAGACCAGGCTTGATCTCGGCGGGATCGGGCTCGGCCGCCAGCGGCGTCAATCCGGAGATCGTCTCCGCCGACAGCGGTGCGCACGCCGCCGCCGCCAGCACCGTCGCGAGCGCGGTGCGAAGAACGAATCTAGGACTCAGCGGCATCCTATTCTCCCCCCTGTTGTTATCTCGTCCTCTCGGCATATCGCAATACCATGTCGCGTAGCGTCACCAAGCCGCAGAGCTCACGATCGTGGTTGATGACCAAGGCGCGCGAAAGCTCGAAGCGGACCAACAGCCGAATCCCGTATTTGATGTCCATTTCTTCGGGAAGGGTGATGACCGGCTTGGACATGACCTCGTAGACATTGACCCGCTCGGCCGAACGCTGGACGGCAATAACCTGGTTGGCGATATCGGAAACGACCAAGAGGCCGAGCTCGTCGTCGGGGTCGCGGCGCTCGATCACCAGGGAGCTCATGCCCGATTCGGCCATGATCGCCATCGCCTCGTGAACCGTCGCCATGCGATCGATGGTGCGGACATCCCGGCTCATCACCTCGCCGACGCGCGCGATGTTGTTCTCGCTCATAGTCGCTCCTCGATCTCGTGGCTGATCGTTTCCAACTGCGATCCCATTCCGACCGCATCCTCGATCGCCATCTGAAACGCGATCCCGGCGCCATGCCGCTTGTCGAACTCCCCGGCGGTGGAGATTTCCTCGAGCACGGTACGGCTGATCTGCTCGGCCACCAGGAACATCAACAGATCGCGCTGCCCCGAAAGGTCGAGTCCGAGGAACGTTTTCTCCGGCTCGATTCCTTCGCCGCGCACGCTGGTGACCACCGTGGCGCCAGTCGAGCCGGCCTCGCGTGCGGCCTTCAAGATCGCTTCGGTCCGATCATCGTCGACTAGGGCCATGATGAGCTTGAACTTCATGGTTGTTCCTCCTCACCAGTGTCGGAGTGGGTGTGGCGCTGGCGTGCGGCCGAGAGCTGGGCGTACCCGAGGACGCAAACGATCGGGAAGAGGCTGGCAAACGCGATCAATCCGAAGCCATCCAGCAGCGGGCTGCGTCCGGGAACGTTGGAAGCGAGCCCAAGGCCGAGCGCTGTCAAAAGCGGGACGGTCACCGTCGAGGTGGTGACGCCGCCGGAATCGTAGGCCAGCGCGATGATGCTACGCGGCGCCCGCAGAGTTTGCAAAATGACGATCATATATCCGGCCACAATATAGAGATAAAGCGGTGTGCCCGTCACGATGCGGACCGCGCCAAGTGCCACACCGATCGCGACCCCGACCGCCACCGCGATCCGCAGGCCCCAGACGCTCACGCTACCGCCCGACACCTGGTTGGCCTTGATGGCCACCGCGATTAGTGCCGGTTCGGCGATGGTTGTGGCGAAGCCGATGGACGCCGCGAAGACGTAGACCCAGGCGTAGGCGCCCCAGCCGGGTGTCGATCCGGCGAGCGCGTCGGGGGCGATGAAATCCGGCGCCGTGAGCTGGCGGGCCATGAGTTCGCCGAGCGGAAACAGCGCTTCTTCAAGGCCAACGGTGAACAGCGTCAATCCGACGAAGACGTAGACGATGCCCAGCCCCATCCGCTTCCAGTCCGCCGGCAGGCGACGCAGGAACAGAACCTGGAACGCGAGCAAGATGATGATGATCGGCAGCAGGTCGCGCAGTCCGGCGAGCGCGGTCGTCCCGAGTTGGCCGAGCAAGGTCATGGCGCGGCGGAGGGCGGGCTCACGTGCCGCCCAACCCCTGCCACACCATCCCGAAGAGCATGACCAGAATCATCGGCGTGAGCGAGGCGAAGGCGATGAGCCCGAAGCCATCGACGAGCGGATTGCGTCCCTTGATCGCACTGGCGAGACCGACGCCGAGCGCGGTTACCAACGGAACGGTCACGGTCGAGGTGGTGACGCCGCCGGCGTCGTAGGCGATGCCGACGATGGTGTCGGGCGCGAACGGGGTAATCGCGACGACGATCAGATAGCCGCCGATGATGAGCACCGGGAGCGGCCAGCCCTTGACGATGCGGACAACGCCGATCACCAACGCCAGACCCACGGCGATAGCGACGGTGAGGCGCAGGAAGAACGCGTAATCCGCACGCGCCGCCTCGTCCCGGCCGACGATGCCCGCCGCGGCCGCGGCCTCGGCAGCCTCGCTCGCGACCGCCACCAGCGCCGGCTCGGCCGCGGTGGTGCCGAAGCCGAGCGCGAAGGTAAAGGCCAGCAGGATCGATACGCTGCCACGGCGGGCAAGCGCGTCGGCCATGGCCTCACCGAGCGGAAACAGGCCGAGTTCGAGTCCCTGGACGAACAGCGTCAGCCCGACCATGACCAGGGCGAGGCCGGTGAGGATCGACGAAAGGTCGGGAAGCGGCGCCTTGAGGACGACGACCTGAAAGAAGGCGATGACGAGGATGATCGGCGCGAGATCGCGGATCGAGAGGAGGACCAGCCGGAGGAGGCTGAGGAGGGGCGCGACCATCCGTCGGGCCGGCGCAGGCGCTAGGCGTTGGGCGGCATCATCACCCCATATCTAACCGCTCCGCGCCGCCGCCGCAACGCGATGGGCGATTCTCACATGCGCAGCGGTTTCTTGATCTTGCCGCGGACTTGGCGAGTTCCGGGGCGACCGGCGGTGGAGCGCGCTTTGTCGCGGCTTTGGACGCGGCGCTCGGCCCGCGCGGCGGAAGATCCGAGCCCGAGCTCGACCCCTTCGAGCCGCTTGATCTCGTCGCGTAGACGCGCGGCGTCCTCGAACTCGAGGTTGGCAGCGTGCTCGAGCATGCGCTTTTCGAGGTCCTCGAGGTAGCCCTTGAGGTTGTGACCGATCAGATGCAAGGCTTCGGCGTCACCGGTCTCGACGGTCGCATAGTCACCCTCGCAGACACCTTCGAGGACATCGCCGATGGACTTGCGCACGCTCTCGGGCGTGATGCCGTTTTGGTCGTTGAAGGCCTGCTGCTTCTCACGTCTCCGGCTGGTCTCGTCCATCGCGCCGGTGAGGCTGTCGGTCATCTTGTCGGCGTAGAGGATCACCCTCCCGTCGAGGTTGCGCGCGGCGCGGCCGATGGTTTGGATGAGCGAGGTGCGCGAGCGCAAGAAGCCTTCCTTGTCGGCATCGAGGATGGCCACCAGCGCGCACTCGGGGATGTCCAGGCCCTCACGCAGGAGGTTGATGCCGACCAATACGTCGTAGGCGCCGAGGCGCAGATCGCGGATGAGCTCGATGCGCTCGATAGTGTCGATGTCGGAGTGCAGATAGCGCACGCGGATTCCGGCCTCGTGCATGTACTCGGTGAGGTCCTCGGCCATGCGCTTGGTCAGCGTCGTTACCAGCACGCGCTGGCCGCGGGCGGCGACCTCTTTGCACTCGCCGATCAAGTCGTCGACCTGGGAATCGACGGGGCGGACGATGCACACCGGGTCGACCAGGCCGGTCGGCCGAATCACTTGCTCGACGAAGGCGCCGCCGGTGCGCTCCAACTCCCACGGCCCCGGGGTTGCCGAGAGGAAGATCGTCTGGGGACGCATGGCGTCCCATTCCTCGAACTTCAGGGGCCGGTTGTCGATGCAGCTGGGGAGGCGAAAGCCGAACTCGGCGAGCGTCGATTTGCGCTTGAAGTCGCCACGGAACATGCCGCCGAGCTGCGGCACCGTCACGTGACCCTCATCGACGAAGACGATGGCCTCGTCCGGCAGGTACTCGAACAGCGTCGGCGGCGGCTCGCCGGGCCGCCGACCGGTGAGATAGCGCGAGTAGTTCTCGATACCGGCGCAGGCCCCGGTCGCCTCCATCATCTCGATATCGAAGCGGGTCCGCTGCTCGAGCCGCTCGGCCTCCAGGAGCTTGCCCCGCTGCCGCAACTCTTCGAGCCGCGTCTGAAGGTCGCCCTTGATCAGCCGCACCGCCTGCTGAAGCGTCGGACGCGGCGTCACGTAGTGGCTGTTGGCGTAGATCTTGACGGATTCGAGGGTCGCGGTCTTTTCGCCGGTAAGGGGGTCGAACTCGGTGATCGATTCGAGCTCGTCACCGAACAAGGACAGTCGCCAGGCCCGGTCCTCGAGGTGGGCGGGGAAGACCTCGACCACGTCGCCGCGCACGCGGATGGCGCCACGCTGAAACGCGGTGTCGTTGCGCCGGTATTGAATCTCGATCAGCCGCTTGAGCAGCGCGCCGCGCTCCACGCTCTGCCCGCGCTCGAGGGCGAGCGCCATATCCTGATAGGTCTCCACCGCGCCGATGCCGTAGATGCAGGAAACCGAGGCGACGATGATCACGTCGTCGCGCTCCAAGAGCGCGCGCGTCGCCGAGTGGCGCATGCGGTCGATCTGCTCGT
>PVBE012841614.1_pt1 | contig 11713 bp, 13 predicted proteins | sample 1631181 | NCBI WGS metagenome assembly PVBE01 (sample SAMN08397723, study PRJNA350692) | Marine metagenome, whole genome shotgun sequencing project. | isolation source: water | place: Pacific Ocean | collected 2012-04 | reverse complement strand
GGTGTAAAAATTGCTGCACAGTCAGGTATCTCATTTAACATTAAAGAAAATGGGAAAGTAGTTCAGGGTTCACCAGCATTTTCATATATGCCATACCAGAGATCCTATGTATTATTTAAGAACCTGCCAGATATGCATAATAAACTACTTAGCCTGGAAGAAGAAATTAAAAAACTTAAAGAAAAAACCTGATTCTAGGGCTTTTCTCTCTCTGTAACTTCGTATTTATAAAATATTTTTCTATTTAACCTCGTTAATTTAATTTGATAGAATTATATTTGTGCTTGAATTAAAACAACACTTAATGGCTTCTAAGCAAAGAACTATAGCCAAACCAATTAGCTTAAAAGGTTTAGGATTACATACAGGGAAAAAAGTTGAATTAACATTTCAACCTGCATCTGAAAATCATGGGATCATTTTTCAAAGAACTGACCTCCCGGAAAAGATCCGCATTGAGGCACATGTTAATAATGTTATCGATACGTCAAGAAGTACTGTTCTTGGAAAGAATAATATCAGGGTAGGAACTGTTGAACATGTACTCTCTGCAATATCAGGACTGGGAATAGATAATGTTCTTATTGAAATATCAGGTGAAGAAATTCCTATACTTGATGGCAGTTCGAAAATTTTTGTAAATGTACTTCTTGAAGCCGGGCTGGTTGATCAGGATGCAGATAAAAATATTTTCACATTAACAGAGAATATATCATATTATGATGAGAAAAAAGGTATTGAAATGCTTGCTGTACCTGATGATAAGTTTTCTCTTAATGTGATGGTTGATTATAATTCAACAGTATTGGGAAGCCAGTATGCTGTTTATAATGGATCAACCGACTACAAAAAGGATATTGCCGGATGTAAAACTTTTGTATTTTTTCGTGAACTTGAATATTTGCGTGAAAATAATCTGATTAAAGGGGGAAGCCTGGATAATGCTCTAATAATACTTGAAAGAGAAGTTAGCCAGGAAGAGCTCGATCGTGTGGCTGATATATTTGACAAACCCAGGATTAAAGTTAAATCTCAAGGGATATTGAATAATACAGACTTGGTGTTCAAAAATGAGCCTGCCAGACATAAGTTGTTGGACCTCATAGGTGATCTTATGTTGATTGGGCAACCAATTAAGGCAAAGATCATTGCTAAGAAACCCGGACATTATTCAAATGTTGAATTTGCCAGGAATATTTATTCATTTATTACCAGAGAGAAGAAAAAATCTCATATTCCACAATACAATCCTAATAAAGAACCTATAATTGGAATAAAAAGAATAAAAGAACTCCTTCCCCATAGACCCCCATTTCTGCTTGTTGACAAAATAATTGAAATGTCGGAATCACATATTATAGGAATTAAAAATGTTACACTAAATGAACCATTTTTTGTTGGTCACTTTCCTAATGATCCCATAATGCCTGGTGTGCTAATTGTTGAAGCTATCGCACAGGTTGGAGGTATACTTGTATTAAGCTCAGTTCCTGATCCTCAAAATTATGCTACATATTTTTTGAAAATTGATAAAGTGAAATTTAAACGTAAAGTTGTTCCCGGAGATACACTGGTGTTTAGTCTAAAATATTCGGCCCCTATTAGAAGAGGAGTGGTTTCTATGATAGGCCAGGCATATGTTGGAGATAATCTAGTTATGGAAGGGGAAATGATGGCTCAAATTGTAAAAGAAAAGTAAGAAGTTTATGGACCAGGCACTAATATCTGTACATCCTGATGCTAAGATAGCTGATGATGTAATAATTGAACCATTCGTAAAGATTTATGATAATGTTGAAATTGGCGAGGGAAGCTGGATTGGATCTAATGTTACAATCATGCAGGGTGCTCGTATAGGCAAGAATTGTAAAATCTTCCCTGGAGCAGTAATATCAGCTATACCTCAAGACCTAAAGTTTAAAGGTGAGGATACAATAGCTGAAATTGGAAATAATACCACTATACGTGAGTGTGTAACCATGAACCGTGGAACTATCGCCAAAGGAAAGACTAGTGTTGGGAATGACTGTCTGCTGATGGCTTATGTTCATGTTGCTCATGATTGTTGTATAGGTAATAATGTAATCATTAATAATAGTGTTGGACTAGCCGGTGAAATAGTTATTGATGACTGGGTCATAATGGGAGGAATGTGCGGTGTCCACCAATTTGTTCATATTGGTGAACATTCTTTTGTTGGAGGAGGCTCATTGGTTGGAAAAGATGTACCACCTTATGTTCTGTCAGGTCGTAACCCTTTGTCATATGCTGGAATTAATGTCGTGGGACTAAAAAGAAGAGGTTTTTCTGAGGAAAAAATAAAGGATATACATGATATATATAGAATTATCTATCAAAAGGGCCTAAATATTACACAGGCACTACAAATGATCGATAGTGAAATTAAAGATGGTCCGGTAAAAAGTTTGATATCTGACTTTGTCCGTAATTCCGATAGAGGAATAATCAAAGGATTGTCAGGGAAATAATCTGCATTAATTAATTCTTTAGAGGATTCCAGCCTTGAGAACTTAATTCAATTGTATCACCCCCACTTAAAATTAAATGCCTTTCAGATTTATTTTTGTTAATTTGCCCAATTTGCTTTATTTCAGGTATCCCTTTAATTTTTTCATACTGCTCAGGTGAAATTGTAAAAAGAAGTTCGTAATCTTCTCCTCCGTTTAATGCAAGATTTATAGGATTAATATTTATTTCTTCTGCAAATCTAACTGTTTCATCATGCAATGGAATTTTATTCTCAAAAATTTGGCAACCAACCTTAGAAGCATTACATATATGAAGAATATCAGATGACAAACCATCAGATATGTCAATCATAGAACTAGGTTTAATATCAAACTTATGAAATAATTCAATAATTTCTTTTCTCGCCTCAGGTTTTAGTTGCTTTTCCAGAATATAACTATATCCTTTCATGTCAGGCTGATTACCAGGTCCCGATTCAAATACTTTTTTTTTCCCTTTCCAATAATTGTAGACCTGCAAAAGCGCCTCCAAGATCACCTGTTACACAAATCAGATCATTATTTCCAGCTTTATTTCTATAAGTAACTTCCCCCATACTTGCCTGCCCTAAAGCAGTAACACTAATTAACATGCCTGTTAATGAGGATGATGTGTCACCACCTACAAGATCAACATTGTAATTATCACAAGCCAGCTTTATTCCCTCATATAAGTCCTCAGTAGCTTTTAAACTTATTTTATTTGATATAGCAAGTGAAAAAGTTATTTGTTTGGGTATACCATTCATTGCATATATGTCAGACAAATTAACAACAACTGATTTGTAACCCAAATGTTTCATGGGTGTATAAACCAGGTCAAAGTGAATTCCTTCAATTAACATGTCGGTTGTAAGGAGTACATGCTTGTTTTCGTAATTAAGAACCGCTGCATCATCTCAAATCGATTGAACTGTTTCTGAATTTTTTATATTGAAGCCTGAAGTAAGATGATTAATAAGACCAAATTCGCCAAGATCTGCAATTTTTAATACTTTTTTATTAGTTTCTTCCATTCCTGTTTTTATGTTTAGACAAAATTTGTCTCACTAAAATGTCTATAAATATTTATTGAAAATAACTTTCTGTAAACTTACAATTATATAATAATATATTTATTTAGAATAAATCCAAATAAGTGTGGGTTTTCTGTCTAATTATTTATATTTTTGCGCCATGGCAAAAAAACAAGATGAGATATTAAAAAATGTAACCGGGAGTGAGTACAAATATGGCTTTGTAACCAATATTGAAAACGAAGCAATTGCCAAAGGAATAAATGAAGATGTTGTAAAACTAATCTCTTCAAAAAAAAATGAACCTGAGTTTATGCTCGAGTTTCGTCTTAAGGCTTTTAATCACTGGAAGACACTTAAGATGCCTGATTGGGCTCATTTAAAAATTCCAGATATTGATTTTCAGGATATAATATATTATTCGACTCCCAAAACCCTTGCAGCAAAAAAAAGCCTTGATGAGGTTGATCCGGAATTGTTGGATACATTTAACAAACTAGGAATTCCTCTCGAAGAACAGAAGCATTTGACTGGTGTGGCAGTTGATGCTGTTATTGATAGTGTTTCAATAAAAACCACTTTCAAGGATACACTTGCAGAGAGGGGTATAATTTTTTGCTCATTTAGCGAGGCAGTCCATAACCATCCTGACCTTATAAAAAAGTATATGGGTTCTGTAGTTCCATATAGTGATAATTATTTTGCATGTCTAAATTCAGCTGTGTTTAGTGATGGATCATTCTGTTACATTCCTAAAGGAGTGAGGTGCCCTATGGAACTTTCAACTTATTTTAGAATTAACAATGCAAATACCGGTCAATTTGAACGTACACTTATTATTGCTGATGAAGAAAGTTATGTTTCATACCTTGAAGGTTGCACAGCACCAAAAAGAGATGAAAACCAACTTCATGCGGCAATTGTTGAAATAATTGCCCACAAAGATGCTGAGGTTAAATACTCAACTGTTCAGAATTGGTATCCAGGTGATAAAAATGGAAAAGGTGGAATATATAATTTTGTAACAAAAAGAGGATTATGTAAGGGTGATAATTCAAAAATATCATGGACACAAGTAGAAACAGGATCCGCTGTTACATGGAAATATCCATCTTGTATTCTTAAAGGTGATAATTCTAAAGGGGAATTTTATTCTGTTGCGGTTACAAATAATCATCAACAGGCTGATACAGGAACTAAAATGATTCATCTTGGGAAAAATACCCGAAGCCTCATAATATCCAAAGGAATATCTGCCGGAGAAAGCCAAAACTCATATCGTGGCCTTGTAAGAGTGGCAAAGAAGGCTGAAAATGCAAGAAATTTCTCGCAGTGCGATTCATTATTGTTGGGAGAAAAATGTGGTGCTCATACATTCCCATATATTGAGACTAATAATAGCACGGCAATAGTTGAACATGAAGCAACTACATCAAAGATTGGAGAAGATCAAATATTTTACTGTAACCAGAGAGGTATTAGCACGGAGAATGCTGTTTCTCTTATTATTAATGGTTATACCAGGGAAGTTTTAAATAAATTGCCAATGGAATTTGCAGTCGAAGCTCAAAAATTATTGGAGATAAGCTTGGAAGGCAGTGTTGGTTAATAAAATAAATTAATATGTTATCAATAAAGGATCTAAGAGCAAACATCAAAGGAAAGGAAATACTTAAGGGTATTAACCTGGAAGTAAATAAAGGTGAAGTACATGCAATTATGGGACCTAATGGTTCAGGTAAAAGTACGTTGGCATCAGTAATTGCGGGACGAGAAATTGTTGAGGTTACTGGAGGAAAAGTACTTTATTCAGGGAAAGACCTTTTAGAATTATTACCAGAAACAAGGGCCAAGGAAGGTATATTTCTTGGATTTCAATATCCAATTGAGATTCCAGGTGTTTCTATGGTAAATTTTATGAAAGCTGCAATTAATGAACATCGAAATTATAAAGGACTAAAACCTTTATCAGCAAGTGAATTTCTCAAACTTATGAGAGAGAAGAAAAATATTGTTGAGATTGATTCTAAGCTTACAAATAGACCTGTAAATGAGGGATTTTCAGGGGGTGAAAAGAAAAAGAATGAAATATTTCAGATGGCAATTCTGGAACCAATTCTTGCTGTATTGGATGAAACTGATTCAGGACTGGATATTGATGCCTTAAGAATTGTTGCAAATGGGGTTAATAAACTCAGGACTAATGATAACGCTACTATTGTAATAACTCATTATCAGCGTCTTCTAGATTATATTGTACCTGATTTTGTTCATGTTTTATATGATGGTAGAATTGTTAAGTCAAGCGGAAAAGAGCTGGCTCTTCAGTTGGAAGAAAAGGGATACGACTGGATCAAAGAACAGGCAATGAAGAATGGAATGAAGTAAGCTCATCAATCCGCCTGAGGCTATGAGATAATTAAGAAACAGACTGAGTATTATGAATGACAATATTGAAAAGAACAGAATCGAAACAGGCATAAAGGATACTTTCTATAAATCACTTAATGAAATTAATCATTGGTCGGTTGATAGGCTTAATGATTTGAGACAGGAAGCTATTGACAACTTTATAAATATTGGATTACCTGGGAAAAACGATGAAAGATATAAATATACAGATATATTAAAAATATTTTCTCATGATTATAGTTTGAGTCTTACACCACAGGATATTAATCTTGATATTGATGATATTTTCAGTTGCGATATTCCTGATTTAAAAACTCAAACCGTTATTGTAATGAATGGTAGGTTTTTTATTAAACACAACAAAGAAGCTATACATCCGGGTGGACTGATTATTGATAGCCTTATTAATGCAGCAGAAAAATATCCCGATTTGATTAATAAATATTTTAACCAGCAAGCGGAAAAATCAGAGGATAGCCTTGTTCATTTAAATACTGCATTTGCACAGGATGGAATATTTCTATATGCTCCTGAGAATTCACAAATTGAAACACCCATCCAGATTATAAATATTGTTTTTGGTGATAAGGACATAATTGTTAACCAAAAAAATCTATTTATTCTTGGAAATAACTCAAGTGCAAATGTTGTTATTTGTGATCATTCATTATCCGCACAAAGGTTTATGACAAATTCAGTTACTGAAATTCATGCATCCCCAAATTCCAGCTTTGATTGTTCAAGAATTCAGAATGAGCATAATGGGGCCACACATCTTACCACTGATTTTGTACACCAGGAAAAAGACACATATGTAAATGTTAATACTGTTACTCTTCACGGGGGAATAGTTAGAAATAATATGAATGTGAGACTTAATGGTGAAGGTAGTGAAAACCATAGTTATGGATTATCTCTTGCTGATTCCAACCAGCATATTGATAATTATACTTTTATTGATCATGCTAAACCAGGATGCCTAAGCTTCCAGAATTACAAAAATGTTCTAGACGATAATTCATCAGGAGCATTTAATGGTAGAATACTTGTACAACCGGACGCCCAGAAAACAAGTGCTTTTCAGAAAAATAACAATATACTTTTAACTGATATTGCCAAGTTTTATACCAAGCCACAATTAGAAATATATGCTGATGATGTCAAATGTAGCCATGGTGCAACTTCAGGACAACTTGATGAAGATGTAATGTTTTATCTTCGATCACGAGGTATTTCAAAAGATGAAGCTAGAATGTTGCTTATGAATGCCTTTGCTAGTGAAATAATTGATAAGATTAAAGTTCTTCCATTAAGGGATAGAATGCAGGATTTGGTAACTAAAAGACTTAATGGGGAACTGTCAAAGTGTAATAATTGTAAAATTTCTTGTCAGGATATTCCTTGGGATCAGGACTATAGGTAAAAATAATATTATGAACTCCGGATTTGATATTGATAAAATTAGAGCTGATTTTCCTGCACTTCATCAGGAGGTTTATAAAAAGCAATATGTTTATTTTGATAATGGAGCTACCACTCATAAACCTGAATCGGTAATTCAAAGAATTAAAGATTTTTACTCATTTGAGAATAGTAGTATTCATAGAGCTGTGAACTACTTCAGTGAGAAAGCAACACAGCAATACGAAAATTCTCGTGAGAAAGTAAAGGAATTCTTAAAGGCCGCAAAGAAAGAAGAAATAATATTTACTTCAGGCACAACTGCCTCAATAAACCTGGTGGCATATTCATTCGGGGAGGAATTTGTTGGTAAGGGTGATGAGATTCTTGTCTCTGAAATGGAACATCACTCCAATATTGTTCCATGGCAATTACTCTGCAAAAGAAAATCTGCAATACTTAAGGTGATACCATTTAATGATGATGGAGAACTTGATATCTCAGAATATAAAAAATTGTTAACCGAGAAAACAAAAATTGTTGCACTTGCCCATGTATCTAACTCTCTTGGAACGATAAACCCTGTTAAAGAAATGATCAGCTATGCTCACGAAAAAGATATTCCGGTACTTTTGGATGGAGCTCAGGCTGTTTCTCATAAAAATGTTGATGTTCAGGATCTTAATTGCGATTTTTATGCCTTTTCAGGTCATAAGTTATATGCACCTACAGGCATTGGAGTGCTTTATGGTAAAGAAAAATGGCTTGATAAAATTCCACCCTACCAGGGTGGTGGCGACATGATTAAAAACGTAAGTTTTAAAGAAACTACCTTTGCAGATCTCCCTTTTAAATTTGAAGCTGGAACGACAAATTTTACCGGAGCAATAGGATTGGCATCGGCCATAGAATATGTTCAAAGTATTGGGATGCACAATATTTTCAATCATGAGTTAGAATTACTTAATTATGCAACTACAAAACTTGAGGATATTAAGAATATTAAAATTTTTGGTAAGGCTGATAATAAAATTAGTGTAATTTCATTTCTTGTTGATAATATTCATCAATATGATACAGGAATGATACTCGATAAACTTGGAATAGCTGTTCGTACTGGAACACATTGTACCCAGCCTGTGATGGACCATTATAATATTGATGGTACGGTAAGAGTTTCTTTTGGTCTTTATAACACCATTGAAGAAATTGATATTCTTGTTAATGCGATTCTGGAAATGATTAAAATGTTTAGTTGATTACTGAAAGATTCAATTTCCAAGAGTTATTATTGACTGATTATGAGATATGGTTTAATTTGAAAATGAATAAATATGGAAATAGATAATATACAAAATAATATTATTGATGAATTTGGTGAAATGGAAGAATGGATGGATAAATATAGTTTCCTTATTGATTTGGGTAATGAACTTCCAACTATTGATTCCGAATACAAAACTGAAAAATATCTTATTGAGGGATGTCAATCAAAAGTCTGGCTGTTTGCAGAAATGGAAAATGGGAAGGTATTTTATAAGGCAGATAGTGATGCTATTATCACCAAAGGGATTATTGCTCTTCTTGTGAAAGTTCTTTCCGGAAGGAAACCAGATGAAATAGTTAATTCTGATCTGTTTTTTATTAAGGATATCGGTCTTGAAAAGCATTTATCCCCAACCAGGGCCAATGGACTTCTTTCAATGGTAAAACAAATGAGACTTTATGCCCTAGCATTTCAATCAAAACAAAAATAAGTGTTTATGAATGATAGTGATGAAATGAATAATCTGGTAACAGAAATAATAAATACTTTAAAAACTATTTATGACCCAGAGATACCAGTTAATATATTTGACCTTGGTTTAATATATGATATTGATATTAAGGAGGATAAATCTCTTCAGATTAGAATGACCATGACTTCACCCAATTGTCCGGTGGCTCCACAGATAATAAGAGAGGTAATTGATAAACTTGAGAAAACAGAAGAGTTCAAATTTGTAGATGTAAAGCTGGTTTGGGATCCTCCATGGGATAGAGATAGAATGACTGAGGAGGCAAAATTAGAACTTGGATTTTTGTAGATATAAATTATTTTAATTTACTGTGAATTCTCCTGACATAACAAATCTAAGCAAGCAAATTAAACAAGAAGCCCGGAAGGAAGGTTTTTATGATTGTGGAATATCAAAAGCTGAAAAACTTGATTTCCAACATAAAGTTTTGTGCGATTATCTTGAAAGAGGTGATAACGGAACAATGAAATGGCTTGAGAAAAATCTGGATAAACGAACAGATCCTACCATGGTGCTGCCTGGAGCAAAATCTGTAATTTCATTGATTTATAATTATTATTCTGAACATAGACAATATGATCCGGAAGCCCCTAAAATATCAAGATATGCATATGCAAAAGATTATCATCATGTATTAGAAAAAAAGCTAAATGCCCTAATAATGAGGATAAAAGCTCTGAAATCTAATGTAAAAGCTCTTTGTTATGTTGATTCTGGACCTGTAATTGAAAAAACACTTGCCTGTAATGGTGGATTGGGATGGATTGGGAAAAACTCTCTTTTAATAAACCCGCAAAGAGGTTCATTCTTTTTTATCGGTGAAATAATTACCGATATTGAACTGGAATATGACAAACCCATAATTGACAAGTGCGGAAATTGTTCATTATGTATTGATAACTGCCCAACTTCGGCTATCAATGATAATAGAACTATAAATTCCAATAATTGCATATCATATCTTACTATTGAATTAAAGGATAATATACCTGAAGAATTTAAAGGGAAATTGCAAAACTGGGTATCTGGTTGTGATATATGTCAGAATGTTTGCCCTTGGAACAAAAAAGCAGTGGCAGATTCTGAATCAGCGTTTGAACCAAATGCTGAACTATTATTGATGAAGAAGAAGGAATGGGATTCACTGGATAATAGAGATTTTGATCGAATTTTTAAAAAATCTTCAGTGGCCAGAGCAGGATATGAAAAGTTAAAATCAAATATTGATTTTTTGAGCTGATATTATTTCTTATTCATTTTTCAATTCCTTTCCAAACAAAACCATGAACCTGATACCCAATATCTGACACATTGTATCTGGCACCTGGTATCTCAAATGTTACTTTTTTTTATTAATTTGGCTGTCCTTTCATGACTCTGAAAGTATATTTTTATTATGAAGAACTACAGGTTCATACTATTGCTGATATTGATATTTATTACACATAATATTTTTGCTCAGGATAAATTTATAATTCCATTAAATGTTCAATATGTTGATACTAATTCTACAATATATTCTGAAATTTCAGCCGGAGATACATTATTGATTGAGGCTGGGATTAGAGAATTTCTTGTGTTTTCAAATATTAATGGTAGTAAGGATAATCCTGTGGTTTTTATTAATCATGGTGGAAGAGTCATATTTGAATCAGAAATAAGAAGTTTTGGTATTGATTTACGCAACTGTTCGAATGTAAAACTGACTGGTACAGGCGATAATAGTGAGACCTATGGATTTTATATTAGAAAAATGATTAATTCTACATCTGTAGGAATAGGCGTGGGTTATAAAACAAGCGATTCTGAGATCGAAAATATTGAGATAGCGAATGTTAGTTTTGCTGGAATACTGGCTAAAACCGATCCTACATGTGAGGATTTTTCTTCAGCTAGAGGTTTATTTGTTATGAAGAATTCATTATTGCACAATCTCTATATCCATGATATTAACGGAGAGGGTATTTATTTAGGGAGTTCTATGTTCACCCAAGGTCACTATTTATCTGAATGTGATACCACTATTTTTCCGCATGTTTTAGAAGGTGTTCGGGTATATGATAATATCATTGAAAATAGTGGTTTGGATGGTATACAGATAAGTTCAGCAGTTAATGATTGCCTGATCTATAACAATATAATAAGGAATGATAGCCGAATTGGAAATAGTTATCAAATGAGTGGGATAATTGTTGGTGGAGGAAGTAAATGTGATTGTTATAATAATATCATTAGTGATGGGAAAGGAACCGGGATTTTATATTTTGGATTTGGTGGTTCAAAAATATATAATAATTTAATTATTAATCCAGGCAGAACATATATGCCTGATGACTATAGGAAGAGTCAACATGCAATATATATTGATGATAAGTCATATGGATATTCTGACAAACTGTTTATTTATAATAACACTCTTATAAGTCCCAAAACCAATGGGATAGCTATAGCGAAAAGCTCAAAGCATATTAATTATATAAAAAATAATATTATTATTGATCCTGGCGCATCACGGTGACCTTATCTGTTAAAATCATAATTTCATTTAGTTTGTGGG
>PVBE011860884.1_pt1 | contig 11713 bp, 10 predicted proteins | sample 1631181 | NCBI WGS metagenome assembly PVBE01 (sample SAMN08397723, study PRJNA350692) | Marine metagenome, whole genome shotgun sequencing project. | isolation source: water | place: Pacific Ocean | collected 2012-04 | reverse complement strand
TACATCCCGCTGAGCCTGACGTGCATGTCCGGCATCTACCGGCAAGTCTCCCGGCGGATCGACCCCGAGACCGGTGACGGCAGGCGAGTCTGGACCGGCCTCACTCGCCGCGTCAACCAGCATCATCCCGCGAGCGGCGACAACCTCGGAGAGTTCCTCGCCATGGACAGCGACACGGGACGCGTCCTCTGGCGCCATCGCCAGCGCACCCCCTTCAACTCCGCGGCCCTCACCACGGGGGGAGGCCTCGTCTTCGTCGGCGACTGGGATCGCTACATGCAGGCGTACCATGTCGAGACCGGCGAGCCGCTCTGGCGCAAGAGGCTGTCCAGCTCGATACAGGGCTTCCCGATCACCTATGCGGTGGAGGGACGGCAGTACCTCGCCGTACCGGTCGGAACGGGCAGCGGGACCTGGGCGACGACCGTTCCCGCACTCCTGACGCCCGAGAAGCACCGTCCCTCGGGAGGCAATGCGCTCTACGTGTTCGCGCTGCCCTCGGACGCGTCGCCGGAATAGGATCGTCCCCCGTACGAGTCCCTCACGGGGCTGCGGACCATCAGAAGAAGAGCAGCACGTCCTCTTCGACCTCGCCGATCTCGACGGCGACGTCGGTGACGGCGGTCACGCGGAAGCGGTAGAGCCCGCGCGGCGCCGGGCCTCCCAGCCGCCGACCTTCCGCGATCGTGAACGCGCTGTCGTGGCACGGGCAGAGGTAGACCGGCTCCTCGACCGGCCCGACTTCTGCGATCACATACTCGCTGAGCTCGCGCGGATCGGCGACGAAGTCGACGTCGCACTGCTCGTGCGGGCAGACCACGCAGACCGCCCTGAAGCGGTCCGGGCTGTCGTCGCCGGCGGCGATGCGCGCGACCATGCCGTTGACACGAATCGGCTGGTCCGGGTTGGCGGCGGTCGGCAGCGAGACCGCTCGGGCCTGGAAGGGTCGGGCCCGCCAGGGGACCGACAGCGTTTCGAGCGGCACGAGCACCGGTTGCGCGAGCGGGTGGAAGCGCAGCCGTCCCGGGCGCTGCGCCCGTAGCCGCCGGCCGAGCCCCAGGAGCGCGAGCATCAGCCCTTGCCCGAGGAACTTCCGGCGTCGAACGTCGGTGACGCGATCGGTGCTCACGAGGATGGACGGACCGGCTGCCTGGCTACCTCGAGGCCTGCCCGCGTACCCACATCGCGAGCGTCTGCCACTCGGCGGCGTCCTGCGATGCCCAGTGCTTGCCGCCCGCATGCCAGTGGCTCCCACCGACGTCCTCGGTGAGCGGGTTCACGAGCAGGGGGCTCTCGAGGGGTTCTCCGGGCACGATCAGGCGCTGGATGCGCTCGAAGTTGCGGAACGACTGCTCCTCGCTGTACGCCGGGCTCCCGGGTGAAAGGGGCTCCATGAAGCTGTTCCCGCCGCCGCGCGAATGACAGACCACGCATCGGGCGTTGCCCCGGCGGCGGCTCAGCAGGATCGGCTCCACCTGGGTCCGGTAGAACTCGAAGTCCGGGACCACCCGGGTCGCACCGACCCAGTCAGCCAGGATTCGCCACTCCGGGTCGGTCTGCGACGTCCAGTGCTTGCCGCCGGCGTGCCAGTGGCTCCCGCCGGCGTCCTCGGCGAGCGGGTTCATGAGCAAGTGGCTCTGGGTCGGCACACCGGGTACCACGAGGCGCTGGATGCGCTCGAAGTTGCGGAACGACTGCTCCTCGCTGTACGTCGTGCTCCCCGGAACCAGCGGCTCGAGGAAGCTGTTGCCCCCGCCGCGCGAATGGCAGACCACGCAGCGGGCGTTTCCAGAGCGTGGGCTCAGGAGGATCGGCTCCACGCGCGCCCGATAGACCTCGAAGTCGAGCCCCAGGCTCGTGTCCGCCGATCCATCGGTTCGCTGCGCGAGCAGCGGCTGTAGGGCGCACAGGGCGACGAAGACGATGAGCGGTACAGCCTTGGCCATGGAAGGGCTCCCGTCCTACTGGCTCGTCGGCAAGGCAGGAAGCACCGCGGTGATGTTCCGTTTCGGCACCTGACCGACCTCGATCACCTGGATCTCTTTGCGAGCCGCCACGTCGACGACGGACACGGTGTTCGAGTGCGCGTTCGCGACGTACAGGTACTTGCCGTCTGGCGTGAACGTCAGCCAGTCCGGCACGACTCCGACGGAGACGCCGCCGAGGTACTCCAGGTCGGGCAGCGAATAGGCGTAGACATGGCCGTTGATCTTGCTGGTCGACCAGATCGATGTCTCGTCGGGGGACACCTTAATGCCGTGCGCGGGGGCCCCCTGGATGCCGTAGGGGTTGCGTTCGGCCTCCGGGATGTCCGGCTGCGTGATCCGGCGCACCTCCTCCTGCTTCTGGAAGTCGACCACGGCGAACCCGTGGAGGTTGGTCACCTGTACATACATGTTCTTCGTGGAGCCGTCAGGGTTCGTATCGAAGGTCAGCGGCCGTACCCCACCCTCGAAGTAGATCGACCAGACCGGTCGCTCCAGCTCGGTGTCGATGACGGTTGCCGTCGCGCCGCCCGTCGAGCCCGCCACGACGTACTTGCTGTCTGGCGTGATGAACGTATTGTGCACGCCCCGGAGGATCCGGATGAACTTGATGTGCTCCTCGGCCACGGCATCGATGACATCGACGCCTCCCCCGGTGCCCTGGATGGCGACATAGATCCGTTCACCGTTCCCGTGAATCGCCACGTTGTTCGGGTGCCCGCTGAGGGGAATCTGCTTGGTGATCTCGAGGGTGCGCGTATCGACGATGTCGAGCGTCTCCGTCGACTCGCTGCTGAGGTACAGCCGGCTCCCGTCGGGGGCCGCGGCCACACCGTGGATGACCTCGACGCCGGTGATCTCGGCGACGATGGTGTTCGTCGTCGGGTCGATGAGTTGCACGCTGTCACCGGCGGCGTTGGTCTGCACGATGATGACGTTGTCCGTGCCGGCGGCCGCGGGCAGCGCGACCCCTGCCACCAGGGCTAGCCACACGATCCCCGCGAGCCACCGTCGACGACCATACGTAGGCGCGGCAACTGTTGTCATGAAGCCCTCCTCACCAGCCGACTGTAACGAGCCCCCGCCCCGCGGTCAACCTTCGCGGTCCGCAGGGTGCCCCCCGTCCTCTGTCGGGCACTCCCCCTAACCGCCCGCGGTGGGGGTCCTGCGTCGCACCACAGCCCACCGCCAGCGGCGCGCGGAGCGAGGCTACCGGGAGTTCTTGGCCGACGATCAACGCCGCCAGCCTCGAGAGCAACGCGATTGACGTCCCCCGATGAGACATCTATAGTGTCACCTAACTATCAGCCTAGAATCCCATAGAATGGTCGTATTTTGTCTGCGTGGCGAGCTCGCGGAGGATCTTCGATGACGGCCACGCCGGCATGGGGCGGCACGGCCCTGTTCGCACTGGTGCTCCTCGGCCCGGCTGTTGGCGACCCGACGACCCTGGCGCTCGGCCAGGAGCGCGTCCGCGCGCCGTCGGCCGACCCGCAGCGTGAGCTGGTGGACGAGTACTGCGTCGCCTGCCACGACGACGCGCTCGCCATCGGGGGCTTCTCGTTCTCGGCGCTGGACCTGGAGCATCCGGATCGCAGCGCGGACAAGGCCGAGCAGCTCATCCGCAAGGTGCGGTCTGGGATGATGCCCCCCGTCGGGTTCCCGCGGCCGGACGTGGCGGCGTTGAAGGCCTTTGCCTCGACCCTCGAAACCCGGATCGACCAGGCAGCAGCCGACGCCCCCCATGTGAGCGCACCGGAGCTGCACCGTGTGAACCGGACCGAATATCGGAGGTCCGTGCGCGAGTTGCTCGACTTCGATGTCGACGTCGAGAGCCTCCTGCTGCCCGATGCCACGACGAATGGCTTCGACAACATGTCGGAGGCGTTGACGATCACGCCGGCGCTGATGGGCGCCTACGTCCGCGCGGCCGAGCGGATCAGCCGATCGGCGGTCGGCGATGCCGACGCCACTCCGGGCATGGATCTGTACCAGGTCTCGAGGCTCGCCAACCAGATGCGCCACGTCGAGGGAACGCCGTTCGGGACGCGCGGCGGCGTCTCCCTGCTGCACACCTTCCCCGCGGACGGCGAGTACTCCTTCCATCTGACCTTCTACTACTACTACCCTGGCGAGCTCCTGGGCCGCGAGCTGCCCGCGCAGCTGCAGGGCCAGGAGATCGAAGTCTCGGTGGATGGAGAGCGGGTCGCCGTCGTGGAGATCGACCCGTCGGTGAAGGAGGAAGACGCCAACTACGTGACCAAGCCCGTCAGGGTCAAGGCCGGTCAGCGTCGACTCGCCGCGGCGTTCATCTCGAAGTTCGACGGCCCGGTGCAGGACCACTACCGGCTCATCGAGCAAACGCTGGCCGACACCACCATCTCGGTCACGCCGCAACTGACCGCGCTGCCCCACCTGCAAGCCTTGTCCGTGACCGGTCCGTTCAATCCGACCGGGGTCTCCGAGAGCGCGAGCCGACGCCGGATCTTCACGTGCCGCCCCACCTCGGCCGACGACGAAGAGGCGTGCGCGACGCAGATCGTCTCGGAGCTCGCACGCAAGGCGTTTCGCAGGCCGGTGACGGAGGTGGATCTCGCCAACCTGCTGGACTACTACGAGCAGGGCTCGGCGGACGGGGGGTTCGAATCGGGGATCCAGGCGGCCATCCAGGCCATCCTGGCGAAACCGGAGTTCGTCTTCCGCTTCGAGCACGAGCCTGCCGGTGCCTCGCCGGGTACGGTCTACCCGCTGAGCGATCTGGAGCTGGCGTCACGGCTCGCCTACTTCCTCTGGAGCACGATTCCCGACGACGAGCTGATCCGCCTGGCCAGCGAAGACCGGCTGCGGGAGCCGACGGTCCTCGAGGCACACGTCGAGCGCATGCTGGCGGATCCTCGATCGGAAGCCCTGGCGACGAACTTCGCCGGACAGTGGCTCCGCCTGGCCGGCCTCACGAGGGTCTTCCCGGAGGCTCTGCTGTTCCCCAACTTCACCTCCAATCTCGCGCGGTCGATGCGCCGCGAGGTGGAGCTCCTGTTCGACAGCATCATGCGAGGGGATCGCGACGTGGTGGAGCTGCTCACAGCGGACTACACGTTCGTCGATGAGAACCTGGCCAGGCACTACGGGATCCCGAACATCGTCGGCCCGCGCTTCAAGCGTGTGTCGTTGACCGATCCGAACCGGTTCGGACTCCTCGGCAAGGCCGGGATCCTGACGATCACGTCGCTGGCCAACCGCACGTCGCCGGTGGCACGCGGCAAGTACGTCCTGGAGGTCCTGATCGGGTCGGCCGCGCCGCCGCCCCCGCCGGTCGTCCCGCCGCTGAAGGAGAGCGTGGACAACGAGACGGTGCTGTCGGTGCGCGAGCGCATGGAGCAACACCGATCGAATCCGGCGTGTAACTCCTGCCACCAGATCATCGACCCGATCGGCATGGCCCTCGAGAACTTCGACGCGGTGGGCGCCTGGCGGCGGACCGATGGTGGCTTCGTGATCGCGCCGACGGGAGAGCTGTACGACGGGACGCCGCTGGACGGCCCGGTCAGCGTTCGCGAAGCGGTGCTCGACCGCTCGGAGACTTTCGTGAGGAGCTTCACCGAGAACCTCCTGGCGTACGGCCTGGGACGCGTGGCCACGCACCGGGACATGCCCACGGTGCGTGCGATCCAGCGAGAGGCCGCCAGCCAGGGTCACCGGTTCTCGGCGTTCATCATGGGAATCGTCAACAGTGCGCCGTTCCAGATGCGGGCGGTGCGGGAGTCGACGACCACGACGGAGGTGGCGGCGCACCCGTGAGCTCGAGACTCGATCCCACCGATCCGGCGATCGGCTGAGGAGAGCATACCGATGTTCATCACGAAGAAGCATGTCTCCCGGCGCACGGTGCTTCGCGGCATGGGGTCCCTCGTCACCTTGCCGTTCCTGGAGTCGATGGTGCCTGCCCAGACTCGCTTGCGCGACACGGCCGCGGCTCCCCGGAGCCGGCTGGCGTGTATCGAGGTCGTCCACGGCAGCGCGGGCAGCACGGTGTACGGACGGGAACAAAAGCTCTGGACGCCGGAGGAGCTGGGGTCGGAGTTCAAGCTCGGCAAGATCCTGGAGCCCATGGAGCCGTATCGCAACTACGTCACGCTCGTGAGCGGGACGGATTGCGAAGCCGCGAATCCGAGGTCGGCCGAGGAGATCGGGGCCGACCATTTCCGCAACGCGTGTGTGTTCCTGACGGCCGCTCACCCGAAGCAGACCCTGGGTTCGGACATCTACTGTGGCACGTCGATCGACCAGATCTACGCGCAGCAGTTCGGGCAAGACACGCCCGTGCCGTCGATTCAACTCTGCACGGAACCCCTCGACCCCACAGGACCTGGCGCCTACAAGTACAGCACCGTCTACATGGACACCATCAGCTGGGCGTCGCCGACGATGCCGTTGCCGAGCAACTTCAACCCCCGCGTGCCGTTCGAGGAGATGTTCGGCACGGGTGGGAGCCCGGAAGATCGCGCCGCGCGTCAGCAGCTGAACCGCAGCATCCTCGACGGCATCGCCGACGACGTCGCCCGGCTGCAGCAGGACCTCGGGGCGAGAGACCGCGGTCGGCTCGGCGACTATCTCGACAACGTCCGCGAGATCGAGCGTCGCATCCAAGCCATCGAGGCCTACAACGCCAGCGGCGAGGAGCGGGAGCTGCCCCAGGCCCCCATCGGCACGCCCGATTCGTGGGACGCGCGTGTGAAGCTGATGGCGGATCTCATGGCCACGGGGTTCGCTGCAGAGGCCACACGCGTCGCCGCGCTGAAGCTGGGCCGCGACGTGTCCGGCCGCGTCTTCCCGGAGAGTGGCTCGAACAAGCCGTTCCACCCAGCCTCGCACCACGGACAGACGCCGAGCGCGATCGAGGAGTTCGCCACGATCAATCGCTACCATGTGACCCTGCTCGCCTACTTCCTGGACAAGCTCGCGAACACCCCCGACGGCGATGGCAACCTGCTCGACCACTCCCTGGTCCTGTACGGCAGCGCCATGGCCGACTCGCACGTTCACGGGCACCTGGACGTGCCGATGTTGCTGGCGGGTCACGCGGGCGGCGCGATCGCGGGCAACCTGCACCTCCGGGAAGAGGACGGCACGCCGCAGGCCAACATCCTGTTGACCATGATGCACAAGCTCGGGGTCGAGATCGACTCCGTTGGCGACAGCACCGGATTGGTGACGATCTGACATGGGGCGCGTGAGCCACGTCTTGATCGGTCTGGTGTGTGTCTCGCTGCTGGCGTCCGCGGCGTCGGCCGACGCCGTGTCCGTCGCCGCCATGAAGGGCGACATGGCTGGCGTGCAGGCGCTGCTCGCCGAGGGCGCCGACGTGAACGCGCCCCAAGGGGACGGAACCACCGCGCTGCACTGGGCCGCGTACCGAGAGGATCTCGATATGGCGCGGCTCCTGCTCGACGCGGGCGGGGACGTCGAGGCCAAGACCCGCTTGGGTGACATGACGCCGCTGTTCATGGCGTCGAAGAACGGGTACGCGCCGATGATCGCGCTGTTGATAGAGGCGGGCGCGGACCCCACGCTCGCCACGACGACGGGGACGACCCCGGTGATGGTGGCCGCGGCTTCCGGCAGTGCAGACGCCGTGACGGTGTTGCTGGATCATGGCGCGGACCCGGACGCGACGGACGTCAACCAGGGACAGACGGCCCTGATGTTCGCGGCGGCCCCGGGACGTGTCGAGGTCATCAGGGTCCTGACGGCGCGAGGCGCGGACGTGGGGGTCACCTCAGCTCTCCCCGAGCCGCGCGAGGCCGAGGGGAAGGACGCGCCGAAGTGGCGCGAGGGCGAGATCTCCCTGGGCGGCGTGGCGGCGTTGCACCTCGCGGCGCGCGACGGGCGCATCGGGGCCATCGAGGCGCTGCTCGAGGCCGATGCCGACGTGAACCAGCTGACGGCGTCGAACGCCACGAGCGCGCTGACCATCGCCATTCTGAACGGCCACTTCGACCTGGCGATGATCCTCCTCGAGCACGGCGCCGACCCGAGGCCCGCCGCCACCTCGGACGGCGTCACCGCACTCTACGCCACGATCGACGCGCAGTGGGCCAACCGCGTGTGGTATCCGGTCCCCACCACGGAGGAGGAGCACACCCACTACCTGGATCTGGTGAAGGCGCTCCTGGCCCGCGGGGCCGGCCCGGACGCCAGGCTGAGGGCGGAGCTGTGGCAGCGGCAGATGCACGGGGACTGGGTCGACCCGGCCGGTGCGACGGCCTTCTGGCGGGCAGCGCAGGCAAACGACATCGAGGCCATGCAGCTTCTCGTCGCCGCCGGGGCGAATCCCAGCATCACGACGACCAAGGGGTGCTCGCCGCTCCAGGTGGCGGCCGGCTACGGCCTCGAGCCGCAGACCAGCACGTTCGTGCCCGACGCGCGGTTCGCGACCGTCAGGTACCTCGTCGAAGAGGTCGGCGCCGACGTGAACGAGACGGACAGCAACGGCTACACCCCGCTACACGGCGCGGCGCTGACGGCTAACAACGACGTGATCGCGTATCTGGTTGCCGTGGGCGCGGACGTGAGCACACGGGCGAACATGATCCTCGGCGGTCCCGAGGATCCGGATCAAGACGTCGCCCCGGGAACGGGAGACTCGGTGGCGGACATGGCGAACGGTCCGAGACCGCACAACCTGGTGCACCCAGCGAGCGTGGATCTCTTGGTGCACATAGGGTCGGAGAACTCCAACAACTGCCGCGCCTCCACCTGCGTGAACAACTCGAAGAAAGACAGCAAGAAGTCCGACAGCAAGTAGTAGCCCCATCCCAAGCGGGACCCCGGCAACGGGTGAACCTCTCGAAGGCCTGGCCAGCGACCGCATCGGCTCCGGCCTCTGGCACGACATCAGAAGAGCGTTGATCGAGCGGGTGGCGCTCGCCCTGGAGCTCGCTATGGAAACACCACGACTGCTCGTGATCGCGCTCTCGACCTCGCTCGTCGCCGCAAGGCCTACCGCCAGGCGGTGCACACGCACGGCGGCGATCACGACCTGCGCGACGCGTTCATCGGCATGGACCTGCTCGCGGCCGAGGGATGGGTGGACCCGGTGCGCGTCGGGGCCTTCGGGGGATCCACGGGTGGCTTCTTCACGGCCACCGCGGTCACCAAGGATCCGCAGCGCTTCAAGGCCGGAGTGGTGTGGTACGGCGCGACGGATCTCGTGACGCTGTCGAGTTACGCGGGACTCGAAGGCTGGAACCGTTACCTGATCGGGAAGACCCCCTTGGAGAACCCCGAGAACTACTTCAGCCGCTCGATCATCTACCACGCCGCGCGCGTGAAGACTCCCCTCCTCTTTCTGTACGCGCAGGGGGACTCGGCCGCGCGGTTCCAACAGGTCGAACAATACGGGCTGCAGGCGCTCATCCACGGGAACTGGTTCGACTGGATCGTCTACGGGGGGGAGCCGCACGGGTGGTACCACTGGCGTCCGGACTCCGTCGAGAAGTCCCTGGTCGTCATGGACCAGATGTTCGACACCTTCATCCTCGGAGGGTCATGCGACGTGAAGGCGCTGGCGCGCGAGCAGCGAGAAGGCGTGGACCTGCGCCGGAACCCGACGATCGATCTGTGGAACTCCCTGACGCACGGCCGGCCAGAGAAGTAGCCGGGGGGCCCGACCGGCTCAGGCCGGCCCCCCAATCGCGTCTACTCCCGATAGGTGCTCACCGCCGGCAGGCTGGCGCCGGTGCCTGTCGGTGGCGGCTCTTCGCCCACCACGGGCATCCGCAACGTGCCGATGCCGTCGATCGTCGCCTCGATCTCCTCACCCGGCTCGAGGAACCGCTCCTCGCCGCGAACCGCCGTTCCCACACCGGTTCCACCCGACGTCCCGTTGTTGATCACGTCTCCGGGGAAGAGGGTGACGATCGATGAGGCGTACTCGACCAACTCGTAGAGAGAGTGAATCATGTCACCCGCGGTCGCCTCCTGCATCTGCTCGCCGCCGACACTCAGCGTCTGCCTGAGCTTCTCCATCGGGTCCCCGTAGAACTCCTTCGGCACGATCCACGGGCCCTGGGGCGCAAAGGTGTCGTGCCCCTTTCCGACGAACCAGTCGGATCGCAGCGGGTTGCCCCCGGGGGGACGGCCACCCCGGTCCGAGATGTCGAGCGTGACCATGTAGCCGAAGATGTAGTCCTGCGCCTCGGTCGCGGAGACGTACTTCGCCGTGCGACCGATCACGGTTCCGAGCTCGACCTCCCAGTCCGTGCGGGTCCGCCCGTACGGGATCACGACCGGATCGCCGTTGCCGATGACCGCGCCGCGTGACGGCTTGAGGAACAGGTAGGGCACCCCGCGATTCTCCCGCCGCTGGCGTCGTGCCTCCGCGCGTTCCTCGGGAGTGCCCCGCTCCTCCACGTGGCTGTAGAAATTGACCGCCGCGTTGAGGATCTTTCCGGGATACAGGATCGGCGGCAGCGTCCGGATATCGCCGAGCGCGTGCACGAAGTCAGGCCGGCCGCTGCCGGTGAGCCGATCGTGGGTCACCAGGTCGGTGACGATCTCGTACACCCGCAGCTTCATACCGTACTCGTACCGGCCGATCAGCTCCAGCATGTCGGCCGGCATCGGGATCGGCGGGTAGGACGGGTTCGCCTCGAGGGCGCGGTTCGCCTCCCCGAGCTCCACGACCAGGCTGTCGCGCAAGACAATGCCGACGCGCGGCGCGCCCTGAATCTCGAAGGTCCCGAGCTTGAAGGGTTCGGCGGCTGACGGCGCCGGTCCGCCCTGCGCCCAGAGCGAATCGGGGCTCGCCAGAGCCACGAGCATACTGACAACCAGAATGAGTCGCATAACACTCCTTCTACAGGTTCTGCACCTCTCTCGTGTGTGCTATCTACTCCTGGTCGGACGATCCTGTCAAGAATCTGGCGGCCGACCCTCCTCGAGAATCTCGACGTAGCCGCGGTCCCCGTCGACGCGGATGCGCTGCCCCGTCCGGATCCGACGGGTCACGTCCGGAACCGACCCGACGGCCGGAATGCCGTCTGGGATCCTCGACATCAGGTGTTGATCCGCTCGGATCACTCGGCTTTCCGCAGAATGACCTTACACCCCTGATCCCGATCGGCGTCGAGCAGCTGCCGATGATCGATCACGTCGAATCCCATGCCCGTCAGCCACCGCAAGAAACGCGTGGTGGTGAGGCCGATCAGGCGATGACTGAAAGAGACCGACAGAACGAGGTGGCCGCGCGGCTTGACGACTCGGCGCATGTCGGCCAGCGCGGCTGTCGGATTCATGAAACGCAGGCTGTTCACGCACAGGACCATATCGATCGCGCGGGTTGGGAGAGGGAGCCGCTCGGCTTCGGCGGCCAGCATGGGGTAGGCCGGGATGGGCCCGGCCACACGGGTGCCTGCGAATCGACGGACGTAGCGAACCGCATGCTTGTCGATGCCGATTCGCATCCTGGCTTGGTCAAAACGCTCGAGCGTAGGCAAGACGCCGCAGCCGATCTCAACGACGATCTTGTCGGCGTAGTATTGGGGAAACAGCCCGAGATGGGTGTGCCGCTGGTGATCGAGCTCGCAGGCGACCTCCCGTTGTCTGCGCTCCGCCTGCTCCAGGAACCCCTCTGGACCCTCGGTATAGCGACGCCAGTACCACTCGACCGGGCGTCATCTTCGTCATGGCTGAACGGACGACGACGTTGCGGTGCTGGCTGAACTTCG
>PVBE010278647.1_pt1 | contig 11713 bp, 7 predicted proteins | sample 1631181 | NCBI WGS metagenome assembly PVBE01 (sample SAMN08397723, study PRJNA350692) | Marine metagenome, whole genome shotgun sequencing project. | isolation source: water | place: Pacific Ocean | collected 2012-04 | reverse complement strand
CGCCATTAAAAGCATTTGGGCCATAAAGTGCAGAGCTTGCACCAACTATCAAATCAACTTTTTGAATGTCGAGCTCAGAAGAACCCATGAAATTTCCGAGTGAGAAATTCAAACCGGGAGCCTGGTTGTCAGCTCCGTCAACCAATTGCAATGACCGGACTGGTCGTGTGCTGTTGAAGCCTCGTGTGTTCACCACCACAAATCCCAAACTTGCGGTGGTAAGATCCACGCCTTTCAAACTTCCCAGACCGTCATAAAAACTGGCAGAAGGCGTTTGCTGAATGGCTTTTAAACCCATTGATTCCACAGTAAGCGCAGACTCCATCTGTTTTTCGGTGATACGACTTTCCACTACTTCAACCTTCTGGATGATGGTGCTCGATTCTTCCAGTTTGATTTTCAGTTTGGTGTTGATGTTCGCTGTAGTGACTTCTACTTCAAGTGCTTCGTAACCGAGGTAAGAAACCACCAGGGTGAAGGGTGGGGAAGTCCTGGGGTCGAAATCGAAATTGCCATCGAAATCGGTCTGCATGCCGGTTGTGGTTCCTTTCACCACAACGGAAGCTCCGAAGATGGTTTCACCATAGGCTTTGTCGGAAACTTTTCCAGTAACATTTTGTGTAAAAGCATATTGGCTAAACAAGCCGATTACTGCAAAAATCCAGAGGAACCGATAGATAGGGGTGATTTGGTTTTTCAAGGTAATGTTGGATGATCCGTTTATAAAAAACCAAAAGTAGAAAAATGCTTGAAGGTTGGGTCAACATTGTGGTTGAGTTATTGACATAAAAAAAAGCCCGCAGCACCCCACCACGGACTTTAACATAGTCTCCCGAATAGGCCAGGAGAATATAGTTATAAGGAATCTCGTCTATCGCAAGATCAATATCTTTTGACGTGCACTGTAGCGCTCACTTGAAACTGATACGTTGTAAATACCCACCGGTAAATGGCCGACCCATACCGAAATGGTTTGCCCGGTAATTTGTGGTTCACCGTACATTGGTACTTCATCACCATTCATGAAACTAATCTGCAGATGTACAGATTCAGGCTCTACGTCCAGTGGAATTTGGATCCACAGTTTGTTGCTTGCCGGATTTGGATAAACCGATAAAGTTTGATCGTCACCACCTAATGGATTTATCTCTCCACGGATGGTCCTAGCGCCTTCTGCCGTAGTGAAAGAGTGCGTTTCTGCCAATTCACTTGAAATGCCAGATGCTTCTCCACAAATTGTTTTGATAGTCCACTCATAAGTTTCATTTGGCTCCAGAAAGGCCAGATCATAGTGATCTGCGTTTCCTTCCACGTTGATTCTCTTGTATCGCTCAGCACCTTCTCTTCTTCCTATGATTTGGAATCCTTCGGCACCCGGATTTGCTGTCCATTTCAATCTTGCAGCATTAGCTGAAACAGCGGCTACCCATAAACTTTCCGGAGCATAGCATCCTGTGGTGAAAGTTTGAACATCCGACCAACCCGATTGCCAGGTCTCAATATAATCGCAGAAAGCATTGATTTGCCATTCGTAATTTTTGTTTGGCTCAAGGTCAGTGATGTTAACAGAGCTTACACCTCCGTTGATGGCTAACCAGTATCCCCATTCCGCGTGGCCTTCTTGTCGTCCTCGAATTCTGTAATGGTCGGCATTTGAAGCTACTTCCCAATTTACTTTTGCGCCTGTTGTAGTTATCGGGCCTGCAGTTAAATCGGCTGGAACCGTACACGGATCTTCCGAACTTGACGGGCAAATGTCGGTCTGTTCAATCACCTGGACATGATAGAAAATGCCCATGGCTTCAAAGTCTTCAGCAGTCAGATTCAAAGTAACCTGTTGACCATTGCTTGCATTGGCTATCAATAAACCAACAAACCCTAATTGATAGAATCCAGCCTGATCTTCAGTAATTCCGCTGAAATTCATACAACCTGTTTCACCACGAGGGTACAAACAATCCTGCATATTACAGTCGTAGCTTATACCTGACGGGAAATTCTCAATGTTCGTGATCTGAGCATGGACAATGTCGAGTTCCAGTCCCGGTAATCCAAAAATGGTTCCGTCTATAATTTCAAAATTCTTGAAATAAATTGCCGAACTAAACTCTTCACCGCGTACCACACATTGCTCAATCACCTCGATGGGATAAATCCCGGGATCACTCATATACACATTTACCGGATCGCAACCTCCGGGTTCCTGTGCCGTAGCAATCAATGAAAAACAAACCGCCAGGGCGATAGCCCATGGGGCGAGGACATAGCGATGAATTAACTTTCTTTTCATCATAATTACACATTTTGTCGGTGCACCATTTTCTCTCTACCTGCTCTCTCACTGCAAGCACCCAAATGCTGCATCCTCGGTTAACTAATAAATATTTGTCTTAAAAATTTCCTGATGTTGGAAGTGAAGTGTACTCCTTTATACGGCCTGAAACAGATAAGTTTCAAGAAAATTTAGAAGGCTTGATTTGGTCAGCCCTGATGAAACAAATTAGCGTGCTGAACATGAAGAGGTTCAGCCCGGATTATTCATAAATATTTGTCGCGAAAGGTGAAATGGTGTGCCACCTGTGGTCGTGCCATTTCACCTTGTAGTAGAGAATTTGTGAATAATCCAGGTAAGCGCTTGATCAAAATGGTTTAGCTTTATCGGGCCTAAAACTCATACCTGAAAAACTATATTTGTGATGAAAGGACAATTTTTCCAGTTGTTATTGAGCTTTGTTTTGATTTTTCTGCTTACCGGATGTTCCAAAGATGAATCCAGGGAACATTTCAGCAGCTATCCGCAGCAGTATGCCGACCGCGCTGAGTTCTTTGCAAAAGATGGAATTCAATTGATAAATGGTGGATACGTTATTTCCGGCAATACGGGTGTGCTGGGTGAGAATGGAGACTTCTATGCAGTTGGTGCTGCCGAATCCCTGAGCCTGTTGTTTGAGAAGAATTTTGGTGGAACCGGGCGCGATCGTTGTTTTGGGGTTGGAGAGTTGCGAGATGGAAGCCTAGTTTTCTGTGGGAGTACAGATAGCCTGACTGTTGGATCAACCACCGACATATTATTGTACCGAACCGATATTAATGGAAACGTTATTTGGCAACGAACCTACGGTGGCAGTGGCAATGACGAAGGGCGGGCGGTCATCGGAACCAACGATGGCGGCATTTTATTGCTTTCCTCCACAGAAAGCTATGGCGTTACGCAACGGAGCCCAATGATTTGGAAGTTGGATGTGAACGGTGATACCGTTTTTACCCGCGTGTATGATCAAACCGTCTATACGAATACTGTAGATTTGATTGCCACAACCGACAGCAGTTATGTCATGTTAATGAATCAGGATGTAGGTGGGGGCGATCGCTTTCGGGTGATGAAAGTCAGGGAAAATGGAGATGTTGCCTGGGGTGCAAATTTCAATATTGAAACAAGAACTTTTGCTAACGCGATTGACACCGTGGGTATTGAAGGATTCATTGTGACAGGCATATCTGCGACTGGTGGAGAAGAGAATAGCATCTTTTTATTGCGCATAGATATTGCGGGCAACGAAATCTGGCAGCAAAGTCTTGGCGGTCAACGCGATGATAAAGCACTGGCTGTGAATCATGGCCCTAACGACACCTATCTTGTTACAGGAACTTCTGTTAGTTATGGTAATGTTGAATCCCGTCCTTACATCATTGAAACTGCTGGTGACGGGCAGAAAAACTGGTTAAAAAACTATGATCGGGCTTTTGCCGAAAATTCGGTTTTAATGGCCGTTCGATCAGGCGGTGGATTTGCTCTTGGAGGCGCAAATCCTGATGGCGGGGTGTACCTGCTTCGGACCGATGCTGAAGGAAACCTGGTTCAGTGATTGGTCCGGGCGGAATTTTTCGTTCTGCAGTTGTCCTGGTTTTTTGCCTTGCCTCACATTCCTGTAAAAAAGTAGATAGAATTGAAAGTGATGTATCCACAATCAACATCGCTACCGGGGATGTCACTTTTTCTGTGATTGGTGATTATGGTGAAAGTGGTTCGAATGCCCGCGAAGTATCCACGATGGTCAGATGTTGGAATCCTGACTTCATACTCACTACAGGCGACAATAATTATTACCCGGAAGACAGGAATTCCTGGCAGGCCAACGTTGGGCAGTATTATGGTGATTTTATATTTAATTGGGATGCTACCGACCGGCAAAAATGCAATGGTCGGGCCTTCCTGGAAGAGCAAAACCGTTTTTTTTCCTCACCCGGCAATCACGACTACCACGATGATCATGGCCTGATTGATTATTTGAACTATTTCACTTTACCCGATGCGGAGGAATTTTACCAGGGTAAGTGGGGACCGGTTTCTTTCTTTTCGATCAACAGCGGTGACAATAACCTGATGTACGATTCCACCTCACATCAGGCCATTTGGTTAAAACGTGAATTGGCAGCATCCACAACTGCGTGGAAAGTAGTATTCTTCCATCATTCACCTTATTCATCAGCAGATCACGGCAATTTCCCAGCCATGCAGTGGCCATTTGAAAGCTGGGGAGCAGATTTCGTTTTCACCGGGCACGATCATGTGTTTTCCCGTATTCAGAAAGCGGATGAGCCGGCACTAACCTATTTTATCTGCGGAGCAAGTGGCCGGAACAAGTTGTACACCTGTGGTTCAGAACCTTTGAGTCCCAACGACTTCGATGTTTTTTGTTATGACCAGGGACATGGGGCCATACAGGTGAATGCTACTGATTCAACCTTTGCTGTAGCTTTCTACGATAAGGATTTTATTGATCCGATTTCAGTGTATTTCCAAAACCGCTAAACCGAGCTGTGTTAAAGATCGTTTACTGAACCTGTGTCAGAGTCATGAGATGCTTCCTTGGGGCCACGATAGCGGAACGTCAGAATCTTCGGGACAAAGCCATTATGATGAAGTGTTGCAATGTACAAATTGCCATTCGGGTCGAAAGTCATTCCTTTCGAGCTAATGAAAATCTCAGGATTCAATTTTTCAACATGTACTATTTCCCCCGATTCGTCATCCAGAACGACCAGTTCATTTGTTTTAGCTGACATCACATAAATATCACGGCTGTACGGGTGAATAGCTATGGATGAAGGGCTGAAGTCTGTTCCTTTTTGTTTGTTTTTCGGAACATTGAAACTCCCAAAAGCCATGTTCGTTGCTTTTTTTGAACTGTTGGGATCCGCCAATTGACGAGTATCGATGATATATGCCACTTGTGCGCTGTCTCTGCGCCTTTCTGCATGAAGTTCATAAATAACTTTGTTCTTTTTATCATCCAGTCCATCCTTCATTCGCGTATTGGTTGCAATCAACAATCGGAAATTCTGATAGTCGAATGTCATGCCTCCTACCTTGCTTTGGGGGTGTAAGTAGGTATATCGTTTAATGGTTTTCGGATCATCGGAATCCATGTATTTCTTCCCGTAGATGATGCCATTACTCTTAATCACAAAGGATTGATCTCCGTAAGCGGTAAGACCCTGATTAATGCCCTTCGATGGAATTTTATGTTGTGCGATGATCTTGCCTTTTTCAAGATCGAGCACGTAGATTAATCCAATAAGTTGTTGGGTAACTATGATACTGTTGTTTCCGTACCACGACATGCCGGAAATCTCGGTTAGTTTTCGTGTGTAAAGCGAAAAATCGGGAGCATCAAGATTATAATGAAGAACATATTGTGGACCTTCATCCATAAACACGCCTTGCGATTTACCTGAAAATGGTAAAAGGAAAGTTATGGTGCAACATGCCATTGCCCATTTGGCCCAACTGCTTAAAACACTTATTCTCAAAATCCTTGGGATCTAAACTTGAAGTTAGGGGTTTTTAATAACTAACCCTTAATTTCTAATACTGTTTTCAACGCTAAAAAGTTTCACTCATCCAATTATCATACCCATTTATGTTGAATGGCCTAAAGTGTTGTGTCTATTTGTTGTGATTAACTTGCCATAAATGATACAAGATCTTCGCAACCATAAAGTAGGCACAACAAATGAAAATTCCACCCAGCATAAATCCATCTTCCATCATTGAGCTGAAGCCATAAGTGTATAGATAGAGGCCAAGAGAACCACAAAAACAAAGGATACCATAAGCCATATTGGCAATTGATGAAAACCCAAACAAACTGAGAATCCTCATTTTGTAAACTCCAAGTACAAAATGAGGCAAAGCATTAAGCAACAAAAATCCGATGATGAAATCAATTAACATATTTAAGCCTAAAAGATTTTATTCATCGTTTAAAACCAGGTGAAGTTTTTCCAGAATCCAACCAAACAAAACCCAAAATGGGAAATAACCGAGATGTACAAATCCAAGTATTGACCAATTTGATTCGTAATACCAGGGACAGGCACCCAGCACTTTTTCAAGTATGAAACCGGTGATGAATTCTACTGTCCAAATACCAAGCGCAAAAATGATTGGTCGCATGATCGCAGGGTATTTTGAAATTTTGGAATAGAATAATGGGATCAACCAGGCAGCAGAACCATAAATAGGAAACATCCAAACATAGGATTGCCCGCGTAAATCAAGAAATTCGGACCAGGAATTGATGTTGAGTACAAGAGTTTTCGTTGCTGTGAAAAGCACTTCGCAAGCGATGCCCAGACAACCGTAAACCACTAAATGAAACAACTTCGATTTTTGCGCATTCATGCAGAACCTTGTTAAAGATGGTAAGCTGAAATCCCCATTGGCTGCAATGTTCGTACAATTGAATTGCGTTTCAAAATTTTTCATTGAAACACCTGAATTTCAATTTGATTTTGGAATTTTCACTGGTGGGCACTGAACTGAATTTCTCGGACTGTTCAGTGCTAAATCGATTTCCTGAAGGGCTAAAAACATATCTTTGCGCACCGTTATGAAGGTGGACCTCTTTATTCCCTGTTTTGTAGATCAACTTTTTCCTGATACGGCTTTCAACATGGTGAAAGTTCTGGAAAAAATTAGCTGTGATGTGGCATACAATAAGAACCAAACTTGTTGTGGGCAACCTGCTTTTAATGGCGGTTATTGGGATGAAGCCAAGGATGTGGGCTACAAGTTCATAAAGGATTTTCCAGATGAACGGAATATTGTGGCACCAGCCGGATCATGTGTTGGATATGTCCGCAACTCCTACGGAGAAATGTTCGACAATACTGCGGTTCATAACGATATGAAACGCATTCAGGCTAACATTTTTGAGTTCTCCGAATTCCTGGTGGAGCAACTCAAAATTGATGATGTGGGAGCCGAGTTAAATGCTAAAGTCACCTATCACGATGCTTGTGGTGCATTGCGTGAATGCAAGATCAGGGAAGCTCCTCGCAAATTGTTGAACAATGTGAAAGGATTGGAATTGATTGAAATGAATGAATCGGAAACCTGCTGTGGATTTGGTGGAACATTTTCCGTGAAATTTGAGGCTATTGCCGGGGGCATGGTTGAACAGAAAATTGAAAATGCCATCGCTACCGGGGCAGAATATATTGTCTCCACAGATCTGTCGTGCCTAATGCACATTGATGCTTACGTCAAGGCGAATGATTACCCCATTGGAGTAATGCACATTGCTGATGTATTGGCGCAAGGGTGGGATTGAGGTTTAGGTGCGCCCCAAAAAAGCTCCTTTTTTCAAAAGGGATGCACCTACGCTCGGAAATTGTGTACCCACGCTCCAACTGTATGCACGTCATTTCTCATCGTGTGTAAATCATTTCTCATCGTATGTACATCATTTCTCATCGTGTGTGCATACGCTCCAACCGTATGTACATAATTTTTCAGCTGGTGTGCATCTGATAGCAGCAGATTTTACTTCCTGGCTGCGTAGTTCGATTCTAAGGTCTCAAGTCTCTTCTTCAGCAATTCATTTTCCTCATTCTGAAGTTTTAATTGCAAAGAAAGCTTCTCAATCATGATTTGCTGCTCATTGATGGCATTGGCTAAAACAAAATCCATTGCTCCATAATCAACCCCCAGGTAGGTCTGCGTATTACCAGTTTCGTCTTCCCTCTGAAATTCCGAAATCATGTACGGTGCAATTTCTTGAATATCCTGAGCCATTGCTCCTATTCCTTTAAGCCCTTTCTCGATGCCGGCCTGGCCATTGTATTCAAAGTAAAAGGACTGAAGTTGATTGATCACATTCAATCCATCCGTAAAAGGCGTTATGTTTTGTTTTAATCTTCTATCAGATGAAACTGTCCAGGCTGAAGAACTCGGTTTAGCGGCAGAATTGTTGGCCAATTCCAAATCAAAGAGCGGGCTTGTTAGTCCAATTCCTACATTTCCATTTTGGTCAATTCTCATTCTTTCAAATGTTCCACCGGTTCCGTCTCTTGTCCCGAAGGTAATTCCGTTTCCTGGTTGGTCTGTGCGGATATTTAACTCCACATCGCCAGCTGTTTCTATTAATCGAATGGTTGCTCCACTACCAACATTACTTCTACGAAACTCCAATTGACCGATTTGGCCCGTGCCTGATGGAACGATTTTAAGGTGTGGATTAGATGCTTCAATCTCGAGATGCGCAGTTGGCACGTCAGTTCCTATTCCAACATTTTGCTGAACGAAAACGTCTGCATTTATGAAATATCCGGCCCAATTGGAAGCTGCACCAACTGCCGAACCGTAAACACCGTAGTTATTCCCAGTTGAAAGTCCAGAAGCCGTTGCAAGTAAACCATAATTGTCAGAGTTTCCACCACCCGTTGCCCAACCAACTATTGCATAATTATTGGTTTCGCCTAGTGAACTGATTCCATTTGATTCACCGAGGACACCGTAGTTATCTGTGCGCGAATTGGAAGTTGTTGAACCACCAGCTGAATAGCCATGAACGGATCGATTTGTGACAGCACCTGTACTTCCTGAATGGTTTAATGAACTTTCAGAAAAGAGACCTGTTCTTAAACCGGTAGCAACACTGCCCCCAGCCCTTGAAATTTTCACAACACCGTTGTTATCCAGTAAAGAAGTGTTCTGAAATTCATAAAGATAACCAGTTGCCAAGTCGGCACTGCTGGTATCAGCAGCATTTTTACGTAGGAAGTTGCCACCAGTAATCGACTGCCAAGTGCCATCACCCGCCAAATATTCTCCTACATTCCCGGAAAATGCGGTAGAACCAAGCAATCCTGAATTGTCGACCGTTGCTATACTGTTTCCACCACCACCCAATGGATCAACTTGTAGATTTCCCCAAATTCGAGAATCACCATCCTCTTGGACCCTAAATACCACATTTGAGGCGTTGTTTGACTTTAAGCCAAAAACGCTTCCCGTTCCAGAATCGTCACTGTCTATGATGATGTCAACGCCACTGGTTCCAGTAATATCGAATGCGTCTCCAGAATTAATATCGAAATCTGTTCCGCTGATGGTTCGGCTGTTTCCTGTGATCAGGAAGTCACCATCAAGCGTGGCATCGCCATCGTGATCTACCCTGAACAACACATTGTCGGAGCTGTTTCTAACCCTGAAATAGCCGGAGCTGCCTCCATCTTCCTCAAGATCTACAGACACGCCACTGTTGCTCCTTAAGTAGAGCGATCCTGTTGTTCCGCCATAAATATCGTTGTCCTGAACACGGATGTCCCCGTTCACATCGAGCTTGTAAGCCGGTGTGAGGATGCCAATCCCCACATTATCCTGCATATAGACGAGACCGTTTTGAAAATAACTTGCGTAGTTGTTGGTTGCACCCAAGGCATTTGCGTAAACAGCAAAACCGGTATTGGCTGGGCCAAGCGCCTCTGCTCGAAGTCCATACTTGGTTCCGGAAGTACTGCCGAGGGCCATGGCTTGAACTCCATAATTGTCAACAGTTCCACTACCTGCGGCAATTCCCTGAACCCCATAGTTAGAAGTTGAACCGGTAAAACTGCTTCCGGCTGCAAAGCCGGAAATTCCGTAGTTCAGCACGTTTGCTCCTGCATCCACGGCTGCTCCATAGGCCTCTCCGTGAATCCCGCGATTTGTGGTAGAAGATGATGAAGCACCGGAGTCCGAAAAGTTACTCAGGCCATTGATTCCAATATTTTCACCTTCATTAACCACTACACCACCGAGTTCAACTTTTAAGCCCCCGGAATTTGAATGAATGGTGTTGTTGGTGAATTCATAAAGAAAAGTGCTGTCTGCAGTGGCTGTGCTCGAGTCACGGGCATCCTTGGCTATATAACTTCCCGAGAAAGACAAACTCGGATTCGACCAGTTGCCACTTCCGTCCAAATAGTCGGAAGAAGATCCGGAATAATTGAATCGTTGCAGTGTTCCGGTTGTACTGGCAGTAACCAATCCGTCTGAGGCTCCCGCCAAACCTGTGGAGCGTATGTTGCCATTTACTTCCAGTCTTTCGTTGGGTGAAGTGGTTGCAATTCCAACGTTTGAATTGGCTTTAATGATGGCCAATTCAGTACCGGTACCACTAAAGTTTCCGTTGTTGGTTATGCCACCTCTGAAAGAGATATCCCCGTTTTCTGTCGAAACCTGAAGACCTCCGTTGGTAAGAGAAAAACCGCCCACATTGTTCCCAATATCCTCCATCAAAATATGCGGATGATCGGTTCGTGCAGCATGGATAGTTGCATTGGAGTTAAAGAATGTGAGGGCGTTGGCATCACCAACATACATGTTCGATTGAACATGAAGTGCAGCATATGGATTGGCAAATTGCCCGAAGTTTATGCCTACATTTCCATAGGTGTAAATCCAGTCTCCAATCGCTGTTGGCTGGGAGGATCCCAACACCTGGTGCCAGTCGTTGTCTGCAAGTGTGTTGGCGTCAATCCATTGGGTGGTTGTTCTGGTGGAAGACATTATCTGTCCGGCAGTTCCGGCAGAATTTGTGCCATCGTAAAATTGATCTTCCAACCGTAACCCACTTTGTGAAATGTGCAAACCAGCTGTGGGCACGGAAGTTCCGATTCCTACCAGTCCATTGTCAAGTGTATGAATGATTGGTGATCCAACGCTGTTCATCACACTAAAAGCCGAGGTGGCCGCTGAATTATCTACCCCAACAACCAACAATCTGCTGGAAGGGAATGTGTTTCCAATACCAACATTGGTTCCGTTGTTGAAGACATTGCTGTTTGCTATCCAGGAAGTTCCATTATGTCGCAGGGTTTGCCCTGATGTGCCGCTGATCAGTGGTCCCGTTGCCCCTTGAATTCCCTGGGGTCCGGTCGGCCCCTGACCTCCATTGTTCCCTGCAGGACCTTGTGGTCCGGTTGGACCGGTTGGACCCTGCCCACCGTTGTTACCTGCCAATCCTTGTGGCCCGGTTGAACCAGTAGGTCCTTGCCCACCAGCGTTTCCCGCTATGCCTTGTGCCCCTTGTGGCCCCGATGGACCGATTTGTCCGGAAGGACCTTGGGGACCTGTTGCTCCTACAGGACCTTGCGTTCCCTGAAGTCCCTGCGGACCGGTACTTCCAGTTAATCCTGTTGAACCTTGCGCTCCAGTTGCACCGGTTGGTCCCGTATTCCCAATTGTCCCCGTTATGCCTTGCGCTCCGGTCGGTCCAGTTGATCCGGTGATTCCGTTCAGTCCATTATTGCCTTGTGGTCCAGTGGGGCCGGTTGTGCCTGTTGGCCCAGGAACTCCTTGTAGTCCGGTCACTCCATCCAAACCATTAATACCTTGTGGTCCAGTGGAACCCGTGGCACCAATCAAGCCTGTTGGCCCCTG
>PVBE011610484.1_pt1 | contig 11714 bp, 9 predicted proteins | sample 1631181 | NCBI WGS metagenome assembly PVBE01 (sample SAMN08397723, study PRJNA350692) | Marine metagenome, whole genome shotgun sequencing project. | isolation source: water | place: Pacific Ocean | collected 2012-04 | reverse complement strand
TGTGTTATTTAACATTTTGCGTGGGTTAAGTTTTTTTAATTCTATTGGATCTCTTCACTTTTTAAAAGTTTTTCTTTTAGGGTGTTTTTTTTATTTTTTAGTAAAATTAACTTATTATTTATATAATATGAAAATAAAAAAGAAAAATTTAGAAATAAAAGTTATTCAAATTGGTATTTTAGCTTATTGGTTTCTTTTTTGGTTACTTAATGTTGTAGATAAATTTATTGGAAAGTCTACTTTTTTATGGGTAGGAAAAGATAGATTCTCTCAACTTGTAAATTATTTTGCTTCTATTGGTATAGAAAATGAAACAATTCCGTATATAACCTTAGTTTTTTCAACTATTTTGGAAATTATTGCCTTATTACTACTTACTTTTGCTTTATTTAAATATTTATCTGGTCATTATCAAAAAGCTAGAGATATTTTTTTCTGGGGAACTTTTGTAGGGCTTGTTATTTTTAGTTTTTTCTCAATAGGGGATCAAGTTTTTGGAGATAGAGTCGAGCTATTAGAACATACTACTTATTGGATTGCTTTAATTATATCTTGGGGCGCCTATGTGTATTTCCCAAAACATCTTTAGTTAAAAGATTTTAAAATTTCGGCTGACTTATTTAAAGCTGCTTGTTCATTATCGCTTAATGGCAATTTAATAACTGAAGACACTCCTTCTCTACCTAAAATAACTGGTACACTTAAGCATACTTCGTTTAATCCATAATAATCTTCCAATAATACCGATAAAGGTGTGGCAATTTGTTTGTCATAAAAAATAGCAGATGTAATTTCTCTAACTACAACTCCAATTGAATATGCAGTATAACCAATATCGTTAATAATTCTATATGCTGCTTTTTTTGTTAATTCATAAGCTTCATCTGCATCTTTTTGAGAAAAATTTTCTAAACCAATAAGTGGAGTTCCTGCAACATCTGCAGAAGAAAATACAGGGAAAGAACTATTACCATGTTCACCTAAAACATAAGCATTAATACTTTTGGGATTAATTTCTATTTTTTCAGAGATATGGAATCTTAGCCTTGCTGTATCTAGCATCGTTCCACTCCCAAAAACTCTATTTGCTGTAAAGCCTGATAATTTAATTGTTTCATAAGTTAAAACATCAACTGGATTACTAACAATAAGAATCATGCAATTTGGAGAATTTTTGACTACTTCAGGAATTATTTTTTGAAATATAGCCCTGTTTTTGCCTATTAAGTCTAATCTTGTTTGTCCTTCTTGTTGTTTTGCTCCAGCTGTTATTATTACCAAATCTGAATCTTTTGTGTCCTTATAATCATCTGTACCAAATACTTTTGTTGGATTTAAAAAAGACATTGAATGATCAAAGTCTAAAGTTAAACCTTCTGCTCTTCCTCTATCTATATCTAGTAAGACTAATTCTGATGCTAGGCCTTCTAACAAAAGTGCATAAGCTGCAGCAGTACCTACATTACCGCAACCTATCATTGAGACTTTAAATTCTGACATTTTTTTTAGGTTAAAAAATATTATTTATATTATTTTTTCGTAAATATTTTTCTATTTTTAGCATTTTTTCTTTGCTAGGTTCTTCAACATTAGCTAACTCGTATTTTAATCCCAGTTTTTTCCATTTTACTATACCCATTTTATGATAGGCAAGAAGTTCAACCCTGTCATAATTAATTGTTTTTAGAAACTTCAGTAAATCTTTTAAATTTTCTTTTGTATCTGTATATCCTGGAAGGACTAAAAATCTTAGCCAAAGTTTTTGTTTTTTATCACTTAAATATTTAATGTTTTTAAGTATTTCTTCATTCTTTTTGCCAGTTAAATCTTGATGCATTTTATTGTTAAAATGTTTAAGACTAACCATAAATAAATCTGTGTAAGGCATCACTTCATCTATTGCTTTTTTGCTTGTAAAAAGTGATGTGTCGACTGTTGTATTTAATCCTTTTTTCTTTGCTAGCTTTAAAACTTCTTTTAAAAAATGGACTTGAAAAAAAGGTTCACCACCACTAATAGTTATTCCTCCACCACTACTATCTAAATAGACTTTGTTTTTTAAAGCTTTGTTTATTACTTCTTCTGCAGAATATTCTTTGCCACTTTTTAACGTGAGCATGTCGACATTATGGCAATATTTACAGCGTAGTGGACAACCTGCAAAGAAAATTAAAAATCTAATTCCTGGCCCATCTAGAGTTCCATAAGATTCGAACGAATGTATGTATCCTTTTTTATTATCACATTTTTTCATGAAAAGTTCTGTTTATGACTTCGTCTTGTTGTTCTTTGCTTAAATTATTAAATTTCACTGCATATCCTGATACTCTTATTGTTAAGTTTGGATAATTTACTGGATTTTTTTGAGCATCTTTTAATACATCCCTATTCAAAACATTAACATTTAAATGTTGTCCTCTTTTTGTAAAATAACCATCTAGAACTCCTTTTAAGTTATTGATTTTTTGTTCTTCATTTTTCCCCAGACTAAATGGATCTATGGACATAGTGTTAGAAATACCATCTAAACAATATTCATACGGTATTTTAGCAACAGAATTTAATGACGATATTACTCCTTGTTTATCACGGTTGTGCATTGGGTTAGCCCCTGGAGCAAAAGGTTCTTTTGCCTTTCTTCCATCAGGTGTTGCTCCTGTATATTTTCCATAAACAACATTGGCAGTGATTGTTAACAAAGAAAGTGTGTGCTCTGCCTTTCTATAAGTTTTGTGCTTTTTTAATGATTCCGTGAAATGTTTTACTACCGCAATTGCAATTTTATCTACTCTATCGTCATCACTTCCATAAGTAGGGAAATCTTTTTTAAATTCAAAAGATTGAGTTATTCCTTTTTTGTTTCTGATTGCTTTTACTTTTCCATATTTTATCGCAGACAAACTATCAGCTACAATTGATATTCCTGCAATTCCAAAAGCCATCACTCTTTTCAAATCACTATCATGTAAAGCCATTTGGCTATTTTCATAATAATAATGATCATGCATGTAGTGTATGACGTTCATTATGTTTACATATTTTTCTGTAAGCTTATCAATCAACTTAAAAAATACTGATTTTACTTCCTTGTAATCTAAGTTTTTTTCTTTCTTTAATTTAGGTACATCTTCTAAAATTATTGATCCATCAAACTCATCTCTTCCTTGATTTAAGGCTAATAATAGAAGTTTTGGTAAATTGCAACGAGCTCCAAAAAACTGCATTTGTTCACCAATTTCCATAGCTGATACGCAACAAGCAATCCCATAATCATCTCCATATATTGGTCTCATTAAATCGTCATTTTCAAACTGTATAGATGATGTGTTGATAGAAATATTTGATGCAAATTTCTTAAAATTATCCGGTGATGAAGTGGACCAAAGTACTGTTAAATTTGGTTCTGGAGATGGTCCTAAATTTACTAAAGTATGCAATAAACGATAACTTGTTTTGTTTACCCAGGTTTCATTATTTAGTTTCTGACCTCCAACAACACAAGTTACCCATGTTGGATCTCCTGCAAATAATTCATTGTATTCTGGAATTCTTAGTTGCTTTACTATTCTTAATTTAATAACGAAATCATCAATTATTTCTTGAACTTTTTCTTCTGTTAAAGCTTTCTTTTTAAAGTCTCTTTCTACATAAATATCTAAAAACACATCGACTTTTCCTAAACTCATGGCTGCTCCGTCTTGCTCTTTTACTGCAGCTAAATATGCAAAATAAAGCCATTGCACTGCTTCTTTAAAATTGCTTGCTGGTCCAGCAATATCAAAACCATAAGACATTGCCATTTCTTTCATATCTTTTAAAGCTTGTACTTGAAAAGTAGTTTCTTGTCTGTTTCTAATATTTTCTTCTGTCATTTCTCTATAATGCTTTTGTTGATAATCTAATTTATCTTCAATAAGTCTATCTACTCCATAAAGAGCAACTCTTCTGTAGTCACCAATAATTCTTCCTCTACCATAAGCATCTGGGAGTCCTGTAATTACTCCTTTTTTTCTAAAAAGTTGTCCGTCTGGAGTATGGAAATCATCCCAATATTTATATATGTCGAAGACTGCTTCATTATGTGTTTTGCAATGTTTACCATAAATTTCTTCTACTTTTGGAGAGAGTTTATACCCATAAGATTCACAAGCTCTTTTTACTAACCTAACTCCTCCTTTAGGTTTAATTGCTCTTTTTAATGGTTTATCTGTTTGTAAACCAAATATTAATTCATTTTTTTTGTCTATATATCCAGGTTTGTGACTTGTAATTGTTGAGGGTGTTTCTGTATCTATATCTAAAACACCTCCATTTTCATGCTCTTTCTTAATTAAATTTTCGATTTTTTTCCAGATTTTTTGAGTTCTGTTTGTAGGTTTTGCAAGAAAAGACTTATCTCCTAAATAAGCTTTGTGATTTTCCTTTATAAAATTGGCTACATCAATAGTATGCTGCCATTTACCTTTTTTAAAACCTTTATGTTCTTCTGTCATAAGATAGTGTTAACAACCTAACTCATTTTCTTCTAAAGAACATGGACTGTCTAATAGATCATCTAAATTAATTGCTGTAAACTCTCCTGGTTCAGAACCACTCACAACATAGTCTTCTACATTGGTAATATCCCATTCATGTGGATGATTCCACGCTTCCCAGTCATATCTCCAGTCATTCCATCCAATATTTAAATGTTTTACATAAATCTCTTTTTCCGCAAGAATTGCCCCTACTTTTCTACCTGTCATACATGGCGTGCTATAACAATATACAATTATATCTTTATCTGTTGGCAATAACTCAGCAAAAGAAGCAACTATTCTGTCTACAGCCCCATAATCTGAATGATCTTTATCTTTATATGCTGGAATATTGATTGCTCCTATAATATGTTCCTCTTCATATTCTTCTTGGCTTCTTAAATCAACTAAAATAATTTCGTCTTTTCCTTTAGAAATATCTTTTCTTATGTGATGTGGGCTAACTGCAACGGCTGTTTCTGCAAAATAGAAATCTGCCATCAACTCTTCTTCGCTTTTAGTTTGAACATTAGTAATGAGCAATGTTGTTAAAAGTGCAGTAATTATACTAGTTGCAATAACTGGTATGAGAGATGATTGCTTTCCGCAAGATTTTTCACATTTAGACATGATTTGTTTATTAAAAAAATATTGTTATTATTAATAGTAAACGAAATAACAGACAAAAAGGTGTCATATTTCTTTATAAAAACTGTTGTCAATTTGTGTTTTTTCTTGTGAAATAGTTTTTGATTTGCGAAAAAATAAATTTTATTATAGTATTGTGCAGCTTTAATTTTACTTATGAAAAAGCCTGAATTACTGCTTCCGGCAGGCAATCTAGCAAAACTTAAAATTGGTCTTCAGTATGGTGGTGATGCATTTTTTATGGGTTTCTCACCATTCAGCTTAAGAAGCAAACAAGGAGGTTTTAATAAAGAAGATATTTTAGAAGGAATACATCTGCTTAGAAAGGCTGGAAAAACTGCTTATGTGACAATGAATATTTATCCTAGAAGTGATAAGTTTATACCTTTAAAGAATCATATTGAATTTGTTCGTGATGAAATAAAACCTGACGCTCTTATAGTTGCAGACCCTGGTTTTTTTGATCTTATAAAAGAAGTATGGCCTGAGGCAGAAATCCATATGTCTGTTCAAGCTAATGTTTTAAATTATAAATCTGTTGAATTTTGGAAAAAACAAGGAGCAACAAGGGTTATTTTACCAAGAGAATTAATGCTTCAAGATATCAAAACTATTCATGAAAAAGTACCGGATATAGAGCTTGAATTTTTTGTTCATGGTGCAATTTGTATGGCATATAGTGGACGATGTTTGCTTTCTAATTATATGACTGGTCGCGATTCAAACCAAGGAGCTTGTTCTCATAGCTGTCGTTGGAAATATAAAGTTCACTTAGAAGAAGAAAAGCGTCCAGGTGAATTTTATCCAGTTGAAGAGGATGAAAATGGTACCTATATAATGAATTCAAAAGATAATTGTATGCTTCCTTATTTAAAGGAATTAGTAGATGCTGGTATTTGCAGTTTTAAAGTTGAAGGAAGAAATAAATCTGAATACTATCTTTCTACAGTTGCAAAAGCATACAGAACTGCTATTGATGATATGATTGCAGGTAAAGATTTTAATCAGAATCTTTTAAAAGAAGTTTCTAAAACTGCAAGTAGAGGATTTATTCCTGGATATTTATTTGGATTTCCTGAAGATGGTGATGTTTACTATGAAAGCAATGCTCCTATTCAAAGCCATAAATTTGTAGGGATAGTAACAGGACGTCAAAAAAATGGACTTTATAAAATTTCTGTGCGAAATAAACTTGTAAAAGGTGCTGAAATTGAAATAATGACACCAGACAAAGATTTCTTATGTAATATTGATGAAATGTTTGACCTAGAGGAGAATGAAATTGAAAGCATTCATGGTGGAGCAGGAGAAAAATTTGTCAAAATAAATTATAACATTCCCGTTGGATCTATATTGCGTGTTAAATCTTAATTTTAAATATGAATTTCGAAGTTATAGAAAACTGCAGAGAATCTATTATTTTTACTAATCATTTAGGTAAAATTGTTTATGCAAATAATGCAGTTGAAAAAGAAACTTCTTACACAAAAGAGGAAATGCTTGATAAAAAACCCGGCGAATTATGGGGAGGAAATATGTCTGAAAGTTTTTATAAAGAGATGTGGGAGACTATTTCCATAAAAAAAATGCCTTTTACAGGTGAAGCTACAAACTTTTCAAAAAAATCCAAGCAATTCAATAAAAGCTTGTTTGTTGCACCTATACTAACTCCTAATTTAGAAATTAGTCATTATGTTCAAGTTTTACCTCAAAAAAATACTAAGGTAGAAGAATTTAAAAATACTTTCTATTCAATAATGAAAAAAAGATCCCAAAAAACCCTAATCAACCTACTTTCAGCTTTTAATGATGAGATTAATACTTTTTCGAACTCAATTTCTCTAATAGAAAGTAGCTACCTCCCTAATAAAAAAGTTTTAATTAATGAAGATAAATATCTCCTAGATGCAACTGTAAAATCTTTATCAAACTTCGAAAATATTTATCTAAAATATAAAGATTTGATTAGTTATTTTATTTTCACACGTGTTGGAAAAGATATAAATATCACTGAAGAATTAACTCAAGAAGTTTTTTTTAGGGCTTTAAAAAATTTAAACAATTATGAGTTCCGGCATTTAGAATACAAATCATATCTCTTAAAAATAGCCAGGAATTTAATTGTAGACTTTTACATAAAAACTAAAAAAAACATATCCATAGATCGTATTCCTGATGATCCTGTTTTTGAACAATTTCAAGGAAATTTTTCAAAAACATCTTTTTTGTTTTTTGATTTTGGACTATCTAAATTAGAAAAAAAAGTTTTAAAAATGAAATACGAAAAAGATATGACTGTAAAATTGATCTCAAAAAAACTAGGAAAAACAGAAAATTCTATTAAGTTATTATTAAGTAGAGGAAGAAAAAAAATTAAAATTAAATTAAAAAACAAAAAAGATATGTCTTTTTTATAAGTTAATTCTATGTAAAAATTTATAATCTGCGCCCTCATTATTTATCTGAGATTGCATCAAGACTATTTCATTTATTTTTTCTTCAAAAATAAATTTTTCGTCCAATTTTTTTTCTAAAATTTCTTTGGTATTTGTTTTTCCAACTGTCACATGCATTTTAAAAGGTCTATTTTCCTTTGGAATTCCTAATATCTCATGAAGAGTATTTTTTAAGTCTAAAATTTCTTTTGAAGCATCCCCAGTGAGCCAAATAATTTTTCCATTTGTTGTTGATTCGATTTTTTTGAAGCTAATTCTGAAATTTGTAATTTTTTCTTGAATTTGATTAAGCGATGCCTTGACCCTATCTTCATCTCCTTCCTGCCAAGGGGGTATAAGGGTAATATGAAGGTTCTGACCCTTAATCCACCTACATGGCAGCTTGGCATGCTTAATTTGCCAGGTTTTTATTTCCTGGTCTAACTCGGCGCTGGTTTTTATGGCTACGAATAAACGTTTTTTCATAATCAATCGTAAATTCCTGACTTTCTAACTTTTTCGTCTTCTCCAGCTGCTTGTGTAAGGTAGGCCACGTTAGCCTTAGTAAAGAAGCCTTTGAACCCCTTGCAGCGTTGCACATACTCGGTAATCAAAAATGAGTATTCAGATGTCTTCGAAAAGATCTGTTTTAGGTCTGGGAAGTCTTTACACTCACCAATTATCTTGGCGAGGAATGGAATATTTTCTGACATCAATTTTCCAACAACATAATCAATATTTTTTGTTCCATCTTCTCTTGCACCATCTTCAACTGCGTATGCAATGTGATGCATGCGCTTTCCAAAGTTACGAACAAAGTCTTCGGTCGGTGATTTTTTATTTTCGATGCTATTTACATAATATGGAATATTGTTGGCAGTGAAAACTTTTGCTGGTGAACGAATTTCTGTGTCGACATTTGGATTTCGATTTACGTTGGTAGATGAATTCATTTCATCAATATTAAATGCTCCCCAAAAATAATAATTTGTCATTGAAAGGAATTCTAGAATTGCATCTTCACGACCACCGCAGAAAACTCTAGTTGCTAAATGATCAATTCCAAAAATTAATTTATCAAGTCCATATTTCACATGAACTTCGTTTGCTTTGTCTAAATTATTTTTTTCTTCATCGTTGAGATCGAAAGTTTTTTCAAAATTTAGTTCATCAAAATTTTCTAAGTCACAATAAATGAATGAATTATTTGTGTAGTATGAAATCTCGGAAACTAGAAAATTTTCATTAGCTAAAAATTGGTTTTTAATTTCACTTTGAAACCTAAATTGCTGAGATTCTAAAATTGCTTGAAGTTCTTTTGAGTTTTTTGTTTTATATATTTCACCAATATATTTAACTTTAGATTTTTCACTTCCACGTGGATAGATTTCTGAAACTGACGTGTAGTTATCGTGGTAATTTTTCTCTAATGGTTCGAGCACTATATAGTAAAGTGCCTTATCGTGATTTTTTAGAATATATATTTTGTGAGTTTCTGAAGTGTAACCTTTGTGAAATCGGTATGGAGTCATTAAGTAGAGTTCCATTAAATATTTCAGGGCTTCTTGATGCTCAACTTGGATGACAACTGCATTGATATATTCAACTAAGTCGTCTATTCCAGATTTTTCTCGGCGTTCATAAATTTTTTGAAGATGATCTTCGAAGAATTTTGAATTTTCTTTATCTCCTTGTCTTTCAAATTCTTTCATGGTTGATTTATAGCATTTAATAATAGCTTGTGCAAAACAAGTTTAACACTTACACTTTTTCCGCTTAAATAAGACGATATGTTAGTTAAAGGATTTTGGGAAAATTTGGAGAAACCAATAATTGGACTCTCGCCAATGGATGGTGTGACTGATGCTGCTTTCAGACATATAGTCTGTAAATACAGCAAACCATCTTTAACAATGACTGAATTTACCAATGTGGAAGGTCTTGCTCGTGGTAGTGCTAAAATGCTAGTTGCCTTTTTATATAGTGAAATTGAAAGACCAGTAGTAGCGCAAATTTATGGAGTAGAAGTTGAATCTTATTATAAAGCTGCTGTAATGCTTTCTGCTCTTGGCTTTGATGGAATCGACATCAACATGGGGTGCCCAGCAAATAAAGTTGCCCGAAAAGGTTCAGGAGCTGCCTTAATTCAAACTCCAGAACTAGCTAAAGAATTGGTTCTGACAACAAAAAGGGCCTGTAAGGATTGGTCGGAAGGAATCAGTATGGAGCAGGCAGGAGTGCATCCAAATGTTATTGAGGAAGTAAAGAAAATGGCTCCAAAAGATGTAGCTCGAAACGAAATTGCAGTTTCTGTAAAAACTAGAATTGGTTTTGATAAAGTTGTAGCAGAGGAATGGACTAAACATTTATTAGAAACTCAACCAGCAAATATTTCTATGCATGGAAGAACTTTAAAACAAATGTATATGGGGAAAGCTGATTGGGAAGTAATTGGGAAGGCTGCAAAATTAACAAAAGGGACTGGAACTACTTTTCTTGGTAATGGCGATATTTCCTCTTTATTGGATGCTCATGAGAAAATAGAGGAATATGATGTTGATGGAGTCTTGGTTGGAAGAGCGGTTTTAGGAAATCCCTGGTTTTTTGATGATAAAAGAGTGGGAGTTGATGAATGCATGGAAACCTTACTTGATCATTGTGAATATTTTACTCAGTTAAATCATCTTCCATTTCATAATATCAAAAAACATCTGGCTTGGTATTGTAAGGAATTTGAAGGAGCTAGAGAAATGCGAAAAAATCTTATGCAAACTGAGAATTATGAGAATGTTAAGGAAATTCTTGGATCTGCTAACCTTTAATTTTTCGAGTCCACTCCTCTATACGTTCTTCCAAAAATGCTTCACTTTCTTCAGAATATAATTTTTCTAATATTGCTTCTCCTTCTTCCGGACTATTTATAGTAAACAAATATTTTAAATGTTTTGGTTTTATTTTTCCTTCTCTTGCAGAAACTAACAATTGAAGTTCTATATGTTTCCAATATTCACTACCAACCATGAAAATTGGTTTGTGAGTCATTTCAGTTTTATTACCAACTAGTCCTCCAATAATTTCTTGAATAGTTCCAAGTCCTCCTGGAGCTATATGAATTATATCTCCACTCATTAAAACCATCTCTCTTAAAGCGAATGATTTTTCGTCTCCTTTTTGATTTAGAACTGCATCCCAATTTGTATGTCTTGTTTGGCCTGCCTTACCTAGATCACATGCTGATGAAACACTAATAGCATTCATTTCTTGTAGATGTTTTCCATTTCTGTCCATTACATCTGGTCCGCCACCATTTATTCCAACTAATTTTTTACCTTTTTTTGAAAAGAAATCATTATACATTTGCGTGTATGATTTTTCTATAGCCTCCTTTTCTTCTACGCTCATGTCTGGATCTGCAGTACTTGAACCACAAAAACTAACTCTAAATGTTTTCCGTTTATTAAATTTTTCTAATTCTGATGCCCCTTCTTCTGAATTAGCTTTGTCTGCTAAATATTCTGCGACCTCTGGTTTTGCAAACATTGGTAAACTTCCATCATCAACAAAAATTAAATTTCTTTCAATACCTGGATGACTCCAAATTATTTGAATTTCTGGATATTGCTCATGAAATTCTGTTAAAGCTACAAATTTTCCTGAATCAAAAAAGATGTGTTCTTCTAATTTATGAGATGGACTATCTACACTTTCTGCTTTTGAAAATGAAGGTGCCTGAAAAATTATGGCCTTAATTTTTGGATTATGACGTTTGATACTATCTAAAACATGTTTACTTGGAAAATACTTACAAAACAAAACTCCTCTTCCTTTTTTGTTTTCTAATAATCTTAATTCTGGATAACTTAAAGGATCTTCACCTTTTGTAGTTAACGGAAGTTCTGGATTGTTGGCCAACAAATCTATACCTGTTTCATGTTCAACTGAGACTCTTGTATAACCCGCAACATCCGAATGGTCACCTTGTAACAATCTTTTAAGATCATCTTGGTTTGTAATAAAAACAGCTTTTCTTCTTCCTGGGCTACCAGCCATCGCTTCAAATATTTGTGTAGAATTGTGGTAACTATCTAATGCTCTGTTATACTTTGATTGTGAT
>PVBE011240040.1_pt1 | contig 11714 bp, 11 predicted proteins | sample 1631181 | NCBI WGS metagenome assembly PVBE01 (sample SAMN08397723, study PRJNA350692) | Marine metagenome, whole genome shotgun sequencing project. | isolation source: water | place: Pacific Ocean | collected 2012-04 | reverse complement strand
GGTTGCGTCAGCCGTTCGCCATTTTGTCTATCGTTTTCGTTGTGCTTTATAATCCACGGATAGTTATACTCACCCGAGACCTCACTCACACCGTGGCAGCCGGTGGCGTCCATCATGTGTTTCGCTGACTCCGGCGTCGTGATATCGCCGTTGCCGATCACCGGGATGCCCTTTGCCGCCTCGACGACTTGGCGGATACCTGCAAGATTGACGGATCCGCTGAAGCCTTGCTCGCGGGTTCTTCCGTGGATGAACACAGCCGCCACGCCGACACCCTCGAGCACTTGCACCAGTTTGGGCGCGGTGATGTTATTGTTGTTCCAGCCGAGACGCATCTTGGCCGTGATGGGAATGTTCACCGCATCAACCATCATCTTCACGAGGCGAGCGGTATCGTCCAGTTCGGTCATCATTGCCGAGCCGCCGCCGGTCTTACAGACCTTACGCACGGGGCATCCCATGTTGATGTCGATCGAATCTGTTCCGATCGACTTGAGGTACTGCGCCGCATCGCGCATCTCCTCCGGCACCGAGCCAAACAACTGCACGGCGAACGGGCTGTCAGCCTCGTTCGTCTCAATAAGTTTGATCGCCTTGGGGTTGCGCTCGAGCAGGGAACGGGCGTTGACGAGGTCGGTCGTGGCGAGGCTCAAGCCGCCCACCTCACGCAGTACAAGCCTGAACGGCAGGTTCGTATAACCGGCCAGCGGCGAGAGGAACAGGTTGGATGCCAGTTGGAGTTGCCCGAATTGCATGACACAGATGCTTCCGACAGTCTACGCCACCCGGAAAAAACACGGCGACAAAAAAGCGCACTTAACCAATCTCAATAACGATCGACAAAACGGCCGTTTTCGTCGATTATTTGCCGGTGCACTTCCGGTCAATTCATTGCCTCATTTTGGCTTTTTGTTTTTCCAGTGCATTCGCTGACGACTCCCCGGAGCAATGGCGCAGGGAGCGTCGGCTCATTGATCTGCACCAGCACGTTGGCTCGTCGGAGGCGCTCCTCCAGCGCGCGGTGTCCATTATGGACCGCGTCGGCATCGGTATCGGCGTGAACCTCAGCGGCGGGACGGTCACCCACAAGGAGGAGGAACTCTCGGTGTTTGAGCGGAATAAGGCCCTTGGCGACCGGTTGCACCCCGGTCGATTCGCCTATTACATGAACCTCGACTACGGCGGCTGGGACGAGCCTGGTTTTTCCGACCGTGCCGTCCGCCAGGTCGAGGAGGGGCATCGCCTCGGTGCTGCCGGGCTCAAGGAGTGGAAGCGGCTCGGGCTGTATTTGCGCGATAAGTCGGGGGAGTTGATCCGGGTCGATGACTCAAGGCTCGACCCGGTGTGGCAACGCTGCGGCGAGCTTGGCCTCCCGGTCTCCATTCACGTGGCCGATCCGCGCGCTTTTTGGCTTCCGTTCAACTCTGATAACGAACGCTGGATCGAATTGAAGGATCACCGTCCGTGGTGGTTCGGTGATGCTGAGAAATATCCGCCGCGTATGGATCTGCTCAACGCCCTCGACCGAGTCGTTGCCCGGCATCCGCTGACCACGTTCGTCTGCGTACACTTTGCCAACAACTCCGAGGACATCGACTGGGTGGACGCCGCCCTCGACCGCAATTCGAACATGATGGCAGATCTCGCCGCGCGCATCCCGGAGATAGGCCGCCACGCGCCGCAGAAGGTACACCGGCTGTTCGTCAAGCATCAGGATCGTATTCTCTTTGCCACCGACTTCATGGTATACAATCGGCTGACCCTAGGCTCCGGTGGCAGTGGTCCGGCACCCACTGACGGCGATGCCTTCGATTTTTATGCCAAGCACTGGCGATGGCTCGAGACATGGGACAGGCAGTTCGAGCACATGACTCCCATCCAGGGCGATTGGAAAATTGACGGCATCGGCTTGCCGCCGCGGGTACTGCGAAAAATCTATTTTGACAACGCCCGTAAACTGCTTGTGCGCCGCCTGCCGCTGCCGCGTTTGAAGGCCAATCGGATTGAGGCTGATTTCGAACTCGACGGCCGGCTTGATGATGCCGCTTGGTCAAGCACTCAGCCGGCCCGGATCGAGTCGCAGATTAACACCGGTGCCGCGGAGCCAGAGATTGCCACTACCGCTCGCGTGCTGTGGTCGGAACAATTCTTGTATATCGGCTACCGTGCGCCATTTACCGTGCTGACCACCTTCGAGCCGCCGCTTACAACCGGTGAGCGTCGCGGCTTGTGGAACAGGGATGTCGTCGAAGCCTTTATCGGTTCCGATTCGGCCGATCCGCTTCGTTACACTGAATACGAAGTCGCCCCGACTGCAGAGAAACTTGATTTGACAATCACATCCGATTTGAAGCCTCCGCATGGGTTGGAGTGGAGCAGCGGCTTTGAGGCAGCGACACACATCGACCGTGAACAAAAAATCTGGACCACCGAGATGCGTATCCCGCTCAAGTCATTGAGCGGGCAGCCGCCCCGGCCGGGTACGGAGTGGCGGATCAACCTTTACAGGCACGACCGCGCTCATAACGTGTTTCTTGGCTGGAGCCCATGCGCCAACGGTAGCGCTCACACTCCGGCCAAGTTCGGCTATCTCATTTTCGGCCCATGAGTAAACGAGACCGATGAAATTAGCTCGATGTTCCACGAAAACAACACAACCAAACGGGGCATTCACGCTGATTGAGTTGCTGGTGGTGATTGCCATCATTGCTATTTTGGCGGCACTGTTACTGCCTGCCTTAGTCAAAGCAAAAAAGAATGGTAAAACGGCACGTTGTCTGAGCAATCAAAGGCAAATAGGGCTATCAGTCATGATGTATTCAAAGGGCTTTGACGATTATTTGCCTTACGGCTATGCCTACACATGGCCGGGGCAAGCCGATCTTTACTGGTGGCAGGATCTCGTGCGGCCCTACATCGATAGCGAAGAGATTTACACCTGTCCCAGCATGGATCTTCACATGGAATATACCTACCGCCGACCGCGCGGATTACCCAACCCGCTCATCCGGGATTACATCGCGAACGCACAAGGTGGCGCATACGTCGCGAGTGACCAACTGAACTGGATCGGAGCAAGGGGGCCTTTCATAAATAACTACAAAAATCCCAGTCGACAGCTGTCCGATGTGGCTGATGCCTCTGGGACGATTGCTATTTTTGACGGATTCCGTTCCTCAGAAATCTAGCGTCTCGAACAGGTTGACGCCTGGAATAATGCCGGATACGGCCCGGCCTTTGTGTGGGATTCCCCGGAACCAAAAATTCCAACCGGCCATGTCCATAAACGGCACAAAAACGGCTTTAACATGATTTTCACCGACGGCCACGCGAGCCTCATCAATGACTCAACTCTCGGCATGTGGACCAACCGTTTCGGAGACTAAAGGGAGAGCCGTGATATTGGCTGCAGTTCAGCCCGCTCGGAGGGCTTTGGCGGTGTGATTTTCGTTGTTTTTGGCGAGAGAGTGGGGCGGTCCTTCGGCGACGAGTTGGCCGCCTTCGTCGCCGGCATCGGGGCCAAGGTCGATCACCCAGTCGGCTTGACGGATCAAATCCAAATTGTGTTCCACGACGATCACCGAGTGGCCTTCGTCCACAAGTCGGTGCAGAACTTTGGACAGGAGCCGCACATCATCGAAGTGCAGCCCGGTTGTTGGCTCGTCGAAAAGGTAAAGAGTCGGGCCGGTGGCGGTGCGTTTCCCCTGCGCCTCGGCGAGGCTGCGGACGAGCTTGAGTCGCTGGCTCTCGCCTCCGGAGAGAGTGTTCACCGGTTGGCCAAGCCGCAGGTAGCCCAGTCCGACGTCGCTCAGCAACTGCAGTTTAGCCCGAGCCCGGACCGCTGGCCGCGAGTCAGGGTGGCCGTCGAGAAACAAGATCACTTCTTCGGCGGTGGCATTAAGCAGATCGGCGATGTTCCAGGCCAGGAGTGCACCCAGAGGCGGTGTGAGCTTGGCTTCGAGCACGTGGTTGCGGTAGCGGCTGCCGTTGCACTCGGGACATTTGATGAACACGTCGCTCAAAAACTGCATCTCGACCTTCTCGAAGCCGGTGCCGCGACAGTAGCCGCACTGGCCCTGCGGGGAGTTGAAGCTGAACGCCCCGGCCGGCAAATCAAGCGCGCTGGCCTCGGGACTAGTGGCGAACAGTTTGCGGATATCGTCGAATGCGCCGATGTAAACGGCAGGGTTCGAGCGCGGCGTACGGCCAAGCGATGACTGGTCTACCATCATTACTGACTCGAGCGAGCGCCAGCCGGTCAGCTTGGTCAAGTGATTGTCTATAGGTGTTCCGCCGAGTTTACCGAGCAGGGCAGGGAGCAGACCGTCGCGAATGAGGGTCGTTTTACCAGAGCCGCTGACGCCGCTGACGCAAACCAAACGGCCAAGTGGGATGTCTACGGCGAAGTCTGTCAGGTTGTTTCGGGAAAACCCGGCGAAGCGTAGTCGAGGTGTGCGTGCGGTTACCGCGCGCGCCGGAGGTGAATCGAGTTGCCTGCGGCCGGAGAGGTACGCTGCTGTCAACGAGGCGTGGCATTTGGCCAGATCCGGTCCGGCGCCACTGTATACGATCCGGCCGCCTCGCTCGCCGCGTTCCGGGCCAAGATCGACGATGTGGTCGGCCCGGCGAATGATGCCAGTTTCATGCTCGACGACGACAAGCGTATTGCCAAGGTCTCGCAGGTTTTCCAGCAAGTCGACGAGCCGTCCGGTGTCGCGCGGGTGTAGCCCGACGCTTGGTTCGTCGAGCACGTAGAGCATGTTGACCAGCTGCGAACCGAGGCAGGCGGTGAGGTTGACGCGCTGGGTCTCACCGCCGGAGAGCGTGCGTGTGGGTCTGTCGAGCGTGAGGTAGCCAAGGCCGATGCGCACCATGGCGTCGAGTCGACCACGCACCTCGGCCAGTACCGGCGCAAGTGCGTCTGACTGGTTGATCCCGAGTCGGTCGGTGAGTTCGTCTATCACCGTAGCTGCGTCACGGATGGGGAGTTGGTAAAAATCGGATAGCGTGAGCCAGTCACCATTGCCGGTGTGGTCGAGCTTGAATCGTAGCGAGTCCGGTTTGAAGCGTTGGCCCTCGCACGCTGGGCACGCTGTGTAGGCGCGGTAGCGTGAGAGCAGTACACGGATGTGCATCTTGTACGCCTTGCTCTCTAGCCATTGAAAATAACCGGCGACACCGTACCAGGCGTCGGGCCAGGTGCGGCCCGGTTGGCCGTAGTCAGGCGCGCCGAGGATTACCCAGTCACGTGCTTTTTTTGGCAACTTTTTGAATGGTACGTTGGTTGGAATGCCGTACCGTTTTGCGGCGGACATCATATCGTGCTGGCACTCGACACCGTGCCCGGTTTGCCATGGCTTGACGACGCCTCCTGCAATCGACTTGGTTAGGTTCGGCATTGCGAGTCGGTAGTCAATCGAGATGACACGGCCGAAGCCTTTGCAATCCGAACAGGCACCGACGGGGTTGTTAAAACTGAACAACGACGGCGCCGGGTCGCGGTACTCAACGTCGCACGCGGCGCAGTGAAAATGCTGGCTGAACTCCTGTCGACCAAGTGCAGAGGTGTGAACGGCAAGGTGCCCTTTGCCGAATTGATACGCTTGCCCTGCCGCCTCGAGAAACCGTGCTCTGCCGCCTTTGGTCAGGTGGATTCGATCCTGTACGACGGTTAGTGTTTTGAGTTTGCGCTTCACCAGGCGTTTGGACGCCTCCTCTACTCGTAGCAGCTCAGGGAGGTTGCTGCGCTTGGTTTTTGCGGTGGGATTGACGATGCGGCGGTAGCCTTGTTTGCCGATGAGTTGCAGCGACTCAGTGATTGAAATTTTGTCCGACAACGGCACATCGAAGGTTATCAGCACCTCTCCGGCTTGCCTGACAAAATGCGTTTTCCAAATGGCCAGTGGCTCGTCGCGAGTGACGAGTTCGCCGCATCGGTCGCAGTGGCATTGGGCGAGGTGCGTCCACAGATGTTTCATGTGGTCGCAGAGCTCAGTCATCGTGCCGATAGTCGAGCGCGTGGTACGGACGGTATTGCGTTGGCCCAGCGCGATAGCCGGTGGGATGCCGTCGATGCGATCAACCTGCGGCTTGTCCATCCGGTCAAAAAATTGTCGAACGTACGGGGAGAAGGTCTCAATGTAGCGGCGCTGGCCTTCGGCAAAGAGCGTGTCGAACGCGAGCGAGCTTTTGCCAGAGCCGCTCAAACCGGTGAACACGATGAGATTGCCCTTGGGCAGATCGAGGTCGAGGTTTTTGAGGTTATTGTGGCGGACGCCACGAAGCCGGATGGCTCCGTTGGTGCTGTTGCGATGCAATGGCTTTTGGGGACAAGTCAGAGCTTGGCCGAGCAGTCCTTGACGTAGTCGATGATCGCGCGATCGTCATCGCCGGCCTCCAGCGTGACGCGCAGGAAATCGATGAGATTAGATTGGTGCTCGCGCAGGAACGGACGGTCGCCGCCGCATCCGTACATCAACTCGGGCGGCAATTGGCCTGCAAGCTTGGCGCGCGCCTTTACGATGAGGCGTGGCAGCCAGGGGATGCCATCGACTTCATCTGTCTTGGCTGGGATCTTGTCGGGATCAAGTTGTGTCGTAGCATCTTGGCTGCGGAGTGTGTTCACGAAATGATCTCGCCGCAATTCCGTGACGCCCTCGACCTGATCGTACTCGACGTCGCCCCACTTGATGCTGTCCTCGATGAAATCGAACAACTCTCGTGAGGAACAGCCAATCGTAGCAAGGAAATATACCTCGTCAGGTTCAAAAAGGGTTAATGTGGTGTTACGTCCAGCGGGGTAACGATCTTGGGAGGAGTGGTATAATTCCCGGAATCGCGCTTTCCAATCGTTGGACATGCAGATTAATTACGCAAATTTACGGCCGACATCAAGCGATCAGTTGCAGAATATGCCTCTGTGACCCACTCGACGATTTGGGAGGGCTCCGGCGCATATTCGAGTTCAAGGCTGATTGCGCCTTCAAAACCGAGGTCTTTGATCGCCTGCAGGTAGCCCTCGAACGGTACTTCGCCACGGCCGGGTGGCAGGTCGCCGTGAACTTTGCCGTCACAATCGGAGATATGTACGTGCCCTGCACGGCCCTTGAGCGCGGCGAGGCTCTCGGGCGGGCTGTCGCTCAGCACCATGTGGCTGATGTCTATGTTTGCCTTGACGGCCGGATTGTCGACGTCCGTCAGGAAGCGATCCATCTCGCCGATAGTGTTGACGAGTGACATGTGAAACGGCTCCAGTTCGATGACGATCTCGAGGTCGCGCTTGGCGGCGTAGTCGCCGAGGAGTTTGCAGTTTTCGACGGCGAATTTCCACTGTTCCTCCGGTGGGATAACTTCCTTCTGCCAGATGTATTCGCCAATGACGAGCAGGTAGTTTTTCGCACCGAATGTCGCGCCCATGTCGAGGTAGCGTTTGCAGCGCTCAACGTGGAAGCGCTGAACTGACGGATTGAAATCCACCACCCCTACACTTACGCCGACCACGCTGATGATCGGCAACTCAAGCTCGTCGCAGGTTTGCTTGATCTCGGATATGCGGCCCTCGGCTTGCGGTTCCATTGGATCCTCGAAAATATCGACACAGTCGAAGCCCAACTCCTTGGTTTTCCTGAGACCATCCACGAGGCCAACGCCGTGCTGTTCCCAAGCCGAATTAATCATTCCTAGTTTCATTATGCTGTAATGTTGCGGCCAACGATACGTAGCATTCTCGACCATGGAAAGGAGAAAAACACACCGGACGGAGCCTAAGCGCCGAATGATTCCTAGAGGCGGATGCGCATCACAAAAGCGTCTATCGTGACGCTAGTACAGTGTTCGGTGCGGGTGATAACTTAATTCACAAGCATAGTAGACCGTCGAGCACCTTGCAGTTGCGTGCCTTTAGAGGGTTAGCAATCAGGGAATAAGCTTTTTGCCCTCCGACAATAGATTTAACTGATCTAGTTGTGCAGAAAGTTAAACTCACTAATAGCACAGCAGCGATGGTGATTAGTATGTGTTTCCTTTCCCTTCATCTTTAATTCTTCTATTTGATTTTTCGGAAGGTTTGGCGGATGAGTCCTTTTCTGTTATTGTCAACTATACGGCCGACCTTCAAGAGGCTTTGCTTGTCATCGATGACGGTAAAGACATCCGTCTCACCCTTGCTATTAGTTACATGAACTTCGTACTGGTATTTTAGTTTCCATTTCTCTTCAGGAAACTGGGTATCGCCCACCTTGTGCTGGGCCACTCCATCTTTGAGTAAAATCATTTGACCTGTCTTAAAACCCAATTTTTCACTTCCATGCTTCCACCCGTAGGTGCCAAGAAGTTCCCTTGCGACTGTTTCCATCTCCTTCCAGTTCCAAGGTTTCGCCCCCAAGTCTTCACCGGTTTTGCCGCCATGCTTGCGGAGTATCGCTACGGTTTCCGGCTTTGACCGATCTAAAGCGGTTTCGCCGTGCTGGTTTGCGACGTTCGCATCGGCTCCCTTTTCCAAGAGTAGTTCGACGATTTCCTTGTGGTTTCTGTGAACTGCAAAGGAAAGGGGAGTGCTGTCATCTATTGATCGCTTTGCGTTAACATCTGCCCCATTCTCAATCAGCAGTTTAACTATATCTACATGTCCGTAGTAGCATGCCCTAAGAAGAGCTGAATCTCCGCTTTCGTGGTTAACTTTAGCACCTTTATCCAGCAGGAGCTTCGCAATGTTAAAATGCCCCTTTTCTGCTGCGTAATAAAGGGCTGTGTGACTGGCATAATCTTCCACGTTTGGATCTGCTCCAGAATCCAAAAGTTGCTGGACTTTATGGAGATCACCTTTCTCCGAAGCCTCTACCAAAGAACGATCAACAAATTGACCGTTACACCCCACCAACAGCACAGCTGCGATTGTTGTTAGTAGGAGGTGTTTCATTTTCGTGGCAAATTCTTGATCTTTATTCCTCCTTGGTCATCCAAAAGGATTTCCATGTTATTACCCATATTTGGGGTGAAGTATCCGAAATCGCTCTTGATTGCTTTCCCATCTAAATTACCGATGATTACCCCCCCATTCTCTTTTTTTGATTTAAACCTAAACTCCTTCGACTCACCTCCTTTGAAGCGATCTATTTTAAATTGCTTTCCTCCGCCATTTAATTGGATTTGCTGCCACTCATTGGTTCCACTATTTACGAGCTTTATATCATTCTTTGCGCAACCCACCAGAAGCACGGCTGCGATTGTTATGAGTAGGAGGTATTTCATTTTCCTTGGTTTTAATTATTAATGTTCTGTTGCTGTATATGTAAAAACACAAGCCTCAGCGTTCCTGCATCATTTGCTCGGACCAGTAGCTCAAAAAAAATTTCTTTTCCTCGAAGTTGACCAGTTTTTCTTCGTTGCCGATGATGGGGCGAAGGCTTGTCGTCATTTGGAGAGTGACCAACAAAAAGATCAGGCCCCAGACGGCGAAGTGACCCGGATTGGTCATTCCCAGGGCATGTCCGCAGCGGAAGACTAGGGATAGCCCGAAGCAGGCACATATCAACCAGAGTACAATGAGCAGAAATCCGAGAAAGGTGGTTGAGGTGCTTGAGACACTGAAGAGCCAGACCACGGGAGCGAACCCAACCAGCAGAAGTCCTGATAGCGCAATCAGTGCGCAGAGCATGCCGGATACTGTAGAAAATTTGGCGTCCAGACCGCCCATACAGGTAAATATGTAGAGACTCGGCAGACAAATGAGCCCACTAAACAGTAACCCAAAAACGATTTTCAGAGGTGCGGCCCAGATTTGGACGTCCCAGGAAAAGGTCCCGACTACGATCCCGAAAACAGAAAATGACATGGTTGCAATCAAAAGAAGGAGGCATGTGATCTTGCTGCCATTTTTTTTCATTTCTAGCTCATGAACGATAGAAAGAGGCTTCTTTAGGAGTTTGTTGATTAGGTTGGGAAGAGTGCAACCCCCTTCAAGGGGTACGTAGGTCTTTTTCAGATCCTGTTTCGGGGAGTTGGATAGAATAGGCGGTGGTGTGTTTGCTTCCGATTGTACTTCTTTGGTCATAGTATTATTTGGAGTTCAGTATTAAGTGTTGGTTTAAAAGTTAGTGACGTTGCGTATGGCGCGGAACACCGCTTCATAGAACTTTCCGTCAAAGAGATCGACCCTGAGAAATTCCACTTGCAGTCCAGGGGAGACAAAAAAAGGGCTTAAGATCCATGAAATTTGGGCGCCGACAAAAAGATTGCCTGTTAGCCAGGCCAGAAAAGCATGTGTGCCGGCGCTAGGGGAGTCCGCAAAATCACGAACATAGTGCAGCAATCGTGAATGAGCCAGGATGCCTGCATACGCAATAAGGGAGGTGTGTAGCAGGAGGTTGGCACCATGCCATGTTGCATCGTCAAGAGTTCCCGGCTCGGGCATGTTGAGTGTGGCGAAGAAACTGATTGGGCTAAGTGCTCCCAGGATAATGCTCATAATGGCAAATCCGATGAGAAGAAACCGAATACTTTTGCGGACACCAATCCCACTCCCAAGCGCCAAGCCCAGCAGACCGTTAAGTAGGCCGTTGAACAGCAACGTGATGAAAAGAATCAACGGCAACTTTACCGCAACGTAGGCTCCCATTTCCCAACCGTTTCGCAGCCCGACGGTGAATCCATAAGCGCCACATCCCAGCGTGATAAGAGCAACACACAACCGGGTGGAACTCGATTGGGCGGCCTCAATCCATTCGGCGAGCAACCGCCTGTCTCCGCGACATAGGGCGATGGCGCTATGAAATGAATGTATGACAGAATTCAAGCTGCAGAATCGTTTCGGACGTCGATCTTCCATCATCCGTTCAATAACCAAGATCCAACTGAGGATTATTCCATTCGACCGACTCGTTGCGTTCATCGGAAATCCTTCCATCAATAGCGAAGAATGGGATGTATTGCCGCCAGTTTTTGTTCATGACAAAAGAATCAATCCAATCCATCACGCCACCTCCCGCTTGCAGAATTGAGCCAGTTTGTGCACTTTGACTTCAACGGCATCGATGAGTTCGTCGGGCGTGGACGTACCTGCTGTGATGCCAAGCGTGCCGGTTTCCGGCAACCATTCCGCCCGAACGTCGTCCGGTCCTTGTACATGATACACCCGTCCACAAAACCGGTCACAGGTGCGGGTCAGTTCCTGCGTGTTGTTGCTGTTCACGCCCCCGATGACGAGAACCACGTCCGACTGCTGCGCCAGCACTTCCGCCGCCTCCTGTCGTTGCTTGGTGGGCCGGCACACGGTATCAACATACCGCACCTCCGCGTGCGGAAACCTGTACTGCAAGTATTCCACCAATTCGCGAACCCGGGTAATTGGCTGGGTGGTTTGCGCCACTACGCCATAACGCGAGCGTGCAGAAAGGGCGTCTATATCCGTCTCGTTCAAGACCACATCAAATGCAGCCAAGTCCCCCGTCAGGCCGCGCACCTCCACGTGACCGCGCCGACCGATGATGACCGGATGATACCCTGCAGCCACCAGTTCCCGCACCTGCTCATGCGCATGGTGCACCAGCGGGCAGGTGGCATCGCTCATCTGCAAGCCCACCTCTTTCGCCCGTGCTCGGGCTCGATCTGAAGCTCCGTGCGCGGTGATCATCGCCGAACTAGTTGCCACGCGCTCAGGTTCATTTTCAAACTGCACGCCACGCTGTTTCAAGTCATCCAGCACGGTGTTGTTGTGT
>PVBE012272273.1_pt1 | contig 11715 bp, 12 predicted proteins | sample 1631181 | NCBI WGS metagenome assembly PVBE01 (sample SAMN08397723, study PRJNA350692) | Marine metagenome, whole genome shotgun sequencing project. | isolation source: water | place: Pacific Ocean | collected 2012-04 | reverse complement strand
GGTTGAATGCAATGCTGCAAATTGCCCCTGCCGTGTAGCGCCCAATGCCGGGTAGTGACTGGAGGGATGTGGCGTCACGTGGCAATTGGCCATCGTGATTCTTCATGATCTCACGGGCGGATTGTTGCAGGTTGCGTGCCCGGGAATAGTAGCCCAGCCCGGCCCATAGTTTTAATATTCGTGTTGGGTGTGCGCGTGCCAGGGTCTGTACATTGGGGAAAGCCTGCATCCAGCGGGTCCAATACGGGATGACCGTTGCCGCTCGTGTTTGTTGCAGCATGATTTCAGAAATCCAGATGGCGTAGGGATCATTCGTGTGTCGCCAGGGCAGGGTGCGCGCATGGATGGCATACCATGCAAGGAGGCGCGGCGTGAGGCGCTGGACTTTTCGGCGATCCGACATACCTGCAGCTTTTGGAGCAGTCAGCCGATTGTCAAAGCCCATTTGCTATAGGCAAAAAAACGGCCCACTAAATGTGGGCCGCCTCAAAGTAGAAGGTCGTGGTTATTTCTTGGGTGTTTCCTTGGGCGTTTCCTTGGGCGTTTCACCCTTGAGTGAAGCTACATATCCGCCGTCAATGGCAGCCACAGCCTTCACCAACTGGTCGGCAGTGACCGCGCCTTTTTTGACAAGTACCACCGCACTCTCATCATCTTTAGTAACCTTGGTTTGATCGGCGTCAACAACCCCCGGGACTTTAACGAGTGCAGACCGCACCGCGCCAGCGCACATCCTCTGTCACGTCATGCCCGTGACCTTGAGGTTGATAAATTCGGTGTCTTCTGGAACGTCGGTGTCTGATTTTGCCGCTGGGGTGCCACTACCCGGTTGCTGCGAGCAGGCAAAGGTGAGTGCCAAGACACTCGTTAACATCATCGTTAGTTCAAAAAATTTCTTCATATATGTTTCCCTCGCCTTCTTTCTGTCACAATGTGGAGCGCGGATCAACTGAAAATCCCCTGACATGCGTGATATTTTAAGGTGTCCGGCCATGGGAATTCGCTTGGACAAGGCATGGGTTTTGGCCCAATTTTGGGGTATGGGCGATGATGGGTTTATTGAATTGCCGGGCCTCCATGTGAGGATTGATGACGTGGTTTTGCAGCCCAAGGCGCTGGTGCCGATGGATGTGCCGAACCGTTTTGTCTATTACATCACTATTCAAAACGATAGCGACACCCCGGTAACCATCAAGGGTCGCAAATGGGTTGTCACCGAATCCTCCGGTGAGGTAACCGCCGTGGAGGGCGATGGAGTGGTTGGAGAGTTTCCGTACCTTGAGCCGGGCGGGCATTTTACCTACAATAGCAGCCATGTTTTCAGTTCGCCCAAGGCCGTTGCCACCGGCAGTTATTTGGGGGTCGATGACCTAGAGAACAGGGTCATTGTCCCCATCCCAGAGTTTGAAATGGAGGAGCCGGATCCTGATATCGGGTATGCCTGAGGTTGCCAACGAAACAAAGGGGTTTATTTGTATCCGGATTTTTGCTAGGCTGAAGTCTTGAGCCACGAAATAATTGAACCACCTATTCGTCGGGCTGCTGGTAAGCCCAAGGGAAAACTGACCAAGTCGGATTTGCTCAAGGTTGAAAGCATTACGCTGACCAGAAAGAGCATATCGGATATTGCGACCATGTCGGATCTCAACGGGTTGACGTCCTTGTCGCTCAATGACAACGAAATATCCGATCTGAAGCCGCTGTCGGGGTTGACCCGGCTGGAGGTGCTGATGCTGCAGGGCAACCAGATTTCCAACATCAAACCCTTGGCCGGCCTGACCGAACTCAAGCAGTTGAACCTTAGCCGCAACCGGGTTTCCACCCTCACATCCCTCTCCGGCATGGAAAGCCTGGAGAAATTAAACCTGATCAATAACAAGATCACCAACCTTCGGCCGTTGGCCAAGTTAAAATCGTTGCAATCACTGATGCTGAACTTCAATCAGGTTACTGACCTCAAGCCGCTCTTTGGACTGAAAAACTTGGAAACCCTCATGCTTACCGGCAATCTTGGCCTTGACGACGACCAGGTCGAGGAACTGGAGGAAGCCCTGCCGCGATGCGAGATTGAGCACTGTTGAGTACTGATTGGAGCGGCTTCCCCTCGACGCTTTCAATTTCTGCGTTACACCCTGCCCAGCTTGGTTCATAACCAGCGGAGATGGGTGAACAAACCTTGGCATCCTATACCTGCTCTCTGGATGATGCGCAGGCAGTGGCGTTGGAGGCGCATTTGCAGGAGCACGGGTTTGAGATGCGTGAGGTTCCCCACACCCGCTTTGCAGGTCATCGTGATAAATTGAATGTTAGTTATTACACCAGCGGCAAGTTGCTGGTGCAGGGAAAGGGGACCCGGGAATTTGTTGAGTTTGTTCTGGAGCCGGAAATACTCAAAGAGGCGCGGCTGGGATATGAGGCGGAAATTAATCCGGACTTTATTCGGCCTCGCCTGGGGGTGGATGAATCGGGGAAGGGTGATTTTTTTGGTCCATTGGTGGTGGCTGCAGTTTACGTGAATGAACCAGTGGTAAGGCATTGGCAGGAACAGGGAATTAAAGATTCCAAGAGAGTGACGAGTGATAAGCGAATTGCTGAGTTGGCAAAGATTATTCGAACCACTCCAGGTTGCATTTGGAGTGTGGTTCCCATTGGTCCAGAATCATACAACCGGATGCATGCCAAGATGCGCACGGTAAACAAAATACTCGCCTGGGGACATGCCCGGGTCATTGAGAACCTGCTCGAACGTCGCTCAGAGATGAAACCTGCTCCTGAAAGGGCCATTAGTGACCAATTCGCTCGAAGTAAATCGACCGTTGCCGATGCCCTAATGGAATTAGGTCGCGGGCTGGAACTGATTCAAAGACATAAAGCTGAGGAAGATTTGGCCGTAGCAGGTGCTTCTATCCTCGCTCGAGATGTTTTCGTCCAAAAAATAGCTGAATTAAGCGAAAAATCAGGGTTTTTATTGCCCAAAGGCGGAGGAAAACAGGTCGATGAAGTGGCAAAGGAACTGGTGAAAACAGGGGACGAAAAGGCATTGAATCAAGTGGCTAAATTGCATTTTCGTAATGCTGCCAGGGCCTTAGGGCGTCCTGAGCCGCCCCGTTCCGAATGGAGGGGAAGGCAGGCAAGTGCATAACTTTTCGGTTTTTGTCCCAAAAATAGATTGACGCTGCCCCTCAAGTCGGTAGTTTCCCCTTCCGTCGCTTGGTGACTGACAAGGTTTACCCGGGACAAAACTCAGTTTAACCCTAGCCGTTGGCTTTCTTTAAAGAGGGGCCATTGGTGTCGGGGTTTTTTGTCGTTTTGTGGGAATAACCTTGGGATAACCAAGCGGTAGCAGGCTGGAGCCTGACAGGTATTTGGGCTGCCCTTGTAGCTCAGTCGGTAGAGCGCGTCCTTGGTAAGGACGAGGTCACCGGTTCAAACCCGGTCAAGGGCTCCATGCGTTAAACAATAGAACACGACTAAAAGGACATGGCAAAAGAATCGTTTGAACGGACCAAACCGCACGTAAACATTGGCACTATCGGGCACGTGGACCACGGCAAGTCGACCCTTGCCGCGGCGATTGTGCAGGTGCAAGCCGAGAAAGGCATGGCCACCCCCATCTCCTATGCGGAGATTACCAAGGGAGGCACGGTGCGTGATGACACCAAGACTGTGACCATTGCCGTATCCCACGTGGAATATGAGAGCGAGACAAGGCACTACGCGCACGTGGACTGCCCGGGTCACGCGGACTATGTGAAGAACATGATCACCGGTGCCGCACAGATGGATGGCGCGATCCTGGTGGTGGACGCGGACAGTGGGCCTATGCCGCAGACCAACGAGCACGTGCTCTTGGCACGTCAGGTGGGTGTGCCCTCAATCGTGGTTTTCATCAACAAGACTGACTTAGTGTACGAGAGCAATACCACGGAGGAGGAAGCAGAGGAGATGCTGGAACTGGTGGAGATGGAAATCCGCGAGCTGCTCAACAAGTATGATTTCCCGGGTGACGATACCCCGATTATCAAGGGTAGCGCTACGGGTGCCATGGCAGGTGAGGACAAATGGCTTGAAAAGATTGCTGAACTGCTAAAGGCCTGCGATGAGTTCATTCCGGAGCCGGAGCGTGATGCGGACAAGCCCTTCCTGATGTGCATCGAGGATACGTTTATTATTGAGGGTCGTGGTTTGGTGGCCACGGGTCGTGTTGAGCGCGGCATCCTTAACAAGATGGACAAGGTTGAGATCGTTGGTATCAAGGACACTGAAGAAACGGTTGCCACGGATATTGAGATGTTTCGTAAGTTGCTCGATTCATGTCAGCCTGGCGACAACGTGGGTATTTTGCTGCGCGGCAAGAAAAAGGGCGAAGTGGAGCGTGGCCAGGTTCTGGCCAAGCCGGGTTCGATCAAACCGCATACCAAATTCAAGGCTGAGGTTTATGTGTTGACCAAGGAGGAGGGCGGCCGTCACACGCCGTTCTTCGCCAATTATCGTCCGCAGTTTTATTTCCGCACCAGTGATATTACAGGCTCCGTTCTTTCTTTAAAGGAAGGCGCGGAAATGATCATGCCCGGTGACAACACTGAGATCGAAGTGGAATTGATTCAACCTGTGGCAATGGAGGAAGGTTTGACCTTCGCCATTCGCGAAGGTGGTCGCACTATTGGTTCAGGTCGTGTGACCCAGATTGTGGAATAATCCGGGCTTGTCTCGGCGTTGTAACCTAACTGGTGCAGTGCTGACTTATCCCTGACACACCATGCAGAAAGGCCACTTACAGCTTTACGGATACGGCGATAGCTCAATTGGTAGAGCAGCGGTCTCCAAAACCGCAGGTTGGGGGTTCGATCCCCTCTCGCCGTGCCAATCTTGGAACGACGGAGGGGTGGCAGAGTGGTCGAATGCGGCGGTCTTGAAAACCGTTATAGTGAAAGCTATCGGGGGTTCGAATCCCTCCCCCTCCGCCAACCAGGGATTTATAATCGGTTAACAATACAGAATGGCATTGCAGGAAAATAAAGCTGAGCCCAAGGCAAAGGATTCCGTGGAAGCGGCTCCTTCGCCCAAGGGTGTGGAGAAATCCGAACCAAAAGCCAAGGGCTCTGACAAAACTGGGTCTGGGACCAACACGCCTGATAAGGCCTTGCCTGAGCTCAAGGGTGTGCAACCTGAGTCGAATGACACCGGGCAGATTCCTGCAGCCGGATCAAAGGCGGGAGGCCCCAAAGGATCGGTGCAGAATCCCGGCCAGACCAATTCCACCGGCTCTGCCTCAAGCGAAGATAAATTGACCGGCTCGTCCAGTGACGGTTACGGCATGTATATTTTACTGGGCCTGTTGCTCGGGATTTTTGGTTATTTGTGGGCCAAGGGTCATCTGCAGGCGTTCCGCAAATATGTGATGGAAACGCGAGAGCAATTGCGCAAGTGCACTTGGCCAACACGTAATGAGCTCTACCAGCACACCGTGGTGGTTTTGCTGTCCACACTCATGATGGGCGTGTTCACCGTGCTGGCCGATCAGACGGCGGCGTTGCTGGTCTGGGATTTGCTGTTACAGGTGCCCACTAGCGTATTTGGCAAGTTGCTTGGATAAGGGAAACGGGATGATGGACAGCGAATGGTACGTGTTGCAGACGCTTTCGGGCCAGGAACAGAAGGTCAAGGAAAGCCTTGAGAAACGCATCCCCGTGGAGGAGATGGGCGAGTACATCAATGAGGTGCTCGTGCCCATGGAGAAGGTGGTGGAAGTGCGAAGCGGCAAGAAAAACGTCACCAGTCGCAAGCTCTTTCCGGGTTATGTGTTTGTGGACATGGTGCTGTATGATGAGGAAAAGCGAATCATCGAAAAGCCGTGGTACTTTATCCGAAACACACAGGGAATTACCAAGTTTGTGGGCGGTGACCACCCGGTGCCGACGCCGAAGGCCGAGATTGATGATATCAAGTTGCGCATTGATGAGAGCGAGGATGCCGAGCGTCCGCGCGTGGAGTTTGAGTTGAATGAGACCGTGAAGATTAACGATGGACCGTTCCTTAACTACAATGGCGTGATTGAGGAAGTTGATCCGGATCGCGGCAAAGTGAAGGTGACCATTAATATCTTCGGCCGCAACACGCCGGTGGAATTGGAATACTGGCAGGTCGAAAAGGCGTAATTAATAAGGATTTATAATGGCGGAAAAGGAAGTTGTTGGAGAAATTAAGCTGCAGGTTGACGCCGGCCAAGCGACGCCGGCGCCCCCCGTGGGGCCGGCACTCGGTCAACACGGCGTGAATATCGGTGAGTTTGTCAACCAGTTCAATTCGCGCACCAAGGACCAGATCGGGCTCAAAGTGCCCGTGGTTATCTCGGTGTACAAGGACCACTCGTTTAGCTTTGTCATCAAGAGCCCGCCGGCGGCTGTGCTCTTGAAGAAGGCGGCGGGGATTGCCGCTGGCAGCGGTGAGCCGAACAAGGAAAAAGTGGGCCGTGTTACTCGCGCTCAGGTTGCGGAAATTGCAAAAACGAAAATGGGAGATTTAAACGCCCGGACCGAGGAGGCGGCTTGCCGCGTCATCGAGGGCACGGCCCGTAGTATGGGTATTGAGGTGAGGTAAACAACCAACCGGCGGGAGGGCGTAAAAAACCCGTTCAAACCGCAAACAAGAATGGCAAAAAAAGGAAAACGATACAATCAGGCCTTGGATAAGGTGAATGCTGAAGAGGCGATCCCCTTGGCGGATGCGGTGGCTCTACTTGCTCAACAACCCAAGGCAAAATTCCGTGAATCGGTGGACCTAAGCTTCAAGCTGGGGGTTGACCCGCGTCATTCAGACCAGATGGTGCGTGGCACAGTAGACCTGCCGCACGGGACCGGCAAGAAGCGCAGGATCATCGTTTTTTGTCAGTCAGGGCCGGCGGCCGATGCGGCCAAACAGGCGGGCGCTGAGGAGGTCGGGTATGACGATCTTCTGAAGAAAGTGGGTGGAGGTTGGACAGATTTTGATGTGGCTATCGCAACGCCTGAGGCAATGGGTGAGGTGCGCAAACTGGGTCGGGTGCTTGGCCCTCGCGGGTTGATGCCCAATCCCAAGACGGGAACGGTTACTGATGACGTGGCCTCGGCCGTGGGCGCGGCACAGGGTGGCCGTGTGGAATTTAAGATCGATAAGACCGCCAACCTGCACGTATTGGTGGGCAAGGCCGATTTTGAATCGGCTCATCTTGAGGAGAATGCGAGTACTGCTATCGATGCGATAATCAAGGCTCGCCCCTCCAGTTCAAAGGGCGTCTATATCAAAAGCTGCACGATCTCAACCACCATGGGGCCGGGCGTGAAAGTTAACGTGAAGGAGTCTTAAACTGGGAGCCTAACCATGCGTGAAGAAAAGAAACTTTTAACCGTTGAATACGTGGAGCGCCTTAATGCCTCCCCGTATTTCATTGTTGCCGACTACACCGGCCTTACAGTGAATGAGTTTGACGAGCTGCGCACGCGGCTTGGCGAGGCGGCTGCGGAAATCCATGTGGTCAAGAACTCCACCTTCAAGATCGCCGCCTCTGAGGCAGGTATTGCCGATCTGAACGGTGCCCTGACCGGGCAGTTGGCGGTGGTGACTGGGGAGAGCGAAATTTCAACTGCTGCGAAGTTGATAAAGAATTTTGCCCGTGAATTTAAGCGACCCAAAATGCGCTTTGGCTACTTTGGCGAGGATCGACTGGAGGCGGAAGATGTGAATCGCCTGGCTGATTTGCCCTCGCTGGATGTGCTGCGCGGTCAGTTGTGCGGTGTCATTCAGGCGCCGGCGGCGCAGTTGGCGAGGATAATCAATACTCCTGCCTCCATGGTTGCGCGTGCATTGCAGGCCCATGTGGATAAGGAGCAGGGATAAAACGAATTTTGCCGCGCCCGGGTGGGTGTGGCGGATATGAAACAACAAAGGTAAATCGTCGATGCGCTGGCTGGCGCGTTTAAATTTTCCGCGGCTGCGGGGAGCGACGAGACTAAGAAAGGGATAAGATAATGGCAGATCTGGACAAAATTGTGGATGACCTGAGTGGCTTGACCGTGATTCAAGCAGCCGACTTGGTGAAAAAACTTGAGGAAAAATGGGACGTGAGCGCGGCGGCACCGGCAGCGGTGGCGGTGGCAGCGACTGGCGGTGGCGATGGTGGCGACGCGGAGGAGAAGACCTCTTTTGATGTGGTGCTAACCGGCTTGGCCGAAGCCAGCAAAAAGATTTCCGTTATCAAGGCGGTACGTGGCGTCAAGGCCGGCTTGGGCTTGAAGGAAGCCAAGGAATTGGTTGAGGGCGCACCAAAGCCCGTGCTTGAGGGTGCGAGCAAGGAGGACGCTGAGGCTGCGCAGAAGGCCTTGGAGGAATCTGGTGCTACAGTAGAATTAAAGTAGTCGGTAGTGAGGCAGGTGGCAGGATGAACCTGCCACTCGCCGGCTCGACGAATGGTTGGGCGTAGCGCACCGCGCTCCTTGAAAGGGGGGCGTGGCTTTAATGGAAACGGGAAGAGGTTTTGCCCGTGTAAAAAGGAAGCCGGGTGGATTACAGAGAACCGGACCGCGAGGCCGGTTGAACGGTACAGTTATGGCAATCAAGCAAATCGAACGCAAATACTTCGGCAAAATTGAAGAGGTCATTGAGCCGCCAAACCTGATTGAGATTCAAACCGCGTCCTATCGCGACTTTTTGCAGCTTGGAGTGGATCCGGCAAAGCGAAGGAACTTTGGGCTGGAGTCGGTTTTTCGCGAGCTGTTCCCCATAGAAAGCTACGACGGGACAATCCATCTTGATTACGCCAGCTATGAGCTGAACGAGCCGAAGAAGACTTGGCTGGAGTCACTGCGAGAAGGTGAAACCTATGGTGCGTCGCTGTACGTCACCTTCCAGCTCAAGGAAGCCCGCGGAGTGAAGGAGGAAAAGGTGTTCATGGGCGAGATTCCGCTGATGACGCCCTCGGGCAGCTTTGTTATCAATGGCGCGGAGCGTGTGGTGGTCAGTCAATTGCACCGCTCGCCTGGTTTGGCTTTTGAGGCATCCACCCATCCCAACGGCAAGACGCTGCATTCGTTTAGGATTATTCCAGACCGAGGATCCTGGTTTGAGACACAGTTTGATACAAATGATCTATTGTATGTGTATCTTGACCGTAAGAAGCGACGTCGCAAGTTTCTCATCACCACATTTTTCCGCGCATTGTGTTTTTTGCAGGATGACGGGTCGAAGGGCACCGACGGTGAGATTCTGGACATGTTCTATGACATCAAGACGTTGACGCTTAAGGCTGCTGAGAAGATCGACAACCTGCAGGATTATGTGCTGATTGAGGACGCGGTGGATGAGGAGAAAAACCTCATTGTTGCGCGCGCGTTTGAGCCTCTTTCCAAGGCGGTGATTAAGCAGATCGCCTCTGTGGGGCAAGACAAAGTGCGCGTGGTGGATACCTCCGTCGACGAGGGTATCGTTATCAAGTGCATGAAAAAGGATCCCACTCATAATGAGGAGGATGCGCTCAAGGAAATTTACAACCGGCTGCGTCCCGGCGATCCGCCCACCGCGGCAAACGCGCGCGCTCTTTTAAAGCGTCTTTTCTTCGATCCCAAGCGCTATGACCTTGGCAGGGTGGGGCGTTACAAGATCGAGCAGAAACTGGGGGTTAAGGATCCCGATGAAAGTCGCGTGCTCACCAAGCAGGATCTCGCCGAGGCGACGCGTTATTTGTTGAAGCTCAAGATGGGCGAGGGTGTGCTGGATGACATTGATCACCTCGGTAGCCGGCGTGTTCGTACCGTGGGTGAGCTGCTATCCAACCAGTGCAGGGTGGGGTTGGCCCGTACCGAGCGCTTGGTAAAAGAGCGTATGACGCTTTTCGATCAGGAATCTGATACCATGACACCCGCCAAGCTGGTGAATCCCAAGGCGCTCTCTGCAGTCATTCGCGACTTTTTTGGGCGCAGCCAGCTCAGCCAGTTCATGGACCAGATCAATCCTTTGGCTGAGACGACGCACAAACGGCGCTTATCCGCACTGGGTCCGGGTGGCTTATCGCGTGAGCGGGCGGGCTTTGAGGTGCGTGATGTTCACCCCAGTCACTACGGTCGCATCTGCCCAGTGGAAACGCCTGAAGGTCCAAATATTGGACTCATCGCCTCGTTGGCGACGTTCGGGCGCGTGAACGATTTTGGCTTCATTGAAAGCCCTTACCGCAAGGTGAATAAGGGCAAGGTGACAACCAAGTTGGATTATCTTACGGCAGACCGAGAGGAACTTTACACGATCGCCCAAGCTAACGCTCCTTTTGACAAAACCGGTAAATTTCAATCCGATCAGGTTACCTGTCGCCGCAAGGGTGAATTTATCGATGTGGCCCCGGAGGATATCGATTACATGGACGTCAGCCCCAAACAGCTGGTCAGCGTGGCGGCCGGATTAATTCCTTTCCTTGAGCACGACGACGCGAACCGCGCTCTTATGGGCTCGAATATGCAACGTCAGGCAGTGCCGCTGTTGATCACCGAGGCGCCTTTTGTGGCTACCGGAATGGAGGGACGCGTGGCTCTCGATTCCAGGGCGGTGGTGACCAGCGAAGTGGCTGGCAAGATTGCCTCCGTTGAAGGAGGTCGCATCATTATCACCAAGAATGGTGAGATGCCGGTCGGCAAGCGCAAGTTCAAGCATGACCCGGAAAGCGGGATGTGGGTGTACGACCTGCGCAAGTTTATGCGTTCCAATACTGCCACTTGCATCAACCAGAGGCCCTTGGTGAGCAGAGGAGAGGCGGTAAAGAAAGGCGATATTATCGCTGATGGTCCGGCAACCGAGAATGGCGAATTGGCGCTTGGACGGAACGTGCTCTGTGCGTTTATGCCATGGAACGGCTATAATTTTGAGGATGCGATCATGATCAGCGAGCGGGTGGTGAAAGATGACGTGTACACGTCGATCCATATCGCAGAGTATGAGGTGGGCGCGCGTGACACCAAGCTGGGTCCCGAAGAAATCACCCGGGATATCCCAAATGCCGGAGAAGAATCCCTGGCCGATCTTGGTCCAGACGGCGTCATTCGCATTGGTGCGGAGGTAAAGCCCGGTGATGTGCTGGTGGGTAAAATTACGCCCAAAAGCGAGACCGAGTTGGCGCCGGAGGAACGGTTGCTGCGTGCTATTTTTGGTGAGAAGGCGGCTGATGTTAAGGACACCTCCCTGAAGGTGCCCAGTGGCACCTACGGAATCGTGATGGATGTAAAGGTTTCATCCAAAGTTGAGAAGGGGATGGCTAGGCCTAGTTCCAAAAAGGGTGAGAAACAGGTTCATGATGACCATAAGAAAAGGTTTACTGATTTACAGGAACAATTGACCGAAGCGCTCTCAAATATCCTGCTCGGTGAGAAAATCCCGTTGGATGTGGTGAACAGTGAGACCGGAGAGATCATCATTCCCTCCAATCGAAAAATCACCAAGACCCTGCTGCGCAAGCTGGCATCGGTCTACGATCGTATCGAAATTGACCCCTCACCGATCCGCAACAAGATAAATGAGATACTCGGCACGTTCAGCAAACGTTTTGACGAGTTGAAGAGCCAGCAGGACGACGAGATGCAGCGCGTTGAGTCGGGTGAGGAAGTTGATCCGGGCGTGGTGAAACAGGTAAAGGTTTATATCGCCAGCAAGCGAAAGCTTTCTGTTGGCGACAAGATGGCTGGACGCCACGGGAACAAG
>PVBE011721866.1_pt1 | contig 11715 bp, 7 predicted proteins | sample 1631181 | NCBI WGS metagenome assembly PVBE01 (sample SAMN08397723, study PRJNA350692) | Marine metagenome, whole genome shotgun sequencing project. | isolation source: water | place: Pacific Ocean | collected 2012-04 | reverse complement strand
TGCGCGTGCGGTTGCTGGTGTTATATTGCAGCCGCAGCGGTGTGCCATTCTCGCCCTGCAGCGCAATCTCGGCGGCGGCGAGCAGTGCGCTGTTGTGCTCATCGAGCTGCCCGCCGGCGGGGTTGGGCGCGCCGGAGTAACTCCGGCTCTTACCCACCCCGCCGGCGGGCAGCTTGAGCAGCTCGCTCAGGTCGAGCTCCGGTTCTCCCTCGGCGCCTTTCAGTTTCTGCTGCAACATGCGCGTGCGTCCGACCGCATCCTGTAGGCTGGTCAATCCGAGTGCGGCCAGGCGCTCGCGCAGGTCCTCGGCGACAAAGTGCATGTAAGCCATCACCTGTTCGGGGGTGCCGGCGAACTTGGCGCGCAAATCTTGGCGCTGCGTGGCCACGCCCACCGGGCAGTTGTTGGTGTGGCAAGTGCGCGCCATCACGCAGCCCGCTGCGATGAGCGCGCTGGTGCCAAAGGAGAATTCGTCCGCGCCGAGCAGTGCCGCCATAAGCGCATCGCGCCCGGTGTAAAGGCCGCCATCGGCGCGCAGGCGCACGCGCCCTCGCAGACCGGCGTTGATGAGCATGCGCTGCGTTTCCGCCAGACCGATTTCCCAAGGGATGCCGACGTGTTTAATGGACGACCATGCCGCCGCGCCAGTGCCGCCCGAGCTGCCCGAAATGACGACGACATCCGCCCCGGCCTTGGCTACGCCGCTAGCGATGGTGCCCACCCCGGCCTGCGCCACCAGTTTCACCGAGATTGTGGCGCGCGGATTGACCTGGCGCAAGTCGAAGATGAGCTGGGCGAGGTCCTCGATGCTGTAAATGTCGTGGTGCGGCGGCGGAGAAATGAGAGCAACGCCGCGCTGAGCGTGGCGGATGGTGGCAATCTCAGCCGTCACCTTGTGACCGGGCAGGTGGCCGCCCTCGCCCGGCTTGGCGCCCTGCGCCATTTTAATCTGCAACTCATCCGCCGCCATCAGGTAAAGCGGGGTGACGCCGAAGCGGCCGGAGGCGATTTGCTTTGCACGGCTGTTGCGCTCGTCACCGTAACGCGCTGGGTGTTCTCCGCCCTCGCCGGAGTTGCTGCTGGCACCCAGACGGTTCATGGCTACCGCCAGCGTCTCGTGCACCTCCGATGAAAGCGAACCGTGTGACATGGCCGCGACCGAAAAGGTGCGCACGATTTCCTCGCGCGGCTGGATTTGCTCCAACGGCAGCGGCGCGCGCGTGAGTGGTTTCGCTTCCATCAGGTCGCGCACGTTTATCGGCGGGCGCAAGCGTACCGAATCGACGAAATGGCGGAAGTGCGCGTAGCCGCCGGCGAAGTTCCCGTTCAGCGCGCCCGGAGTGCGCACCGCGCGGTGCAGCGTTTTCACCGTCTCGGGCGCGAACGCGTGCAGTTCTCCGCCGCGCTTGAATTTATAATATCCGGGCGAGGGCAGCGCGGATTGCTCGCCATACGCGAGCACGTGCCACATCAGCGGGATGCGCGTGATATCCTCCAGCGTGGCCCCCCCCAGATGCGCCGCTGTTCCGGGGAAATAGCGCTGTATCAATTCGTCATCTAGGCCGACGCTCTCGAATATCTGCGCGCCGCAGTAAGCGTCCACCGTGCTGATGCCCATTTTGGACATTATGCGCAGTAGACCCTTCTCGAGGGCGGCGAGGAGGTTCTGGCGCGCGCGTTCTGCGTCGAAGCCTTCCCGCATCAGCGTGGGCACCACATGCAGTGCTAGGTACGGGCAGACTGCGTTGGCGCCGTACCCAATCAGCGTGGCGAGATGGTGCACATTGCGCGGCTCGCCGCTGTCCACAATCAGGCTGACGTGTGCGCGCATGCCAGCGCGCAACAGATGGTGATGCACGGCGCTGACGGCCAGCAGCGCGGGCAGCAGCGTGCGCTGCGCGTCCACGCCGCGGTCGCTGAGTACGAGGAGCCGGCAGCCGGCGTTGGTGGCCTCCAGCGCCGCGCGCTGCAACTCCTGTAGCGCGGCCGGCAGGCCCTCCGCGCCGGCTGAAAGGTCCCACAGCGTGGAGAGCGTGCGTGCCGGTACCTGCCGCTGGCGCTGTAGCGCGCGCAGTTCAGCGGGCAGCAGTACTGGGCTGCGCAATTCGAGCGGGCGCGTGTTCTGCGCGCCGTCCTCCAGAATGTTGCCGTGCGCTCCGAGGCGCATGCGCAGAGACATGACCACGCGTTCGCGCAGCGGGTCGATGGGCGGGTTGGTCACTTCGGCGAAGCGCTGGCGGAAAAAGTTGAAAAGCGGCCGCGGCTTCTCGCTCAGTACTGCTGGCGGGGTGTCGTCGCCCATCGAGCCGGTAGGTTCCTTTGCGTTCTCACCCATTGGGCGCAACGCGTAAACCACGTCGTCGCGCGTGTAGCCGAAGGCCAGCAGCCAGTGCTTGAGCGCGGGCGCAGCCTCGTCGGTGGCTGGTCGCGGGCGCGACCGGCGGCTCCGGGCCGTGGCGGTCGGCAGCCATTTGCCGTATGGTTGCGCGGCGGCCAATGTCGATTTAATCTGGGAGTCCAGCTGCAGCTCGCCGTTGCGTGTGTCCACTGCCAGCATCTGGCCAGGACCGAGTTTGCCGATGCGTGTCAGTTCCTCCACTGGCAGCGGGATTGCGCCGAATTCCGAGCAAGCGTACACAATCCCGGAGCGGCTCTCCGCGAAGCGCAGCGGGCGCAGGCCGTTGCGGTCGAGGCTGGCGCCGATCAGCGCGCCGTCGCTGAAAATTACGGCGGCGGGCCCGTCCCATGGCTCCTGCAAGTGGGAATGATAAGCGTAGAAATCGCGCACGGTCGACTGCAACTCGGCCTGTCTTTCCCATGCCATGGGCAGCAGCATGGCGAGAACGTGGCGCAGGTCGCGCCCGGCATGGTGCAGCAGCTCGGCGTAGTTGTCCAGCATGCCCGAATCGCTGCCGCGCAGGTCAATCACGGGCGCAAGGCTCTCGGGGTTGAAATCGGGTTCTGCCTGCATCAGCGCAGCGCGCGCCTGCGCCCAGGCGATGTTGCCTTGAATAGTGTTGATTTCGCCGTTGTGGCAGAGCACGCGCAACGGTTGCGCGCGCTCCCACGAGGGCAGTGTGTTGGTGCTGTAGCGCTGGTGAAAGACCACAGACGAGACGGCGAAATCGGCGGCACCGAGGTCCGGGTAAAACGCGCTTACCTGCGGCGCGTGCAGCAGGCCCTTGTAGACTACGGTGCGGCTGGAGAGCGAGACCACATAGTCCGGCCACTCGTGCTGTACGAACCGACGCTCGATTTCCTTGCGCGCCAGAAAGAGCCGCCGCTCAAACTGCTCCGCGCTTACCCCCTGCGGGCGCGCCACGATGAGCTGGCGGATGAGCGGAATGCGCGCGCGCGCCTGCGCGCCGAGCACGTCCGGGTTGATGGGCGGCTTGCGCCAAGCCTCCGATGAGATACCCTGCCGGGCGAGAGCTGCGCTGATGGCCTGCTCTGCCAGTTCTGCAGAGGCTGGGCGCAGGAAAAAGACGCCCACAGCCAACCGCTCGGCGGGGATAGTTTTGCCGGTCAGTTGCGTCAGTTCGCGCTCAAAGAAGGGTGTGGGAATCGGGGTGAGCACGCCGGCGCCGTCGCCGGTTTTGTTGTCGGCGTCAAGGCCTCCGCGGTGCTGCAGGTTCACCAACCCGGTTAGCCCCAGTCGCAGCAGCTCGGTGGTGACGTTCCCGTGGCGGTCGGCCACAAAGCCGATGCCGCAGGCGCCGCGCTCGATGGCACTTGCTAGGGGTAGTTCTCTCGCGGGGAGGTATTCGCTGCTCATCTTTCTTCCTGCTATATTGCCGGAGTATTCAATCCCGGGGCATTTCTCAGCGCTGCGGGCACAGGGTTGCCTACCATTCTAACATAATTTTCACATCGGCGACCACCTGCGCGCTTGCGGTACAATATCGGCCAGTGAAAAATGATGCTATCGGTTCTGATTGCCAGCGCCCTGGTCTTCGATTTCCTCAACGGGTTTCACGACAGCGCCAATCTGGTGGCGACTATGATTGCCTCGCGCGCGGTCTCGCCGCGACGCGCACTGGCGATCTCCGCCGCAGCCGAATTCGCAGGACCATTTCTCTTCGGTGTGGCAGTGGCCGTTGCGGTGGGCAAGGGACTGCTCGACCCGGCCGCGGTCACGCTGCCGGTGGTTCTGGCAGCCGTGTGGGCCGCCATCGGCTGGAACCTGCTGACATGGCATTTCGGATTGCCGTCCTCCTCCTCGCATGCTCTGGTGGGTGGGCTGCTGGGGGCAGCGGTGCTGGCCGGCGGCTGGCGCGTGGTGCAGTTGCAGGGTTTGTACATAGTGCTGCTGGCGCTGTTTCTCTCGCCGGTGTTGGGGCTTTTGGCCGGATGGCTGACAATGCGACTGGTGCTTTTTCTGGCGCGCGGGGCCACGCTGCGCATCAACAGTTTTTTCAAGCGCGCGCAAGTGTTGACCTCCATCGGGCTGGCGCTCAGCCACGGCAGTAACGACGCGCAGAAGACGATGGGAATCATCACGCTCGGGCTGGTGGTCTCAGGGGCGGTGGATTCATTCCGCGTGCCGCTCTGGGTGGTGGTGGCCAGCGCGGGCACAATCGCGCTCGGAATCGCCAGTGGTGGATGGCGTCTTATTCGTACGCTGGGCGCACGCATCTACCGAATCCGGCCGGTTCACGGTTTTAGCTCGCAAATCAGCGCGGCTGGAGTGATAATGGCCGCGGCGCTGGCGGGCGGCCCGGTCAGCACCACTCACGTGGTCAGTTCGGCTATCATGGGGGTCGGCGGAGCGGAGCGCCCCGAGCGCGTGCGCTGGGGCGTGGCCGCTGAGATGGTGCGCGCCTGGTTGCTCACCATTCCCGCCACCGCTGCCGTCAGCGCGTTGCTGCTGCTGGCGTGGCGCACAATAAACAGCTAGGGAGGCTCAATGGGTTTTTTCAAACGCTCAAAAAAGAAGCAGCGCGACAGCATGGTGGAGCTGCTCATCCGGCAAGCGGAGCTTACCCACCAGGGATTGCAGCTGATGCAATCCTACACTCGCGATCCACAACCGGAAACCGCGCAGCAGCTTCGTTCGGTCGAAAAGGACGCCGATGAGGTGCGGCGCATGCTGATTGATGAGCTCAACCGCAACTTCATCACGCCTCTGGACCGCGAGGACATTTTCGCGCTATCGCGCGCGGTGGATGACGTGGTCGATTACGCCGATACCACCGTGGACGAAATGGTGCTTCTGGGCATTGAGCCAACCCCGTTTCTGGAGCGCATGGCCTCACTGCTGACCGATGCATCGGCGGAGATTCATAAAGGGGTGCTACGCCTGCAAGACCGCCCCAGCGTGGCCAACGAACACGCCATGCGCGCCAAAGCGCTGGAGAACCGTGTCGAGCGTGTCTATCGTGAGGCCATCGCCGACCTTTTCAGTGGGCCGCGCGACCTCGACCATGTGGTAGAAATGCTTAAGTTGCGCGAGATTTACCGCCATCTCTCCAACGCGGCCGACCGCGGCGACGAAGCCGCGAACGTGATTGCCGATATCGTAGTGAAGAAAGTCTGAGGGCGCGGCGGCTCAGGCCGCCGAGCGCACCACTTCCGCCAGCCGCTCCACGCCCGTGCGCAGCTGCTGCGGGGTGAGCGCGCAAAAAGGCAGGCGCAGGAACCGTTCTCCGCCCCCATCGACGAAGAAGCCACGCCCGTCGGCCAGTGTCAGGTTGACCTCGGTCGCGCGCGCGCGCACGCTCATAGTGGTGACGCCCTCTGGCAGGGTGAGCGAGAGGAAGAAACCACCGTCCGGGCGAGTGGGTTCAGCCTCCGGCAGGTATTCGTCCAGGGCTGCCAAGGTGGCCTGCAGCCGCGGCGCGTAGAGTTTTTTCAGCTTTTCAATCTGCGGCTGCAACTGGCCGGCGCGGCAGAATTCGTACACGCCCCCATGCGCGAGCAACCCGGGCGCAATGTAGGTGTTCTCCGCCTCTTTGGCCATTTCGCGCAGCAATTGCTGCGGGCCAATCGCATACCCGAGGCGTGGGCCCGGCCCGATTAGTTTGCTGAAGGATGAAAGCTGCAACACCTGCTCGGGGGCCAGTTCGCGCAGGGTGGGCTGCTCATCGCCGCGGTAACGCAGCTCGCGGTAGGGCGAATCCTCCAGCAGCATGAAGCCGTGCTCGCGCGCGAGCGCCACCAGCTGCTGCCGCTTCTCCCAGGAGCAGGTGGCTCCGGCCGGGTTTTGGAAATCGGGGATGAGATAAAAGAAGCGCGGCCGGTGTTTGCGCAGCGCGGCCTGAAGCGCGCCGATGTCCGGACCATCGGCTTGCAGCGGAATGGAGACAATCTCGGCGTTGTGCTTGCGCAAGATGGTGATGGTGCGGTCGTACGTGGGCGCCTCGACGAAAACGGTGCGCGCATCCGCCGACAGCAACAGCGCGCAGATGAACTCGATTATCTGCAGCGAGCCATTTGAGCAGAGCACGTTCTCTGCCTGCGCGCCGTGCCACTCTGCGAGCCACTCGCACAGTGGCTGGAAACCGAAGGCCGAGCCGTATTGCAGGATGGTGTCTCCGTGCGCGCGGATGGCTTCCTGTGCGGCAGCGGCCATCTCATCCTTTGGAAAAGATTCTGTGGCGGGCACGCCGCGTGTGAAGACAATCGGCTCAAGTGCGCTCATATCTGCTTCTCCTTATTCAGTCTATAGCTGTGCGAGCAGTGCGCGCAGGCCTAGTGCGTACGAATCAGCCCCGAATCCGGATATGCTACCCACGCATACCGGGGCCAGCAGCGATTCGCGCCGGAAGGATTCACGCGCGTGGATATTGGAGAGATGCACCTCCACAACCGGCAGCTCCACCGCGGCGATGGCGTCGCGCAGCGCTACCGAGGTATGTGTGAACGCGCCCGGGTTGAAGACCACCCCATCGGCCCACTCGCGCGCGGCGTGTAGCGCCTCGATGAGCGCCTCCTCGCTGTTGGATTGCAGCGCACGCGTCTCCATGCTCAGCTCGGCCGCCAGCGCAGTCAGACCGGCGTTGATTTCTTCCAGAGTCTCGGTGCCGTAAACCTCCGGCTCGCGCGCGCCGAGCAGGTTCAGGTTCGGGCCGTGTAAAACGAGGATTTTCGATGTCATCATGTCAGCCTGTTGGCGTTCACGCGACGGCTTCCGCGATGACTGCTTCGAGCAGCGCTTCTTCCACCGTCAGGCCGTATTCTACCGCACCGATGGCGGTTGGCAAGGCGAAGGTGAGTTCGCCGGCGCGCTTTTTTTTGTCACTTGCCATCAAGGCGCGGATGCGCTCCGCGGGTAGCCCCGGGCAGCCGGTGGGCAGCCCGAGCGCCAGCAGCTGCGTCTCCACCTGCTCGGACAGTCCCGCTGATGCCAGTCCGCTGCGCTCGGCAAGGCGCGTCTCGGCCAGCAGCCCGATGGCGATGGCCTCGCCGTGACGCAGCGCGAAATTGCTAGCGACCTCGATTCCATGGCCAATAGTGTGGCCCAGATTCAGCTTGGCGCGCTCGCCTTGTTCGTGCGGGTCGCGCTGCACGATTTCGATTTTGACCACCAGCGCGTGCTGCAGCAACTCGCGCGAGAGCGGTAACGCTTGCGGGCCGAGCGCGGCGAAGAGTTCCTCATCGGCGATGAGGCCGTGCTTGAGCACCTCCGCCATTCCGGAAGCGTATTCTTCGCGGGGCAGTGTGGTCAGCAGCTCGGGGTCGGCCAGCACCAGCGCGGGTGGGTGGAAGGCGCCCACTAGGTTTTTGCCCTGCGGCAAATCCACGCCCACCTTGCCGCCGATGCTGGCATCTACCATTGCCAGCAGAGTGGATGGTACGTTCACCCAGCGCACGCTGCGCATGAAAGTGGCCGCCGCGAATCCGGCCAGATCACCAATCACCCCACCACCGACTGCCAGAATTAGGCTGTGGCGGTCGAGGCCGTGTTGTAGGAAGGCGTCGTAAAGTTCGCGCACCGAGGCGAGCGTTTTTTGCGTCTCTCCGGCCGGGACACTCACTAGCGGAGCGCTGAACTGCTCTCCAAGCGCCGCAGCCCACAACGGGTCGACGTTGGAATCGGTGACGACAACGGCGGGATGCGGCAGCCCGTGCTCGCGCAGCAGGCGCGGCAGATACAGCCGAGCGCTCTCGCCCAGCACAACGGGATAGCCACCAGCGGGTGTCTGCACCGTGCTGCGCCATGGCATCAGTTCGGAGACGATGTGCTCGGCGGCGGCCTGCGGGGTGAGAGCGTCGGTGTGCAACTGCAGCGCGAAAGAATCATAATGGGTTGCGCGTTCGCGCAGCAGTGCGCGCAGCGCGAAACCATCCTTCTCCCCGCCCTGTAATAATGGGCGTCCGCTCTCTGCACCCAGCCGCGCGCGGATGCTTTCCTCGGTGGCGCGCAGGCAGATTACCGGCCCGGCGGCGGCGGTTAGCGCGCGATTGTCGTCGTCGAGCAACGCACCGCCGCCTAGCGCAATCACGCGCCTATCCTGCCCGGCGGCCTGCACCACAGCCTCGCGCTCCAGCGCGCGGAAGGCGACCTCGCCCTGCTGTTGGAATATGTCGGGAATTGATTTCCCCGCGCGCGCGACGATTCCCTCGTCTATGTCAATAAAGTCGTATTTCAGCAGCTCGGCGCACAACCGCCCGATGGTGGTTTTGCCCGCACCCGGCGGGCCGGTGAGGAGGAAGTTCATGGTTTTCGGTGATGATTGACGCTTTCGGCGTTTCTTCAGGCACTCATGCGCGCCCACAACAATGCCGCTCACTCATTCCACTCCGCGCCCGGAGCGGTATCCAACAGACTACCAAAAAACGTGCGCCTGCGCTTCCATGGGCAAATCGTCAAGGGTGGCGGCGCGCAGCGATGTAAAGCGCGGCTTCATCTCCGCCAGCGAGTCACCGCCCAGTTTGCGCAGCAATTCATCGGCCAGCACGTAGGCTACCATCGCCTCGCCGACCACGGCCGCGCGCGGCACGGCGCAGAAATCTGAGCGCTCGTACATGGTCGGGGCGGGTTCGCCGCGGGCAAGGTCCACGGTCTGAAGCGGGTTGAGCGTCGTGCTGAGCGGCTTCATGGCGGCGCGCAGCAGCAGCGGTTGCCCGGTGGTGACGCCGCCCTCGGTGCCGCCGGCGCGGTTGGTGCGCCGCGTCACCCGTTCGCCTTCCAGAAATATCTCGTCGTGCACCTCGGTGCCGGGTTTGCGCGCGTTTTCAAAAGCCGTGCCGACCTCAGCGCCCTTGATGGCGTGGATGCTGAGCAGTGCCTGCGCCAGCCGCCCTTCGATTTTGCGGTCCCAGTGCACGTGCGAGCCCAGCCCGGGCGGTACGCCCAACGCCACCACCTCGAATACGCCGCCGAGCGTGTCTCTGGCTTCCATCACCTCGCGGATTTGCGCGCGCATGGCCTTGGCCGCCTTGAGGCTCGGGCAGCGCACGTCGCATTCATCCGCGCGCGCGGCGCGCTCCTCGATGGAGACGTCGCTGAGGTCGGCGGTCACGCTCCCGATTTCGGTCACGTAGCTGCCCACGCTGACGCCGAACTCGGCCAGAAATTTGCGGCAGACGGCCGCGGCCGCCACTCGCGCAGTGGTCTCGCGGGCGGAGGCGCGCTCCAGGCTGAAGCGCAGGTCGCGGTAACCGTATTTGACTGCGCCGGTCAGGTCGGCGTGGCCGGGGCGCGGCGTGGTCAGCGGCGGCACTGCCTTTCCTTGCCATTTCACGTAGTCAAGGTTGTGCACCTGCAGGCAGATGGGCGCGCCGATCGTGTGGCCGTGCATCACCCCGCTGAGGATTTGTACGCGGTCCTTTTCGATTTTCATGCGCCCGCCGCTGCCAAAACCTTTCTGACGGCGGGCTAGATCGCAGTCGATGTCTTCCGCGCCGAGCGGCATCCCGGAGGGCATCCCTTCCAGGATGGCGCTGACGGCGGGGCCGTGGGATTCGCCGGCGGTCAGGAGTCTGAGCATTTGAGTGCCTTCTTTGCGGCGGCATGCATGGCCTCAACCGGCGGCTGGTAGCCCGTCCAGTGGGCAAAAGCGAGCGCACCCTGCTGCACCAGCATACCCAGCCCGCCGGCCGCGCGCAGACCGTGTGAGCGCGCTTGCCGCACCAGCATGGTTTCAGGCGGATTATAAACCAGGTCGTAGAGCAGCATCTTCGGCGGGAAAGGAACAACCGGAAACCACGGCGTGCTTTGCGGCTGCGGGGTCATGCCCAGCGGCGTGCAGTTGACCGCCAGCGCGCAGCCCTGCGAGGCGTCGCCGAGGTTCGTGGGCGTCCACTCGAAGTTCAGCAGGCGGCCGCCGGTGGTGCGGTGCAGATCGCGCGCAAGTTGCGCTGCGACAGGCAGGTTGCGCGCCAGTATGCGCACCTCCGCGCCGCGCTGCAACAACGCGAATGCCACCGCCCGCGCCGATCCGCCCGCGCCGAAGACGAGTGCCGGCCGCCCGACTAATTCCACTCCGAACGAGTCAATTTCAACCAGAAAGCCGGGCACATCGGTGTTCTCGCCGCGCAGCCATTCGCCGTCGCGGAGCAGCGTGTTCACCGCGCCCAGAGTGGCTGCAGTCTCACCCAGTTCGTCCAGCAGCGGCAGTACGGCTTGTTTGTGTGGAATGGTGACGTTCGCGCCAGCCCATTCGCCCGCGCGCAGCCGCGCCAGCGCCGCCGAAAGATCCTCTGGCGCAATGTCCGTGGCGGTATATTCATAATCCAGCCTGAGCACGGCCGCGGCAGCGTTGTGCATGGCCGGAGAGACGCTGTGCGCGACCGGGTGGCCTAGCAGGGTGAAAGCGGGCATTTCAGCGCACTTCCACGCCCAGCGCGCGCAGCGTGTGCGCGAAAGCGGGAAAGGATTCGTGCGCCGCCCCGGCGCGCTGCACGCTGCTATCGCCCGGCGCCAACAGCGCGGCCACCGCCAGCGACATCGCCAGACGGTGGTCAGCGTGGCTGTCCACCGTGGCGGCGGAAAGTTGCTGTGGCCCGCTCAGGTCGAATCCATCCGGCCGCTCGCTGATGGCGATGCCCATGCGCTGCAACTCGGCGGCGAGCGCGGAAATGCGGTCAGATTCTTTTACGCGCAGCTCGGCGGCGTCACGCACAACGGTCACCCCTTCGGCTTGCGTGGCCAACACTGCGAAGATCGGAAACTCGTCAATCATGCGCACTACTAGGTCGCCGCGCACCTTTACCGAGCGTAAGCGGGAGTGGCGCGCGGTGATGTCGGCCACGGGCTCGCCGCCGCTCTCGCGCCAGTTTTCGATGGAGATGTCCGCGCCCATCGCGTTGAGCGCATCCAGCAGGCCGGTGCGCGTCGGGTTGACCCCCACCCCGCGCAGCCGCACCGCGCTGCCGGGCAGCAGCACGGCGGCCGCAATCAGAAAGGCGGCGCTGGAAAAATCCCCCGGCACGGTCAGACGGGTGGGCGGCAGCGGCCGCCTGCTAGGATGCAGCCGCACCGCGTTGGCGCTGCTACGCACGTCAATGCCCAGCTCGCGCAGCATGCGTTCGGAATGGTCGCGCGAGGGAGCGGGTTGGTGAATGGTGGTAGGGCCGTCTGCATGCAGCGCGGCAAGCAGCAACGCGGCTTTTACCTGCGCGGAGGCCACTGGCAGGTGATGTTCACTCCCGCGTAACCCGCCGCCGTTCACGCTCAGCGGCGCATTATCGGCCGAAATGGACGCGCCCATCTCGCGCAGCGGACGCGTTACCCGACCCATTGGGCGGCGCTGCAGCCCAGGCGTACCGGTT
>PVBE011217207.1_pt1 | contig 11715 bp, 13 predicted proteins | sample 1631181 | NCBI WGS metagenome assembly PVBE01 (sample SAMN08397723, study PRJNA350692) | Marine metagenome, whole genome shotgun sequencing project. | isolation source: water | place: Pacific Ocean | collected 2012-04 | reverse complement strand
TGAAAAGTTCGAAATATAGAAATATTTATAAAGTAAAAAAGGATAGTTTAGTTTATGGTGAAAAGAAAGAATGTGGTGATACGTGAGAGTGCTCCAATTCTTGTTCTTGCAATCGCTGTTTTTTTATTTGCTTCACTTGCTATTATGGGCGGAGGAATTGAGCAGAATGCAACTATTACTGGAAATAATATTTTAACAAAAGTTTGGGATTCAAATTTAATTACTCAGTTTAATGAAGGAGAGACAGATGTTTCTTTTGCTAGATGGGCGTTTTTTCTTTTGGGAATAATTTTCTTTTCTAGTGCTTTGAAGATTTTTGCTCCTCGTATGAAGGGGCTTTTGAATTTTTTGGTAGGGATTATACTTTCTTTCTTACTTGTAGGATATATTGTTCCTGGTGACTTGTTGGCTGTTTTAATTGCCTACAATGCAGTTGGGCTTACATTGATTGCAGTAATTCCTTTCCTGATACTTTTATTTTTTACAGGGACTCTACTTATGAGCGATAGTATCGGTAATCATTCACAAGTTATTTTAGAAAGATTTGTTTGGTTTTTCTTCTTTATCTTTTTAGGATATAAGTCTTTTGCAGCATGGAATTCGGGAATAGATCAAGGAACTTTGATTATTCTATTAATTGCTACCCTTTTATCTTTTGCAATATTTATCTGGCACAATCTTTATTTGAAGTTTATCTCTAGAACCCTGATAGATGCCTTTAAGACTAGCAAAGATCAGGAAGCTCATATTGAGAAAAATGCGGATGAATTGGAACATGAGCAAACTCTTTCTGAGCGTGAGAGATTGCTTGAGAGAAGAGAGCAGAGAGCAGAGAGCAGAGAGAAAGAGAAGAAGGTCAGTAAAAAAACGTCTTCTAGAAGACGTTCTTCTTCTAGAAGACGTTATGATCCAGAAAATCCTTATTCTTGATTTTTACAAACATTTAAATCCGATATTTTTCTATTTATATTATGGCACATAGATCATTTGATTTGGTTGGAAATATTGCTTTGGTTAAATTCCCTTATGAATTTAAAGGGAATAAGAAAAGGTTTGCGGATAAAATCTTAAAAGAGAATAAATCTATTAAGACTGTTTTAGAGAAATCTGGGAAGTTTTCTGGTAGATTACGTAAGATGCAAACTAAGTGGCTTGCGGGGGAGAAGAATAAAGAAGTTCTTTATAGAGAAAATGGATGTGTTTTCAGATTTAATATTGATACAAGTTATTTTTCTTCTAGACTGAGTGGTGAGAGAAAAGAATTGGCTGGAAAGATTAAAAAAGGGGATAATGTTCTAGTTATGTTTGCAGGGGTTGGTCCTTTTTCAATTGTGATTGCTAAAAATTCTGGAGCGAATGTTTATTCAAATGAGATTAATAGGGAAGCAAACAAATATGCGAAGTTAAATGTGGAATTAAATAAAGTAAAAAGTAAAATTGAATTTCTTTCTGGGGATGTAAAAAAAATTAATTTGAAAAAAAAGTTTGATGTTATTGTTATGCCACGTCCAAGATTGAAAGATAGTTTTTTAGAACAAGCATTTAAATTTTCTAAAAAAGGAACGCGAATTTTTTATTATGATTTTTGTAAATCAGATGAAGTTGATTTTATCGTCGACAAAATTAAATCTGATGCAAAAAGATTTGGAAAGAAAATTAAAATTTTAGAAAAAAAATCTGCCGGGGAAATTGCCCCGTATAAAATTAGAGTTAGAGTTGATTTTAGGGTTCTTTAGGCTTTGCACATTATCTTTCATTAAGTTTAGTTTGTTGGCGGGTTTGTAATAATTTTTATAGTTCTTTTTTGGGCTTTATTGCTGTTGGAGCTTCTCCACCGTGCCAGGTGAAACGCGGCCTGATTCTCATGGGATAAATTCTTTCAGAATTATCATCAAGGATTATCGCTGAACCACTTAATGATGGAAGATCATCCATGTATTGTTTGATGCTTTCTAGTAGGTATGTTTGCATTATTTTGTTTAAGGCTTCTAGATCCGATTGGGATGTGACTCTGTGGGAGATTACTATATCTGATTGAGTCATGACGTCTGTATGTATTTTCCCTGGTTGTTGAGTTGCTAGAACTAATGAGATTCCTGGCTGTCTTCCTTCCCTAAGCAATTGGATTAAGGCATCTGTTGCAAGGGTTTTTTCTTCTTTTGGGAGAAATTCGTGTGCTTCGTCTATGAAGATCCAAACTAGAGGGGTTTCCTTTTTTTCTTGGTTTATTAGAATATCTAATCCATGGGAGACTGCCTCTATTTCTTCTTTTTTTCTTGCAGCCATTCTTTGATTGAATATTTTTCTTGAAACTAAACTAATTGTTAAAGCTCTAACATTGAAAGCCCCTACAGCATTGTAAACACTTAAATCTAAAATTGAAGTTGTTCCTCTGTTAATTAATTTATTTACTTGGGTTGGTTTTTCTCCTTTTTTTGCAAATACTCCCCAAGTGTTTGCTGCTTCAAATAATGAGGTTGTGGCGTCCTTTATCTCTTGATTTGTTCTTTTGTCTTTTTCAATTTCTGATATTATCTCTTCTATGTAATATTGTTCTTGTTCTTTTAGTTTCGTTATTGCTCTTTCTATTGAAACTGCTATTGGGTGCGTTATGTCTAGATTGAATGTTAGGATCCAATCTTCTGCATTCATTTCTGAAATATCTAGGGCAAATTTTTCATCTGCAGGTATTCCTCTTTCTAGATATGAATCAAAATGCCCTGCTGGGACAAATACTTTTACTGGAAGATTTTTTGCTTTTAATCCATATTCATTTAAGATTTCTTTATCTTTTTTATTTTGGAATTTCATTGTCCAATAGATTCCCATTGTGTCAAAGATTAGAGAGGAAAGATTTTGGCTTGTTTCTTTTGGTAGATTTGAAAGTTCTTCTGCAATTACTCCTAGAGTGTAACTGTTATGGACTATTATATCATTTGCTACAAAATTGTGATCTCCTGGAACGCATATATCATAAACTTTGAAGTTTCCATCCAAAATTTCCATTGATATTATTTCATCCCAAAATATATCGGATGTTGCCAATTTGTATAGAGGATTGTGTTGTTCTACTTTTGCTACTTGTAAAAGTGTTTGCCTAGATGGAGAATATCTTGTTCTTTCTCTTGTAGCTTTTGGATATTTGTATCCCATTGCTCTTCCAATGGCCGCCCAATTTTTTGGGGTATATGTTTCCCAGATTTCTTTTGGAATTGTGTCTATATTAGTATTCTTTTTTGTCAAGATTATTTCATCTTTTGCTATCTCTTGCCTTTTTTCTTTTTGTCCAAAAAATCCGATCTGACCTATAAATTTCAGGGAGTTTGAAGAATTAATATGCAATTCATATGATGGAAATATTTTATCCTTACATTTCATTTTCTTGCTTCTAATCTTGGATAAAATTCTGAATTTCAATAAGATTGTTTGAATTTGTTTGATTAGTTTTTTAGATGATGAGCTGTATGAGACTTCCCAATAATTTCCTTTTCCTTTATATGTCTCTTTCCTGTAAATAGATCCATCACAACTGAATAGTCTATTGAGAAATAGGGCTAGTTGTTTTCTTTTTAGTTTCATTATGCTTTTAGAAATAAATTTTTCGGTAGCCAATAATCCAAACATTCCTTCTCTTTCAATTAATCTTCTTATGCTTCTTTTTTCATAAGTGTTTTTTGATCCTTTTACAAATTGTCCCTTTTGATTTCTCCTTTTATCAGGAACTAATATCTTATTTTTCCAATTTGGATTGGCAATTCTATGGCATCCTTCTTTTTCTTTTTTTAATTCTAACTCTTTGTCAAATTGGTTGAGTGAATATTCAAACTCTTCAACTATTTTTTCATCATTATTTGAAAAAAGGACAACTTTTTTTGTATGCCCTTCTGCTAATAAATATGCAAGAAGTTTTATCTCATGTTCTGGCATTTCTTCATCTCCAAAGCAGGTTTCTCTTGGCGTTGCTATTCTGCTTCCAACAGTCAGGTTTCTTGTTTCTTGCCATCCTTTGATTGTTAATAGGGGATGTTCCGGAGTTAATTTTATTTCTTTCCCACTCCTTAATTTTATTTTTATTAAGTTGTTTACTTCCCTTGAGAAGAAATCTGATTTGGGAGATCTTTTTATTTTTAGATTTTCATCTAGGGAGAGTATTTCTCCTTTATTCTTTTCTAGTTCTTTTATTGGAATTTGAGATCCATCTCCCAATGTTATTAAGGTGTCTCCGTGAAGGCATTTTCCACTTCCTCTTTTTCCTGCTACTAGAACTACATGAGAACGTGCAACGTCCATTAGGATTTTGTTAGAAAGTGATGTGTATTGGCCCATCTTTACATAGCCTTTTCCTATAGAAACAAGGGCTTTATCCCCGAATGCTTTTTTATCTGCTTCACCTCTTCCTACGATTATATCGTATGCCATATTTATATAATATTAATGGGGTTTTTATAATTTTATTATAGTCTTCTTCTTACCTCTTCAATAAAGGATTTTCTTTCTCCTTCTCCATATCTTTCAATATGTCTTGTGTTTGATGCGGATATTGTTGCATGATTTCTTCCTCCGAAGAATTTTCCTATTTCATTTAGAGTGAGAGTGGTATTTCCCAATTCTTTTGCTGCATAGACTGCTCTGTCCATTAGTTCGGTTGTTTTTGCATTTTGTCTATTCTTCTTTCTTACATCAACATCTCTGTATTCATCTGGATAAAGGCTTTGCACTGCTTCTAGAATTCTATTAAGATCATATACGGCTTTTCCTGTTAGGAGGTCTTGTTCTGCAGGTTTGCCAAAGAGGTCATAAACCATTCTTTCATCTATGGGCCTTTTTTGTTGGTCTGATGCTGTTTTTAGGGATTCAACTTGAGCTTGTAGTGCCCCCATATTCAAAGTTCTTGGGAGAGAGAGGTCCATTGCTATTGCCAGCTCTGCGTAATTTTCTGCTTCTGCAGTTTCTAAATATTTTTTCAATAGTCCAACTCTATCTTCTAATGAAGCTCTTGTTTGAAGCACTCTTGCTTCCGACATTCTTCCGGCTAGTTCTGGATGTTCTCCTTGACTTATTTTTCTTATCATGTTCCAATATTCTTCAGGAGTTCCTTGATAGGCATAGATTATTGGAATTCTTCTCCCTTCGGCAGAAACTATGGCGTTCCTTGTTATCCTCTGAGTTCCTGGGATGTTATTCCCTTTGGAACCTAACTCTTCAGTTAGCCATTCATTATCCGGAGTTATGTCCTATTCTGGTCCATCTGGGATTTTCATGAGAGGATAATTTCTTCTAAATATGTCACTTTGAGTCTTTTTTATCGTTGTATCTCTTTCTTCTTCTACTGTTTCTTCAGACTCTTTTCTTGGAGGGGCGTAGAAGTCGAATTTAATTTCATAATCTCCTATTGTATCTGTAGCTAGTCTTTTTAGCTCTTCTGAAACTGTGTTTTTTGTTCTGAGTAGATCTGAAACAGTTGTCAGTTGAATTGTTGCTGTGTTGTCATCAAACACCATCGGGATTTCTGCCACTGAGGGAGATTTGTCTTCATTTCTTGAGATGTATCCTTATTCAGCTAGGGTTTCTATTAATTCTCTTCACATAATGGTAGCTTGGGTTCGTTCTACTAAAACCAGTTCCATCAATTGCAACAACCTTGTGATCAAACCCTGCTGTTAAGGTTAATAACGAATTCCACAATTTAAGTGGAATTCTCTTTCTACATTTGCACAGTGCAGAATAAGTTGGTACTTTTATTTCAAACTCATTCAATAGCCAACTTATTCTTCTAAAAGAAAGTTTCAAAGATTCTTTCATAAGCAAAGCTAAGACATGATGAACAAATTTAAACTTCTTTGGACCTAGATGATGCAAGTATTCTCTAGAATTTAGTTGTTTTAACCTTTTAGAAAGGTTTTTTACTAGCTTTATCTCTTTTCGTTTCATGTTAATCACCTCAGATTAACATTGTTCTCAGGGAATTTAAACTTTCCCTGAGGGCTTTTTCAACAGAGTCGTAGTTACCCAAATGTTTTTAAATAGATTTTATTTACTGTTGGGTATGGAAGAGCATGAGGAGAAAAAAACAGGGGAGGATCATTCTGAAAAAGAGTCGCACCACGAGGCTGAGAAAAGTACTCATCACGATCATAAACCTGCTCATCATGAGGATAAGAAGGCTGATCCTGTCCAACAAAGGGCTCATCATAATGTGAATAATGCTAAAGGGGAATTAACTAAGAGAATGAGGGAGAATCCTTGGATGCTTGTAAGTGTTGTTCTTGGAGTTTTTGTTTTAATATTGATGTTTAATGGAGGGGGGAGTGGAAGTGGGAAGGCTATTTCTGCTGATACTGCTGGAGAAAAGTTATTATCTTATTATCAAGCAAATGGAGCTGATGGATTGTCTTTAGATTCTGTTGAAGAAGATAATGGTTTGTACAAAGTTAATTTTGCTTACCAAGGTTCTATTATTCCAATACATATGACTAAGGATGGTAATTTGGCTGGTTCTTTAACTCCATTGAGTGGAGGAGCTGCTCCTTCTGGGGATTCTGTAGGGACTCCAACTGCAGCTAGTGTTGTCGAGATTGATTTAGAAGATGATGCTGTTAAGGGAGATGCAAATGCCCCTGTTACAATAGTTGAGTTTAGTGATTATGAATGTCCTTTCTGTGGAAGGCACTTTAGAGATACTCTTCCTTCTATAATAAGTAATTATGTTGATACGGGAAAGGTTAAGATTGTATTCAAGGATTTCCCTTTGAATTTCCATCCTAATGCTCAAAAAGCTGGTGAAGCTGCTGAATGTGCTGGTGAACAAGGAAAGTATTGGGAAATGCATGATAAATTATTTGAGAACCAACAAGCTTTAGGAGTTGATGATTTGAAACAATATGCTAAAGACATTGGATTAAATTCTGGTAATTTCGATAGCTGTTTGGATTCTGGAGATCAGGCTGATGAAGTTAGAGATGATTTGAGTGCCGGTCAGAGTGTTGGAGTTTCAGGAACTCCTGCTAACTTTGTTAATGGGATCCTTGTGAGTGGTGCTTGTCCTTATAGTGCTTTTGAGGATGCTATTGAAGCAGAATTGGAAGGAAATGACTGGGCTATAAGCAATTGTAGAGTTACTGTTCTTTAATTTTTAAATTAAATAGATTTTTAAGTGTTTTATTTTTTATCTGAAAATGGATTTTGTCCCTGTTAATTTTGATGGAGGGCCTGGGGTTCTCCGTGGATGTAATGGAAAACATGTGAGGTATTATGATAGAAGGCTTGCTATACCTATTTATGGAGGGGTTAGAAGGGTATTCGTTTCAAGGGAGGGGGCTAATAAAGATTTATCCTCATTAACAGTTAAGGATAGAAGGTTTAATTTTTTAATTACTACGACTCTTTATAATATCTCGAGTTTGGAGGTGGAGGATGCCTAGAATTACCTATCTGTTATATAACTAATTTCATCTACGCTTAATTTGAGTTCGTCTTGTATTTTTTGATTGTTCTTTACTATTTGTTTTAGGATTGGGAATTCTCTCATAGCCCTTTTTTCTCCTACATGGGTTAGTTTTGCGTATTTTTGGGCGATTGATTTTTTCTTTGCCGTTCTTTGATTGTTTAACCAGATTTTTAGTATTCTCGAAGGTTTATTGTATTTTGTGAAGCCTTGTTTTGAATAGTTTGTTTCTTTCGCGGCTGATATGCCAAAGCTTAGGAAAATGTTTTCATATACCATAAATCTCCAGTATTGTTGTTTGTATATTCTTCCTTTGAAGATGTCTACATTACTTAGAGCAATATATGCTTTTGCAAGTTCTATTCCTTTGTACTCTGATGGAATGTTCTCTTCCATCCATAATATTACTTCGTCTTGGGATAATTTTACTTGATCGAATACTTTTAGGAGGTCATTTGTTGGTTGTTCTTTGAAAACTCTCTTTAATGCATGGAATATGTCTAGTTCTTTGTTTCTTTCTGGGAGCTCAACTTGTGAGGGGTCTGGGAGTTGTGCTGCGGTTTGGAGATCTGTAACGGCTGCCCTCACATCTCCTTGTGAGCCTATTGCTATTTTTGTTAAAACGTTAGAGTCTATGAACTTCTTTTCTTTTCTTAGAATGCTTATGAGGACGTCCTTGATGATTTTATAGTGGGGTTCTTTAATTGACATAACTTCACATTTCTTTCTTAGAGCATTGAACTTTCTATCCCATATGTCATTTGAGGTTATTATTATTGGGAATTTTGTTTCATCTATTAATCTGATTAATTCTGGGAGTCCTCCTCTATCGCTTGCTGAAATTCCATCTGCTTCATCTACTAAGATTATTTTTCCTTTCTTTGTTAGAGATTGTTGAGCAATTGCTGGTTTTAATATGTCCTGGAGTTTTTCTTTATTTCTGAAATCTGATGCATTCAACTCAAAGATTTCAGATTCTGTTTCTATTGCTGCCACCAAAGCAAGGGTTGTTTTACCTGTTCCTGGAGGCCCTTGAAGAATCATAGCTTTTTTTGGAGTTTTTGGAAAGTTATTTATGAAACCCTCTATTTTAGAAATTGCCTCTTCTTGTCCTTTTACCTCTTCAAAGCTTTTTGGCCTATGCCTTTCAGTCCATGGGTTCATTTTATGTAAAACTTTTTTTGTTTAAAATTATTTAAAATTTTTAGGCTTGGAGGGAATATTTTGTTTGGAAGCTCTTTAGAAGAAAACCATTTCCATTCAGTTATTTCATCTGGTTCTAACACCTTTGCGTCTCCTTTAAAATTATCCGAAAATAAGCCAATTGTTACAAAGTGTGCATGTTCATTTTTATCGTTATTAACACATATTACTTTTTCAGAATTAAGTTTTATTCCAGTTTCTTCTTCAACTTCTCTTTTTGCCCCTTCTTCAAGAGATTCACCATATTCTAATTTTCCTCCAGGCATGGTCCAGGTTCCTTCTCCATGAAGTTCAGAGTCTGCCTTTTTTGGATCTTCATGTCTTTTTCCGAGTAATATTTTTCTATTCTTAAGAAGCATTACTCCAAAACCTATGCCTACTTTTTTGGCTTTCATCTTACTCTCCTTGACCTGCTAGTACAAAACTTGCAAGTAGAGCTTGAAGTTGTATAAAGGGATCAGAACCTTCTACTATTCTGAATTCAGATTCACCTGTTTTTTCAGTAAGTTTAACTTTTACTTTTGGTTCTATTGGAAGGTTCCATATCTCTTTCTGGATTGCTTTTATTACGTCTTGGCCTGAGATTGATTCTCTTAGCATTACATCTAGGAGTTTTTCTCTGGATTTTTGGAAATCTCCTGAGAGTGCATAGTCTAGAACAATTTTGATGTCTTTTGGCTTAGCGCTAGAGATTATTGTTTCAATTAGTTCGGCGGTTATGCTTGGAGAGATTGCTGCTGTTGATTGTAGGAGGTTTGTGGCCCTTCTACAGTCTCCTTCAGATCCTTCATATAGTGATTCAAAAGCGTCTTCATTTATTGTTAATCTTTCCTGTTCAACTATTGTTCTTAGGTATTTTTCAATGTCTTTTTTTTCTAGAAGTTTAAATCTGAATATTGCGCACCTACTTTGAATGGGGTCTATTACTTTGCTTGAATAGTTACAAGATAGGACAAATCTACATGTTGCAGAATAGTTTTCCATAGTTCTTCTTAAAGCTTGTTGGGCTTCTGGGGTTAGGGCATCTGCTTCGTCTAGGAATATTACTTTGAATGGAACATTTCCTATAGATTTTGTTCTTGCAAAGTTTTTTACTTTTTCTCTAACAATTTGTATCCCTCTTTCATCAGAAGCATTTAGCTCTAGGTAATTGTCTCTCCATTCTTTTTTGAATAATTCTTTAACCACTATTAATGCTAGAGTAGATTTGCCTGTTCCAGCTGGCCCTGCAAAGAGCAGATGAGGAATGTTTAGAGAGTTTGTTAGCGCTTCCACCCTTTTGATTATATCCTCTTGTCCCACCATCCCAGAGAAACTGGATGGACGATACTTTTCAGTCCATATTTCAGAGCTCATACTAATAGATTGTGAGTTTGGCTTATAAATATTATTGTGTTTCTATGGATTCTTATTCAATTAGTGACGAAATTGAAGTCTTTTTGGGATTTGATAATATAATTTGCAGGTAAGGGGGAATGTGATAAATATGGAGAATTCCTATTAACTACTAGAATTATCTAGATCTTGCACGCCTTAATTTACGCTTATGCTTTTCTTTTCTAAGTCTTTTACGTTGCCATTTCCAACGCATTTGACGTTTCTTTTTCCATCTTCTGGATGATCTTTTCATAGAAAGAAGGAGAGAAATTGGTTTTTAAAAGTTTTGGGGGGGCAATTTTTCTATACTTTTAAAAAATGTGTTCATTTTAAACTTGTATGGATCAAAAGAGAGCTTTGAAACAGATGCGTTTTATGAAGAAGCATAGTGACCATATGCCTCTTGCTGCGGAGGATTGGGGTGCTCCATGGAAGATTTTAATTTCCACTATTCTTTCTGCTAGGAATAGGGATGAAGTGACTATTCCTGTTGCTAGGGATTTGTTTAGGAAATATCCTAGTGTTGTTAAGTTATCTAGGGCTAGCTTGAAGGATGTTGAGGGAGTTATTAGGCCCATAAATTTCTATAGAAATAAATCAAGGAATATTGTTAATTGTGCTAAGATGTTGGTTAGGGATTATGGAGGGAAGGTTCCCTTAGATGAAGAGGAACTTGTTAAGCTTCCTGGAGTTGGGAGGAAGACAACCAATGTGTTTTTATCAGAGGTTGGGCATGATGCAATTGGTGTGGACACGCATGTAAATTATATATCCAATAGATTGGGGTGGACTATGAATAAAAGTCCTCATAAGGTAGAAGAGGATTTGAAGAAGTTATTTGATAAGAGGCATTGGAGCAAAGTAAACTCCACCCTTGTTAGATTTGGCAAGACTCATACAAGCAGGAAGGAAAAGGATGAGTTGTTGGAAGAGATTGGGAGGATTCGAAAATAGCCCCTCCAGGATTCGAACCTGGGTCACGAGGTTCAGAACCTCGCATACTTGACCGCTGTACTATAGGGCTTTAGAAAAACTAATAATAATTTACTTTAAAATCTTTCCAGTTTCCTCATACCATAAATAAAGATCTAATTCTCCCAAAGAAGTCCCAGTTTCTTCTGCCAACCCCTTCAAGACCCCTTCAATTTCAATATATCTTTTAGGAGTAATAGTTTTAGGTTTCTCAATTAAACCATTCCTAACAAGTAAATCGGCTATATGAAAATCAATTATAGCATAATCTTTCATGCCAATGTTTCTCAAAAAATGACTAGCTTCCTTCATCCCTATCCCTTTTATGTTTCTAACCAAATCTTCCCTTATATTTTCATCATGAATATCCAATCCCTTAAAGGAATCTCTGGCATTATGTATGTATCCTGCCCTTAATGTATGGAACCTATAACACTCTTTCAACTTCTTTTGAATATCTTTTTCATTTCCATTAAAAATAACATCCCCAATATGATCAATCGTTTTCAAACCCAATTCTGCACTTGTACCTGCAGTTAAAATACAAAAACACAACTCCCTAAAAATCTCTTTCTCACCAAGATTCATCACATCACCAAATTCTTTCATTCTCTTTTCAACAACTTCCCTGACTTCAGAATCCTTCAATTTATTAACAAAAATGCACCCCGGACAATTGCAACCAAAAATGGCAATTCAATGGGGAGGCGGGGAGGAGG
>PVBE010756180.1_pt1 | contig 11715 bp, 7 predicted proteins | sample 1631181 | NCBI WGS metagenome assembly PVBE01 (sample SAMN08397723, study PRJNA350692) | Marine metagenome, whole genome shotgun sequencing project. | isolation source: water | place: Pacific Ocean | collected 2012-04 | reverse complement strand
GGGTGCAGCGAACACGCGTGCCGCACCAGTACCCCGACCGCGACGGCGGCCCAAATTAAAGACGGCGACTGGCGTTGTTGTGAAGGAGGGCTCGGGTTGCGGCTGCGCGGCGGCGACGGCGTCAGGCCCAGCGCGCGCGCGGCAACCAATCGCTCGCCGCTCGTCGGCGTCACTTGCGGCGAGGCCCACTCCGTCGAGTCGTAGCGGCGGATGCGGCTCACGAAGGCGGCGTCCTTTTCGGGCGTGTGGGGCGTCTGGAGCATCGTTGCGTTTGTGTTCTCAAAGGTGTGTGGGCGGATTGTGGCCCAGCGCGGCGTTGCGGCACCGCGTTCTTGCACTGTTTGAGGATGTGGCAGTGACGGCGGCGTACAAGCGTCGCGCTGCGTATTCTGATGCTTTGTGCCGTGTGCTGCGGCGCTTTTTGCCCCAGAGCAAAGCTGCGGACCTAGCGGCCTGTAAGGCACTAGGAATCCGAGGGCAAAGCACCTTGCTCCGCGTCGTCTGGGCTTGTAGAGCGCGCGCTGACGCAAATTACGATTCACTTGTACGCCGTCATCGCTAAGGATTAGCCAGCGAAGCCGCCGGGACGCCCGCCGCGCTCCCTGACACGCCTGACGCCAAAGAGAGCAAACCATGCTCCGCTGCGCCGCGCGCCCCCTCGCGCGCGTCGCCACGCGCCGCGTGTTGAGACCCTACCACCAGGAGGTCATCGACCACTTCGAGAAGCCCCTCAATGTGGGCTCACTAGACAAGGACGCGAAGGATGTGGGTACGGGCTTGGTCGGCGCCCCCGCCTGCGGCGACGTCATGAAGCTGCAGATTAAAGTGGACGACGACGGGAACATTGTGGATGCGAAGTTCAAGACCTTCGGCTGCGGCAGCGCCATCGCCTCGTCGTCCGTCGCGTCCGAATGGGTGAAAGGCCGGAACATCGGCGACGAGTCCATCATCACCAATAAAGAAATTGCGGCGCACTTGAATCTGCCGCCGGTCAAGCTCCACTGCTCCATGCTCGCCGAGGACGCGATCAACGCCGCCATCGCCGACTACAAGGCGAAGCAGGAGTCCAAGAAGGAAGCTGAAGCAAGCGGCTAGTAACTACCCTTTTGTGTGAATTATTTTACGTCCTCCCGTGGCTTGTCGAGGAGCCGGTCGGGGAAGAGCGCCACGCCGAGCCGCAGCTTCGTCTCCTGCGCGGATCGATGCCGTATGAGCCGTCGGCGCGATGCCACGCGTATGAAAAAGGGACGCCGCCCACCAACATTGAAGATGAAAAAACAGCAGCAGATCATGGCCGCGCGCGCCGGGTAGCCGCGGAAGAAGCCCTGTATCCCGTTCTCCGCGTACAATGCTCGCGCCGTCGCCGAGAGGCCGCCACACTCGAGGTCGCCCTGGATGATGCTCTTACAAGTATCAAAAGGATGCGTCAGCGCGGCACATAATACACCAGAAGCAATAGAACCGGCCGCGACGCCCGCCGTCGGCGACATCTCCAGCGATTCGCAGACCCGTTCGACGCGCGGCGACAGGCCGAGATAACCCACCGCGAAGAACGCTTCGCGCTGCGACGCAGGAATAAAACCTCGGAACAAGCCTGACAATCCATTCCGCTCGTAAAGCCGTCGCAACGTGCCCGGCAGCGTCCCCCCGAACCGCTGCTGCTGGATCATCGTCAGTTCCAGGACCGTACAAGGCACGCCACTCGCGAAACCAGCGAGATAGGCCGACCCGACCTCCTCCGCGAACGTCAAATCGCGGGGATTGCCCTTCACTATCAATTTTTGCAGGAACCCGCAGACCCAGAACTGGGCCCCGATCAGCGTGCCATCCGCCAGCATCGACGCCGGCGTGCCGCGGTACATGATGCGCGGGTCTAGAGACACTCGGACCTTCTGCTGGATGCAGTTCTTCGTGTACGTCAGCGGCTGCGTGGACGCCGCCTCGATCGCGCCGGCGGCTACTCCTAATAGAGCGTTCTGCGCATCTGTTAAACGCTGGAGCACGGCGTAGCGGTCCATGGTTTTCCGAGTGCTATCGCGTCGCTGTGGTGCGCTGCGATCGCTTTGGTGCAGCACTGCTATATGCAATGGCAGTGCAGGCACGAACGAATGCGGCAACGCGCGCTGAAACAAATGCGACGATTAATGGTGGTTCCAGAGGTCGCAGCGAAGGCGTAATGTGCTGCAGATTTGCAGCACTCGGGAGGTGTTTTTAGCACCCAAAAATGGCATCAGCCATCACCTGATGTGCGCGGAGCTTGTGAAGACAGCTGCGTCGAGACACGTGCCTGGAGAGGTCTCCCTGGGACGTCTCGTTGACACGTCGGCCGGCGGCTTTTTGTCACGCGCGCCGCGCGCGGTGTTCCAGTACAAGCGCAGATGCCCGAAACCGCCAACGGGAGCCGTCCGGAGACTCACCTGGACGCGTTGCAAGGGTGTTCTTGCGGACCGGAAAACGCGCGCTGCGCGGCCGCAAATTTAAGCTCTGGACCTAAATCGCGCCTGAGGCAGCACCCATTCACAAGAATCCACGTGTGCGCACCGGCAAAATCTCAACCACACTCATACTCGTCGATTCGCAACGCGCGGCGAGCCATTCCGACGCACGGACACGCTGCGAACTTTAGCTGGCCGCAGAAAGCCCAGACGACGCGCGCGCTACATAACGCACACCGCCGCAACCATGCCGCTTACATACAAATCCCTCCTCCTCGCGCTAGCCGCGACGCACGCGCTCGTGCCACGTGCCAATCCGAAGAACAGCCGGCTCCAACGGACGCGGCTACACGAAAAGCCCATCGACAGCGACGAGATGGCGTCGCTCTATCAGGAGCTACGAGCGAGGCAGTCCGACGTCGAGGCCGATAGAGCGCAGACCTTAGAAAGGTGGCGCACCGGGGGATGTTCCTCCACAGTCGCGGTGGCAGCGTCGGACTGGGTGCGGCGCATGGCCTTTGATGGAGGCACCGTGGCTTTTGGGACGGCGTCCGGGGGCGTGGGGTGCTGCCGGGTCGGGCAAGGACCGTCGAGAGCGGACGTCGTCAAAGCGCATCCTCGCGCGGTCGAAGGCCAGGACCTCTCAAAGCTCCACGGCGCCTACGACGGCGGCGGCGTCACGGCCATCGACATGGCTGGAAGGGTTGTCGTGTCTGGTGGGCGCGGCGGCCAGGTCCAGGTGCACCAAGCTATTCCGAAGGGCGATTCGCTGACCCTCGAAGCTGTTACTACACTAGATGTATCGGTAGGATCGACGGTGTCCTCGGTAGCCGTAGCGGACGACGGCAAGACGCTGGTGGCGTGCGCGTTAGATGGCTCGATCCAAGGCTTCGCTTGTGTGGACGAAGAGTGGAAAGCGACCTGGTCCTCGAAAAACGATGCGGCGGCGCTCACCGTCATCCTGGACGAAGAAAGAGACGCTTGTGTGGTTGGCTTTTCGGATGGCGAGGTCTACGCCCTGGACGTGAATAGTGGAGAGGAACTGTGCGAGCCGTTCACCACGGCGACGGGGGCGGGGTGTCGAAGCTTATTGGTGAGCGACGGCCACCTCTTCGTGGGCGGCGCCGACGGGTCTGTTGTCAGACGCAAGCTTTGTGTGGACACGTTCGCGATTCACCCGTCGCAATTGATCCTGGAGACGAAGGCCGATCGGTTGCTCCCGCCGCACGGCGACGCCGTCGTGGCCATGTGCGCGCCACCGTGTGGCGGCATCGTGTGCACGGCGTCGCGCGACGGCTCGATCCGGGTCTGGGATTCAGCGGCGAGGGAGCCGCGCGCGCTCTACGGCTTCCAGGGCTTCAAGGTCTGGATCGGGTCGCTCTGCGCGTCCGCGGACACGTTAATTTCTGATGGTTCCGACAACGCCATCATCCAGCACACGTTCGACCGCGACGCGGAGGCGCGCGCGCCCGTGGACCCGTCGCTCGAGCGCCGCGGGTGACTCGAATCCCCCTTTGCCCCCGACGTGTTGCATATAGAGGATGCTACTTGTATTCGGAGTAGCGTCGGGGCCCCCGTCGACGGTGGCGGGAATTTCCTACCTGCGTGACCGCACGCCCGCACGTACTCCCGCCCCGCCCCCGGCCCTCATACGCCGTCGCCTCGAGTGTTAGCTCGGAGGCGACGACGGCGAGGGAATCCCAGGGCCGCGACGGTTCAGAAGTCAAGAGCAGTTATGTTAAAAGTCAATAGCAGGTGGTGAGCAGCGCCGACGTCCGGTGCCTCAGCTGGTATCTAGCCGCGACGGCGCGGTCGGTGACCGCGAGCGGTCGCGGGACGGGTCGCGGTCGCGGTCCCGCCGGTCCGTCTGGGTTGCCTCCGGAGGTCCGTCCGGCGCCGTTGCGGGCGCCGATGCAGGCGTCGCTTGCGTGCGCCTCTTGTACTCCTCCCTCGCTTCCTGCAACGCGACCTCGGTGTCCGCGAGAAGCTGGGCGGTCTCCTGCAGAGCCGGGCCGTCCTCGGCGTTCGCCTCGACGAGCGTGTCGAGGATGGCCCGCTGCTCCGCGAGCCGGTCCCGCAGCACGTCGAGCTGCACGCGGATGTTATTGTGGTCGTTGGGCCGGCGCTCGGCCATCCCAATTGGTGCGGTCGACTACGGAGACGACTCGTGCGGTGCCAGCGCGGCGGGCGCGCAGGGGCCGGCGCCGGCCGCGGCCTTTTTCGGGCACCGTGCGGCGCGCGCCGGTGGCGGTGCGGCGCGCGCCAGCGCCGGGCTGCCCCGGCGGGCGGTTGCGACGGAATTTCGAGCCGCGCCGGGGCGGGGGCGGCGGGCCTTTCTTTGGACGAAGCCCCAAGCCTTAAAAATCGGCACGATGGCTGCTTGTGTTGCATGAGCGCGTGCCCGGTCTAGAAGCGCCTGACTGCGCGTGCCCGACAAACAACCACGGACCATGTCAATAACGACACTGCTACATGGGTCGGGGTGGACGTGGAGACACCTCCCGCCCGGTTCTACCGAGACGCGCGCGCGGCCTGTCGCGACGACGACCCGCCGCCGTCGCCTGCGGGCCAGCTAACATATCCCGTCGACGGGATGTGTTATACGGCACTTTCGCTTAGGGAGACCTCAACCCGGGGCGGGTTAGGGGCTTGGGGGCGTCTGGGGGCTCGGGCGTGGCGAGCACTCTACCTAGGCACTCTACCGTAGAACTCTACCGTACAAATTAAAACTTAGTCAGCTCCTCCAGCGAATCAGAAACCTCGACGCGCACCTTCTGCATCACCGTCGCGGGCGGCGCGGGCGGCACGGGTATCTAGCCGCGCCGGCGCGGTCGGCCCAGGCGCTCGCGGGATCGCGAGCGGTCGCGGGACGGGTCGCGGTCGCGGTCCCACCGGTCCGTCTGGGTCGCCTCCGGAGGTCCCGCGGCAGCAGCGTCCGGCGCCGTTGCGGGCGCCGTTGCGGGCGCCGGCGCCGGCGCCGGCGCCGTCGCAGGCGCCGTTTCGGGCGAAATGGGGGGCGCAGGTGCAGGCGCCACGCGCTCGTAATTCTCTCTCGCTTCCTGCAACACGACCTCGGTGTCCGCGAGAAGCTGGGCGGTCTCCTGCAGCGCCGGGCCGTCCTGCGCGATGCGGGCCTGGTCCTCCGCGTTCGCCTCGGCGAGCGACTGGAGGATGGCTCTTTGCTCCTCGAGCCTGTCCTGCCTGCGTGGACGCCAATAGCCTGAGACGTGTGTGGGGCCTGAACTTTGAGTTCCGCGCCGTCGCCCGCAGGACGTCGAGCTGCACGCGGATGTTATCGCGTTCGTCGGGCCCGAGGGCCGTCCCGCGCCCGCGGCCGGCCATCCCGCGCCCGCGGCCGGCCATCCCGCAGTTGTTCTTGCCGCGTTTGGGCTGCGGACAGCACTCACCTACCGTGCGGCGCGCGCCGGCGGCGGTGCGGCGCGCGCCAGCGCCGGGCTGCCCCAGCGGGCGGTTGCGATGGGATTCGGGCCGGCGGGACCGGCGGGCGCTTTTTACGGGGCGGATAGTCAAAGATGTGCAGCCTCTTAATAACGATGCCCTTCGCTTGAACTTTTCGCCATCTTTTTCGCCCTTCGTTGACTTTTCGGAGCCCCCCAGCCTCTTAATAACGGTACGGCTCGACGGCTCCCGGGGAGGACGCGGGGACGTCTGCCCCGCCCGGTTGGTTTCCCCGCGGCGGCGCGAACGCGGACCGTCGCGCATGGGGGCCGGGGCGTGGGCTACCTCCAAGCAAAGCAGGCCTACAAAAACTAAACCTTAAGCCGCTCCTCGAGCGCATCGTTCACCTCGACGCGCACCTTCGCCATGACGCGCTTCACGAAGGACCGGCCCAGCTCCGAGTCGACGATCGCGATGGACGGCATGCGCATGGCGTGCTCGAATTTACTAGAAGTGTCCTGGCACGTCGCCTCGATCTCGACCATGTCCTTGTTCCTCAAAATCTTGATGTGCATCCTCTTTTGCAGTTGTTCGAAGTCCGCGGCCATCGCGCGGTTCTGGGGCATGACCTTGTGGTTGATGTCGATCTCCTCATCATTAGTATTGACGCAGGCCACGTCGCGCTCCTCCTCCGCCAGAACGCATTCCTCCGACCGGCCCCAGGGGTCGTCGGCCAGGACGTCGACCTCGGGCTCCTTGCCCTGCGGCGAGGCAAGTGCCGCCATCATGCCGGCCTTGCCTCCCTGTAAGAGTTCCGGTACTTTCAATTCTTCGAAATTGATGATGAAGGCGTCTGGATCATTCGGATCAATTGCCAAAGATGCGGCCTCGGCCAAAGCTCGTCCCAAGGCCACGACTTGGTCCTCGTCGAGAGGCTGGACGTCCCCGTGGGGGTCGAAGTGCGCGTCGTGCATGGATAAAGCCTTTTCGTGGCGCTCTTTGGCTATGAGCGCGAAGATGTCCCGAGCTTGCGTCAGGAACTCGTTCCAGACGACATGACCCTCCTTGTCGCGAGGCGCATTTGTGAGAATAGCCGCGATCTCTCCTCTAGTAAAATCTAGGATGGTGATCGACTGGATCACTTGTCTGAAATCATCTAGACTGATATGACCCCGGCCCTGTAAATCCTTCCGCTGGAACGCTGAAGTTAATTTAGCTTCGAGATCATCGGCCCGCCGCCCCCCAAGCAATTCGTCGGCGTTCGTCCGCGCTGAATTCGCGAGCTGCGCTCTTCTTTTAGTATGGCCAACATCAAAAAAGTCCGCGATCATCTTGGCTGCTTTGGCACAGAACGGTACGATGTCGACGGGTTTACTATCTGACACTTCGTCGTCGTCAATGGAGCATTCGGCCTGCAGGGACATGACCGCTAAGAGCTGCTGCCGCGTCAGGGGCAGCTCCTTCGCTTCCGAAATCAGCTCGTGCACTTTTTTGGCCGGTAAGATTTTTGAGCGAGATTCGTCCGTCCTGCCTTGCTCCTGAGCGTGCTTCTTCTCCGCATTACCCAACATATGTCTCAGATGTTCTTCCATCGACGACCCAGTAATCTGCTCCAGGACTTGTCTTTTACAGTTCTCGAGGTGGCACGTAAACACCGCGTCCTTGACGCCCTTTGTCGGGGTCTTCCCGTCCTTGTCCTTGATGCGCGCGGCGATCATGTTGATCATGTGGCGATCGAGGTTCGCCTTTGGCGAGGCCAGGCACTTCAAAAAATTATCCCTTTTCAGGGAAGGATAGGCATGTGGTGAGGTGCCATCACCGAGTTCGGCGGCTTCGACCTTGGCCGCCTCGCGGAAGGCGCCCTCCAGCACGTGGATCGTCTCTTCCAATTGCTGCCTCAACACACTTTGCGCAGATTCGGCCTGGGCCTCGGCCTTCTCCATGCGCTCCTTCCACTCCTTGCCGGCGGACTGCTTACTTCTATAAGTCTCGAGGTTCTTGAGCATGACAGGTACGAATTCCGAATACGAGATACAGCCGTCGTCGTTCTCGTCGGCTTCCGCCATCAAGCGGGCCATCTGGTATTGGGTCAAACCCAGATCCAACGCTTCTAACAAACGATGGAACTCGTTCGCCGACAACGAACCGTTCTTATCCGTATCCGCCCTCCTAAACATTTCCAAGAGCTGCTGCATCTCGGCCTGTTGATCCGGTGATAAGTCGCGATCCACCAACTGGTCGAAGGACGAGGCATTGACACCCATGTCGACGTCTTCGCGGAGCTCCCGATGCGACGCCGTTTGATCTAAGTCCTGGTGGAGGTTCTTCTGGTGCTTCGCTTTTACTAAGTCTAATAACTCGCCCATGGTGAACTGCATGAACTCCTTGCGGTCGATGGTACCTTTCGCGTCCGCATCGGCCCTTAGTAACAAGTAGTCGATGTCGCCTTGATCTAAGCCTAGGTTAAGGGACTGCATGGCCATGCCGAACTCGTGCCCATCCAAGCAGCCGCTGCCGTCCACGTCAAAAGAAGCAAATAGAGCGTTCAGTTCCCTGGCTAAATCAGCTTCTGACTTGCCGCCGAACGCCTTCTCCTGCGATAAGTGACTAGAGAGAACATCTACTTTGGCGGCCATGGCCGCGGGGTCGAGCATGTGGTCGATGGCTCGCGCGCAGCGAGGCGCATACAGGACATAATCTAGCTGAGAATCCTCGAACGGCGCGTCGGCCAACAAAGACATGACCTGCAAGCCAGTAAGTCCCAGTTTTTCATTTCGCAACACCAACTCGAACTGCTTTGACGATAACAGAAAAGTATAGGCCGGGTCGTGGGGGTCGAACTCCTCCGAAGCGTTGGGGTCCTCGGCCTCGGTTTTTAGGATTTCGCATTCGCTATGGCGGCAGAGCTCCATGATGTCTCCCGTCGTCGTGCCCTTGCCTCGCTTCATGATCAAGTCGCACTTGTACGCATCGAACTTGACCTGCTTCACGGTCTTCCGGAATTTTGAGTAAACGAACTTGCCGAACGCGTCGAGGGGCATCTTTTTCAACAGAGCAGCAAATTCTGATTTATTCAACGGAACAGGAGTCTTCTTGACGTGCTTCCGGAACTCCGGTCGAGTCATGGAACCGGTGCCTCTTTTATCAGCTTCGCCTAACATCCGCTCTGCCTCCGCGATCTGTTTTTCTAGTTCTGGCGCTTCTAGCTTCTTATTTACCGTAGCGTCTAGCTCTCGAGACTCAGCTGACGACGCTCGCTTCGCGACTTTCCGCGCCTTGAACGACGCCACCAAGTCGATGGCAATGGGCATAAATTCTTCATATGAAATAGTGCCGTCGCCATCTTCGTCGGCTTCTTGCATCAGGAGCTGCAGTTCCGCCCGGTTCAAGCCCAAGTCCGCTTCTTCCATCAACCCGAAGAACTCCTCGTGGGACAACTCGCCACTGTCATCTTCATCAGCTTCTTTGAACCTGCGCGGAGCGTCGCGGTCTCGACTCGGTCCGAACCACCCACTTCATGGTGAGATGGACACGAGTCGTTTGAATGAAGTGCAGGCGCCTCTACACGACGGGACGCCGCGATCGAACATCTTGGCCAGCATCTCGGCCATCGCGCGCGCGTCGATGTCGTGCGACTCGACCATCTTCGCGCCGCCGTACTTCACGGTCCAATCCGAAATACATCTAGCTTGTTCGGTAATCACATCACCGGACGTCGACTTCATGATGACCTCGACCTCCGTCAATATGGTGTAGGGCTCGGCCGCCCACACTTCGGTCGTGCAGGGCACCTCGCCCACGCTCTCCACGACGAACGTTTGCCGTTGCTGGTGCATGCATTTAGCATCCGGCAGGTCGATGTGGATCTCTTCCTCTTTTTCTTCCATGAGCTTGAGGAGAGGTATCTCATCGGGAACGAACTTTTTCTTCTTCTGAGGTGATTTCTTTTTCTTCTTCGGCGAGGGTCGAGGCGGCGACTTTTGCGGGCTTTCGAGGGGTGGCAGGAGGTTCTTCTGCAAAGCTTGTGTAGAGGTTCGGTCCGTGACCGACGCTCGTCTCATGGCGTCGGTATCTGGTAAATTGATATCCGTATCCAAGGATCGATTAAAGCCCTGTTCCTCGCCGAAGGTCTCGAACTGGGCCCTTTCGTTCGTTTTCGGGGCTTTCAGTAAGTGACCAGCCGTATAATCCGTTTGTCGTAGCCATAGGACCTTTTCTTCCCGTACCCTAGCTTTGGCGAGCTTTCTGGTAGATATCGTAGGCTTCAATAACTTGAGTTTCTGGAGTTGCTTGTCGTTGGCCCTCGAGATCTGAGTGTTCCGGATGCCGCGCATGCGCTCCCGCATCCGCGTTCTAGTTTGAGACGGCCCCTGGGCCCGCAAGGCTTCTTGTCTAGCTAGACGTCTTCGTACGGGTTCGTCCTGAATGGCAGATAATTTTGCGAGCAGCGACTGGTTCGCCTTCGCAATTTTTTGCGTTTCGAACTGCGCCCAGAAATTCTTCGAGATTTTGCCTTCGAGAAATTCTGGTTTATAAGGTTCATCGCTGAAATCAATACTACCCTGGATGGAGTCGACTCTACTGCGATGCGTCTTGTAGGTGGCTTTGCTCGTCTCGGCCGTCACTAAACGACTGCCGTACGCGGGCTCGGCGTTCACTCGTGTTATAGAAGGTTGTTTTCTTGCCACACTACTATTCTCGAAGGGCAGCTCCTGCCTCGTGCTGAACGACTTCTGGTCGAGGGACATCTTGGCTGTGCTCGCCTCGGCGGCCGGCGGCGTGCAGGTGCTGCTAGGCTGTTCCTTTACTGCTCAGCTGGGCAGCGTCTCGATGCAGCCCCAGCGAGCGAGGCAGCCTCTTTTTGATGCCTGGAGTCGTTTAGAAGCGCCGGATGCTGCGAACGACGGAGTGCAGCTCCTTTTGCGCCCCGCTCTCCGCGCTAAAGCCGTCCCTGAACTTGGACTATCTAGGGCTACACGCTACATGAGCGCCGTCCCATTGGCCGCCCAAGCGTTTTGCGCATGCCCGGTCATTGTCACGGACAGGCTACGGGCGCCGCCGCAGGCCTGTCGCAAGATTCATGACTGCGACGCCGCGGCGGAATCTCGCGGCGGACGCGAGCCTGGAGCTCCTACAGGCTCGTAGGTAGGAGCCTAAATAGAACCACGACTTGGAACACGACTCATATATTAAACAACTTTAGGCTATAAAACAAACAACGAACAGACACTAGGGGTTGGGCGCGTTGTGGCGGTACAGCTTCTTCGAGCCGCTGTTCTTGCCCGAGAGCGTCCGCGCGAGGAGGTGGTGGAGGTACAGCGCCGCGCGCGGCGATTCTGTATCAAGCTCCCGGACGGCGCCGTGGGGCAACCTTAAAATGGTCGACGCCGTCGACGCGATCAAAGTATCAACACGCGGGCCCTCGTCGCGCTGCGCGTAGAACTCGCCCACACCGACGGCGTTGCCCCGTCCCAGCTTTCGCACGCACCGCTGCGGGTTGCCGCTCATGAGCCGCAGGCGCCCGGCGCAGACGAGGTAGAAGGCCGCGTCGCGCGGGTCGCCTTTGCTATACACGATTTCGCTCTGAGAATAACGCCGCGAGCCCACGCTCGGCGCCAGCGCCGCCACGACGACGGGTATCGACGCGTCGCCGTGCGCCTCGTCGGCGTCGTTCGCGCGGAGCCAGTCCTGCAACAGAATATGAGCGGGCGCGCCCGGGCCGACCTTCGGCGACGTCATCGAGGACTGCGAGCTGTCGGCCGACGCTGCTCTAAATAAATCGGAGCGGACATCTGCGTCGAGGACGGCGTCTTCGCAGCTCTCCAGCGCGTCGTCGGCCGTGTCGAAGAAGGTCGCCGACGGTAACGACGCGACGAGTAAG
>PVBE012813063.1_pt1 | contig 11716 bp, 9 predicted proteins | sample 1631181 | NCBI WGS metagenome assembly PVBE01 (sample SAMN08397723, study PRJNA350692) | Marine metagenome, whole genome shotgun sequencing project. | isolation source: water | place: Pacific Ocean | collected 2012-04 | reverse complement strand
GCTTGGATCAGCCCGTGTCCGGCGGGAAGCCGCCATGAATACCCGAACCATAGACGCCGCATACGAGCTGGATGTCTCCGGTGTGCTTGTACAGCACTGCCTCGGCGACTCTGTTCGACTCCATGACCCACCCGAGGAGAGTGAACCATGACAATTCGACGACGCACCTCTCGCCGGGGTGCTGCCATGCTGATGGTTCTGATTGCTATGGCAACGGCCATGACGCTCATGCTTGGATGGCTCGCATCCATGGATAACTCGGCCCTTGTCGCGGTCAACGCAAGTCGTGCAGCAACCGCCCGATCCACTGCGCAGGCTGCATTGGAACTCGCGTCGGCGATCCTAGAGTCCGAGGCTCCTTGGCAAACTTCACACAGCGATGGTTGGATTCTCCAAGACCATCCACTTGGGTATGGGGCCGTAGATGTTCGTCTTCTGGACGATATAACCGGATTGCCGCCTACCGATGGCACGACGCTGGTACGAATCGATGCAACCGCCTGGGCCGATGGCATGATGCAGGAGGCGTCTGCGCTCGCCACGGTCCACCCCTTTGACGGTGGTTCACGCGGTGATCTCTCGGGCTACACAGTGTTCGCCAGCGGCCAGCTGTCAATCTCAGGGAATACACGAATCCGTTCTTGGGAAGGATCCGGCCGCGGTACCCGCGCAATGGGCAGCATGGGAAATGTCTCCATCTCCGGGCGGGCCGCGAGGGATTTGCGATCTGGAGATCTGTGCCTGCATACACCGGTGGCATCCGGGTTCGGAGGATGGGATGCGGGCAATCAAGCGGCACTACCGACAGTCCTCGGTCTCATCGGGCCAGATGCAATCAACTTGCCGTCGATGGATCTCGAAACCGGTGAAATCGACAGCGAAAATGCTGACAACGATCGCCTTGGGCTGGCGATCTGGCCGTGGGAATCTCTGACAGTCACGGGAGATCTCGAAGTCGATGGTGACCTCGACATCTACCGCGGTGGGGCACTCCATGTCACTGCGGATTGCACGCTGAGCATTCCTGGGAATTTGTGGATGAATCGCGATAGTCGAATTGAGGTTGCGCCCGGTGTCTCGCTGACGATCGTGCTGGCGGGCGATGCCCATATCGACAAGGCTGTGATCGGTGGACCCCAGGAAGACTCACCCCGTGGATCGATATGGCGGCAACGGCACATCACATGGAGCAATCCAGAGCAGATCCATATCGTGGCACCACAAGAGGCGCCGCCGGGCGAATGGAATATTGGGAACAAGAGCCTCGTTCAAGCAGTCATCGAAGCGCCACACGCGGATATCGACATCGATCGTTCAACGATCACAGGCCGACTTGCTGGCCGAACGATCGCCATGCGGCGAGGCACCCGCCTCTATTACAACCACCAAGCTCAGAGCGGAATTGGATTGGCCGCCCTGACCGATGTCGTCGATCACCTCGATCTCATGGACGTTCGGGATGGTGGCTTGGATCAATTCGCCCGCGAAGACATGATCGATCGCCTCAACAACTTGTTGGACCGCCCCGATGGCACCATCATCGCGGCTCCGATCGACGGGTGGTGGGTGGCTCGACCGTTTCCGGTACACACTTGTCTGACCCGATTTGGTGGCAACGTCGACGCATGGGAAAGCGCAGCCCTTGCGGCAGCTGATGCCGAGGGGAATCCGTGATGCGGCGAGGTTTCACACTCATTGAACTCATGATCGTCGTGGTCGTGCTGGCGGTTATCGCCGCAGCGGTCATTCCCACTGCAATGGAGCAGGACTCCGTCATCGCAGACACGACTGCGAGAATACTCTCGTCCGATCTGGAGCATGCCCAGATGCTTGCTGTATCGCACCCAGGCCTTCGCGTTGCGCTCATCATCGACGCAGATGGTTATGGGTGGCGAATTGCCGATGCAAACACACCACTTGTACCTCTGATCGATTCCTTTGATGATGGCCACCAGGGGCGATCACTTGCAGTTCGCTGCGGTGTTGGACGAGCTTCCGTGTGCGATGGTGCGTTGATCTCTCCTGCGGGCGAACTAATTGTGTTCGATCCGCTCGGCGGCCTTGAGATTCCAGGCGGCGAACACCGCACACTGAGCGTAGCAGTCGGCGAAGCCGATCGACTGGTCACCGTCGACCCCGACACGGGTTTCATCACTCTCGAGTAGCGGCTCCATCAATGGCGGCTCGGCCATGAAGCAGTCCGTATGCATTGTGTGTTGATGCATCGATGGCAAACGGGCCTGCTGCTTTGCCAAATGGCAGCAGAATCAGCGTGTCCTCATCGACCGCGAGTCGCTCAGACGGCACAAAGGAGTCGCCGGCGTATCTCGCCACCGACGAGAGGCGAACATCATCGAGCCAGCCCGTCATTCCGGACTGTGCCCCACCACGCTCGTTTGGATCGCCACCAACAATAAGTGGAAGGTCATTCATCCCCCGACTCCCAGAGCCCTCGATACGTCCCACCAGCGTGCCGTTGATGTACAGACGGACCTCTTCACCGTCGAACACACCCGCCACATGCTGCCAGATGGACGGCTCAAGCTTTGCATCCGACGAGACTGTTCGATAGGAGCCGTCCAGCCAAACATGAAATTGCGGCCGCCAGTCGCTCGCAAACAGGCCGTATTCAGACGACTCGGTCTTCGCCATCAAGGCTCGGCGGCCACCGAGATCGGATGGCTTTACCCAAGCCTCCAATGTAAACGGGCCATCGGGCAGCGGTATCTGCCCGCTGTCGATGAGCACGGCATCACTTCCACCAGCGAGTCGCAGCGAGCCACCTGCTCCCGCAGAGACTATTCCATCAGGGACTCCTTGTATCACGTGCGGCTGAGCAGGCACATACCATTCTCGATCGCCAGAGCGAATCAGCGCAGAGGACACAAGCCTCGGAAATCGCCACGCCTCATCCAGTGGGCCCTCGTGTGATATTCGAACGGGTACGACGACCTCGTCGCCGGCAGCAATCGTCTCGTGCAGATGGTCTGGTCTGACGCCCCACCGAGGGTCCTCACCCTCGACTTCAAAAGTCCAAGTCAAAGGCGCATCGGTCGGATTTGTGAGGCGAACAGGGATTTCGACCTCGACCCGACCCGTTAGCCCCACCACGAACTCTTTGTCACTCTTTGGTGATGCCGATATCACGCGATCGATCATCGCCATGTGCTCCGCTGTCATTTCGCGCGGGTCAATGACATCTCCAACCGGAATCGCCGCAATGGCAACTCCGTCATCCCGCACCATCACAAAGTTGATGTGATGGAGGAGGCCCTGAGCAATACTGGTTTCAGCAAGTCGCCCCCCGACCGTGGCAAGCGTCTGATATTCAATCCCATCGACAAAGCCATCATGAAGCATCTTGTGCACATGGCCTCCGAACACGGCGGTAACGTTTCCCGCCTCGCGGAGCATTTGATGCACACTCCGCCAGTCGTTGCCATATCGACCCTCCCGCCATCGCGGGTGATGACAGAAAACAAACACGTGCCGCTTGTCGGCAGCAGAGTCCAAGACACCTTGAAGCCAATTTCGCTGCGCATCGCTCATGCGCTGCGCCTCAGGTTTCGAGAACGTCTTGATACCAGTGTCAGGATCTCCCTCGTCCGTATACAGCACGATGAACCGGCATCCCTTGTGATCGAACGCATACCAGAGCGGTCCAAAGAACGCTTCGTAGTCTTCCTCGTGCTCGTTCGGAGGACGCCCCGGGCCTCGCCAGTAAACATCGTGGTTTCCAGCAACAGGAAACCATGGGCAATCGAGGTCGGCCATCACGCTGCGATACTCGGTCATCTGGGCCATCCACTCGGGGCGAGCGTTGTATCCCTGCACCAGATCACCGACGGTCATTACGAAATCGGGATCGATCAAATTGGTATCCCGCACAGCCTGCCGCAGCACTTCGATTCCCTCGGCTGGGCCTCCTGTTCGGTCCCCGTAGACGGCAAAGACGAACGCATCATCTTCAAGCGGCGTCTCAAGCAGAAGCAGGCTCTGCCGATCCGTCAAGATCTCGCGTGAGGATTCCGATGTTCCCTCTTGCGATGCGGCGATCGCAAGCATGATTACTGTCGTTGTTATGGCAAGCATGCACCGATTGTGACAGATTTCGGCTCGCTGCGAAGGAATCACAGGGTCAAGTACCATGCCATCCATGTTGATCGCCATCACCCGCCCCGTCAGCGAATCCATCCACGATTGTGAACTCACGCACATGGACCGTGAACCGATCTGCCACGCTACCGCGGTTGACCAGCACAGCAAATATGTCGCCGCCATGAAGGATCTGGGGGTCACGATCGTCGAGTTGGACTCACTCCACGAGCACGCCGATGCAGTATTTGTCGAGGACATTACTGTCGTCGTCGATGAAATTGCCGTCCTGACTAGGCCCGGAGCCGAATCGCGGCGTGGAGAGGTTGAGAGCATTCTGAACGTGATCGCGCAGCACAGACCTATCGCACGAATTGAACCGCCCGGCACACTTGAGGGCGGCGACGTCATGCAAGCCGAGCGGACTATCTATGTCGGCCTGTCAACACGAACCAACCAAGCGGGGTTCGATCAGTTCAAGTCTCTTCTTGAGCCGCATGGATATCGCGTCGAGGGAGTTCCAATTCCGGGCGCACTCCACCTCAAAACAGCCGCGACATATATCGGAGACGGCGTTGTACTCGCCAACCCCCACTGGCTTGATGTGACTCACTTTCACGGCCTCGACATTATCGAAGTCCACCCGGACGAGCCTTTTGCAGGCAATGCCATCCGAATCGATGAAGCGATTCTGTTCCCAGAGCAATTCCCACACACTGCCGGACGCCTGGAAGCACGCGGCTTCCGGCTTGTCCGAGTACCCTCAACTGAACTGGCAAAGGCCGAGGGCAGTCTTACATGCAAGAGTGTGATCTTCAACGCAGATGACTGAAGTACCAGCCGCTCTACAAACGATTACTTCAAACCGTATTCCTTGAGTTTCCGGTACAGAGTCCGTTCCCCGATCCCCAGAATCTCAGCTGCCTGCTCGCGATTGGCCCCGGTCATTACGAGCGTTTGCCGTATCGCCTCTTTTTCGAGCCGCTCCAATCCGATGCCTGCAAGGCTCCCGAGATGCAGATGTTCGTCGTCATCGTGCAGTCTGATGTCATCTGGCACATCACCCACATCAATCTTGGATCCTTCGATCATGACGATCATCCGCTGTACGACGTTGAAGAGCTGCCTCACATTGCCTGGCCAGTTGTAGGACACGAGCCGCAACATCGCGGGCTCGGAAAACGTCGGCACATCCCGATCGAGTTCCGCCGCAAATCGTCCGGCTGCGTGATTGACCAGAACAGGGATGTCCTCGCGTCGTTCACGCAGTGGTGGCAGATGGATTTCAGCACCGTTGATTCTAAAGTAGAGATCCTCCCGAAACCCATCCTCATCGATCAGCGACTTGAGATCTCGATTCGTCGCGCTGACGAATCGAACATCGACATGTTGTGCCGCGTTGGTACCCAGCCGAATGACCTCCCCGCTCTCCAATACTCGAAGCAGTTTGGACTGCATGGTCAACGGCATGTCACCGATCTCATCCAGAAAGAGCGTCCCTTTGTCAGCGTACTCGAACACACCTTCTCGATCACGCTCGGCTCCGGTAAACGCGCCCCGCGAGTGGCCGAACAATTGATCTTCCAAGAGGCTCTCACTTTGACCGGCACAGTTGAATGTGACGTACCGCTTTCCCGACCGCTTCGATTGGTTGTGGATGGCTTCAGCAACAAGTTCCTTGCCCGTACCCGACTCGCCCGTAATAAGTACGGGGATGTTGCTTGGCGAAACCTGTCGGATCGTCGCGATAACCTTTCGGATGGCTGGCGAGTCTCCGATGATTCCCTCAAACCCCCACGCGGCCTCGACCTGACTCTGTAGCCGAGTGTTGGAATCACGAAGTCTGACCGTTTCCACGGCCCGCTGCACCAGATTTCGGAACACATCGAGATCCAGCGGTTTTTCAATGAAGTCGTAGGCTCCCCCCTGTAGAGCCGCCTTCGCCGTCGCCACATCGCCGTGTGCCGTCACCATCAGCGACTCGGCGTCGGGCTGATGCTCTCGAGCGAGCGAGAGCACTCGAAGCCCAGCGTCCTCGGTCTCCATCGAAAGATCGGTGATAATGACATCAAAGTTGCCGTACGTCAGCTCCTCCTCGGCGGCAGCAGCCGACGTCACGATCGTGCAGACGTGCCCAAGCCGCCGCAAAGCTTCGGCCATTGTGTCTGCATGTTCGGCTTCGTCGTCAACGACGAGAATCTGGGCATGTACGACGTTGTGGAGATCTCGTTGGCTCATGCGAGCAAAGGATACCGGCCACCGCCCTGTTCCCGCCGGTCGCCATCGCTAGACTCCACCAATGCCGATTGAGTCCATCGAATCGACTGCCCGCTATGAGTTCCCTGAGCTAGGGGCCACGGTCTGGATGATTGGGATCGGCGGATGTGGCATGTGCGGGCTCGCCCGAATCTTCGCCTCCCACGGCCTCTGCGTCTCCGGATCGGACCAGGCTTCAACGGACACAACTCTGGCTCTAGAGTCTGAAGGCATCAGGGTGTGCCACGGAGAGGATGCACTGCCTGATGGTGTCGACGTCGTCATCGCCTCGGCTGCAATCCCGCCGGATCACCCGGAGTGGATCACCGCGAAGAACCGCGGCATCAGGATGTACTCCTACGCCGAGGGGCTTGGCATGGTGCAGCAGCAGCGACTCGGTGTCAGCATCGCAGGCACACACGGCAAGAGTACGACTGCCGCCATGCTGGCGTGGATCCTTCTTGACACAGGGCTCGACCCAGGATTCATCATCGGAGCGAACTGCGAGCAGATCGGTGGCGGCAGCCGACTTGGAAGTGGATCGATACCAATCGGCCCTCTTGAAGGCGAACCTGGAATTCTGATCACCGAAGCATGTGAGTTCAATCGATCATTTCACCGGCACTGCCCTGCTGTCGGCTTGATCAACAACCTCGAAGAAGATCATCTGGATGTGTACAAGAGCCTCGATTCAATCATTGAGGCTTTTGCAACATTTGCAGCATTGATTCCGCCAGCGGAGCACGGTGGATCGCTGCTTATCGCACACGAGGGTGCGCGGCGGCAGCGCATCACCCCATCGCTCTCCTGCCACGTATCGACGTTCGGGTTCAACCCTGAAGCTGATTATCAGGTGGCATGGGATGCTGCAGCACGGCGAGCTGGCATTCTCCGAGACGGGATGTGGGTCACGCAGTGGACCAACACGATGCCGGGGGCACACAACGCGCTCAATGCCGCCGCCGCGGTCATACTCGCCCACCAACTCGGCACAGAGTGGGACACCGCGGCGGACGCTGCAAGCCGCTTCCAAGGCCTTGAGCGAAGAATGGAGCGACTGGGAGTGCGGCGAGTTGAGTCTGGCGAGGTCACTGTGTTTACAGACTACGGACACCATCCGACCGAGATCGACAACACGCTTCGCGCACTCCGAGCCGCGGAATCCCCCGAGCGATTGATCTGCGTATTCCAGCCACACCAGCATTCCCGCACGCGATTTCTCATCGATCAGTTCGCGGAGTCCTTTGCGGCGGCGGACGAAGTCATCGTTCCGGAGATCTACTTCGTACGAGACTCGGAAGCGGAACGCAAACGCATCTGCGCGAATGATCTGGTCGATCGCTTGTTGGAGCGAGGCGTTTCAGCTCGTCACATCGAAAATTTCAGCGAGATCGTGGAGACCCTCGAGAGAGAACTGCGAGACGGTGACTTGCTGGTCGTCATGGGCGCCGGACCAGTCTGGACCATCGCTCGCGACTTCATGGATGCGGCGCCATGACGATTTCACGTTCATCACTTCTCGGCGGGCTGGCCATTGACGTCACATTCGACGCGCCGGTTGGCGCCATGACTTGGTACGGGATCGGCGGCCGCGCCGACATTCTGGTCTCCCCTCACACCGATGCGGCGGTGATTGAACTGGTATCGCGCTGCCGCGCGCAGGACGTCCCCTTGCGGATTCTCGGTGGCGGCGCCAACCTGCTCGTCGATGACAGCGGTATCGACGGCATCGTCGTCAAACTGGACAATGAACACTTTCGACGCGTTCGCTACTCGGCCGGCGGTGCCATTGGTGCGGCGCAAATTGGAGCGGGAGCAGACCTTTTTCGATTGGTCCAAGACACAAAGCGCCGCGGACTCACAGGCTTCGAAATGATGGCAGGCATACCTGGAACGCTGGGCGGAGCCGTTCGCATGAACGCAGGTGGGGCTTGGGGCGAAATCAGCGATCGTCTTCGCACGATCACCCATCTTTCACTCGACGGCGAGGTGCGACACTTGGATGCAGCAGCCATGGGATTTCGCTATCGCGGCAGTGACCTTCCTCCAGGAGTCATTCTCGAATGCACGCTGGAACTTGATGAAGATGATCCCATTGCGGTCGCTGAACGAGTCAAGGACATATTCCAGCAGAAGAGAGCCAGCCAGCCGATGGCCGACCAGAGCGCAGGGTGCACCTTCCGAAACCCCACCGATCCAGAGACCGGCGATCGAATTTCGGCAGGTGAGCTCATCGACAAGGCTGGACTCAAGGGGTGCCGCATCGGCGGCGCCATTGTGAGTGATCAACACGCGAACTTCATCGTGAGCGAGCCCGGGGCCAGCGCGACCGATATCCGGCGGCTGATCAACCACGTACGAGATACCGTCGCTGATCGCCGTGGTATCACGCTCGATCCGGAGGTCGTTATCTGGTCTCGAGGGGGGCGCGCGTGAGCAAACTCTCCATTGCAGTCCTCATGGGCGGGCCTGATGCCGAACACGAGGTCAGCCTTGCATCCGGCGCAGCTGTTGCAGCAGCGCTTACTGAGGCTGGGTGGTGCGTGTGCGAGCGAGTCATAGGTCTCGCAACTGCAAGAGAGATTGCTGAAATCCCGGCCGATGTAATTTTCCCTGTTCTGCATGGCCCTTGGGGCGAGGGGGGTCCACTGCAAACGCTGCTCGAGCAGGATGGCCGCCCCTTTGTCGGTTCTACCGCAGCAACCGCAGCAGTATGCATGAATAAGTCACTGGTCAAACACAAGGCCCAAGAGCTCGGCATCCAAACGCCGAGTTGGGTACTGGCCCAGCAGGGCGAATCGATCGACTTCAACCCGCCGGCAATCGTCAAGCCAAATGACGACGGATCAAGCATTGACCTGCATCGCTGCTCAACCCAGGACGAGCTGAGTCAAGCCGCCCAGCAGATGACCACTCTGAGAGGCTCGGCATTGGTGGAGTCCTGGATCCGAGGGCGAGAGTTGACCGTCGGCTTGCTTGGCAATGAGACGCTCCCAATCATCGAGATCATCCCGGCCGATGGACTCTACGACTACGAAGCAAAGTACACTCGCAATGACACCCGCTACGACATCGACCCCGATCTACCGGCAGGTGTTGCATCGGCCATGCTTGAGGCTTCCCAAGTTCTGTGCCAGAGGCTGGGAGTCCGAGATATTGCCAGAGTGGACTTTCTTGTCGACAGCGGCGGGTGTTGGATGCTCGAAGTCAACACAATGCCTGGCTTCACAGACCACTCGCTCCTTCCAATGGCCGCCCGAGCATCTGGACTTTCGATGCCAGAAATCTGCCACCGTCTTGGAATGGCGGCCGCTGCACGTGGATCCGCCAGCCGGACTGCGGTTTCACGGCGTGACTGACCGATAGTTCTCCTGCGGCAATGGTGCCGCAGGAGGCTGCAGTGCGCTCATGGGCCGAAAACCTCGCCGCAATCAATCATTCCTATCCAAGCTTGTGCGGCAGAGCACAGAGGGGCTTCGACGACTGCCACGATGCTTCCGTGGAGATACTGGCGCATGGATGCTGATCGCAGCGTTCTTCGTCATCCTCGGGGTGGCCACGCCTCGCCTGAGAGCGATTGCCCTCCAAACAGCCCCTGCTGCCTCCGAAATCCGCTTCGTAGAAACGCCGGACTGGGTCGGAGGCTCCCTCGTTGAGCATCTCGGGCGGATTGCGTCCCGTCAGCTGCCCGAGTCCCCTCCATCCCAAGGCGATCTCGCAGCAATCCACGACGCACTCAATCGATCCGGCTGGTTTGAAGATATTCAGCGGGTCCGCAGAGCGGCGGATGGCGACATTGAGATTGAGGCGACCTTCCTCTCCCCAGTGGCCATTGTTGAAGACGCCTACGGCGAAGTGGTCGTTGATGGAGTTGGACGCCCCCTCCCAGAGGGAACTCGAATGGCTGAAGAACCTCACATCATCCGGATTACGAACCCTCGCAGCAACCGGCCAAGCCGGGCCGCCCGAACCTGGCAAGGCGATGATCTCGCTGCGGCGCTTCGGCTCCACGAGTTACTTGAGGGGCGTGACTGGGCAAGCCAAATCGAAACCATAGATCTCTCGGACTATGACCGCACCGGGTCACTTGTCTTGATCACGGACCTGCCAACTCGAATCAGATGGGGCGCCGCCCCGGGTGAAGAAACACCCCTTGAGGCTCTTGCCACCCGCAAGATTTTTCGCCTCGAGTCGGCCTTTCGTAATCACGGACGCGTTGACCAGCATCACACGGGCGAGATCGACCTCACGATGGCATCTCATGTCGTGCAGCGGTAGACATGGCATTCACACCGACTGCACTCAGTCCTCCCCCCATTTGGCACGGGAGGACTTGCAAAGAACCGCTGACGCTAGCACCATGAGACCATGCACACCGTAGTACCCACCCTAGTGCTGCTGGCCCACATTGGGGTGGTTGTCTGGTTCGTGGCAATTCTCTTGCTTCGGCATCAAGGCACCAGCGACGCGCGACTCGCATGGATTGTGTTCATCGTGCTGGCCCCATTCGTAGGAGCGGTCGCGTACCTGTTCCTCGGCGCACCAAGAATTGCAGGCAAGCGACGTCGAACCCTTGCACGAGTTCATGCGGAGTGCGCTGTGGGCCGTTTACAAAACGATCTTCTATTGGGGCTCCACGCCGAGGTTCCGGCACCGTATGACCGTGTCTTTTCGTTGGCCGGAGCAGTCAGTGAAACAGATGTCTCTGGCGGGAACGCATTGGAACTTTGCGGAACACCTGAGGCGTTTGCAGATGACTTTGAGCGTGACCTTGACGCGGCCACAAACTCGATTCATGTGCTCACGTACATCTACCTTGACGATGCGACAGGACAGCGGGTTGGCGAAGCGCTTTCTCGAGCAGCCCAGCGAGGCGTCACGGTACGACTTCTTGTTGATTCCGTTGGATCTCGCAGCTACCTCAGATCTGATCTTCGCAGGACCATGGAATCGCATGGCGTCCAAGTTGTTGAGATGCTGCCTGCCCGACTGATCCGCGTTGCGCTCGCTCGCCTCGACATCCGCAATCACCGCAAGATTGCCGTCATTGATGATGCGATTGGATGGGTGGGCAGTCGAAATATCGCATCTCCAGCCTTTGCTCCCAAGGCACGATATGCCCCATGGGTCGACTGTATGGCAAGAATGAGAGGGCCTGCCGTTTATGACTTGCAGGCACTGTATGTAGAGGACTGGCGTGTCAACACAGGCGAGCAAATCCAACACAGTCATACAACCAGTGCGGCTGGATCCGCTTGCTGCCAAGTCATTGGAACAGGTCCAAACTTCAACAACGAAGCATTGACACAAGTGCTTCAAGCATGTTTCTACTCAGCACGAGAGGATCTCGTGCTCACGACCCCCT
>PVBE010211110.1_pt1 | contig 11716 bp, 11 predicted proteins | sample 1631181 | NCBI WGS metagenome assembly PVBE01 (sample SAMN08397723, study PRJNA350692) | Marine metagenome, whole genome shotgun sequencing project. | isolation source: water | place: Pacific Ocean | collected 2012-04 | reverse complement strand
TTTCGATTCTTCAACCGTGATCACCCCCTCATTACCAACCATACCCATCGATTCGGCGATCATCGCACCAATCTCTTCATCACCATTGGCCGAGATCGTCCCCACTTGGGCAATCTCTTCATTGGTGTTAACCCGCTTCGAACGCTTGGCCAGATCAGCCACCACCGCTTCCACGGCCAGATCAACACCGCGTTTGAGGTCCATCGGGTTCATGCCGGCGGCTACTGCTTTCGAGCCTTCCCGGACAATCGCCGCCGCCAACACGGTCGCTGTCGTCGTGCCATCACCGGCCACGTCATTGGTCTTCGAGGCCACTTCACGCACCATCTGCGCACCCATGTTCTCAAATTTATCCTCAAGCTCAATCTCTTTGGCCACCGTCACACCGTCTTTGGTGATGCGTGGCGCGCCAAACGACTTATCCAGCACAACATTGCGGCCCTTCGGGCCCAAGGTTACTCTGACCGCATCGGCCAGAACATCAACGCCGGTCAACATCTTGGCCCGCGCTTCGGCATCAAATTTTACTTCCTTCGCCATCTTAATAATTCTCCATAGCGTTAAATTAAATTAATTAATGACACCCATGATATCAGTTTCCTGCATGATCAACAGATCGTCACCGTCAACCGTGATTTCAGTTCCGGACCATTTGCCGAAAAGAACTTTGTCACCTTTTTTGACATCCATCGCGACGGGTTTGCCGTCTTTTCCCCGGGCACCAGATCCAATGGCGACAACGATGCCTTCGGAAGGTTTTTCTTGTGCTGTATCAGGTATGATGATGCCGCCGGCTGTTTTTTCGCCTTGTTCAAGGCGGCGCACAGCAATGCGATCGTGAAGTGGTTTAAAACTCATTGTTATAACTCCTTATATTCGAGCCCGATTTAACTCCAGGATTTCAGCCAGATAATGTTTGAAATCAGGCCCAAACTCGAAATTTTGTCCAAAAAATTTGGCACTCTCATTATGAGAGTGCCAGTGATTTATGCCGGGAGATCGGCTAGGTCAAGGTCTGTTTATAAAAAAAATTGAACCCACCTAGAATCTAATATTTAATTATTCTTTTCAGGCGCTTACCGCCGCTTTACGGATGGTCTTCTGAACTTTCTCATAAGCTCGGTTTTCAAGCTGGCGAACCCGCTCTCGACTGATGCCATATCCTTCGCCCAATTTCTCAAGCGTGATCGGATCATCTTTCAAATGACGCTCGACAAAAATATGGCGTTCGCGTTCCGGCAGTTCGGCCAAAGCATCTTTCAGCAAGTCGCTGCGGATATCCGCTTCTTCGCGGTGGGCAACAATAGCTTCCGGTGATGGTGAATTGTCGGTCAGGGTGTCCTGGAACTCTATCGAGTCTTCTTCACCCTGGGAAACTGGTGCATTCAAAGATTGATCACGTATCGTCATCCGGCCGTTCATATGAATGATATCTTTTTCTGGCAGGTTAAATTGCTGAGACAACAACTTCGCCTGCTCAGGATTAATGTCACTGCTATCGATGATTTCGAGCCGCCGTTTGGCTTTGCGTAAGCTAAAGAACAATTTTTTTTGCGCTGCCATCGTACCCATTTTGACCATAGACCAGGATTTCAGAACATATTCGGTAACCGAAGCTTTAATCCACCACATTGCATAGGTGGAGAGCCTGAAACCGCGTTCCGGCTCGAACTTTTTAACTGCCTTCATGAGGCCGATATTACCTTCCGAAATGAGATCAGCGACCGGTAGACCATAGCCGCGATACTGCATTGCGATCTTAGCCACCAGACGTAAATGACTGGTGACGAGTTTATGCGCCGCTTTACTGTCGTCATGTTTGAGATAACGCTCGGCCAGCATAAACTCTTCTTCCGCCGTCAAAATCGGAAAAGCTTTAATTTCGTTCAAGTAGCGGGATAATCCGCTATCGCTGGATAATACAGGTAGTGTCGTTGTAGCCATTTCTTATCTCCCGTTCATCACTGTGCCTGATACATCAATTCGTCACTGGTCGTATCAATAGAGCAGATCCACTGCGGGCGCTCGTGCTCAAATACTTAGCGAATACCTATACGGGACAACTTAATGAGATGATCCAAAACCATCAGTCATATCCTCCTAACTGAGCAACATGCCTATCAATACAAATTTCCAACCCACCATTGGGCTTGGCGCTTCCGGGACTGGCCCCTTCATTAGGCAACCATTGCCGGGAACTGTGGCAATATTATGGAATAACCGGCCAAGAATCAAGAAAATTCGACCTTCGGGCTTCACAATATTATCAGAATTCATACGTTTTTTGTCAGAACTCTGCCGCTTTCACCACAGTATTAAACTTTTGTAATGTTGGTGAATTAAGTAAGCTGTCCCCTTAATTAAGGATTTACGACGCGAAAATATAGAGCAGTAATCCCACCACGACGACCAGGCCGATACCCCAGACCATCGGGGAAATCCCCTCATTATCGCCAGCTACAGCGGGCGCCAGTGCTTCCGCAGGAGCTGCAGCAGCTGGTTCAGCATCGCCGCTAACAATTTCACTGAATTTGCCAAAGAAGTCTTCAGCCTGCTTTTTTGCCACCCCTTCGACCAAGCGGCTGCCAACACTCGCGAGCTTGCCTCCCACTTCGGCTTTGGCTTCATAGCTCAGCACAGTTTCGCCACCATCATCAGCGAGCTTCACGTCCGCGCCACCTTTGGCAAATCCGGCGACCCCACCTTGGCCCTCACCCGAAATCGTATAGCCGTTCGGTGGATCAAGCTCGGAAAGCACCACTTTACCAACAAATTTAGCTTTCACCGGCCCAACTTTTGCCGTCACTTTGACCGAGAACTCGGTATCTGAATCTTTATTGAGCTCCTGGCAGCCATCAATGCATTGTTTCAAAATTTCCGGGTCGTTGAGGGCTTCCCACACTTTTTCGCGTGTGGCTGGGATGCGATATTCACCGGTTAAATCCATATTATTTAACTCCACTAATTCTAATTTTAGGGAAGCGTAACTTAGTGTCAGCTTATTTAATAATCAAGTAATCAGGCGGCCAATAAACTAAAAACTGTCGTCTTCAATACCGGCAATAAAATTATCAACCCGGGTTTTAGTGTTGAAGCCAATATCTTCGCCCTCATCAGCTAAATAAAAAAAGCCGCCCAGGTTGCAGCAAAATAACCGGTGTCTTTGGCCTCATGAAATTTGGATGCAAAAACGCGCTTGAGCGAGGCAACCGCCAGTTTAATCGTTTTAAATTCGCCGTTCTGCTCACCTTTCAAAGTTTCAACGATGGTCTGTTGGGTTTTGCGGCCGATCTTGTCGATGCCTTGACTATTAAAACTGTTGTTGATGATACCAATCAGCTTCTTGGTATTAAGATCAATGGCTTGAAGCGAATTTTGGCTTTGTAACTCATGCACATTGCCCATGCGTTTGACCAGCTAAACGGCAATAATCAATGCCACGGCAGAGCCTAGGGATATGAGTTGCACAACGCCGGACCCTTTGAAGACAACAATAGCCACAACAAGTAGCAATATAATCAGGCAGGTCAGGCCTATACGCAACATTGTACCCATAAAAATTCCCTAAAGACTCAATTAGCGGTGTTGAACCACTCTAATAATATTCTAATTCTACGCGAATACTTACTGTGGATTTCAACAGCCCAAAAAACACCTATTCCGCCGCCTTTTTTCCATTATTTATTTTTTGAGCAGCCGCAGCATAAATTTCGACCGCTTGCTGCAGCGTTCTGCTTTTATCGTAAGTTTCCCGGGTTTCAACACTTAAGGGCGATGCATCCAACATGCGAAAAATATCCGCCGCCCCCTGGTGAAGTTTCGCTGTTACTCCAGAGGAACCAAAGGTTTCAGATATTTGATCCATTTCACCGGCCCAGCGCCCGGCATCACAGGCATACATGGAAACGCGCTTGTTCATGCCTTCCCAATGAAATTTCTGACTGTTTGCAATTTCGTTTTGAAGTTCTTCACTGATACCCAGCAATTCGGCCGTCACCAAAACACTCGTGTGCAGGGTCATCATGCCTTTAGTCAGTCCGGCATAACACATTTTAATTGCCGACGCCTTGGTGATATCATCTTCCATCGGCTTGAACTTAATCCCATCACCGTCAATAAAACTAACGAGATCCAGGTCGGCACCACTTGCATAAAAATTTGTCATTGGTCCGCGACCGGGAGGAGGCCCAATGATACCGGCATTTATCATGGTCGCCCCGGCATCTTTTAGCATCGCCTCAATGGTCAAAGTTGTATCGGGCGAGATGGCATTACATTCGACAAAGACCGTGCACTCACCACTTTCTTTAATAATTACCGCAATATCCGCGGCAAAATCTACTGCCTGTTCGGGCGGCATGATCGAGAAAATAAAATCACTTTCGCTAACGAGAGCCGCAAGATCGGCGACACTTTCCATACCAGCGCGTTCTGCCCTTTTTTTGGTCAGATCGCTACGTCCGGATAAGACCGTAACAACCCGGTGGCCTTTCTCAACCAGCACGCCGGCGACAGTGTGGCCCATATCGCCAGGACTCATAAGACCTATCGTTGGTTTGGACATTAGCTTCCCTTACTTAAATCTTAAATTTAATTTTTCTTATTTTAACCTGCCAAAAGAGCAACACACCAGACAAGAAGTTGCGATGATGGTGTATTTCTCTCTCCGCCGGAACCGATGGCGACGATCATCTGCTGGAACTTGTTTTTCGCCGCATTGAACATCGGCCAAATTGGCTGGTTCTTCTTAAAAAAGCGGCACGCTGATTTGGTTCCGCGGTGGAAGAATTACGGCCGGGAAAACCTGCGGCTTATCGGACAATCATTAAGCGGAACAATTTCCGTTTTCGATTAAAGTTTGCGAGCCTGACCCGCGGTGAGGATGACATTGCGCGGGCCGGCAATCCACATCGCCGCGATGGAAAATGCGCATATCACCATCGCAATCACAAATGCATTTTCATAATCTCCCCAGATATCAAAAAAGACACCGGTCGCCCAGGGACCAATAGCCGCACCGGCACTGCTTACAGCACCGAGCACACCAAAAATCGAACCATAGTTTTTGCCGGAAAATAAATCAGCCGGTACTGCGCCAAACACCGACGCCATGCCATAACCTAAAAATCCCTGTAACCCAACCATGGCATACATCAACCATTCCGAAGGCTGCTCACGCAATATAAACAAACATGCATAAGTCAATAAAAAGCCCATCAGACTGAAACTCCAAGCCAGCTCGCGGCCAATGCGATCCGACAGGGCACCGACGACTATCTGACCAAAGATACCGGTCAAGCCGACAAGCCCCAGCGCAACGGCAGCAACTTCAGCCGAAATACCAACGTCGATCAGGTAGCGTGTTTGGTGAACTTGTACTGCGTACCAGGCGTATAGTGACGTGACAAATGAAAACGCCAGCCACCAAAAGCGTGACGTCCGCATGGCTTTGGCGACAGTCCATTCAGTTTCCAGCCATTCGGTATCAACAATCCTGTTTTCACGGCTGTCTTTTTTTGCCGCACCACTTTCCGCCGGATCGGCCAGCTTGACGCCATCTGGCTCCAAGCCCAGATCACGCGGCCGATGGCGCTGAAAAATAGCATTAAGCGGCACCAATATGGCGAGGATAACAATGGCGATGACGACGGCGCTAAATCGCCAGCCTTCCGTTTGAATAGCATACTGCATCCACGGAAAAAGCAATATCGAACCGACACCAACGCCGGAGAAGGCCAGTCCGACTGCCAAACCTCGTTTACGGTCAAACCAATTGGGTACGAATAGTGTATGACCGATATAACTCATAAAGACCGAACCGCCGACGACCAAAACACCTAGCGTGATATAAAAATGCCAGGGCTCGGTGGCATAAATCGAAGTAGTCAAGCCAATGCTCGTTAACACGCCGCCCAGGGGCAGGACAATGCGTGGACCAAAACGATCCATTAAAGCGCCGATGAACGGCGTCAACACGGTTGAGACGACAAAGCCGATCGAGAAGGTCGCGGCGATGGTGCCACGCGCCCAGCCGAACTCATCGAGGATCGGCGGGAACAACAACGAGAAAGCCGTCCGTGCATTGACGGAGATGGCCATGGTAATAAAGGCGATACCAACGACTATCCAGCCATAGAAGAACGGCAAACGACTGCCAAAATGAGCTTTAGGAGTTGGATTGGATATAGGCGCAGGTGCAGGAGTACTACTCATGCCGCCAAACTAGTTATTTTTATCGGTCCCGCCAAACACAATCGAAATATGCAGTTTCAAAGCTTTAATGGCATTTCAAGAATCATCAATATTTTTTTTACAGCTTTTTTTTGGTACTCTTTTGCCATAATGAAAAAGCTATTTTTCTCGCTGCTGGCTCTTATGTTTTTAGCACCGGTTTCCGCGAACGCCGATACGGCTGATCTCGACCGCCAGCTGCGCGATCATACCTTTGTCTATATTGATAAGAAAACCGGTCTTGAGCACACCATCTATTTTGGCCGCTTTGGCAAAGTCTATGATGAGTACTTCCCGTGCAAATTCGTCGATGGCACGTGGCGGATCACCGATGCCGGGACGCTCTGTCTGGAAGACACCGCCGACAAAAGCCGCCGCGATGGCAAGACGTGCCTGAAGCCAAAGATTAACGGCACTAAAATCTCATTTTTCGATAGCGCCGGAAACCTTGCCTATCAGTCTAAGCTGACCAAAGGCAACGGTATGCCGCTCGGCTGAAAAGTCTATTGATCCTCGCGCGTGCCGCGAGTTTAATAATTACGCCCTTTAATCGGTGCTGTCAGATGAATGCGGGCTCATCTGACAGCACCAATTGTTGAGGATTCACAACCCGAAAGGCGCGCCTGTTGGGAGGCCTGAAATTGAGGAGAAATCGCCATGCCCCAGATAAGGACTGAACGAATTCTAGATAATCCCACAATCTGCATTGATCATGCCGGCGAAGGTGAGATGTTAATTCTTATGCACGGTATCGGCGGCAATCGGACCAATTGGACAGAACAGGTTGAGGCATTTTCAGATTATTTTCATACCGTTGCCTGGGACGCACGGGGTTACGGTGATAGTGACGATTATAACGGCCCCCTCGATTTCAGCGATTTCGCCCGTGACCTTCTACGCTTACTGGATCATTTTGGCGTGGAAAAAGCCCATATTGGAGGACTCTCTATGGGGGGGCGGATTGCACAGGATTTTTACGTCTTGTTTCCCGAACGGGTGAAGACCTTACTGTTGGTTTCGACATTTGCCGGCTTCAAACATTTCTCTCAGGAGGAAAAACAACGTTTCGTCAATTTGCGCCGTAAACCGTTGACCGAAGAGGGCAAGGAGCCCAAGGACATTGCGCCCATCGTCGCTAAAACGCTGATCGGACCGGAAGCCACGGTAGAACAATATCAACGTCTCGTGGACAGTATGGCAGCGCTGCATAAGGAAAGCTATATTAAGACCGTAGAAGCGACGACCATGTATGACCGCTCGGCGGAACTCGAAGATATCGCCGTGCCGACCCAAATGATCTACGGCGAAAATGACAGCCTGACTAAGCCCGAACTGGGCGAGCAAATGGCAGCGCAGATCAAGGATTGCGAGTTCACCATCATTCCCAAGGCAGGGCATTTAGTTAATTTAGAGCAGAGCGACCTGTTTATCGAAACCATGCTGCCGTTTTTGCTGAAGCATTGGGGGTAAGTTTAAGTCTTGCTCGTATTGGGCTAGCAGGCGATCAGTTCGGTGACTTCCTTATGGTTCATCACATCGCCAAACTGCTGAATAAAACCTCAAGCGATGGTATTCATCTAACAAAGCGGCGGTGCAGTCGGATACCATGACGGTGTTGAAGTCGAGCATCATGGCTACACGGCACCATGAATGTGGCCTGTATGTCAATTACCACGAGTGCAGACTCGGCAGCTTTGAAATGATCGAAGATATGAAGTCGCCCGCGCCTTGGCGAAAAAGCTGAGGCTGGGTGGTATCATACGAAAAACCCTCCTAAATCCCGCTACAAATGGTCCCGGCACCATTCGGCGCAAGCACCGCCCACTAAAGTCAGGTGATCAGGATTATCGTACAGGGACATATGCGAAGCACCGCCGCCAATTTGAACCAATTTTTTCGTTGGCGTTGGCACCGTATTGAAAGCCGGCACTTCGAATTCGGTCATGGTTATATCATCGTATGCAGACGTCACCATAAGGGTCGGCGTATGAATAATCCGCTTCATGTAGGGTGTCACGTCGTAGCGTAATACGTACTCCACGCTCTGGATGGTTGACCAATGTTCATGATTAGGCGCCACGGTCTCCTTGAATTTTTTAAACACGGGCCAAGTTTCAGGCGCTGGAAAAGCCGAGGCTTTTTCATGGGGGTGGGCGGAGTGGGCGATAGTGCCATGGGCACCGGTTTTAAATCGATTGATGCGATCACTGGCGATAATCTCAAGGAGTTCCCGATAGCCGACATTGGAATTGGCTCGGATGGAGTTGTAATAGCCGTCCAGCATGGGCACCACGGACATCAAGCAACGCACGCGACCATCAAGTGCGGCAACGGGAAAAACATGCGCTCCAGCGTATGATATGCCCCACAGGCCGATCCTCTTCTCATCGACATCACCCCGAAGCGAAGCATAGGAAATGGCGTTAATCAGATCGTCGATTTGTTCCCAGGGATTAATATGCTGGCGCGGTTCGCCCTCGCTGTCACCAAAATTCCTGTAATCGAAGGTCACCGCAGCAAAACCGGCATCGGTAAAAAACTTCGCATAGTCGGGTTGAATCAATTCCTTCACATAGCACCAGCCGCCTCCCATGACGACACACGGATACGGACCCTCTGCTCCATCTGGAGTATAAAAATGCCCTTTGAGAAGGATTCCGTCACTGGTGAATTCGATATTTTCCTCTGCCATTTTTGCCTCTTTTATTACTTCATAAGAGCGACCATTGTGGACAATCTATCAGGAATTGAGAATAGACCATTTGTTCTATGAATTGCCATTGCATATTGACGAGAAGGGATTAGAATTCCGCCATGTCCAGTATGTTAATCACCGGCGCGAATCGGGGAATCGGCCTGGAATTCACGCGACAGTATCTAGCCGGCGGTTGGCAGATTTACGCCTGCTGCAGAGAACCCGAAAAAGCCGAATCACTTCATGAGCTGGCTGAGGATTTCGCCGACTTGTTATCCATTCACCGCATGGATGTCAGGAAAAGCGAAGAGATCACCGACGTCGCCAAGGCCCTGAATGGCGCTCCCTTGGATATGCTCATCAACAATGCCGGTATCGTCGACAGTTACGGCAGGGGCGTCTTCGAGGGCAAGGATGACCCTGATCTGAAGAATTATGACTTTGATCTGTGGCTCGACATCTTCGAGACCAATGTCGTTGCGCAAGGACGGGTTTCGGGTGAATTCGCCGACAACGTTGCCGCCAGCGAGCGCAAGATGGTAGTCATGATATCGTCCGGCCTAGCGTCCATCGCCAATACTTGGCAAGCCGGGCGTTACGCCTATCGTACCAGCAAAGCGGCTATGAATATGCTGACCCGTAGCATTGGTGCTTGGCTGGAACCCCGTGGCGTTACGGTGATCACCATTGCCCCCGGCTGGACCCGCACGGAATTGGGTGGCCCCAATGCCCATAACTCTGTCGAGGAATCCATAACCGGTATGCGCAAGGTCCTGGATAGCCTGACCCTGGAAGACACGGGCACTTATTGGAACTTCGATGGCGAACAGTTGCCGTGGTAGGCGACCTACTCGATCGTTTTTACCCCATACCCGATCGTTTTTGTCCAATTGATTTGATGACGAAAATTCCTCTACGTAGGCTTTACCGATGGCTCCCGCAGTCATCGTATCATTGTGACCATGTTTAACTAGCAAAGCTCTAGCCGTCACAAAGTCTTTCACATTTCTCACTTCTAATTACGCCGCCACTCCCACGGCATCGTAAGCCGCCCCGTCTCATTTTCATCTCTTACATAGTCCATAGAATTTCGCCTGTAGGCAACTGCCCTACCGCTCCCGACTACCCAGATATTCAGGCAAAAAATATAGACCAGCGGAACCATCATGCTACCATACACGCTGAGGGGAAAATTTCCGTGCGTTTGTCGCTTCTCGCCATTCTGCTAATCGTTCCAATATCCGGCTGTCAGACTGTTGCCACCAATTTGGCCACTAACATGGCAATCGATCTGGCCCTGAGACCTGTTGTGCATGTGGCTGTTGAGGGTGGTATTGAGCTGAAGCCACGGCCAGGTGCGACCATGGAAGTCATTCTGATTGATTCGAAAAATCCGTCAGCCGCAGTCATCCTTATGGAAGGTGGCAGCGGCAGTTCCAGGATCATCAACAGCGCCCGCGGATTTCTATCCATGACCCGTGAAGATTTCGCTGACAAAGGTTTTTTTGTTGCCATGCCTATAGCGCCTTCAGACCAAACCGAATTCCGCGGCGGTATGCACCCCGACTACCGCATTTCAAATTCGCATCTCAAGGACATAGGATCGTTGGTTACTTGGATTAAGAAAAAAACGAATCTGCCGGTATGGATAGTAGGTGTCAGCTTCGGCGCTGTCTCCGCGGCTTATTATGCGGTCAACGGTAAGCCGAAAGTGGACGGCGTAGTTCTCAACTCCAGTGTCACCTTGAAAAATCGCTTTATCGGAGATGATGTCCCCGTGACTAACTATGCATTGGACAAGATCACAGTTCCGCTCTTGGCAGTTGGCCATGAAGATGACGAATGTCCCGATACGCCTGCGTCCGGTGCAAAGGAAATTGTTGCCGCTTCCATATCGTCGCCGAATGCTAAGGTGTTGATCGTAAGTGGCGGCAGTGACATGGGGCGGCATCCCTGTCATCCAGGCACACCTCACACTTTTAACGGGGTAGAAGATGAAGTGGTTTCAGCAATTACCAGGTTTATAAAATCAAATCTGAAATAGATTATTTTGTAAACCGGCAGGACATATTCACTTGGAGACTGCTTTCCTACCGCAACTGATACATCAACTCCAGGCGCTGTGAACTGATTTCGGTTGTGATGCCGTGAAAGCGAATTAGAGTGTTGCCACTACGGATCATATCGCCGTTGGTGATCTTAGGCATATCGGGTTCTTTCAGCCGCCTTCTGCCTCAGAAATTCAGGCAAAAAATATAGACCAACCGGTTCATCATGCTACCATATACGCTGAGGGAGAATTTTCCGTGCGTTTAGTTTTCGTAGCGCTGTTTGATATCGTCCAGCATATTGTGGATGCGCTCGATGTGGCTATCCTTGTCGTAGGTACGCGTCCACAGGCTCTGGGTCCGGTTCGGATCGCCTAGATAATATTGCTCATAGAGGCGCTGGCGACCTGCAAAACTGGACAGTGAGGAATCGAAAGCTAGGCGCAAGAGCCGCGTGCGCGTTTCGGAATCCGCATTGGCTGCCTGGAAATAGGTTTCAACGATTTCCTTCATTTCACCGGCCAGTTCGTCGACCGAAGGCGCCGCAACCATGCCGCCCGCTGCCAGCGTGTTCAATATTTCGCATTGTCGGTTGTACATTTTCCAGAACATGGCCATCCAGGTCTGGAGATGGCTGACACCGGGCGAGTAAATGCCGTGTTCGGTTTCGAAGGCGTCGGCTTCGGCGGCAATGCGGCAGGTATTAGTGAATTCGGCGATGGCGATGGTTTCCGCCAGCACT
>PVBE012281377.1_pt1 | contig 11717 bp, 12 predicted proteins | sample 1631181 | NCBI WGS metagenome assembly PVBE01 (sample SAMN08397723, study PRJNA350692) | Marine metagenome, whole genome shotgun sequencing project. | isolation source: water | place: Pacific Ocean | collected 2012-04 | reverse complement strand
GGCTTGGAGATGGCACTCTTGATATGGGGATTTCGGGTTTAGATCTTTTGAGGGAGTCTGCAATAAATTTACAAAAAAGAATAGAAGTTAAGAAAAAATTAGATTTTGGAACAGCAAACGTTGTGGTTGCTATACCTAATGACTGGATAGATGTCCAAACTGTTGCTGATTTAGAAGAGGTTTCTTTTGATTTTAGAGACAAAAAAAATATAAGGTTACGTGTCGCAACTAAATATCCAAACTTAACTAACAATTTTCTCGTTTCAAAGGGAGTTACTCAATATAAGCTTGTGCCAAGTCTTGGTGCCACAGAAACATATCCTTTTGTTGGATCATCAGAGATTATCACCGATATAACTTCAACAGGAAAAACTTTAAAAGATAATAATCTTAGAGTTCTTAAAGACGGATTAATTTTAAAGTCTTGGGCATGTGTATTAATTTCAAAAAAAAAGACTGCAAAATTGAAGCTTTTTTTAAATTCATTAATTTGATTGAGATTACATTTCTATTTCCTAATTGAACAAACTACAGAATTATTATCTTTTCTTAAAATTGTTCATTTACGGAAAAAGTAATTTCAAAAATAATTCAAAAAATTAGGTATTGCCTGCTTTTTGTAATAATTATTTTTGACTTAGGTCAAATTATTTTTTTATAAAAGAGATAATCTGAATATAATGAAAAGGTTAATTAAATACTTAAGAGCGTTTAAGCGTCAGATGCAAGAAAATGAAAATGTTATTGACGGCTCAAGTTGGATTCAAAAGAAAATATTAAACAATAGATATTATGGAAAGGAACAAAACAAATTATATAAGAGCCAACCAATGATTGATTATTACAAATCTAACCAACGATATTAATCAATATAATTATTATTTATCTAAAAAAAAACCTATCCCACCCCTAAGTTTTCTTAAGGGATGATGTGGGATGGAACAGGTTAACTTCTTGACTCTAGAAAAAAATCAAAAGTTCATTAGCTAGAGAAATTATTATCTTTTGTGTAAACTGGTTTGTCTTTGATCTATATCAATAAAATAAATTATAGAGACAAAGAAAAAAATCCCAGAAATATTAAATAACTATGGTTTTTTTAGTAAATGAAATTATATTCTCATTTCCCAATTCAATTAACTATTTTTACGCTGTTTTGATAAAGGTTCTTTGCAAAATTCTTTGTAGCATAGGTTAAATTTCAAAGAAGTTTAAAAGATTAGCTCTTTGTAAATAGAAAATCAGTATATTCAACATTATTTAAATATTTTTTAAAGTTATCATAATTAATATTGTCAGTTAAATTTTTTTCTTCAAAAACTAGATTAAAACCTTTTTTTGTAAAAATTTCGTAAAATTTTTTTTTATTAAAAAAATAAAGATAATTTATTTTAGGCAATGCATTCATTTGTTTAACAATTATATTTTTTTTCAAATTATCATCTGAGGAACTATATAAAGTTGTTCCACTAAAAAAAATAAATTTACTATTATCTGATATTTTGTCCAAAACATTTTCGTAATTATCAAAATATTGAATACAACTACCAAAATTTACAAAATCAAAATTTTTATTAAAAATTTCTTCAATATTATCAATTATATGTAAATCATTAAAATTAAATTGTAATTTAAGTTCTTTAAATACTTTAACAACTGGTTTTAGGTTAAATATATAATATTTTACATTACCAAAATTCTTTTTTAATTCTAAATAAAAATCTATTTTTTCTCCACCAATATCTAAAAAACTATAATTATCATTAGAGTTAAATTTCATTAGTAATAATTGTATTAAATGAGGACAAGTCATAAATGATTTTTTTTTTGTTTCACTAAATTTTTTTATTAAATTCTTCTGATATTCCAAATTTACTTCCTCTTGATAATTTGAGTTTGGTAATTTTATCATTGTTGTCGGCAGGAAATAATATTTGAAAAATTTTTTATTAATTTTTCTTTTTAAAAATTTTGGGAATATTTTTTTAATAAATTTTGGTATTCTTTCTCTCAAATCATACAGCGCATTTAATTTATTCATCAAAGTTCATCTAAATTGTAAGTCAATTCAGAAGTAATTCAGAAGATAAAATCATTTAACAACTTTCAATCTTCCTCTTCTGTTAGCAAGATTCACTTTCTGCTGTTTTAAAATTTGTAGACTATCAATTTTACTAAAACTACCAATAAAAATTATACTAATTCAACTTTAGGTAGTATTTAGTTTTTTTTTCATTATCATTAGCGTATATAGAGTGTTTAAAAGAAATAATTTTGGTCATTAAACAAATTTAAATGAAAATAATACCAACAAGATTTTCAGGTCTAAAGATCGTTCGGTCTAAAAAATTTATAGATAGCAGAGGTTTTTTTAGAGAGGATTTTAAAAAAAAATTTTTCAAAAGCAAGAAATTTGTTTTTGCTTGTGCTTCCAGCTCAAAAAAAAATGTATTAAGGGGATTTCACCTACAAACAAAATTTTCGCAAGAAAAATATGTCTCAATTTTAAAAGGATCTATTCTCGATGTAGTTGTTGATTTGAGAAAAAAATCAAAAACTTTTGGTAAACATTTTAAAATTATCTTATCAGATAATGATGCTAAATCTCTTTTTATACCCGCAGGCTTTGCTCATGGATTCTTGGGTTTAAAAAAAGAAAATATAGTTTATTACTATTGCACAAACTATAGATCAGCCAAACACGAAGTTGGCTTATTATGGAATGATAAAGATTTGAAAATAAAATGGCCAATTAAAAAACCTATTCTTTCAAAAAAAGATAAAAAAAATTTAAATTTTAACGAATATAAAAGATTGTTTTAAATGAAAAAAATTAGAAAAATTAAAATTAAGCCATTTAAGAGTGTGACTGGAAAATTAGTACCTATTTCTTTCAATAAAAAATTTCCGTTTTCTATTAAAAGAATATTTTTTTTACATGGTTCAAAAAATAAAATAAGAGGAGATCATGCTCATAAAAAATGCTCTCAGTTATTCATGGTTGTGTCTGGAAAAGTAATTTTAAATATTAAGACTTCTTATTCTGAAAAAAATATCCCAATTACAGAAAATTCTAAATATGCAATATTGGTTCCACCTAAATATTGGTGCAGCGTAAAATTTATTAAAAAAAAATCTATTCTTACGGTAATGACTAATAGATATTATGAATATAAAGATTATATAGAAACTTTTTCTGAATACAAAAAATACTTATTAAAAAAATGAAAATTTTAATCACTGGCGGATTAGGACATATAGGTTCTTATTTTCTTCAAAATATTAATAAAATAAAAGTTTTGAAAAAAATTTATGTAATAGATAATTTATCTACTCAAAGATATTGTAGCCTTTTTAATATTCCCAAAACTGCGAAAAAAATATCCTTTATCGAGATGGACTTGGCAAAAAAAAACGCTCTCGATAATTTTGTAAAAACTGATGTGGTAATACATTTGGCCTCTATAACCGATGCCGCAGGAAGTTTAGGAATTAGAAAAAAAATTTATAAAAATAATTTAAATGCTTTTAGAAATGTCTTGGAATATTGCAAAAAAAATTCTTCAAAATTAATACATCTATCTAGTACAAGTGTGTATGGCGAACAAAAAGGTTTGGTTGATGAAAATTGTAAAATCTTAAGACCAAAATCTCCCTATGCTGAAATTAAATTACTTGAAGAAAAAATTTTGATAAAAAATAGAAAAAAAATTAAATTTATTACTTATAGATTTGGAACAATTTCCGGAGTTTCTAAAGGAATGAGATTTCACACAGCAATAAACAAATTCTGTTTTAACTGTGTGTTAGGTAAGCCTTTGCCTTTATGGAAAGGAATGACTAATAAACCAAGACCCTATCTGTCTTTAAAAGACGCTTTTGCCGTTGTTAAATTCACTTTAGAGAAAAATTTTTTTAGAAATGATATTTATAATATATTGTCTCAAAACTTAACACTAGCAAGCATAATTAAAATTTTTAAAAAAAATAAAATTAAAGTAAAAGTAAAATATCATAAGTCTAGATTGATAAATCAATATCCTTTTATGGTATCAAATAAAAAATTTAGCTCAGTAGCTTTTAGTTTAAAGTCAAAAATTGCTGAAGACATAAAATTAACACTTAAACAATTTAAATATTTAAGACATGAAATGTAAAATATCTAGTGAAGAAATAAAACCATTTATGACTTTTGGCAAAATGCCTCTTGCAAATGGATTTTTAGAAAAAGAATATTTTGAATCAGAATTTACTTTTGAAATGGAGGTTGGTTTCTGTGAAAAATTATCTTTATTTCAACTAAATGAAACTCCTAAACCTGAACAAATATTCGGAAAAAAATACCCTTTTTATACTGGAAGTTCAGAATACATGAAAACTCATTTCAACAAATTTGCCAAATGGTTAAAAAAGGAATTTTTAAAATCTAATTCAAAATTAATTGAGATTGGTTCTAATGATGGAACCATGTTAAAAAATTTTACAAAAACTAACATTGATTATATCGGATTTGAACCGGCAGAAAGCGTTGCAAACGAAGCTTTGAAAAATAATATAAAAACAATAAACAATTTTTTTACACAAAAAAATATCCAAAACTTAAGAAATTTTAAAAAAAGAACTGATGTAATATGTGCTGCTAACGTAATATGTCATGTCCCAAACTTAAAAGACTTAATAGTTTCTGTTGATGAACTGCTTTCTTCAAATGGTGTATTTGTTTTTGAAGAACCATACTTAGGTTCAATGTTTACAAAAGTATCATACGATCAAATTTATGACGAACATGTATTTATATTTTCTCTTTCATCAGTTAAAAAAATTTTTGATATTTTTGATTTTGAACTCATTGATGCAATGCCGCAATCTACTCATGGAGGTTCTATGAGATATGTTGTGGGTAGAAAAAATAAACATAAAATAAATACTAGAGTCGAAAACGGTTTGACTGATGAAAAAGAAAAAAAATTAGATAACATTCAATCTTGTTTAAATTTTAAGGAAAGCTGCGAGAATTCAAAAAATAGAGTTTCGAATTATTTAAAAAAAATAAAAGGTGAAGGAAAAAAGATTTGCGGATATGCCGCAACTTCAAAAAGTACTACAATTTTAAATTATTGTAAGTTAAGTGTTGATATAATCGATTTCATTTGCGATACAACAGAAGAGAAGATTGGGAAATTTTCACCTGGTATGCATATTCCGATTGTCTCTGTTTCTCATTTCCATAAAAATTTGCCTGATGTTGCTTATCTTTTTGCTTGGAATCATAAAGACGAAATATTCTCAAAAGAAAAGGAATTTTTAAAAAAAGGCGGCAAATGGTTTTCTCATGTTTCTTTATAAAAACAGAATTGTAATTACTGGTGGCTCAGGGCGTTTTGGTAAAGAATTATCAAAATTAAAAAGTAGATATAAATTATTTTTTCCAAAAAAAAATGAATTAAATATTTTAAAAATTAGATCTATAACTAAATTTCTGAAGTCAAAAAAACCTAAATACTTAATTCATTTAGCAGGTTTATCTAGACCAATGAATCTGCATGAAAAATTTCTAAAAAAAAGTATAGATTTAAATATTATTGGAACAGCAAATATAACAAAAGTTTGCTCTAACTTGGGTATAAAATTAATTTACTTTTCAACAAGCTATGTTTATCCGGGAACAAAAGGCAATTACAAAGAAAACAGTCCTTTGCTGCCAAAAAACAATTATTCCTGGTCAAAATTAGGTGGCGAAAGTTCTGTGCAGATGTACCGAAACTCATTAATTTTAAGAGTCTGCATGACAGAAAAACCATTTGTTCACAATAAAGCATTTGGCGATTTTATTACAAATTTTATTTTTCATGGAGATATTGCAAAATTTCTGCTTAAATTAATAAATCATAAAGGTGTAATAAATGTAGGTGGAAAAATACAAAGTGTTTATGATTTTGTCAAAAAATACAATTCGAAAATTAAAAAAATATCTGCAAAAAAAATACTTGGACATAAATATCCTCTGAATCCTTCAATGAACATAAATAAACTTAAAAAGATTATTAAACGATGAAAACCTGGTCATATTTAGAAGAATATAGAGATTATAGAAATAAAATTCTAAATTCTAAATTCTAAATTCTATTGATAAAACTATAAAATCAGGAGAATTATTTTTTGGAAAACAATTAGATCGTTTTGAAAAAAATTTTTTAAAAATAAATAAATTTAAATACGGGATAGCCGTTGGAAGTGGAACGGATGCTTTAATTATAGCTTTAAAAACTTTAAATATTGGTAACAATCATAATGATGAAATAATTACTGTATCTAATACAGCTATACCTACTGTTTCTGCCATCCAAAGTGCTGGTGCTAAGGCTGTGTTTGTAGATATAGGAAACGACTTTCTTATCAATACAGACAAAATAGAAAAATATATAAACAAAAATACGAAAGCTATCATAGCAGTCCATTTATATGGACAGGCATGTGATATGAACAAAATTTGTAATATTGCAAAAAAAAACAATTTAAAAATTATTGAAGACTGCGCTCAAGCTCAAGGTGCCAAATTTAATGGCAAGTATGTTGGTTCATTTGGTGATTTAGGATGTTTTTCTTTTTATCCTACTAAAATATTAGGAGGTTATGGAGATGGTGGTTTTATTTCAACAAATTCAATAAAATTATTTCAAAAAGCAAGAAGATTAAGATTTTATGGAATAGAACAACTTGTCAAAAAAAATAGATTTGCCAAAAAATATTATGCTAATGAACATGGTATGAATTCTAGACTTGATGAAATTCATGCTACAATTTTAAACTTAAAATTATTGCACGTTAAAAATTATATTAGCAAAAGAAAAAAAATAGCAAAACTATATTCTAAAGAACTAAGCAATACATCGTTAAAATTACCAAAAGAAAAAAAAAATTGTGAGCATGTTTTTCATTTGTATACCGTCTATCATCCTAAGAGAGATTTAATAATAAAAAAGTTAAAGAAAAAAAATATTAAAATTAAAATTTACTACCCCTACCCAATTCACAGAATGAAAGCATATAGTAATATGACTACGAAAAAAAAATTAGACTTACCGATTACAGAAAAAATGGCTAAAGGTATTTTTTCACTTCCGCTATACCCTAAACTTAAATATAGGGAAGTACACAAATTCACAAAAATCCTAAAAAATATAGTTCGAAAGATTTAAATTGTTAAGATGTAAATTAGATATTAATTTTTGGTCTTCTTAAAGATTTTTTTAAAAAATAAGATGCTGTTAATCCTTGCATTTCTGCCATATGTAGAGCTGAATTTTTTTTATTGCCTAAAAGTTTATAGAATAAATATTTTCTTAAAGCTCTTAAAAAATTCGGAAATGTCTTTCGTATTCCATAAAAATATCCATAATTCTTTTTAAAATAATAAAATTTTGACCAACAATAATGCCAATTTCTATTCAAAAATATTTCATGGTTATGTTCTTTGTTTGTTGATGAGGTTCCGTGGTGAATAAATTTTGCATCATCAATTAGATAAATATCTAAACCTAATTTCAGACATCTATAATATAAATCAAACTCTTCAAAGTACAAAAATATGTTTTCATCAAAATATCCTGTTTTATTTAAAGACTTCATATTAAAAAGTAATGCGCAACCCGCAATAAATCTCATTTTATGACAACTTTTATTTTTGTCATATTTGATATATTGATCTTTGCCATATCTATAATTTTGTTCTTTTGGGGCCAGTATAAAAAAATTATTAATTTTTTCAGTATTTTTTAACAGAACATTGGTCATGTTCTTATCTGGAATTACATCTGCGTCAAGATATAAAGAAAACTTTGTTTTTACTAATCTCATACCAAAATTAATTCCACCACCATTTCCTAGGTTTCTTTTTGGTATAATTACTTGAACATTTTTGAATTTTTTTTCTAAATCTATTTTTAATTTTTGATCAAGAGAGTTTTCTACAATTAAAATTTTAATATTTTTTTCTATAGAATTTATTAAATTTTCAATAATTTGATTTGAATGAAAAGAAACTATAATTATCGTTATCTTGTCATTATAAATTTCGGAATTCATGCCGATATATTCATTTTAATTTATTTTATACTTATTGAACATAATAATATTATATAATAAATTGCGTTATTTAGATGGCTATTAACCCTAAAAATTTATCAAAAGAAAGTTTAGAGCTATTATCTAATCTTAGATTATTTAAGATTTATAAAAATCTCAAGCACGTATCGCTAAAATGTGACACTTACTTTCAAACTTATGAGGAAATATTTAAAAGTTATGTCGGAAAAAAAATTACTTTTGTTGAAATAGGCGTTCTTCACGGAGGTTCATTAATGATGTGGAGAGAGTATTTTGGTAACAATGCTAGAATCATTGGAATTGACCTAAATCCGAAAGCTAGAGAATTAGAAAAAAATGGTTTTGAAATTTATATAGGGAGTCAATCAGACAAAAAATTCTGGAAAGATTTTTATAATAAGGTTGGAAAAATTGATATTTTGCTAGATGATGGTGGACACGTAAACGATCAGCAAATTATTACGTTAACTGAAGCGATGCATAACGTAAATGACGATGGAGTAATAGTCACAGAGGATGTGCATACAAGTTATATGAAAAAATTTGGAAATCCTTCAAATTATTCCTTTATAAATTATTCTAAATATCTGATTGATGTTGTTAATTCTAGATTTGTTGATACAAAAATTAAAAAAAATAATAATTTTAGAAATAAAATTTATTCAATTTCTTTTTATGATTCTATTGTGGCTATAAAAATAAATTCTAAAAAAAGTATCGAAACTACTGTTATGAAAAATAATGAAAATGAAATGTTTAAAATGAATGATTTAAGGACAACTGATTACTTTTCAAAAATATCGAACTATATTGACAAAAATTTACCTTCACTTCATAAATTAATAATAGTTAAAAAAATAATTAGATATCTTTTCTACTCTCATAACTTCATAGTAAAAATTAAACATTACTTTAAATTAAAAAAATACTTTAAGTAAATTTAGGAGATAAAACTTAAATATAAATTAAGGCACTAATAAAAAAACTAACCCTGTGAAACCAGCTATTGTATAAGCATTTCTTATTTTGACTCTTTTTTCTTCTTTATTATTATTTATACATTTAGAATCCTGCGCAGGAGATTTTATTTACTTGTTTTGAATAAGGTAAGTTTACGCAATTTGTTCATCTAACATTCATCTTGAATTTTGTTTAGTGTATGTTTATAGAGTGTTCTCTGATGGGTAAGGGATTACATTCACACACATATTACGCCAATACTCACTTATTTAAGAAGTTCATTGAAAAGTTCACTGCAGAATCAATCCAAATAGAAAGCAAACAGAAAGGTGACTTCGTTTTATTGATAAGTTAAATTTGTATATGAAAAAATTTTTATTTTTAACAGTTTTAAGTGTTTTTCTAATTTCAAATGCTTATGCCAAACATCAATATGAAGAATATAGTTTTAATGCATTTTGGAAATACGAAGTAAAAGGATCAGATAACTATTATCAATTTCAATCAAACTTAGTCAAAGATAAAGCGGTTATTAAAGAAATTAAAAATAAAAATAAAACAGGTTTAGTCAGTTATTTACTTTTTGAAAATGATAAAATTATAATAGATGAACATGATCTTCCGTCATATATTAAAAATAACAATGGTTTATTACCATCTCATTCTGTAGGTAAAAGTTTAGTATCGTATGTTACAGGTTATGCAATTTGCGAAGGATACATTGATAGTGTTGATGTAACTTTAGACGATTGGTTAGTATTAAATGGCACTCTATATGAAGGTCAAAAACTCATAGATTTATTAAATATGAGAGCAGGTGACCAAAAAATTATTGGTGAAAAAAATTTTAACTCAGATAATCGAATTAAAGATCAAAGAGATTTTAATGTAAATGTTTATCCAATTAAAAAGGTAATGAAATCAGAAATTTTACAAAACACGAAGAAATCATCATCAGTTTATAATTATAATGCGCTGGCAACCAATATCATAATGAATTACACAATTTTTAAAGTAGGTGACGATTATCAAAAATTATTGAATAAAGTTTTTAAAGAAGATGCAAAAATTAAAAATAGTGTATTCTTTAGCAAAACAATCCGCTCACGATATGCTAATCAAAAAAAAGGAGAATATGGAAGATATTCTTTTTATGCAGATAGATACGACTATTTAAGAATTGCAAAAGCAATTATGGATCATTGGAATAATGATACCTGCGTAGGTAAATATTTAAAAACAGTTTACGATAGGAGAATTAGTAAAAATAAAAAAAATTATGATGGTGATAGATCTGGTCAATTTGTAGTTGCTGGATACACAAGGAAATATGGCGGTCAATTTCACTTTGATATCGTCGGGATATCTAAAAGAAAAATTCTTGGAATGGATGGTTTTGGTGGACAACAAATTATTATCGACTTTGATAAGGAAAGAATAATTGTAGTCAATTCACGTGACAGGCATTACAATTGGAAAAAAATAGTTCTTAAAAAATTAAAACAAAAATAAAAAAACCCCCGAAACTCATTATTCCACATGTCAAAGATAACTTGTTTATCAGTAAGTGATGCATCCAATGAGCCTGATTTAAGCCAGAATTCTACTGTGACGCCATCATCAAAATTGGAGCGCAAGTTGGATAAGCGGGTGCCCTTTCCATAATCATCCGGAAGGCCTGCTGTCTCATAGATGTTGGTATCATAAATATTGCCATAATTAAAGGCATTTGAATATTCATTCGGGCTTTGATTGATGAGGGAGGAACCAGCAGAACCGGTATTAGGTCCACCTTTAAATGTAATGTATTCAAGAGTAGCCGGTAACCCGTAGCCGTCTGTTTTATTACCTAAAGCACCCCATCCGTCACTACAGAGGATTGCATATCCAGTACTGCGAGGATAAAGCTTATCAAAAATATACTTATCTATCTCAAAGAGGCTGTTATAAAATTCATTGCGTTCGGCATCAGAGCCATCATAAGGATAATATCCAGAAATCTTTTCAAAAGATCCTGAATAATAAAGTTCAGCAGAACCAAAGAACGCAAAATTAATAGGGTCCGAGTAATCTACGGAAGGTACAAAGGTATCCTTCTTCTTAAAAAGCTGGGCTGCGTTTTCTTTGGACTCAACTGTCTCAAAGGCCTCTTTCTCTGTTTTATAGTCTTGATAATTGAGGTTTTTGTTTGTTGAATCAAATAGCTTCTTTATACTCATGGTTCACTCTTTTCTACTCTAAATTTAAACGATTCTGCTTGTTCTTGCCAAGACTTCGTTTGTTCATCATAGAATACAAATTTAAAGGCGTATGCATAGTTAGGCTCCAAACTAGCCATATCGAAATCAAAATAGTTGCCATTTACATCATAAGATAAGCCTGTGTGGAAATCAGAGCCAGTACCATATGCGACAGCTTGATAACCGTCCATTAGGCGATATACCTTGTAAGACGCGCTAAGAATAGGCAAAGACTGAATTGTTGACTTTGCAACTGTATAAATTGTGGGGCTCCAATTCTTGTCTCTAATAAATAAGTTAAGGCGCGCAGTTTCTTTCGCCGAATAAGAATTTTGAAGGTTTGTTATATTAATAACATATCGAGGGTGACCGGAGGTGTTCCCTGTGTCAAACGTTTTGGGTTTAATGGAG
>PVBE011451803.1_pt1 | contig 11718 bp, 9 predicted proteins | sample 1631181 | NCBI WGS metagenome assembly PVBE01 (sample SAMN08397723, study PRJNA350692) | Marine metagenome, whole genome shotgun sequencing project. | isolation source: water | place: Pacific Ocean | collected 2012-04 | reverse complement strand
TATCTTTCGTCCTAAGCGGACCTGCTTCCATATGAGCAATTGCTTTATCGTTTTTTATTTCCACTTTTGTAAATGTAGCATCAAATCCAAGGGCTGTAAAACCAAATTTATTATTATCAATAAACATATGCTCGTCAGTAAATCTCAATTGAAACGTTTTCCCTCCAGGTCCTTTAATCGAAACCGGGCCTGCATTGACGAGATTACTCCTTTTGTTCTCTGGGATTTGTTTTATTAGTCCTATATTGTCTTTTTGTTCTCCATCAGTAGGGGTAGGTGTTGGTTTTGTTTTATTAATATTTGCTTTCCCGGCATTTGCTTGAAAGTTCGTTGGATTTTGCAAGTAAGATATAAAAGGTTCAAAAAAGTGCCTCAAAATATCCGCGATTCTGTTTTGTACTTCCTTTTTGTTTTCTATCCACGCACTTGCATTGCCGCGGCTTATTTTGTTGCTTCCAATAGTAAAATATTCTCCAACCCACTGAAAAGCAGATTTATCATCTACTTTAAATTGACTGTCTTTTATTCCCTTGAAATATAGGGAGAATATCTTTTTTATTTCTTCATTATTATAAGCTTCTTCGTCTTGAGGTCCTTTTCTGGTAAAAGCAAACTTAAAATTACTAACATAATTTTCAAAGCTATCTAAAATAAACCTCCCAACTGATGATGCTTTTTTCGAAGATTCATCATGCTTTCCCAATACCAAGCTCTGTAATGCTTTATAATTCTCACTAGCCCATGTGTTTGCGACCTCATCAAACAATGACATCTTACCTTTTCCAGAGCTAATCAATCTTTCAACATCTTTTTTTCTATTTACTAAACTATGCGCTTGACGAAAATCATCGTCAATTTTGTTCTGGAATGCCATGGTAGCGCTAAGGCCGATACCCGCCAGGTAAGTAAGATTTTTTGCAAGCTCAGCTATAACATCTTGAGTAAAATGAGGTGCAGCATTTTGAAAAACTTCTGTTGCATTTTTTCTGATACTGTTTCTTATTCCAGGGGCACTTAATAGATCGTCAATAGCATTGGGTCCAAGAAGTTCTGTCATTTGTGTCATTTGAACATTAGAAACAGAATTAAAAAACTCTATACCTTTTGCCACCCCGCTCCGCTCCAATGTCAGATTAAAGAGATCATCAATATATTCTTTTCCAATTCTTTCAAGCTCACCTTGGGCCAATCTTGTTTTGCCATATTTCTTAATAATTTCCATCAATGCTTCATTGGATATCTCATTTACAGACTTCGCGCCGTTATTAATATTTTTTTGAATAAAATCTTGAAAGACGCGTTTTCCTCCGCCTTTAAAAGCACTATCAAATGCTAACTCACTCTGGGCTAATTTTGCAGATGTTCGTCTTAGTTTTTCAAGTGGGCCGGCCAAAGACTCAATCAACTCGTCAGTCGTATGCCCAATTGAGGCGCCCAACTTGTTAACTAAATCTCCTCTCTCAATAAATCCGAGACCCTCATCGAAGGAGTCAGATATTGCATCGAGGGCCCTCATGGCAGGAGAATTCCTAGATGCTTTTACAGCTTTTTCGGCAGCATCGGTGATTACATTATCTAAATCTCCTCCAACTTTTAATAATTTATCCAGTCCGTCGTTAACTTTTGAAGCATCGACTTTTATTCTGAAGCCACTAGAAGTGATCGTGTCTCCAAAAACGCGAGTTAAATTTTCTTGCAATTCTATAGGTAATCTTTCAAAATCAGTTCTTGCGATGGCATCGAAGAAGACATCATTTTCTAAAAATAATTTTGTGCCGGTGTCATCAACTGCAATTTTCAATGGTTCAAGCCGGCCGCGCACTCTTCCAAGGAGTTGATTTACTCTTCTTAAAAATTGAAGCTTCGCTAATTCTGGTGCCTCTGTGAGTAATTTTTCTTCTGGGATTGCTTTGAATCCATTATTTATTGCGTTCGGAAGAATACTTCGGACCAAATCATAGGCATTATTGCCTATTTTAAGTCCAGTTCCCGTAAAAAAGTTTCTTGATCTTTTTGAAATTGCAAAACTTAGAGCAATACCTGTCCAAAAGCAATAATTTTTCGGGATCTGGCGAAGGTCATTTAACAATTCTTCTTTAAATTTATTCCAAAATTTATGAACACTAAGGTCAATATCATCTTCACTTGCTTTTGAAGCAACTTTAATAAGATAAGCCCCACCGCCGGCCCCGATTGCGAGAAGCGCGACGGCAGCTATTTTATTCGAGACTAACCATTTTATAGCTTTATTTCCAAGCCCAGGTGCCGCCTCTTCGGCCGCGGTTCTTAGGGCAGTATCTACCGTTGCAGAACTTAAAGCTGCAACAGCTGTTCCTCGAAGGGCGCGGCCGTATGATGCTTTAGCCGCCAGTCCTACAAGCCTAGCAAAGCCTTGGCTAACCACTCCGGTGGCAACTCCCATGCCACCAGACCACATTGAACATTTAATTGCTTCGTCTTTAAGAATATCATCTGAAACCAGTTCACCGAAAACAAGCGCTGTGTTTGCTTGAATGCTACCTGGTTGCGGTAATTCTCCAACTGATATCGTATCTGACGCGTCAGGGTACATTTCTTCTGCCGATTTCTCCAACCCATCTGGAAGACTTGAAATATTATAACATTTATTGTCAAATGGGTTTTTGCCTTGGCCGATTGGACAAGATTCAGTTTTCTCATTTAAAGTAAATTTAACAATCTTTTTTAATTCATTTAACTTAATATGATCAATCATTTAATTGCCCTCGTTCCAAATTCTTGATAATAAGAAAACTTTCCATGCTCTAGATATTGCACTTTGTTTCTCATCTTGTATCGCCTCTAATGCTGTTTCACTAATATCTCTAGCTGCTTCGACAAAAGAGAGAGTTCTTCTAGTAGCCGGTTTTTTTAGAGCTGGGTCATTATTAATTTCTTGTAATGACAGAACTAATGATTTCATTTGCTCGTTATAAAATTTTATCCTTTTAACTACTTCATTTAAAATATTTTTATCAAAGTTATTCTTATAGATGAGTTCTGATTTATTGTTAAGGCTTACCGCCACTCTGTCGGGTATATTCGGTTCAAAACCTAGAATAACTTTTCTCTCCCCGGGTCCAAACCAATCAAGACTGACTCCATAAACAGGCCGGTGATAAAATGCCATTAACTCTCCTGCTTTTTGAGGGTCTGTTTTTCTCATTTCCAACCATACTTTTCTCCAATTATCTCTATTGCTAACTTGAGTTCTTTGAATAGCATCTTCAGCTTGCAGTCTCCATTGAGAAGATATCTTGTTTGGAGATATATTTTTTACAGCAAATATTTCATCATTTCTTTTATAAATTTTCCTTGTACTCTGTCCAAGACTTTTCAATATTGTTCTAACTTCTTGAAAATTATTCGCTTTTTCAACAACTAATTCTTCTTCTGGTTCTTCATCAGCTGCCGGCGAAGGCAATTCCCCGGTTTCAGGCGGCGCCGAAGTTCCATCAACAGCCGTTGGGTGCACCGGCTGGCTGGCGCCCAGCGGTACAGGAGAGGCAGGACCTACTGGTGCCGGCGGTGGCTCAAGCGGTGGTAGACTCTTCTGATCAATGTCTAAATATTTTCTCCTAATTCTATCTAGACCACCAGACCTTGCACCTTCGAGCGTAGCTATATATTGAACAAGGAATTGTTCAACATTTGTTAAATACTTTATATATTGGTCAGCAGTTTCCGGATTGTTGACCTCTTCCTCAAATGTTGCCGGAAAATCAAAACCTTTCACATCCTGAGTGAGTTCAGTTTTTTGTTTTTTCTTTAATTCTTGAAATAACATTTTTTGTTGTCTTGACATTATTTCTAATTTTCTGGTAATCTTTGTTTTTATATTCTGGTCACAAGTGAAAGTTATTTCGCCACTTTCATCACTCTGTTCACAAGAATTTTTGTAATTTTCTAATAAAATTTTTGTTTCTTGGATATTATGAAGAAGTGAATTAAATTCATCAACCATTGATTGATACAATTTTATTGCTGTTTCTGTCATCGCAGCGCCAACGATGACACTAGCTGTAAACCTCGCTAAAAATAATTTAATTCCAGGACCTGCAAAGAGAGGCATAGGAATAAAAAACCCGGCCACAAAAACGGAGGCTCCAAGAACAAAGTCCTGAGCATTTGTTGCAATCCTTTTTAGCTCTGCTAAATCGGAATAAGCCTGCATTACTTTTCCTAATTTTCCACCAGGACGATTCTTTGTATAGTAATCCAAGTATAAAGTAAGATCATTTAAGTTTTCAAACGGCCAGTTATCAAAACCTTCTGGTTTTGCTCCTCGATGTGCCGCCGGAACGTTTAAAAGCTTTACAAAACCTTTTTCTAAAGATCGAGCTAATTGTTTTTTGTAATCTCTTTTACTGAAATCGATATTTTGTATATTTTGTTCATAGAAACTTTCTATGTTTTGATCTAAGAACATTTTTTCGTTCAAAGCTTCTGTATCTCTTCCGAGAATATAATTTGTTTCTATTACTGCGTTATCATCTAAAATACTCTTAGAACTGTCAAGAAAGTCTTCAATAATAGATAAAACCTCTCTCTTTCTTTGGGAATCTTTAAATTTTCTATATATATTAACAATTTTTTTACTTGTATTGGCAATATTTTTTTGTATGTCTGAATATAACTTTTTCTTAAGAGTCAACCTTCCAGATTCAAACTTTTTTAATCCAGGCTTATAATCAGACACTTTTAACACAAAAGTTTCAAATCTATCTAACTTTTGACCTCTTGCAGCTGTAACTATTAGGTTATAATCGCCTTTTGGGGCAATATACCAATCACTAAAATCTGATAATCCCTGTCCAACAGAGTCCCAAATATCTTTAAAGATACCCGTAAAGCTTTCTTGAATGATTTGTTTTTCAAAAATAATCATTTCAGTTTCTTCTTTTACTATATTTTGCAAGTAAGAGTTCATTTTCATTTACTGATCGACCTTTGTAAGATATTTTATTGAATTTATAAAACAATCTATACCCCATTTTTTATCTTTACAGAGTCTATTCGATAAAGCGCTTTGATATAATTTCGGCTCCAGAGCGCTGAAATTCTTTTTCCAAATTGGATCATTGAGTAGGGGATTTCTTGTTCCACTGAGTTGGCTTAATGCCTCGTCGGCCGCATACGTTCTGAGATCGTTTCTCATTTTTTGATTTCGATTTGGATCATTAAATATTTTTTTCTCCTCATCACTCAAAGCGCTTATCCAAACAGCTCTATATTTATTATAGATTTGCAAAGCCTTTTTGAAATAATAATCAGCTGCTTGTTCAACTTTCAATTTTTTTTCTTTATCGGCTACCCCTTGAGTGGCCGCGGCCTTATCGCCTGATGTAAGTAAAAGATTCTTTTTTGCAATAAAAACGGCTACTTTTATTGAATTTATTTGTATCACTCTCTTTAACTTGCCAATTTTAGTTCTAAGAATCGTCCTCTCAATACTCATTGCTCTTAAAATATTTTGATAGTCGAGTTGGCCAAAAGTCGGCTCTTTAACAAGATCACTAACTTTTTTATTTTTACTTTTTCTTAGGCTTTGTATATATTCTTCAAATTTAGCTCTTTTCGCGTTATTGCGCTCTGGAATTTCTCTAGGGTCTTGTTCATCAAGGCTATTAAGAAAAGCATCCAATGCTTCGTATTGTATCTTTGAAGCTCTATATTCAATTTCTTTTCTTGTTAACTCTTCTATAAACTTAGTAAGTTTATTATATTCTTTTAATTGTTCATCTGATAACTCAGATGGGTTTATCATTTTCACTGCAGCTGCAACGGTTGCGGCAGCCTGCTCAGGCGCCTCCTTCGCCACGGACGCGACATTTGGTGGTCTCACGACGGCCGAATCGGCAGATATCGAATCCAGTGCATTTTCAGCAGCAGCAGCAGCAGCATCTTCGCCATCGGCCGGTGGCTCTAAATCACCCCGGCTTACGCCATCGGGATGACTCATCGCCGTCGGCTCCTCTATCGGTGGTCTTTTTAAGAGTCTATCTAAAGCTACAGGAAGAGTTTCTATTGAATCTAGAGTGCCTCCCGTGAAGATCACATCCGTCGGGGTATTTTTTGCTAAAGCCTTCCCTATTTCATCTCTATGATCATCATCGGTTGTCATGAAATCTGTAGGAATCCATTCATTTGTTGCAGAACCGGTCAAACCGGCCTTAATTACAATTCCGCCTGTATCACCATTCTTGCGTATTTCACCTATTTTGTCACCGTTTTGTGCATAAACATTTACCTGCTGGTTGTCCTTGCCACCGACACTTACTTGCGCAAAATCATTCCAATCTCTTTTTCCACCAAAAAGCCTTAAAGCAAGCGCGCCTGGGCCTTCATTTTCTTGCTTGATCCAATTTTCTGCACTTAATATAAAATATTCTGTAGGGCTAGCCCATAAAGCACCAATTTGTTGTGTATTTGGCCCATGGTCGACAAATCCCACGAATCTGAAATCCCCTCTTTCTTGGGCCTCTATATCTTCTAGGGGTTGACCTGTTGCCGCTGCGCGCCCTTTTGCCGACGCATATTTTCCATATCTGGGGTCATTCCTGTCTGGGCCTTGTTCGAGCTGGCCAGAAGCTTCCCTTGCGGGGTCAAAAGATTTAGAAAATTCCTCTTGATCTAAGGCACCCAGAAGATCTCTAAAATTAACATGATTAGGGCTCACTCTTCCCGTGTTTGTTTCTGGAAATGCTTGCTTAAAAGCCCTACCGGCGTAGTTTCTTAGAGCTTTCTCTTGTTCATTCTCAAAGAGATCTTTTTTATTTTTTAACCTTCCATGAGCCCGAATACTATTCCACTTTATTATACTTTGTTCAAGGTTTACAAAACTTCCAAGATAAAATTCAACCTTAGATTTTCTATGGTCGATAAGCACAACTTTAGCTTTTTTATCATCAATTTTTTTGTTGTTCTTTGGGTCGGTGAATTTTTGAACTTTATAAAGAGTATAATGAGCTAATTCATATGTTGGCACAGGCATACCTGTAATTTTTTGATATCGGGTTACATAACCTGCCTTATTTGGCTTTGTTTCAAAAGAGTCTGGTGCTTTCGACCAAGCAAGCTTTGCATTTTTAGTATATTCCTCAGCGGCCTGTTCATCGAATTCTTCTGCATCAAGGGTATCAAGAGCTTCTTTTACTCCTAGCCGCCCTCCCTCAGTATATGAATCTAGAATTTCAGGAGAAGTATTTTTTAATCTTTCTATCCAAATTCTTGAGGATAACTTTTCTTGTTGTTTTAAGTTGGATATTATATCCTTTTCTTTTAAGCCTTTTATGAAGTCTTCTGAAAATCCTGACTTTTCACTTTGGGAGAAAAGCTGAATTGATCTTCCACCTGTATCCAAAGAGGTTAGACCTGACATCACTATTGCTTTAAAAGCTCTACTTCTCTGTAAATCACCAGACGTCAAGCCTCTTGGAAATACAGATTTGACCCTGATCAGGTTGGGATTTCCGGGTATAGCGGTGCTAAGGTTTTCAACAGAATTTAATATTTCTTTTACTTGATCTTCTTTGACGATTCCTCGATTATATTTTTGACCTTTTCTATCAAGTAGTAGATCCAAACCAATTGATCTTAACTCTTCCTTTCCGTTATCACTTAGTTCTGGTGTGCTCACCCCATCACTAACAGCATTATTAAATCTTGGATACTTGAACTCTTTTTTTGTATTACCTTGTTCATCGGAAAAGATAACTCTTACAGTGCCCATTAAAGCTTGACCTATAAAATTGTCTTCTTCTTTTTTGATAAAGCCTTTAGTTTGATCGATTTCTATTGTTAATAAAAAATATTCTTCTTCTATATTGTCCAATCCTAACGCTTCTTTATCGGTATTTGGCGCTTGAATCCGACCCGGTCTTTCTTTCGCGGCAGAAACAGCTTCTTTTAGGTAATTTCCATTGATTTTTAAATTAATTTTACTTGGCATAGACGAATCCTCTTAAAATAGAATAACACATTCTTAATAAATAGTTAACAAAATAAGTTAAAGGATTATAAATGAATTACCAGGTAAGTTACTATCTTAGAGGGACCAACAATCAATCTATCAGAACCATCTTTATCAACAACAATCATAGAAGGAATAGAATTAATACCAGATTCTTGCATAAAATATTGAACCCAATTGACATCTGCATTGATAACTTTTATTTTTTTTAGCCAACCTTCTTGTTTTGCTATTTTCAAAACCCTACCACATGGCCTACACCAAGTCGCAGCAAACAAAATAAAGGTTTTCTCATCGTTGTCTAAATCTCTTATTAATTCATCATAAGATGTCCAGCTAGGCCCTGACGCTGCTATTTTTGTTCCATTATATTCTACAACCAAATCAGCCTGTCTAGTTTTTGTTACTTTATTATTACATGAGACAATGGAGAGGAAAGATAATATCATAAATAATATTGATAGCAATAGTCTCATATATTAACTATACTGTCGAAACATTTTTTTATTTAAGGCTTGGATCTTTTCCAGTTTTTTGCAATTTTGGCAGAAAATCTTTTTTTAACTTTAATAATCTTTCAAATTTTACTTTTTGTCTAGAATCAGTCCACAAAACTTGTGGCCTTTTATATTCTCCGTTAATCAAAAGGTCATCAAAATTATAAAATCTTACACCTTTTTTATTTGATTCTTGCGCAAATGTAATGTTTGATAAAATTAATATTAGAGAGATAAGAATAAAACGCACATTAAAGCCTCCTCTATTATAGATAACTATGCTACTTTGAGTGTTTATCAGCTACAGATTGAGACGCCCATGCATTAGGTTTTATTCTACAGTAAAACCCGGCTCCAGAAACATAACCTCTTAACATCTCAGAAAACTTACTGGTGCCGTTTTTTAAATGAAAAGGTGAGACATCTAAGTGTAATTCTAAGTTTCTGGACTTTATATTATAATCTTCGCTTAAAACTGAAGCTATTTCAATAGTTCTTCTTACTTCTTCGGTTAATCGAACCACAAGTTGTTTATAGATAATAACTGGTTCATTTTCGCGAACAAAGAAATATCGCCCTGATGAATTTTCCCCATGTATACAAATAGCGCTGGCAAATGTACAGTTCATTCTTGAAGAAAAGGAGTCAGTCCCGATAAAGATCTTGGCTCCTTTATTGATTTCTTCCGTTAATATGTTAACTATTTTTTCAAATTTCACCGGAGCACCGTGACCAGTACACCAATTTAATTTTTTAATTTTCATTTCTCTCTTCGTCAAGTTGCTTAAGATATTCTAGCAGGCCTTTTCGAATTTTTTCATCTAAAACTTTTAAATGGTCTTCACCAAAAGAATCTAACATTTCAGTTCGATTTTTTGCGGCTTCCCATGGTGTTAAAGTTTGTTTATCTAAATCAATACATATTTTACACATATTTCACTCCGGGTTCTCACCTATATCTTTAAATCAGGGTTTTTCAGTTTCTTCTTCGATAATATTAATAATATTTGTGACTATATTTTCAGGTATCGAAGGCGCAAGTGGTTTCGCGGGCCCTCTTGGAATGCCGGTACCACCTTGTACCGGTGGTTCATCAAACAAATCATCATCATACTTTGGACTATCGCCAAAAGGTTCAAAAGCTAAAGCTTGCAGAGATTCAGGCAGTTCTAAGCCACACTTTCGCATGCCACCAATATGCTTTAAAATAGCGATCACAGGCGCAGTAGCGCCGTATGAGAGGTCTCGTTTCATTTTAGACCCATCGGGTCGGCCCTCATCTTCGCCGGAGTGTGTAGGTAAATTGTCATAAGTATATTCATGATCATGAGGTAACTCGCCGCTAGCAACTTTTTCAGCAATCATAATAAATTCTCTCCAAAAAGGATTAAGCTTGCCTTTCGGTATAGATTCCATGCCAACAGTTAGACAAAAGTGCATTGCAATTTCTTTTGCGACAATATCCTTGTAGTTATCGGACGAAATTCCTCGCTGACTAGGAGATATTCGACCATGTTGCATTTGATGGTCAGACCAATGACGAGTTGGTCCGTCCCGATCTGGCCCTGCATCATAACCATCTAGTTCTTTTAAAATCATTGATTTGATTAATTCTTTGATATCCATATTAGTTGTGTCCTCCCTCATAGCGACCATTGTGGATTGATTTTGTTTAAAAATAGCGTATACATCTTGGTGTGTTTTGATTTTTGGGCTAGCCAATTGGTGAATAATAGCCTTCGGTGGCATTTTTTGCATGCCATGGCCTGATTTCGCCATTATAAAAGAATACTGTATAATTTTTTGAATAATTTCATCGCTGGCTTCCGGGTATGCCTGCTTAACTACTGTAGGATCTATATTTAAGCCACTATATGCAGTTTTCGAAGCATCCAAATGTCCAATGGGTCCAAGCGCCCGAGCCATGGCCTTGGCCCCTGCAGCCGGGAGTTTCTTAAGAGCGAGTTTTCCGACACCCTTTAGAGCTTTTTGGGCAGCGCCGACGAAGTCACTCCGAGTGATCTGGTCATTGCCACTCACTATTCAACCTCTTCAGGCGATATGGCAGCTTCTAGACGCTCCGCCATACCATCCAACGTTAACACAAGAATCCCCAAATCCCGCACAAGCATGTTTAAAGCTTGAGCTGGCTGTCCTTGTTTGATGTACTGCTGTACAGTACCTATATTCATTATGTCTGAAGGTTTTGATGATGTAGCCTCTGAAAGTACTGCCGCAACCTCTTCTTTCACGATTTTCTGCAATTGTTTTTTCTTCATAAATCTCCTAATTTTTTTTTCGGGTTTTCCACTCCTATTAATTAGTTATTTTTTTCGAAATCTTCTGTTTCTGAGGACAATTTAATAATATTGGTATTGTTTTTCTGATTTAACGCAGAACTTCAACAATTATGAAACCAGATCTTATTATCCCACACAGAACCTTTACACAAATTATTTTTTCGTGTTAAGGGCCGGAGATTCTCAAGTTTCCAGCATTTTTTAAAGTTTTCACATTTTGTTGAAGTATAAGCAAGGTGAGCCGTTGGGTCAATATGATCAAGATGCCACTCAGGGCCCCAGTTAGACCAGTTCAACCTCTCCGAATCCGCGAATTTTTTTTCGAGTATTTTTTTTGCGTGTAGATTGGTATAGTCTAGATGATTCCATATACCTTTAAGATAAGAATTACCCTTTCTAGCCTCTTCTATACCTTTTCGGAAGCTAGATTGTAGCCTAGCATATAATTTCTTATCCCCTTTTTGCATATTGATGATAGCTTCAAGGGGGCGTAAATTTTCTAACGCCCAACAAGCCGCGAACTCTGGGTCATCGGTGGATTTATATTTAAATTTTGCTTGAGGAACAATATGATCTAAGTGCCACCCGAATTCACCAGGCACTTTTGGCGTTTTCTGATTTGACCAATTCATATCGGGAGTAAATTGAGACTCCAGGTGAACTATGAGATCATCGGCATTATAACCACAATGTTTCTCGATGGCATGCCAAGCCGCTTCCACCGTCATGGGATACCCTCGATGTAAACTTGTTTCTATTTGGCGCCGGATAGCCTTGGTGGTATCAGTCCGCAGGCGTTGACGATAGTTTTTACGCCGACGTTCTCGGGCGACTTCTGAATTATACATACTTCGCTGGTACTCACTCTCGCAATCTCGGCATGAACCCTCGCGACCGTTTTTTGGCGCCTTGGCTTCAAAGGAAAACTCAT
>PVBE011019938.1_pt1 | contig 11718 bp, 11 predicted proteins | sample 1631181 | NCBI WGS metagenome assembly PVBE01 (sample SAMN08397723, study PRJNA350692) | Marine metagenome, whole genome shotgun sequencing project. | isolation source: water | place: Pacific Ocean | collected 2012-04 | reverse complement strand
CTATGCGAAGGCGAGCAGTCCCACACCGACGACTAGGCCCGTAAGGCTGAAGATCCCGGTCAATACCGACAGGCTTCCGAAGACGGCGAGGCTCCACGCGTTGAACGTTGCAACCTTCGCAGCGCCGAGGATCCGCTCCTTAAGACTCTCGTTTGCGATCCGGAGCGTCTCACTTTGTTCGGCGCTCAGGGGTCCGTTGTCGTCGTTCGTCGGCGTTGTGATCGGGGACCTCCTCGGGCCTCGTCCATCGTGGTCCAGAGCAAGAGGCATGCGTGAATCCGCAATAGAAGCAACTTGAGGGCTGGTGCACAGGGCCTAGGGCACCGAGTTGACACTCGGGTAAGCCCGGAGGAGTATGCTTGACGGGCTGTCCGAGCCTACGGGAGCGCTCGGTCTGAGTGTATCCTAGCCTGCGCGCAAACGCCGCGATTTCCGGAACTGGAGGTTGACCATGCTTTGCAGAGTTCTGCTCGTCTTCACAGTGATCGGAGTGTGCGGCACGGACCTTCAGGCCCAGGAGCGCTGGGATCCACCCGACTCCGCCCTGCTCGCCAGGGCCCGTGCGCTTCTCGCTGAGGTGCCTCTCATCGACACGCACAACGACATGGTCCATTCCATCCAGCAGGTGCTGGCCGGCCAGGAGGGGCGGGTCGATCTCACGGAGACGGCGCCCCGTCTCGCGGCCGATATACCACGGCTGCGCCAAGGACGCGTGGGTGCCCAGTTCTGGTCCGCCTACGTCGCGGTCGATTCCATGCGAACGGGTTCGTCACTCAGGGCCGGCCTGCGCTCCATCGACATGGTGCACCAGATCGTGGAGCGTTACCCCGACGATCTCGAGTTTGCCACCACGGCCGACGACATCGAGCGGATCCATCGGGAGGGGCAGCGCATCGCTTCTCTGATCGGGTTCGAGGGCGGTCACGCCATTCAGAACTCCCTCTCGGTCCTGCGCATGTTCCACAAGCTGGGTGTGCGCTACATGACGCTGACGCACAGCGCGACCAACGACTGGGCCGACGCCACCACCGACTACCCCATCCACAACGGACTCAGCGAGCTGGGCGAAGAAATCGTCAGGGAGATGAACCGGATCGGCATGTTCGTCGACATCTCTCACGTAAGCGCCGAGGCGATGAAGGACGCGCTTCGGGTCACGGAAGCGCCGGTGATCTTCTCGCACTCGAGCTCCCGCGCCTGAACCCCCATCCGCGGAATGTCCCCGACGACGTGCTTGCGCTGATGCCGGCCAACGGTGGCGTGGTGATGGTCAACTTCATCGCCGACTTCATCGCTCCGGACGGTCTCGCCTGGGTGGCGGACCGGCTGGCCGAAGCCGAGCGGCTGCGGGCGGAGCTGAACGACGTGGCCGAGATCGATCGCCGCCTGGCGGACTGGGATCAGCGGAACCCGAAACCCAGGGGCACCGTGTCCGACGTGGCCAACCACATCGACAACATCCGTGACGTGGCGGGCATCGATCACATCGGGATCGGGTCGGACTATTACACGGACGCGCCCGACGCGATGTTGATCGGCCTGGAGGACCTGACCACATATCCGAACCTGTTCGCCGAGCTACTCAGCCGGGGCTACACCGAGGACGAGCTCAAGCAGATCGCCGGACTGAATCTGCTCAGGGCGATGCGCGGCATGGAGGAGACGGCGGCGAGGCTTCAGGCGGAGGGGCGGTTGGTGCCGTACGACCGGTACGGTCGCTGAGGCCGACGTTGGCTTCGATGGTTCGGGCGGCACCGGCTCGCGTGGCCGGCCTGAGCCCGAGCTCAGCTCCGTAGCGATCGCGCCGGGTCGACCCGCATCACACGCGCGGCGGGGGGGAGGCTGCCAGGAGGACGACCAGGATCATCAGGGCTCCGACACCCCCACGAGACGCCCGGAACTTCTTCCACGCCGTCGATCAGCTCGCGGTAGAAGCGCTGTGCGTCCGCCAACTCGTTGTAGGCGGGCGGCCAAAGAGCGAACTCCATGGTTACGATACCCTCCGTCCAACCGTGTGGCCGGAACGAGCTCCAGCGAGATATTGCGGGAGTCCCTAACTTCTCTCCCTGTGGTTGGTTGTGCGTTATTACAAGAGGACCGGGACCTCGTCGTTTTCTGAGGAGGTCGATCGGCAGGGAGGTGATGATGGATCGACGAGACTTCGTGGCGCTCGGGATTGCAGGAGGCGCCCAGTTGGGAGGACTGGTGCCCTCCGACCCGCGGGTACGAGCCCGCGGAAGCGGACAGGCTTCCGTGCGCGATCTATTTCCGCGGCTCGAGAACCGGCGGTTCGTGAACGCCGCCGCAGGGACCCCGATGGGCGACTTCGCCGCAGACGGGGCGCGTCGCTATATGGAGTTCTGGGAGCGCGGTCCGGGCGGTCCGGAGGCCGCCTATTTCGGCGAAGTGATGTGAACATCAGAGGCCTGTTCGCCGGCCTGGTGGGAGCGGAGCCGGGCGAAATCGCTCTGGTCAATAACACCAAGGCGGGAGAGCAGCTGGTCCTCGATCGGCTGGAGGGCTTGCCCGACGGAAATATCGTCACCGACGACCTCCACTTCTCAGGATCCCTACACAACTACGAGGGACTCCGAAGGGCCGGCTGGGGCGTGCGCGTGGCTCGGGCCGTCGACTGGCGTGTGCCTACGGAGGCGATCGCGGCCCTGGTCGACGACGATACCCGGCTGATTGCGGTCAGCCACGTGTCCAACGTGAACGGGCACATCGCCGACTTGCCTGCGTTGGCCGATCTCGCTCACGCGCATGGCGCCTATCTGTACGCGGACATCATTCAGTCGGCCGGCGTTCTGCCCATGGATCTCTCGGAGAGCGGTGTCGATTTCGCGGCCTGTAACGGGTACAAGTGGCTCTACGGGACGCATGGCTCCGGCTTCCTCTACGTCCGCAAGGATCGCCAGGGAAGCGCTCTCGTCGATCGAGTGTTTCCGGGACGCGCACAACTGCGTTACCCACCCTGGGCCGAAGCGTCCAGGGAGGGGGAGAGCCCCGTTGGGATCAGCCCACGAGAAGATGCGAGCCGATACGAAGCCGGTCATCACAGCTACATCGGATACGCGGCGCTATACGAAGGCCTGAAGTTCGTCGATTCGGTCGGTGTCGAGGCGATGCATGCGGCCACGGTCGGGCTGATCGGCCGCCTTCTGGAGAGGATCGATCTCGACCGTTATCCGTCCATGTCGACCCACATCGACCGGTCGCCTATCGTATCCTTTCATATGCCGAACGCCCCGAGCCTGAGTGAGCCCCTGAAGGAGGCCGGGGTCGTCGTGACCCTGGCCCCCAACTTCGTGCGCGTTTCTCCGGCCATCTACAACACGACGGAGGACATCGATCTTCTTGCCGATGCCCTAAACAACGTCTGAATTGACAGCCTGAAGCACTCGAACCGAGGCAAAGAGCCATGCGCTCCCTGTTCCGCACCCTGGTTTTTTCGTTCGCCGTCAGCCTGATCGGCGTACTCTCGATCTCTGCTGTGCTCCTGGGGTGGACCGACTTGTCGGCCCAGAACACGTCCGCCGTCGACCTGGACATGATTGCCCGCATCCGAGAGGAGGGTCTCCAGCGCTCGCAGCTCCCGACCACATTCTCCTACATGACAGACGTGCTGGGCGCTCGCCTTACGAACTCTCGTGACATGAATCGAGCCCAGGAGTGGGTTCTCGGGGAGATGAGGGAGATCGGGTTGGAGAACACGGTGCGGGAGCCGTTCATGGACTACGGCGTGAGTTGGGACAACGAGTATGTGTCCCTGCACCTCATGGAGCCGGACTACACTCCCATGGTCGGTTACCCGATCGCACACACGCCGAGCACGGACGGGAAACAGCGCCTCGATGTCGTGATCGCCGACGTGCAGACTCGGCAGGATCTCGACCGGTATCGGGGTCGGCTCCGTGGGCTCGCGGTGCTCAGCTCCCCGCCGCCCCGGATCGATCTGGAGCGGATCGCCAACGGTACTCCTCGCCGGACCGACGAGGACCTGCGCGCGCTCGAGGAGGACGTCATGTTGCCGGCTGCGAGCCCCGATGACTACTTCGCGCGACTGTATCCTGAGTGGCCTCAGAACCCGGACATCCTCACCGCCGAAGAGCGGCTCCTCTTCTACGTGGCCGAGGGAGTAGCGGTGGTCCTGGAGTCGCGAAGCGGCTGGCCGGGAGCGGTGCGAGGCTTCGCTCGACCCGGCGCCAAGATCGATCGCTGGGCGCGGAACGTAACGCTTTCCTCCGTTCCCGTCGTCGCCGTCACGCCGGAGCACTACAACCGCATGTACCGCATCCTCAAGCGAGACATTCCCGTAGAGATCGAGGTCGAAGTCCGCAACAGTCACGGCGAGAGGGTGACGGAGGCGAACAACGTGCTGGGTGAGATCCGCGGCACGGACCTCGCGGACGAAGTCGTGATGCTCGGCGCGCACTTCGACACGTGGCACGCCAGTCCCAACGCGAGCGACAACACGTCGGGTGTGGCCGTCATGCTCGAGGCCATGCGCATCCTGAAGGCCGTGGGTGCCCAGCCCCGACGGACGATTCGCATCGCCCTGTGGTCCGGAGAGGAACAAGGGCTGTGGGGATCGCGCGCTTACGTGAAGGAGCATTTCGGAGACCCCAACGACCCCGACGTCGGCATCACTTCCGACTACGAGAAGTTCTCCGTGTACTTCAACCAGGACTACGGGCCCGGGGTCTATCGGGGGATCTTCCTGGAGGGGAATGAGCACGTACGGCAGACGTTTGCGGCGTGGATGGAACCGCTCGGTGACATGGGGATGAAGACCATCTCGGTTCAGAGCCGGGGCAGCACCGACCACGTGCCCTTCAACGCGGTTGGCTTGCCGGGCTTCCAGTTCTTGCAGGCCCGAGTGGGTGGCACCGGTGGTCATACGAATATGGACTTCTTCGACACGATCCCAATTGAGGACTTGATGAAGAACGCCGTCATCATGACCACGTTCGTATACCACGCGGCGATGACCGATGAGCGGATCCCCCGAAAGGGTATGGGCGGGATGGAGTAAGAGAAGGGCGGAAGGCGCACGACGAACCTTATTCGCCTGTGGCGAGTTCCTGATACGTCACTAACGCGCTTTCGGTGAACCAGGATCAGAGCAACCATGGCCAACGTCATTCTCCCGCCCGGCTGGCGCATCCCCGACCGCGAGGCGTCGCCGGAATCGGTGTTCTTCAACCGCCGAGCGTTTCTGAAGAAGTCCGGACTGGGACTCGCCGCCCTCGGCTTGGGAGCCTGCGGGACCGAGTTCACGCCTTCGGAGCTGGACGGAAACACGGACGCCCCGTTAGCCGGCGTCGGGTGTGACGGTCCGTCCATTCTTCATCCGCTCCAACCGATCTGCTCTTCGCCGACCGCAGATCTCTACCCGGTGCTGCGGAATCTGGAGTTCGACACTCCACCCGGAGGCTTGACCGCGCGCCTTTCGGCGGCGGTACACAACAACTTCTATGAGTTCATCGGCACGTTGGACAACGTCAACCTGGTCTGGCCCTACACGGGTCCGTTCAACGTGTGGCCTTGGAGCGTAGAAGTCGCCGGCGAAGCTGAATTGACGGGAGTATTCGACGTCTCTGAGCTGGAGAGGGAGTTCGGGCTTGAGGAGCGCGTGTATCGGCACCGCTGCGTGGAACGGTGGTCGATGGTCGTGCCATGGATTGGCTATCCGCTGGCTAAACTCATCGACAAGTTCAGGCCGTTGTCCTCGGCCAACTACGTCCGATTCGTGTCCTTCAACCGACCGGAAGAGGCGGTGGGGCAGCGCATTCAGCCCGACTTTCCGTGGCCGTACTACGAAGCGCTCCGATTGGACGAGGCGAGGAATGAGCTCGCCTTTGTCGCGACGGGCGTGTACGGCGAGCCCCTGCCCAAGCAGCACGGAGCGCCCTGGCGCCTGGCGATTCCATGGAAGTACGGGTTCAAGAGCCCGAAGTCCATCGTGAATTTCGACATCCCAGGGGTTCCGGAGGACTACATCCACCGGGTGGGACGCACGGCCCGGGCCGAGTTGACCGGAGAGGCCTTCACGTTGGTTTCACTCGAGGATGAAGGGTCCCTCCGCCGCATCGAGCGCGCCGTGGGATCGAAGATCAACCGGGTCCACCTGGAGGACTTCTCATACGAGGCGGCCCGCGAGGCCGCTCCCAGGACACCGACCGCCGGACGACACGGCACCGACCGCACCAAGAAGCGGGGGAACTGGGCACGAGGGGCCGCAAAGGGGCCCAAGAAGAACGCCAATCGCGCTCCTAGTCCCGAAGCCAATCAGGGCAGAAATCAGAGCACCGGTGGAGGTGGACGGTCGCGAAATCAAAGCCGGCGCAGAGCCCGCCGGTAAGGCTAAGGCCCGCTCACGGCTTCCAGGAAGGCCTCTCCGTACCGCTCGAGCTTCATCGGCCCGACGCCCGAGACGGCCAGGAGTTCACCCGGGGTGGACGGACGTGCTTCGGCCATTGCCCGAAGTGTCTTGTCGCTGAAGACGACGTAGGCAGGTACACCCTGCCGGTCGGCGATCGACTTGCGCAGGTTCCGCAGGGATTGAAACAAGGCCTCTCCCTCATCGGAGAGCGGTCCCGGCTCGGCGACTCGGTCGGGGGAATGTCGAGCGCGCCGGCGGGGACGTGCGGCTGCGGGCCTGCTCCCGGCTCCGGCCTCCGCTCCGATGGCCATCATGCCCTCTGCAGCCAGGTCCTCTGCCTTCACCCCCGAGCACCAATCACAAGACAGGTCGCAGGGACCGATCTCCTCACTGAGATGCGTGAGGATCTTCTGATGTCGGCATCCCCCGTTTTCCACCAGTCGGAATAGTGCCTTGGTGGCTTCCGCCTTTGCCCAGTAGAGATCGGGATCGTCGATGTCGCTCAGGAACCGCTCCTGTTGCTTCACGTCGGCCCACGAGTAGAAGAGGAAGCAGTCACTCTCTAGACCGTCTCGACCCGCGCGCCCCATTTCCTGATACCAGGACTCGACGTCCTTGGGCATGTCCCGATGGATCACGAAGCGCACGTTCGACTTGTCGATGCCCATGCCGAAGGCGATGGTCGCGACGATCACGTCGGCGTCGTCCTTGGCGAACGCGTCCTGGTTGGCCGAACGTTCGTCCGCGTCCATTCCCGCATGATAGGGCAAGGCTCGCACGCCCAGATCACAGAGGAAGTCGGTCATCTGATCGACCGCCTTCCGTGAGGTGCAGTACAGGATGCCGCTCTGGCCCGACCGTGCCTTGATCAGCCCTGCGATCTCCTGCCGCGTGTTTCCGGTGCCCTTCTTTCTGCAGTAGATGTTCAGGTTGGATCGGAAGAACGAGCCCTTGAATCCGGCGGGCTTCCTCATCTCCAATTGCAAAATGATGTCGCGGGCCACGGCGTTGGTAGCGGTCGCCGTGAGCGCCAGCACGGGCACGTCAGGCAGCGCCGTACGCAGTCGCTGCAGGCGTCGGTACGACGGCCGGAAATCGTGGCCCCACTGGCTGATGCAGTGGGCCTCGTCCACCACGAGAAGCGAAAGCGGCCAGTTCCCGGCTTCCCGGCTCAGACGGCCGTCGAGCCCTTCGGGAGCTAGATAGACGAGTTCGTACTCCCCGGCCCGCAGCGCCTCGATCCTCCGTTCGCGCTCGCCAGGCTCCAACGACGAGTTGATCGCCGCCGCACGAAACCCAAGATCGGCCAGCGCGTCGACCTGGTCCTTCATGAGGGAGATGAGCGGGGACACCACGAGCACCGTGCCGTCCATCATGCGTGCCGGTACCTGGAACGTCAGGGATTTGCCCGCCCCCGTAGGCATGAGCGCGATGCAATCACGGCCTGCCGTTACCGCCTCGATGACTTCCAGTTGGCCGGGTCGGAAGTCCTCGTATCCGAATACGTCGCGGAGGACACCCAAGGGTGTGGCGGCTGATTCTGCGGAGGTCGGATCGACGGTGATCGGTGACTCCAGGTCAGGAAGGCGAGCGTGAGCACCAAGGTACACGAATGCTCGGGGCGGGGAGAGGGATGATTGGGTCGCGTAGGTTGAACGCGAACCCCATCTTGCAGAGGCCATGGACACCAGAGCGAAGCTTCAGACTGCCCTCGCCAACCGATACCGTCTCGATCGTGAGATCGGGGCGGGTGGTATGGCTGTGGTGTACGTCGCCGAGGACCTGAAGCACCATCGGAATGTCGCGATCAAGGTGATGCGGCCCGAGCTGTCCGCCGCCATGGGCCCGGAGCGGTTCCTGCAGGAGATCGATGTCGCGGCCCAGCTCAACCACCCGAACATCTTGGGACTCCACGACTCTGGTGAGGCGGACGGCCTCCTCTACTTCGTGATGCCGCTCGTCGAGGGCGAGTCGCTTCGTGAGCGGCTGGACCGAGAGGGCCAGCTTTCCCTCGACGACGCCGTACAGGTCACACGCGAGGTGGGAGACGCGGTTGGATACGCGCATGACCACGGCCTCGTGCATCGGGACATCAAGCCCGAGAACATCCTCTTCCAGGCGGGCCACGCGCTCGTCTGTGACTTCGGCGTCGCCAAGGCGGTGAGCGGCGTGGAGGCGCGGCTGACCCAGACCGGGCTCTCGGTCGGGACACTGAAGTACATGAGCCCCGAGCAGGCTTCCGGGGAGGACGACGGACGGACGGACGTCTACGCACTCGGCTGCATCCTGCACGAGATGCTCGCGGGTGAGTTTCCCTTCGTCGGTCCCACCCCGCAGGCCGTGCTGGCCAAGAAGCTCATGGGCACCGCGGGCGATCTTTCCACGATCCGACCGGATGTGCCGCCGACCGTCCGGGAGGTCGTCTCCCAGGCTCTGGCGACGGCCCCGGAAGATCGGTTCGCCACGTCGAATGAGTTGTCCAGTGCGTTGGTACACGCGACGACGGAGTTTGCGATCGCGGAGGATGCTCGGCGCAGCAGCCGCGGACGGATGCGGAGGACCGCCGTGATGCTTGCCGGCGTCGTGGCCTTCAGTGCCGGGGGCTGGTGGCTGAACAGTCTCGTGGGCGAGCCCCCGATGGGGCGCATCGCCATGCTTCCCCTGACGGACGCACAACGAGACACGGCGCAGGACTTCTTCGTTCAGGGCGTGCACGAGGATCTGGTGAAGGAGTTCACCTACGCCGGAATCCGGGCGATCAACTCCAACTCCGTGAAGGGCTATGCGGGGACGGACATGCGTATCCGGGATATCGCTGCAGAGCTGGACGTGGATGGGATCATCGTGGGCTCTGCGACCCTGGAGGGGGACCGTATCGAGGTCGAGTTGTCGCTGGTGGACGGAGTCAGCGAGGAGTCCCGTTGGATCCGATCGTTCGAGGCGGACCTCAGCGATGTCGAGTCTCTCTATCGCGACGTGACGCGCGCGATCGCGGCCGAGATCGAGACGGAGCTGAGCGTCGAGGCCCTGGCCCGCCTCGCCGAGTCTACGACTGTCGATCCGCAGGTCTTCGAGGCGCTGCTCCAGGCGCGGTTCCACAGGCAGAAGCTGACCGAAGAAGGGATCAACACGGCGCCCGACTACTACGAGGTGGCGCTCTCGCGTGACTCCACATCCGTGGAGGCCTGGCTCGGAGTTGCGGGGGTTTGGGGCTCGCGCGCGCAGCAGGGGCTCGTGTCCGGCGAGGAGGCCGCCCGACAGGGCGAGGCTGCGATGGCACGAGCCGCGGCCCTGGACCCGACCGCGTCGTTGGATCCGGCGAGCCGAGCGGTGCGGAGAACGTGGCTCGAGTGGAACTGGACCGGGGGTGAGGAGGCCTTCCTGAGCGCCATCGAGAAGGATCCGACCGACTCTTTTGCCCGGGCCTACTACTCGCAGCTGCTCTTCTACCTCGGTCGCGTCGACGAGGCCATCGAACAGGTCGAGCTGGCGGTCGAGATGGACCCGCTCGCTGCACTCACCCAGAACGTTTACGCCCAGGACCTCATCTTCCTACACCGGTACGAAGACGCCGAGGCGGTGCTTCTCCGCACCCTGGAGCGGGAGCCCGGGGCGCCATACCCGCTGTCGACTCTGCGCACCACGTACCATCTGCTGGAGCGTCATGATCAGGCGATCGAGGCGTGGGGGAGGTCGTACCGCTCGCTGGGGGACGACGAGACGGCGGACGCGCTCGAGCGGAGCTATCAGGGGGACGGATATGCTGCCGCGCTCGTATCCGTCGCCGAGCTGTTCATCGAGCGCCTGCCGGCGAAGGAGGCACGTCCCTGGCAGATCGGCACGCTGTTCACCCGGGCCGGGAGGGGTGAGGAGGCGTTGCAGTACCTGGAGCTGGCGTACGAGGAGCAGGAACCCAACATGCCGTCCCTCAGTGTGGATCCGATCTTCGATTTCCTGCGGGACGAGCCCCGCTTCCAGGATCTGGTCGACCGGCTGGGTCTGCCGCGGTAGAGGCTACTGGATCGCGTCGCGGTCCGGTCTCTATCTACCCGGCTTCCGCGCAACCCAGATGACATGCCGCGAGCCTTTGCCGCGATGCGCCCGCACCGGGATCTCCTCCACCTCGAACCCGACTTTGCGCAGGCGCTTGGTGAACGCCTTGTCCGACCCGGCAGACCACACCGTGAGCACCCCCTTGGGCCGGAGCGCCTCGTAGGTGGCGTGCAGCCCGGCCCCCGAGTAGAGCCAATCATTGTCGTCCTTGGTCAACCCCTCCGGGCCGTTGTCCACGTCCAACATGATGGCGTCGAAGGACCCGGGCTCCTCTCTGAGCATTATACAGACATCCACCTCCCGGGCCGCGACCCGTTCATCCCGCAGAGGATGACCCGCGTGCTCCCCCGGCGGACCTCGGTTCCACTCGACCACCGCGGGCACCAGCTCGGCAACCACGACCTCTGCGTCAGGCCCGAGATGCCGTAGCGCCGAAGCCAGCGTGAAGCCCATGCCCAGACCGCCAATCAGCACACGGGCCTGCTCGCGCCCTGCGACCTCGGTACACGCGATCTCGGCCAGCGCATCCGCTGACCCATGGGTTCGAGTGCTCATCAGGTCCTGGCCGCCGGCGACCTTGATGATGAAGTCCTCGCCGTGCTGGTAGAGACCTATCTCCCCACCGTCGCCTGGGACCTGGGCGGTATCGAGCAGTGTCAGACGCTTCACCGCAGGTGGGTGCCGTCGCCGCCGTCGATCCCCGGCCGTGGATCCGGATGGTCGCCCCGCCCGTCGAGCAGGTTGAGCGCACTGACTCGTTCGCCGGGGACGGCGAGAACGGCGACCCCCATCGAGAGAGCTGTCAGAAACTGCCTACGCGAACGCGCCTCGGCCGCCATGGGGATCCTCCCGACTCCGTGAAAAGCATGTGGAGACCCAATATCAGGGCGACACACCGTTGTGAACAAGGTGCGAAGTGCATGGCCCCGTGATACCTGCTCGAACCACGCCCACTATAGGCCGGGAGGCTCACTTCACGCGTACCACCCACCCACCTCCGCCCATCATCCCGGCGTACTCGTCGACGTGCTCGGCCATCTCGTTTGTCAGCATATCCCTAACGAGTCCGTGCAGCACCGGGGCCCCTTCGGAACGGGCTCCCTTTCCGGTGATGATGTGCACCACGCGTCCAGCCGAGATCCGAGAGTGGGACCTGACAAGGTTCCGCACCCGTGACTGAGCCTGTGCTCCAGTGAGATGGTGCAGATCGAGCGTCGCGGCGGGCATCTCACTCAACAGCTTGGCGACCCCGGTCATCTCCGGCGGTTCGGTGGGGGGCT
>PVBE011686168.1_pt1 | contig 11719 bp, 6 predicted proteins | sample 1631181 | NCBI WGS metagenome assembly PVBE01 (sample SAMN08397723, study PRJNA350692) | Marine metagenome, whole genome shotgun sequencing project. | isolation source: water | place: Pacific Ocean | collected 2012-04 | reverse complement strand
GGTTTCGGTCCAGATATAGCAGCCGCTTTACCGATCGCTGAAACACTTCTCGATGCAAAGTTTTTTGCTGAGCCACCGCAGGAAGGGCTGCCTGTTGCTACTCCAACAAGTTGGCTGCTCGGAGCACAATTTCGAAGCCGGACTCCAGAAGCACCTAAAGCTCCTGATTCCGATCAAGAACCTTCAGCCTTTGACACCTATCTTGAAAAACAGCGTGTAGCTGTTCGTGAAAGATTCATCTCAGAGTGGCCAAAGACCCCTTTGCCTGAATTGCTTGGAAAAACACCGAAGGAGTCAATTGGACAAGCAGATGTTCAAATGAGAGTTGAGGCTTTGATTAATGAAGGTGAGGCAACAGCCAGACGCCCTGACATGAATGATGCATGGGCAAGAATTCGTACAGATCTAGGCATTGCTCCTTCATCTCCTGTTGAGAGCATGACACCTCTCGGCGAAGTGCCACCACTTCGATGGCATCGTCTTGTTTTTGAAAAACTGGATCTTGATCAACTTCGTGGACTTTTAGTGACCTCTATTGACGCTGGTTTTGAACTCGCAGCTGAACGCGTTGCAAACGAACTGACATCTCGTGCGGATGCAACTCCGGCTGACCGATGGCAGTCCTATGGGTTTCTTGAACAGCGTGCGACTAGTACCAATGACAAATTATCGGTTATTGCCACACTGCGCCCTCTTGCAACGGAACTCAAAGCCAATGATGGCATGCTGGATGTCGCAGAACTGCGAATCCGTCTTCAACGGGGTGATCAAAATGCGATCATGACTCTCCTTAATCACCTGCGTACCGAACACGCCAATGATCAGAAAGTACTGAGTGCGTTGGCAGAAGTCTTGATGGAGGCCGGGATTGATCTCTCGGCAATCGCAGGCGGTGCAGGCATGCCCACTCAACAGACACCCGAGCCTGGTGGAGCAGTGCCATCCTCTCCGCAGCAAACCGCTAGCACCAATGCCTCAGAGTCAGGAGGCATCTGGACTCCGGGTGGGGATCAACCAAGTACTGGCGGGGAAAAAAAGATCTGGACCCCGGACTCCTAAATGTTCGATCACCACGACATTGCCGCCATGACACGGGCGCTCACACTTGCCCGAAAAGGAGAAGGGCATGTTGAGCCAAATCCCATGGTTGGAGCTGTTGTCACCGTTTCGAATAACACAGGTGGCCATGATGTCATTGGGGAAGGGTGGCATGCAAACTTTGGCGGTCCTCACGCTGAGGTGATGGCACTTCGGGCTGCTGGTTCACGTTCCCGTGGAGCAACACTCTTTGTAACTCTTGAACCATGCTGTCACCATGGAAAAACTCCACCATGCACAGATGCTGTGATTCAGTCTGGGATTGATCGGGTTGTCATCGCCACACTCGATCCTTTTCCTGCAGTGAAGGGAAAAGGTTTCAAAGGGCTCAAAAATGCTGGCATCACCGTTGATGTTGGTTTGCTAGAACAAGAGGCTTTGCAGCTAACGAGACCATTTCGCAAACTTGTCACAGATGGTCGCCCGTGGGTCATTGCAAAATGGGCTATGAGTCTCGATGGAATTCTTGCAACGGGTTCACGTGAGGATCGATGGCTTTCGACAGAAGCATCACGAAAACTTGTTCATGAACTCCGAGGACGAGTTGATGGCATTCTCGTAGGAATACGAACGGCACTTATTGATGATCCTCTCCTCACACCACGACCTCGTGGACCTCGCCTACCGCTGCGAATCGTCTTGGATAATCAGGCAAGGCTGCCTGTGTCGAGCCAACTCGTACAATCATCTCATGAGGCTCCTGTCTTGGTTGCCACGGGCCCAGATGCTTCTTCTGATCGGATTGACACTCTTCGAAATGCTGGTTGTGAAGTGTGGGTTGCACCCACAGTTGAAAAACAAGATCAACTCAATGCGCTTCTTGAGGAATTAGGTCGTCGTAAACACACACATCTTCTTGTGGAAGGTGGCCCACAGGTCCTCGAGAGTTTTTTTGATGCTCATCTTGTTGATGAAGTCTGGACATTCATTGCACCGCGAATCATCGGCAGTGATACCCAAGAGCATTCTGATCTGCCCAGTTTCACCAATACTCCACCAATCCATATCGAGCATATCGATCATCCAGGTGGTGACATTCTCTTGAGAGGTTGCACACACACCTAGGGCACTACCTTCGCGTTGGCTACACACCATAGACGTAACTCAGTACTACGGCATGTCACGAATAACATTTCGCCAATGTGTTACGGTAGCATCGGGCTTCGCATGCATCTCCGCGACTGCAACTTGAAGTGACTTCGCAGCCTCAAGAATAGCAACAACCTGATCAAGAACTTCATTGAACTGATCATCTTCTGCAGTTCCATCGAGCGTAGACTCAGGATCGACACGGCCCTCTCGTTGTACAACCGAGCCGTAACGAGCCCAATAAACAACCCATGGCTGTAGAAAATCAATCAATCCAGACACATTGAGTGCCGCTGCTGCTGCAAGTGGCTCTTCAAACTTTGAAAGCTGTGAACCTGTCTCCAATGGCGACTTCACAAGCAATCGTTCTGCCTGACGAGGCACTAACGTCAACACGGCAACATCCTCTCCGAGAGCAATCGACGGCTGAATCTGACTATCAAGACCACTCTTTTCAATGGACCACGACCAGATTGTGCCTCCTCCAACGTCTTTGGTGATTGGTTCTGCAATACGATAGCCATCTGGAACGGAATCAGGATTCATTTCACGAACCGCATCAACCAGTTCATCACTCAAAGCAAATAAGTCATTCATGCCTTCACGAAAGAGGGCCGCATCTTCGATACCAAACACAATCGATGGTTCCAGAAGTGGAAGGGCCTTGTCACTTTTTGGCAACAAGGTTGTGAGCCGAGAAACCGTACTCTTCCCATCAAGTACAAAACCTGCCTGCCCACCTTTCATTGCTGGTCTAAATGTTCGCCTAATGATGTCAACAAATTTCTGCCCAACTGGCAAAAGGTGTTTTTTAAGCTTTGCAGCCTGTTCCTCTGCATCGCCACCCATTGTGGGCACAATGTGTTCCAGAGCGAATTGCTGAACCATATCAGCCCATGTGACAAGGTCATCAAACGAATATGTATCTCGCACACGAAAGACAATAGCGGCAACAGGCGAACCACCGACGTGCTCGAGAAGATCTAGTTGTTTTGAACCATCGAGGGGCTTATTCCGTGACCAATCCCAGACATACCCCTCATAGCCTTGCTCTGAGAGAAAGGAATACGACATCCAAGGCCCAGGAACAGGCATCCACTCCTCATATTTCTCAGCAACCGTGGCTATGATCGCACGCGCCTCAGCAGTTGCGTCTTCAGACAGATCAAGCTTCGAAGACAATCCTTCGACGAGGTCAACAAGTTGCTCAACATCCTTTTTTGAAGCCCCCAAAGCCTCAGCCATCTCCTGGCTCACATAGGAGACCGCCGTAATATTTTTCCCCTTATCCGACTCAAGTGGCTTCATCGGCTCCTTGCCAAATAGGCCTTTATTAAAGCCACCATCTGAGATCACGAGTTGCTCGAGATGACTTGTGGAATCGCCAATGGAAAGCAATACGTAGTCATCAACAACACCGATAGCGACCACGATTTCGGTGTCCTCTACGGCACCAAGAATCGTGTCGGCGTTGCCAGCAGTTTCGCTTCCTCCACCTTCGAGTCGCTGCCTCAGTGAGGCATAGTCTGGCTTATACGTGAACGTAATAAACTCACCTCCAGCGATTGTTCGACGTTCAACGGCATCCGCCAACGAGGGATCCATCATGGCAAGTGACTGAAGGCCTGTTTCAACACGTTTGAGTTGTGTCACTGCAGCATCGGTCATCGTGGTATGGAAACCCCAGACAAGATCTGGCAATACGATAAGATCCTTGTTTTCAGCGAGCGTTTCGAAAACCATTTCAGCGAGGATATCACTGACCTCGCCTTGAAATTGACTTTGTGACATTGCTGCAATATTTGCCGCCTGCTGTGTTTGCTGAAGTTTCCGAAACAGCACGGCAAGTTTTGTCCATGATTTGTCTCCATAGACAAATGTTTCTGTCGCAACCATATCCGCCAGGAGATCTAATGCCTGTTTATTTTCGGGCATCTGACGCAATGCATTTGCTATGGACATCGGATTCCCCGGTGTTGCATTTTGCTGCTCCAACGAGTCAAAAAACTTTTTGACTGCCGGGAGTTTCTTGATGGCAGCAAAAGCATTACTCGAAATAAGTGCTTCGTACTGTTCACGAAGTCGCAATGTAGATGAAACAAATGCAACATCTTCCGGGATCATCGAGAGGCCCGTCTCGGATATATCTGCCGCATGGGCTTTGCCCAACTGGTTATATGAGGCAAAGAGCAGTCCAGTCGCGAGGAAGAATATCGTCAAACATCGATGAAAAGCCATTAGAACAATCCTTTTGATTATGGGCCTTTGAGTGAACGAAAACGGCAGCTCACAGTTCAACCAATTGGTCTAAGCCAACGTGTACAAAAAAGTCTGTGGTCATCCTTTCGTAGATCATACTAGGATATTCGATATTCACGTTTTTGGGGAGAACCCCTTTTGATCATTAAATCAACTCAAATCATCGACACCTTTGCAGAAGCATTCAGGCTGCGGTTCAGCCGCTTTATCGTAACTGCCCATGATGAATATTGGCTTGATGCAGCGATCTCAGCCGCCTGTGGCTACGGTACAAGCGTCATCGGCTGCGATGCAGAAGTGGGGGTTGAACAACGACTCTCGGAAACGGACACCCCTGATGGCCGAGTAGGAGCAGCTATTCTTGCCTTTGGATTCTCGGAAGAGGCCCTTGGAAAAGCACTCACAAATCGTGCATCCCAATGCCTGCTTACATGTCCAACAGTAAGAATCTTTGATGGCCTCCCTGCTGCAGAAACACGAAGCCCCTTTGGAAGCCATATCCGTTATTTTGGTGATGGCTTCGAAAAGTCCAAAGTCATTGATGATCGGCGATTCTGGCGGATACCAGTGATGGATGGAGAGTTTTTTGTAGAAGAAACGGTTGGCATCGAGAAAGGGATAGGCGGAGGCAATTTCATTATTCAAGGTGCCTCCTTGGCAGCGACACTTGATGCGGCTCGTCTGGCTGTCGATAGCATTGCTGCGTTACCTGGAACAATTACTCCCTTTCCTGGAGGAGTCGTACGGTCAGGGAGTAAGGTCGGTTCTCGGTACAAAGGGTTGAAAGCATCCACAAATGATTCCTTTTGCCCTGGATTGGTTGGCAGAACAGACACAGAACTTGTCGAGAGTGCTGTATGTGCACTCGAAATAGTGATTGACGGCACAGATGAGCAAACAATCTCTTCAGCCATGAAATTGGGTATTGAGGCCGCGGCTCAACCTGGCATACCAGCCATCTCGGCAGGCAATTATGGTGGAAAACTAGGTAAATTTCATTTGCACCTTCACCAGATTCTCAACGCTTCCTAAACGGCCTTTTCACTGGTCGTCGAACGACCGGAGTGATCTTTCAGAGAGGAGTCCCGATGTGGTACTTCCCCCGGTAATAAGGAATTGTGTCCACGCCCAGTGAGGATGGTGTCATGGCAGACAGTGAACGAGTATCACGACAGGAATTGGTCGTCCCCCCAAGACAGTCAAACTTTTCGATCATCGTGGGAGCCTGCGTGTGTGCGTGTGCCGGTTTTGGTCTCGTGTGGAAACTGGGAATAGGCCGGTCAACGCACCCTGACCAACATCCTGTCGGCACGGCCACAACGCAGCTTGAGGCACCTCCTGCTCAGCCAAATGAAGTTTGGCAAGCCTCCCCAAAAGAAACTGAGGCCGATACTGATCGATATCAAAATCGCCCAGTGTCCTTTGAATCAACCGAGGAGATTGTCCCTGCAGGGAGAAATGAACAACCACTCTCTCGTTTCTCCACGCCTACTGATCTTGAACCGCTTCCAGAATCGAATAGCAATGATCTTTTGCCAGTTGAAGAATCTGTTGAGGGCTCCGACACAACCACGTTCCCCCAATCAACGCAAGCGGTACCACCGGATGACGATGTCAGTGTGATGACAGCTCCTGATTTGGAAACTGAAGGCAAATCAGAACCAGATGTCACCACGCCATCCAATGACACTGTTACCGAAAAAGATGAGGTGGACTCTGTGCCTTCCGGAAGTGTTCCTTCAAATACAGATTTAGATCAAATACCGCCCACTCTTCCACCATCCATTGCCAACACCGATGTAGAACCCCCTGCATCACCCTCAACGACTGCATCACCAGAAGAGACGGCTTCGACAGGGACAACCGATAGTGATGAATCTGCCACTAAAAAAAATCCTTTCATCGCAGAATCTTCGACTATCACCGATCTGCAGGAAACAGAGACGGGGCCTTCCAATAGCCAAACAGAATCATTTCCTGCTGATGACACAACTGATAACGCAACCATTACAGAAACCAAATCAGGCCTTTCGGAATCGACAGAATTAAATCGTCCATCACAAGATCAACCATTGACAAATGCATTTGCAGCGCAATCACAGCCTCAACCACAAAACACACCATCCTTCTCTTCCAATCCATCATTACTCGGACCACAAAGTCTCACAGGCCCTCAAGTTGCCTCTCCGTTTGAATCTAGCAGCACTATCCAACCCAACCAGAAAACATCTTCTGGAACAGGACCCATTGGAGGTGGCAAACCCGGGTCTTCACAGTTGGAGGGTGTTCAAACTCCCCAAGTCACCGTGGAGAAGCGTGGCCCACGAGATATTCAAGTTGGAAAACCTGTGCGATACGAAATACACATTCGCAACGTGGGCACTGCTGTCGCGAATAATGTGATGATTCACGACACAATCCCTACGGGCACTCATTTGATTGCTACCACTCCTCCAGCGTCTCCCGATCCCATGAGCGCGGATATCAACAGTGGTGGTCTCATCTGGCATATCGGAAAACTGGAACCTGGAGCAAGTACCAAGGTTGCCATGGAAGTGATGCCTGAAGCAGAAGGTGAAATTGGGAGTGTTGCCAGCGTGACATTCCGTGCAGAGGCAACCATGCGATCACGGGCAACCAGACCCGCTCTGAGCGTGTCAGCCTCACCACCGGAACCGGTTCTCATTGGTGAGGATATAACTGCTGAAATTCTTGTTTCCAACCCAGGAACAGGAACCTCCACCGGGATCATAATCGTTGGAACACTCCCCGAAGGCGTTCAACACCCTGCTGGAAGTGAACTCGAATTTGATGTCGGTCGTTTGGAGCCCGGAGAAAGTCGCACCATTGACCTTGCCCTGAAGTCGGCTTCACCAGGCGTTCATGCCATGACTGTTGTTGCACGTGCTGATGGACAACTTAAAGCGGAAACGTCTATCCCATTAGAAATCACTGCTCCAATGCTTGAACTTGCAGCAGATATGCCAGGACGTCGTTATTTACAACGACCTGCAGTCTGTAAAATCACCATGCATAACACAGGTACTGCACCAGCGATGGATGTGGAACTCGCTTCCCAACTTCCACCTGGCATGAAATTTGTTCGAGCCAATAACACTGGATTTTACGACGAACGCCACCACCGTGTGCTTTGGAGTCTAGAAGAATTGCCGGCAGGAAAAACAGGCACAGTCGAAATGGTCGTCATGCCAGTTGCTCTTGGACCACAGAAAATGATCACAGCAGCCCGGAATCCTGCTGGACTCTCAGATCAGATTGCCAATCAAATTGAGGTTGAAGGCCTCGCGAGCCTCACTTTTCAAATTACCGACAGTGAAGATCCTATTGAAGTCGGAGGGCAGACGGAATATGTCATCCGAGTTGGCAATCAAGGTACGAAGCCTGCTAGTGGCGTTCGACTCCAGGCAACGTTGCTAGGAGACCTTGAACCCCTCGACGCGCGTGGTCCAGCTGGACACCGTATCGAAAATCTCACTGTCATCTTTGACCCGTTGACAACCCTCGTACCAACTGAGGAAGCCATCTATAAAATCCAGATTCGCGGACAACGCGCAGGGGATCATCGCATCCAGGTTCAACTGACGAGCGACGAGCACACAACTCCGATCACCAAGGAAGAAGTTACTCGCGTGTACGCTGATCGCTAACACATTTTTTAGCGAAGCACTGCTCCCACTCGCTTGGCACACTCGTCAAGTATGGATGTCATGATGCGACTCGCTTCCTCACCAGAAAGCGTTCCCTCAGAGCTTCGCAAGCGAAGTGCTACGACGACACTTTTCTTCCCTTCCCCAAGCCGTTCCACATCGTGCCAAACCTGCACAAGACGGCACTGTTCGAGTAGCCCTTCCGCCGCAGCATGAATAGCTGCTGAAATATCGGCCCAGGAGATCTCGTCACTCACAACCAGATTGATGTCCCTCTCCACAGCCGGAAAGTCACTCGGACGAACAATCTTTCGTTCTTCAGAAATTGCAAAATCGAGAAGGTCAATTCGAAGTTCAACCACCGAGACCGGGCCACTCTGTGAAAACATTTTCAATGACTTCTCGCTTACCTCCCCAAGTACACCAACACGTACCGGCAGATCCTCAGGACGGTGCAGAACCACCTCCGCTGCCCTTCCACACTCGAGGAGCTCGGTTTGGATGGGTCGATATTCTATAGAAGAACGCTGACCGTTTTCTTGATCAACAACGCCTATTCGAAGTTTTTTGAATATCTCTTCTGCAAGCCCTTTTGCACGAAAATAATCGCCTTCCGTCGCAAGCGATGCCAGAAGTGGTTCTTCAGCAGGCGATTGACTTCGAGGAGCCTCATTGTTTTCAGAAGGAGATGGAAGGTATGCATGAGCAATCTCAAAAAGCTCTGCGTGCGGTGCACCGACTGATAACGATGCAAGGCGTGCATCTAACAAACTTGGGAGAAGTGTCCGACGCAGCCGGTCAGCACCTCGAATGAGTGCAGGACGACAAACGAAGGGTGGCAATGCTGTCCAGGGGCTTTCGACAACTTCAAACGCTTCTGTCACAACACTTCGAGTCATCGCTTCACAGAAACCGGCAGCAACCAACACCTCCGCAACAGCCCGAGTAGCTCGCTCAGTACAAGACAATTCAACAGGCCTTGCAGATATCGCCTGATCTTCAGGAACCTTGTCATAGCCCTCAATTCTGGCAACTTCTTCGATAAGGTCGATCTCTCTATATGCATCCCTTCGCCACGTCGGGGCCAGCCAGCGAGACGCTTCGGCATGACTCTCTTCCGAGATAAATCCCAAATCCTGCAGAATTTTCTTTTGCCGAGCCAAAGGAACATCGATGCCGAGCACCTGTTCCACACGGTGATGACGGAAGTCGATGGATGCTGGTGAACAGGCCAACGTTCCTGCCTCGACAATGCCACTTGAGAGAGTGCCACCAGCTATCTCAAGTATCAAGGCTGCCGCACGGAGACTTGCCCACTCAACAGCAGCAGGATCCGGACCTCGCTCGAACCGATAGGAAGAACCACTCGCCAGCACCAGTCCACGGGCTGCTGCGCGTACAGCTAGTGGGGCAAATTGTGCAGACTCCAGAAAAACATCTGTTGTTGAATCACTAATTTCTGAATCTGCTCCTCCCATCACACCTGCGAGGGCAATCGGCCTCTCTGTATCAGCAATGACACACATTTCCTCTGTCAGCGAATATGTCTTGTGATTGATTGCAAGAAATTCTTCGTCTTTCTTTGCACGTCGCACGATGATGTGAGAATCATGTACTTTATCAAGATCAAATGCATGGAGTGGTTGGCCACATTCCAGCATCACATAATTTGTAATATCGACAACATTATTGACGCTTGTCACTCCAACAGTTGCAAGTTTGTCGATGAGCCACTGTGGACTCGGGCCAATCTTCACACCACGAATGACTCGACCACAGTAGTACGGACACATATCAGATGCGGTAAGGCTGATCGAAACACTACTACTCGCAGAAGGCTCCTCTTCACGAGGCTGAGGATCCGGGATAGCAAGCCCACTGCCGAATAAGACTGCCAGTTCACGAGCAACTCCAATATGCCCAAGCCAGTCTGGACGGTTGCTCGTAACCTCTATTTCAATTGCTTCATCACCCCCGTGGGTGGATGTCGACTCATGGTTCAGCCCAGCCATTAACAGTCGTTCCACAACCTCTTCTGTCGGAGCATCAAGGTGAACGTAATCTGCCAACCAGTTTCGAGAAAGAATCATTGCGGCTCAGAATTGCTGAAGGAATCGAACGTCGTTACGATAAAAATCGCGTATATCAGCTACACCATATTTACGAGCAGCAATCCGCTCGACACCAAGTCCAAAGGCAAAACCTGTCACTGCATCGGGATCATAGCCAACCGCCTCCAATACGGCGGGATCGACCATGCCAGCGCCACCCATTTCAATCCATCGTCCCCCCCACTCCATATCAACTTCGACGCTTGGTTCGGTAAAAGGGAAAAATGAGGGGCGAAAGCGTACCTTCACATCACCCCCGAGAAAACTTGATGCAAAAAACCGAAGAACGCTCTTGAGATGAGCCATGGTCGTTCCTGACTCAACAAGAAGTCCTTCAACCTGATGAAACATTGGATAGTGCGTTGCATCCGCAGTGTCTGGTCGATAGACACGGCCAAGGGAAACGATTCTGAGCGGTGGCTTTCTTTCCTCCATCACTCGAATTTGAACTGTGCTGGTTTGAGAGCGGAGAAGAAGTGGATCGCTCCCCTGTGCAACAGCCAGATAGAAGTTATCCAAAGGATCTCGGGCTGGGTGCTCACTAGGAATCGCCAGTGCCTCAAAATTATGCCACTGATCTTCAACCTCAGGACCTGTCACACTTTCAAAACCAAGCCGTGACATAATCTCCTGAACACGACGAATAGTCTGCGTAATAGGATGGAGATGACCAAATCTAAATGCCTGACCAGGTAACGTTATATCCACGGCCTCAATGGTGGACTCTTCACGAAGCAATCGTTCTTGAGCCGACGACAAAAGGTTCGTAATAGCTTTTTTTAACTCATTGAAATGACGACCTGCTGCAGGCTTATCAGCCGATGAAAGTCCTCCGAGCATTTTCTGAATGGCTTTCAAGCGACCACTACGCGCACCAAGAAACTCAACACGAGCAGCTTCAACAGATGACGCGTCAGAAGCATCATCAAGCGTGGCTGAAGCCTCATTTTGGAGGGCATTAATTTTCGCCAGAAATGCATCGAGTGAAACGTCTGCCACGAACGAGACTCCCTTCAAAGAAGTCAGCTCGCAGTCACGGGCTCAGGCAAACCTAGGCCTTGTCGAACATTTTCTACAACAGCATCAAAGCCAGTTGGATCAAGAACCGCCATCTCAGACAGCGTTCGCCGGTCGAGTTCACAACCGATCTTCTCCAAGCCAGCAATAAACTGACTATAACGGAGTCCACGTTGACGACAGGCAGCATTGATTCGAATGATCCACAGACGACGAAATTCTCTCTTCTTTCGACGACGATCACGTCGGGCAAAAACTCCAGCTCGAATAACAGACTCTTTCGCTGTGCGAAGCAGTTTTCTTCGCCCACCGACAGAGCCCTTCACTCGCTTGAACAAACGTTTTTTTGCACGGTGGCGTGGAACGGCACTTTTTGTACGCATATCTCGATGCTTTCTGACAATGATGTAGGAATCCATTAATTTCGCCCAGCAGGCGAAAAATGCAAGACCCGAGACGTCCCAGAGGGTAAGAACG
>PVBE012239355.1_pt1 | contig 11720 bp, 9 predicted proteins | sample 1631181 | NCBI WGS metagenome assembly PVBE01 (sample SAMN08397723, study PRJNA350692) | Marine metagenome, whole genome shotgun sequencing project. | isolation source: water | place: Pacific Ocean | collected 2012-04 | reverse complement strand
CGGGTGGGTCGGTAAAAACCCCCTTTTTGTTGAACGATGTCAACAGAGCCGGATAGCCTCTGATGACAATAACGCCGAGTGCCGATTTCCTCCGCACCCGCCCTCACGGGATGACCGGCAGGATAATCCGCGAGGGTCGGTTTCGGTCGTGGTAGATGGTCTGCGTCGCCGCCGCCATCGTCGATTCCGAGTAGTCGTTGCCGCCCGTATTGTGGTTGCGGTCGAAGTTCGGGAAGTCGCTGCTGGTCACGTCCAGTCGAATCCGATGCCCCTGCCTGAAAAGATTGCTGGTCGGATTTACTTGTATGGTGTATTCGTACACCTCTCCGGGCTCAATCAGCGTAGGATTCTCTAACGAGTCCCGGTAGCGGGCCCGGATGATCCCGTGGCAAAGCTCCTGAACGAAACCGTCCGGGTGCACGTCCATCAGCTTGACTACGAAGTCGGTGTCTCTGGCCGACGATCCGGCCCAGAGTTTCACCGTTATCGGCCCGGTGACCTCCATTGGTTCGGCCAGCGGTGGAGTAGAGAACACCTGGACGTCCCTCCGGCCGTCCAGCGCCCGTTGGTCATGGGGCTCGTACTGCCCGGGCTGCGTAAACAGCGTCATCACGGGGTCCCTGGGGTCGTAGACGTACTCGTCCGTCGACTCGTCGCCGGGTGGCTCGGCCGCGAGGACGCCGTGCCCGCCCGGCGTATTGGCACTCCCGCCGCTGTGCAGGTAGAAGTCGGTATACCGAGTCCTGGCCAGGGGCCACTCCTGTTCTCCTCTCCATGCGTTGGCGCCCATCACGAAAAGCTGAATTGGCGGCCACTCCTCGACGCCCCGGCTCTCGCCTTTGAGCCAGTAAGCAAACCAGTCATCGGCTATCTGAAAATAATCCCGGACCGCCTCGGGGCCGAAGTCCATGTCGCCCAACCTCTGATTCATGCCCGTTACCGTGTGCGTCCAGGGCCCGACGATGAGGCGCTGGTTGCTCCGTGCGTGCTCGGTCATCCCGTTCTTCACCATGCCGGTGAACTGTTTGATCGTCCCTATCTGCTGGTCGTACCAGCCGGTGACGCTGAGCACGGGTACATCCACGTCCTTGTGCTTGTCCAGGAATCCAAAATGGTCCGAGGCATGGTCCCGAAGCCATCTCCTGAGATGCGCGCCCATACCGGGCATGGCGTCGTCGGGGATCTCACTCAGCGGTAGATACCAGAGCCACTTGCTGCGGTCCCGCTCCAGCCACAGATTGTCGGCCTTGTCCGGCGTCTCCGGGCTGTAAGGCACGCCCAGTCGTTTGCCTGTGTCCGGCGACAGCGTGTTGACCGTCCACCACACAACGCGCCCCGTACGGAGCACTCCCGACATCTCCCTGTCCAGCAGATTGGCCGCGATGCCGGCCGGGAGCATCGTGACCAGGTGCGGAGGCCGGGTGTGGGCCAGCTCCCACTGAGTCCATCCTGAGTAGGAGCCGCCAAACGTTCCGACCTTTCCCGTGGACCACGGAAGCCCGGCGGCCCACTCCACCGAGTCGTAGCCGTCTTCGGAATCGGTGTGCTCGGCGCTGTAAAACCCGGGCTGGAACTCACCGTCCGAGCCGTACCGGCCACGCACGTCCTGGATCACGGCGACGTATCCCCGTTCCGCCAGCCCCTGGCCCAGTTCTACGTGCGTGTCACGCTCCTTGTTGTAGGGCGTCCTGCACAGGAGGACAGGAAACTCTCCGGACATGGCCGGGCGATAGGCATCAGCTCGGAGCACGGTGCCGTCTCTCATCACCGCCGGCAGGTCTTTTCCCACGACCACCGGACAACGTTTTGTGCCCGCTCCTGATGTCATTTTCGCCTCCTGGGACCTGTCTCTCTGCTTTGCCGGTCGTGAGGCCGCTACGCCTCCGGGATAACCGGCAAGGTGATGCATGAGGGATGGGCCGCGTCGTGAAGGACGGTCTGGTTGGCGACCCTCAGTTCGGCGTCCGCCCAATCGTCGCGGCCGGTATTGTGGTTGCGGTCGAAGTTGGGATAGTCGCTGCTGGAGATGTCCACCCGGATCCTGTGTCCCAGCCTGAAAAAATTGCTCGTTGGCAGCATATCGATCTCGAACCTGTAGACCTCCCCCGGCGTCATTAGCTTCGGGTCGTCGAAACCGTTGCGGAACCGGGCCCGGACGATGCTGTAGCAGAGGTCCTGGGAGAACCCGTCGGGATGCACGTCGATCAGCTTCACCGTGAAGTCCGTGTCCGTCGCGGTGGAAGATGCGAACATAGTCAGCACAGGCACTCCGGTGACCTCTATTCCCCGCTCCAGGGGGCCGGTCTGGTAGACCAGCACGTCGCGGCGGTGGTCCAGGACCCGCTGGTCGTGGGGCTCGTCGTGGCCGTTGGCTCCGTACAGCGTCATCACCGGGTCTCGCGGATCGTAGGCATACCGGTCTACCGGTTCGTCGGTGGGGCGCTGGACATCCAGGGACCCGTCGCCCGCCGGGGTGTTGGCGTTGCCGCCGCTGCGAAGGTAGTAGTCGGTGGGCCGGGCCCTGCTGAGCGGCCACTTCTCCTCGTCCCTCCACTTGTTGGCGCCCATCACGAACAGGCGTACCGGCGCTGAGTCCATGGCGCCGCTATTTTCCCCTTTCAGCCAGTGGTCGAACCACGGGATGATCAGGGAGTCGAAAACGACCTCCGCGCCGGGGCCAAAGTCTACCGCGCCGGTCTTGCGGGCCAGGTCGTTGGTGTGAGTCCACGGGCCCACGACCAGGCGCTGGTTACGCCGGGCCTCCTCGGTGGCGCCCTTCGTCTGCATTCCCTGGAACATATCCACAGTGCGGACCAGGCGGTCGTACCAGCCCGTCAGGTAGAAGACGGGCAGATCGATCTTCTCGAAGTTGTCCTCGAAGTGCCACCGGTCCCGGTGGTGGTTGGCCAGCCAGTCGTGGAACCGCTCGGTGAGCCCGCCGATGGCCTCCATCGGAAACTCTTTCCAGGGCAGGAACCAGAGCCATTTCTCACGGTTCACGTGTTCCTGCAGGTGCTCGTACTCCGCAACCGTCGTCGGTCCGTGGGGCTCCTCCAGGAACCGCTGGGTGTCCGGCGCCATCGAGCCCAGCGTCCACTGGAGGGCCCTGCCCGGCCTGAAGACCCCTCCGATCTCCCAGTCTGTTGTCCGAGGACTCATCCCTCCGGTGAACATGGTCACCAGGTGTGGCGGCCTGGTCGGCGCCAGTGCCCACTGCGTCCAGGCGGGATAGGAGTACCCAAAGGTCCCTATCTTGCCGTTGGACCATGGCTGAGCTGCGGCCCATTCGACGGTGTCGTAACCGTCCTCCGCGTCCGTCCAGTCCTCGGAGAACATGGGATGGAACTCCCCGTCTGAGGCCCATCTGCCACGGATATCCTGCGGTACCACCGCGTATCCAGCCGCCGCCAACCCTTCATACAGGGGAATCATATTCGGGCGGCTCTTGTCGTAGGGCGTCCGGGAGACCACGGTCGGGAAGGGTCCATCGCCCTCGGGGACATAGAGGTCGGCCCGGAGGACCGTGCCGTCTCGCATGGAGGCCTCTACATCGTGGAAGACCTTGGTCTTGTGGATGGGCTGGGACTGGGACATCGCTGTCGCCATTGTGTTTTTCTCCTACTGGGCCGTCGGCTGTGTTCAGATATCTACCGCTGAATAAGGCCGCAACGTTCGCCTGGTAACCAGCTCCGCCTTATCCCCGGGGCGAGTCCTTTATCATCCGGTCCAGCACGTTGGACGTGACCTGCTGGGCCAGCGGGAACACGCCCAACGTGCCTGCACAGCCCGCCGACCTCGCCGGGATGTGACCGGGCGGACAGGACAGTCCCTCGGGCCACCAGATGGTCCCGGCGTTGAACACCCAGTTTCCCTTGTCGCAGGGGTAGACCACTCCGTGGTGGGTCTGGCCCGTCTCCGCCGGGCCCACGGACCTCTTCTCCCGTTCACATCCGAACAGCGGACTCGACGCCACCACCTCCAGGCCTGGGATGTCGCCGGGGTCGCCGTTGTACTCCCAGCCGATAATACCCGGGACCATGTCTCCCGCCTTCACTCCGGCGCCATCGAATATCCAGTGGTCCGGTTTGGTGACCGTCCAGTCGCCGTAACCGACAGCCTGTGTCTTGACACCCATCAACATCTCCTCGTCCTCGAATCTCTTGATCCGCGCGAAGGCCGTGCTCGGCGCGCCGGTGACTGTGCTGTCGTAGAACTGGATGTCGTGGCAGACCGAGTTTCCGCTGAAGAAGGCGAGACTGGTGCCGTCGTCGCGGGCCGCCATGGCCTCGTCGTACATCTTGCGCGACCAGTACTCGTCGTGGCCCACCGAGAGAAACGCCTTGGCCGTTCGCAGGATGCCGGGGTCCGTGTGGAGGTCCTGGTTCATGCAGTAGGTCACGTCGTAACCCTGCTGCTCCAGCCAGAAGGACATGGGGAACTCCCACATCAGGTACTCGCCGGAGCCCACGGTCCCCGGCGCGTCCAGTACCTGCGCGCACTTGGCGTAGGGCCGCTCGAAGCTGATCCGTACGTTGGGGCCGGTATAGTACACATTGGAGGTGCCGTCGTCGTACAGCGAGCTGTTCGCAGGCCACTTGTTGTAAGCCTGCCATGTGGTCGAGCTGAGCTGCATCAGCAGGTCCGTATCGCGGTGCTCTTTGACCACGAAAATGATATAGCTCTGCACCCCGTAGAGTTCGTCCCGCGTCAGCTTGGCGAGATAGACCCCGCCCGGCCAGTCATCGGAGACCTTGAAAGTGGTGCACTTCTCCCAGGCGCACTCCCGCAGACGTTCCATGGTCATCATGGGCACAGGCTGCGTATCACCCTGGAATGGGCCGATCTGTCCCATGTGACGGCCTCCGGTGCCGCCGTAGTAACCCAGGCGGTAGAAGTCTATGGTGAACCGCCCCGGCGGGTCCAGGCTGACCATAAGGTCGATGCTCTCTCCCGCCGACACGCTGGCCTCGGACGCGTATCCCTCGATGGCGACCGACCGCAGACGCCGGTTCAGAGGGTAGGCCGCCAGGGTTATGGGGTCGTCGTATGCCGTGTACTGCAGCTGCCACTCAAGCGTGCCCGGTTTCCGGTTCTCCTCGATGGTCCGGTTGTCCAACGACCGTGCCGTTCCAACCATGGTAAGCTCCTTTCGCCCCCGTCTCCAGGCCGGAGACCCGGTCGAGAATACGGTCGCCACGACGGGCCAGCGAGATTGTATCTCCGAGTCGTAGGGCGGTCAATACTTCTGATATACCCGAGATAACAACGCCCTCACCCAGCCGCGTTCAGTACTTCGCGGGTCCGTCATTTGCCCCGATAGGCCGTTGAGGTGAAGCCGCGATACCCATATAATGTCGTCGGCAAGAGGGGTCCCTGTCCCATAGGACTCCGGCCGGGGGTACTGTATTCCGGTCGGCAACTGAAAAACCTAAAAGAGGCATCGTATGGCAGGCAGATTAGACGGTAAAGTGGCGATAATCACCGGGGGCGCGTCGGGCATCGGCCGGGACACGGTGCTGCGTTTCGTCCAGGAGGGTGCCTCCGTCGTGGTGGCCGACCGGAATCGCGTTGGCGGCGAGGAGACCCGGCATTTGGCGCAGGCGCTTGGCCCCGACGTAATATTCGTGCCCGTCGACGTCTCCAAGCCCGATCAGGTGCAGGCCATGGTCGAGGCGGCCACGGCCCGGTTCGACCGGCTGGACGTGCTGGTCAACGCTGCGGCGGTCCTGATCCGGACGCCGCCACTGGCCGAGGTAGACGAGCGTCACTGGGACCTGATAATGGAGGCCAATCTCAAGGGACTCTTCCTCTGTTGCAAGCACTCCATCCCGGCCATGCTCGAAAGTGGAGGTGGCTCCATCGTTAACATCTCCTCAGTGTCTGGACTACGAGGCCAGGGGTACTCGCTTCCCTACGCCGTCAGCAAGGCCGGTGTCATCCACTTGACCATGGTGGCCGCCAACCAGTACACGGCCCTGGGAATCAGAGTCAATGTCGTCGCCCCGGGACCGGTAGACACCCCGCAGCTTCGAGGCAGCACGGCCAGCGCGGAAGCTTTCAAAGAGAGGGAGGCCCAGCACCCCATGGGGCGCGTGGCGTCACCCAGGGAGATCGCCGACGCCATCCTCTTCCTGGCCTCTGAAGAGGCGTCCTTCATCAGCGGAAGCACCCTCCTCGTGGACGGTGGCACCACGGCCGTTTTGTAATGAGAGGCTCGGCGCTGTCCGCGGACTAAAACTATCGGTCGAATCAGCTCTACGGCAGCACCGGCTGAAAGCCAGGACAAAAAACATGGAAAATCTGGTAGAGATCGCCCACAAAGCCATCGAGGACTATGGCTACCGGCAGGTTGTCGTCTGGAGCCCAGACGACATCATCGCGCAATGGGGCCTGTCGGACCGGGAGGCCAGGGTCCTGCTTGACACGGTACGCGGGGCGCTTGAGGCGCTGCCCGTACCGGTGCAGCCGGACGACGTCCCCGCCGAACTGGAACGAATAAAGGGCCTGATTTCCACGGCCCTCCGCTCATAGCCGAAAGCCCCTTTTGGTCCGTGCTTGATTAAGGTAGTAACGGCTGCTATATTGGGTGGCCACGGGGGTTGCACACGGATTTGCCGCGGTCGGCGGCCAGGTGGAGATAATGTGCGGCATCAGCGGTATCATGTACAAAAAGAGCCGGACTCGGGGGCTCGCGCCCATCGGTGAAGACCTGGTCAAGATGCTGGAGTCCCTGACACATCGTGGCAAGGACTCCAGTGGGGTCACCGTGTCCGGAGAGGATGCCGAAGGAGCCCTGATCGTCCGTATCTGGACCGACGACGCGGACCGGGCCGCCGACGTCCTCGCCCGGTCCGAGGAGGCTGTACATCGCGTCGAGGGCGTGATCACATCCAAAGCGACCCGAGACGAGTACCTTCGGTTGACGGTCAACTACGAGGGCGATGTGTCCTCCCTGGCCGAAGCCCTGCTCAACACCCCGGGCGTGGAACTTCACAGCATCGGTTACCAGTCCGAGGTCGTGAAGGACGTGGGCACGCCGGTCAACATGGACCTCCGACACCAGATCGGCAGGCTGACGGGCACCCACGGCATCGGCCACGTCCGTATGGCCACCGAGAGCAAGGTGGACATCAGCCACGCCCACCCCTTCTGGGCCTACCCCTTCCCCGACGTCACCGTTGTCCACAACGGGCAGCTTACCAATTACCACAACCTCAAACGCGCCTATGAGGACCAGGGGCACAGGTTCCAGACCGAAAACGATTCAGAGCTCATCGCGGTCTATCTGGCCGACAAACTGGCCCGAGGGGAGTCCCTGCACCGGGCCCTGAGCGACTCGCTGGAGCAGTTGGACGGGACCTTCACTTATCTGGTCTCGACCAGGGACGGTCTGGGCTATGCCAAGGACCGCTGGTCGGCCAAGCCCCTCGTCACCATGGAGACCGACGAAGTGGTAGCCATCGCCTCGGAGGAGGTGGCCTTGCGTAGCGTCTTCTCAGAGGAGATCGCCCGCCTGGAGCCGCAACAGAACGAGGTCATGACATGGCTACTCTAGACGCCGGCAGGCTGACCACACGCCAGCTTAATACGCGGCTGAAAGAGGAGGCCGAGAAGGGTGCCGAGATCACCATCTTGAATCCTCAGGCGGCCCACAACATCGGCGTGGGCATATTCCACCCCTGCAAGATCCGCATCGAGGGCAGCGTGGGATACTTCGCCGCCAGCCTCATGGACGGTCCGGATGTCACGATCGATGGCAACGCCGGCTGGGGGCTGGGCGACAACATGATGAACGGTAGGATCGTCCTGACCAGGGACGCCAGCGCCTCGGCGGCCTCCAGCATGAGGGGAGGCGAGGTGCTTATCGGCGGCAACGCCGGCGCCAGGGCCGGCATCGCCATGAAGGGCGGCACACTGATCGTCGAAGGCAACACCGGCTTCATGACCGGGTTCATGATGCAGAAGGGCCGCATCATCGTCTGCGGCGACGCCGGAGAGGCCGTGGGGGACTCGATGTACGAGGGCGTCATCTACGTCGGCGGCGAGATCGGCTCCCTGGGCAACGACGCCAGGGTCGAAGAGATCAGCGAGGACGAGTTAATAAGCATCTGGGCGGAGCTTGAGGCCCAGGGCATCAAGAGCAAACCCCGGTTCACCAAGATCGTCTCGGAAAAGAAGCTTTACCATCTCGACTCGCTGGAACGCCTCGAAAAGGCCGTGCTCTAGCAGGCGGGTTGTAAAAAAGGGCGTCACGATTCTCCGCTCGTGGTGAGCCTATTTTTTCCTGGGCGAAGCCGAGGGGGACCATTCGAGCGGAGGGAGAGTCCCGCTCATGTCCTTCGGCAAGCTCTCCGAGGGGCCGGAGTCCGACACATTCAATGTAAGTATGTCGGACAGGATGAGCGGGAACGCAGGTTGTGTGCTTCCGCACGCTGACTTACGACATCAGATATTAGTGGGCTGGCCCTCTAGGATCGTAGAATAGCCCGGTCTATTTCCCTGGGCAAGCCTTTCGAGCACCCAGGGTCGCCCAGTGAAAAGGAATAAAAAATGGTAATGGGCAGCAGCCAGCTCTGGCCCTCCTGGATCATCGACGACATCCATTCCAAGGCCGAGCTTGGAAGATACAGGATCCGGGGCTTCAGCACCTTTCAGAAGGTAACCCACTTCGACGACCTGACTTTCCTCTCCACCGGCCTCACCCGCTTCCCCCTGGAGGGGTATAAGGAGAGATGCAACACCGAGACGGCACTGGGCGGTCTTAACGCCGAAAACCCCCTCGTCCTGGACACGCCCATCTACATCTCGGGGATGAGCTACGGCGCACTTTCGGCCAACGCCAAGATCGCCCTGGGTAAGGCGGCCACCATGGTGGGAACGGCCAGCTGTACCGGCGACGGCGGCATGCTGCTCAGCGAACGGAACGCCTCCGAGAAGCTGATCTACCAGGTCCTGCCCAGCCGGTACGGCTTCGATCCCCACCACCTGGTGCAGGCCCAGGCCGTCGAGATCGTGGTGGGCCAGGGGGCCAAACCGGGTACCGGCGGACTCCTGATGGGCGTCAAGGTACTGGACGACGTGGCTGAGATGCGGGACCTGCCCACCGGGATCGACCAGCGCAGCCCGGCCCGTCATCCCGACTGGCTGGGCCCCGACGACCTGGCGGTCAAGATCGAGCAGCTAAGAGAGGCCACCGACTGGCGGGTACCCGTCCATGTCAAGCTGGGCGCCTGCCGGGTGGCCGACGACGTGAAACTGGCGGCCAAAGCCGGCGCCGACGGAATCGTCATCGATAGTATGGTCGCCGGCACAGGCGCCTCGGCCGAGGTGCTTATAGACCACAGCGGCATCCCGACGGTACCGGCCATCGTGATGGCCCGCGAGGCACTGCGAGAGCTGGGGCTGTACCGCAAGGTGAGCCTCATCGCCTCGGGCGGAATCCGCAGCGGCGCCGATGCTGCAAAGGCGCTGGCGCTGGGGGCCGACGCGGTCGCCATCGGTATCGCCGCCCTGCTGGCCCTCAACTGCAACAAGGAGACCCCCGAAAGCAACTTCGAGGAGGAGATCGGAGCCGTTGCCGGTCAGTGCCACCACTGCCATACCGGCAAATGCCCGGTGGGAATCGCCACCCAGGACCCGGTATTGGTGGCGCGCCTGGACCCGGACGAGGCTGCGGAGCGGGTCGCCAACTTCATCAACTCCATGACCATGGAGATGGCGCTTATCACCCGTTCCCTGGGCAAGGGCGATGTTCACAGCCTGGAACCCGAAGACATGGCCGCCCTCACCATCGAGGCCTCCGCCATGGCGCGGATACCACTGGTGGGGACCGACAAGGTTTATTAGCCGTCAGCCATCAGCTTTGAGGAGGGGATCCTGATAGCTGACATCTGACGGCTGACATCTGAAGTCTAATTGCTGATAACTCTCCACAGGAGTCGTTGACCATGGCCACAAGAGAGGACATCCACCGCAGGATACAAGAAGACAACATTGAGTTCCTGCTGGCCCAGTTCGTGGACATCCACGGCTCGCCCAAGGTGAAGATGGTGCCCGTGTCCCACCTCGACGACATTATCGACGTCGGGGCGGGATTCGCCGGAGCCGCCGTCCCGGGCATGGGACAGGGGCCCCACTCCCATGACATGGCTGCCAGGGTAGACCTGGACACCTATACGCCCCTTCCCTGGACCCAGGGCGTTGCCCGTTTCGCCTCCGACCTGTACGTGGACGACGAGCCCTACATGTACTGCGCTCGCCAGAACCTGAAACGGGTTCTGTCCGCAGCGAGGGACGAGGGCTATGTCTTTAACGTGGGAATCGAGCCCGAGCACTTTCTTGTAACCCGGAACGACGACGGCTCCATCTCCGTTTGGGACCCCAACGATATCGACAACCTGGCCAAGCCCTGCTACGACTTCAAAGGCATCGCCGGCGTCATGGACTACCTCAGGGACGTCATGGACGGCATGAGACAGGTAGGCTGGGACGCCTACCAGTCTGATCACGAGGACGCCAACGGCCAGTACGAGGTCAACTTCGTCTACGACGACGCGCTGATCACCGCCGACCGCTACACCTTCTTCAAGATGATGACCAGCCAGTACGCCCAGAAGTACGGCGCCATCGCGACCCACATGGCCAAGCCCTTCACCGACCGGACGGGCAGCGGAGGGCACATACACTTCCACCTGGCCGACGCCGAGACCGGCGAGAACCTGTTCCTGGACGAGGACGACCCCCAGGGCCTGGGCCTCTCCGAGATGGCCTACAACTTCATCGGCGGTCTATTCGCGCACGCCGCGGCCGTTTGTAGCGTTGCGTCCCCCACGGTTAACTGTTACAAGCGGCTCCAAGTGGGCACCGCCCTCTTCGGCTCCCGGTCGGGGTTCCTCTGGACCCCCGCCTTCATCTCCTACGGCGACAACAACCGCACTCAGATGATCCGGACCGCCGGGCCGGGACACCTGGAGGACCGGACCATCTCCGCGGCGTGCAACCCCTACCTGGCCCTGGCGGCCTACGTGAGCGCCGGGCTGGACGGAATCCGCAACAAGCTGGACCCCGGAAAAGCCAACCTGGAGAACATGTACGACCTGGGCCTTGAGGAGATCCACCGCAGGGGTATCCGGATGCTGCCCCAGTCCCTGGCCGAATCGTTAAGCGAGTTGCGCCAGGACGAGGTGGTTCAGGGAGCCCTGGGTGTGATATACAATGAGTTCGAGGCCTTGAAAGAGGCCGAGTGGAAAGATTACCATCGCCAGGTCACCCAGTGGGAGCTGGACCGGTATTTGACTCTCTTCTAGAGGCCTATCTTCTAGTTTGGCTGACTCGCAGCGAAGTCATTCATTCTTCGATGGAATGCGGGTTGTTTACGTAGTATTTGTAGTTGTCAGGAGAGTAGGATTCCAGCAGGAGATCAGCTGGCTGCTCAGCTTCCCCCTGCGATAGTTACAAAAAAAGCATAGCTACTCCCCAGGAACGGAAGATGCCGACCAAACGACTTACGCTTGGCAATACGATAACGTCGCTGTATCAGATTGCTGTCGTGGAAGGCAAGGCCACTTCTACGGTACGCCTTCGTGCCCTTGCAAACTACTACGTCCAAGAGCTGGCCGCACGTGGGTTGGCAGGAGCGAAAACGGAACGAACATTACCGGGTGGGGGTAGACCAAAACAGTGGGATGTAGCATGGAAACTCCATGAGAAGTACCGCCTTG
>PVBE011885970.1_pt1 | contig 11720 bp, 9 predicted proteins | sample 1631181 | NCBI WGS metagenome assembly PVBE01 (sample SAMN08397723, study PRJNA350692) | Marine metagenome, whole genome shotgun sequencing project. | isolation source: water | place: Pacific Ocean | collected 2012-04 | reverse complement strand
TTCACAAATTGATTTTTTTATTTATATCTTAGATCTATTTGGAGTAAAAAGTGAAATATTATCTAAAAAATATTCTAAAACATATTTTTTTATAAATTGATCTTTAATAGTATTTGCTGTTGACCTTAATGTTTTTTCAAAAATAGCCATCGATGAGGGGTTATTTTCTGTTTGGTTTCTATAATGATCAAATATGAATTGATGAATAGAAATTTTATTCTGTTTAGTAAAATCTATAAAATAATCTTTACCATTCTTATTTACAAAACTATCTGGATCATCGTTATTAGTTAAAAATAAAAACGAAATTTTTTTTTCAGGTTTTAGTTCTTTAATTAAATTTTCGGCAGCTCTTAATGCTGCTTTATACCCACTTTCATCTCCATCGAAACAAATAATAATGTTCTCAAAAAACTGATTTAAAATTAAAATTTGCTTATCAGTTAATGATGTGCCGAGATTAGCAACTGCATTATCAATTCCATTTTTGCTTAATCCAACAACATCCATATATCCTTCAACAAGATAAACTTGGTCAATCTTATTAGATAGTTTTCTTGCTAGATCTAAATTATATAAGTTTGATCCTTTTTTAAAAAACTGTGTTTCGGGAGAGTTAATATATTTTGCCAGATAATTATTTTCACGAATTGTTCTTCCACCTAACCCAATAGGCTGTCCTGAAATATTATTTATAGGAAAAATTATTCTTTCTCTAAATCTATTGATATGTTTTTTATTTTTCTCATCAAAATAGAATATGCCTGAGTTATTAATATCTTTTTCATTAAATTTTTTTAAAAGATATTCGTAGAAATCAATGTCACTAGTAACAAATCCTAATTTAAAATTTTGTACGTCTTCAAGTTTTAATCCACGATTTTTAATATAAGACTTTGCATTGGATGAATTATTATTTTTTAATAATTCATAGTGGAAATAATCAACATAATTTTTATAAATTTCTTTATATGTGTTCCATTCTTTTTCTCTTTCTTCATCTTGTTTTGAAAAAGTATATGGCTTCATTCCAGCCATGCTTGCTAAAAATTTAACCGCTTCTCCAAATCTTAAATTTTGAGTTTTCATGACAAAGTCAAAAATATTCCCATGCTCGCCGGTACTAAAGCAGTGATAAAATTCTTTTTCATCATTAACTGTGAAAGATGGAGTTTTTTCATTTTTAAAAGGAGAAAGTCCAACAAATTCTTTTCCTCTCTTTTTTAGATTTACAGTTCTTGAAACTACATTTGAAACTTTTAGTCTTGCTTTTATTTCATCAAGATAGTCTTTTGGATACTTCATTATTTATTAAGCAACTCTTTTAAAATAGCTCCTGCTTTTGAAAAATCGATTGTGTCAGCATGTTTTTTTTTTAATTCTCCCATCACTCTGCCCATATCTTTTATGGATGATGCTCCAGTTGAATTAATTATTTCAGAGCATATTTTCTTTGTATCTTCTTCGCATAACTGTTTAGGAAGATATTCGCTAAGCACAGACGCCTCTCCTTGTTCTATTTCTAACAAATCATTTCTATTATTTTTTTTATAAACTTCTATTGATTCGGATCTTTGCTTAATCATCTTTTTTAATAATTTCTTTATATCTTCGTCATCAGTTTCTTTTTTTTCAGGTCCTGATCTATTATTAATATCTACGTCTTTTATGCCCGCTAAAATTAGCCTGTAAGTTGATATTTTATTTTTCTCTTTAGATTTTAAAGCATTTTTATAATCAGTCTCGATTTTATCTCTTAAGCTCATATTTTTTAACTTACTTTATAGTCAAATTTCTTCAAAAGAAAAAATTGTTTTTTAAAAAATTTGTTAGAGAGGTGTTGTGCAAATATAGGTTTTATTGTATTAACCTTTAACTCATGAGTTGTAATTGAAAGAAAAACACAAAAATAAAATTGCAATTAAATCAATCTTTTTATCAGCCATTTTAATTTTAGAAAATAAAACAATTTTTAAAGGTATTGGGCTTGGCTACCGAGGTGAAGCAACAGGAGAGATTTGCTTTAATACTTCTCTAACTGGTTACCAAGAAATTATATCAGACCCATCTTATGCTGGACAAATAATAAACTTTACTTTTCCTCACATTGGTAATGTTGGAGCTAATAATGAAGATATAGAGTCAGATAAAATATGGACAAGAGGTGTAATCTTTAATTCTGAAGTAACCGATCCATCAAATTACAGATCTCTAAAACGTTTAGATGTCTGGCTAAAAAAGAATAAAATAGTCGGAATTACTGGACTTGATACAAGAAGTTTAACTAATTTTATTAGAGACAAAGGTGCTCCTAAAGGAACTATTTCAAATAATAAATCAGGTAAATTTAATATAAAAAAATTAATTAAAAAAACAACTATCTGGCCAGGTTTAAATGGTATGGACCTTGCGAAACAGGTTTCAACTAAAAAAACTTATACCTGGAAAGGTTTAAAAACTTGGAACAAAGAAGAAGGATATAAAAAAAATAATAAAAAAAAATACAGAGTTGTTGCAATAGATTTTGGAATAAAGAAAAATATTTTGAGATATTTTTCTAATTTTGACTGTGAGGTAATAGTTGTTTCTTGCAAAGAAAGTGCTGAGAATATATTAAAACTTAAACCTCATGGAATATTTTTATCTAATGGGCCAGGTGATCCTGCTGCAACTGGTAAGTATGCAATAAATACTGTTCAAAAATTAATCAAATCAAATCTACCATTATTTGGAATTTGTTTAGGTCATCAAATTCTAGCTCTTGCATTAAAAGCCAAAACAAAAAAAATGAAATTAGGACATAGAGGTGCTAATCATCCTGTTAAAAATTTGTTATCAAAAAAAGTTGAGATCACAAGTCAAAATCATGGCTTTGAAATTATAAAAGAAAGTTTACCAAAAAACGTGGAAATAACTCACAGATCTCTTTTTGATAATTGTATTGAAGGTATAAAATTAAAAAATAAACCAATTTTTTCTGTTCAGTATCATCCGGAGTCAAATCCTGGTCCCCAAGATAGCCATTATTTATTTAATGATTTTATAAAAGAAATTAAAAAATATGCCAAAAAGAAAAGATATTAAAAAAATATTAGTGATAGGAGCGGGTCCAATAATTATTGGTCAAGCTTGTGAGTTTGATTATTCTGGAACACAAGCTTGCAAAGCTCTTAGAGATGAAGGTTATAAAGTAATACTAATTAACTCTAATCCTGCAACAATAATGACAGATCCGGGTGTTGCTGACAAAACTTACATTGAGCCGATATCAATAGAAGTGCTCGAAGAGATAATAAAAAAAGAAAGACCTCAAGCAATACTTCCAACTATGGGCGGACAAACTGCTTTAAATTTAGCAATTAAAGCAGAAAAAATTGGATTATTAAAAAAATATAAAATTGAGTTAATAGGCGCAAATTCTATTGCGATCGCAAACGCTGAAGATAGAAAGAAATTTAGAAAAAATATGTCTGACATTGGTATTGATTTACCTAAATCAGAAATATTAAATAATTTTAGTAAAGCTAGAAAAACTTTAAAAAAAATTGGCTTACCAGTAATAATCAGACCCTCCTTTACTTTGGGTGGTCTTGGTGGGGGAATAGCAAGAACTAAAAAAGACTTTTTCAAAATAGTTAAGGAAGGTATGCACGAGTCACCTCAAAACCAAGTTTTAGTTGAGGAGTGTCTTGATGGCTGGAAAGAGTTTGAAATGGAAGTTGTAAGGGACAGAAATGATAACTGTATAATTATTTGTTCAATAGAAAACGTTGACCCTATGGGAACTCATACAGGAGACTCGGTTACAATAGCACCAGCTTTAACTCTGACTGACAAAGAATACCAAGTAATGAGAAATGTATCTATTGCATGTTTAAGAAAAATTGGCGTTGAAACTGGCGGATCTAATGTTCAGTTTGCCATAAATCCTAAAAATGGAAGAATGGTAATTATTGAAATGAACCCACGGGTTTCTAGATCATCTGCTTTAGCTTCAAAAGCAACTGGTTTTCCAATTGCAAAAGTCGCTGCCAAACTAGCTGTTGGCTACACTTTGGATGAACTTAAAAATGAAATTACAAAAGTAACTCCTGCTTCATTCGAACCAACAATTGATTATGTGGTTACTAAAATACCAAGATTTACATTTGAAAAATTCTCAGACACAAAAGCTATTTTAGGCACATCTATGAGATCAGTTGGCGAGGCAATGGCAATGGGAAGAAATTTTAAAGAATCTTTTCAAAAAGCTCTTGTATCACTTGAAACTGGACTATCTGGATTAGACAATATTTTTAATTATTCAAAAAAAGAAATTCTTAAGCAACTAAAAATAAATGTTCCTAATAAATTACTTTTAATAGCAGAAGCATTTAGGAAAAAAATTCCTTTACGAAAAATATATAAATTATCTAAAGTTGATCCATGGTTCTTGAATCAAATCAAAGAACTAGTGGATGAAGAAAATAAAATTAGCAAAATAGGTTTACCTAAAACGTTTGAAGAGTTTAACAGAGTTAAATCTATAGGATTTTCTGATAAAAAATTAGCTAAAATTACAGGAATAAAAGAAAAAATTGTTAGATCTAAAAGGACAGCGTTAAAAGTATTTCCAGTATTTAAAAAAGTAGATACTTGTGCTGCTGAATTTAAGTCATTCACGCCTTATATGTATTCAACATATCAAAGAAATTTAACTTTAAAAACAGAGTGTGAAGCAAATCCTAGTAACAAGAAAAAAATTATTATTCTTGGAGGAGGACCAAATAGAATTGGTCAAGGTATTGAATTTGATTACTGCTGTTGTCAGGCAAGCTTCTCATTAAAAGAGGCAGGTTTCGAAACTATAATGGTGAATTGTAACCCTGAAACTGTTTCTACAGATTATGACACAAGTGATAGATTATATTTTGAACCTTTAATTGAAGAATATGTGTACAATATTATTTTAAAAGAAAAGTCAAAAGGAGATCTTTTAGGAATAATTGCCCAATTTGGCGGTCAAACTCCGATTAAACTTGCTAAATTTTTACATGAAAACAAATTACCTATTTTAGGAACTCAATATGCATCAGTTGATTTAGCTGAGAATAGAGATCAGTTTAGAGATTTATTAATCAAACTTAATTTAAAACAAGCTGATAGTGGAATTGCTTATAAATTTGATCAAGCAATGAAAATAGCAGAAAATATTGGTCTTCCAGTTGTTGTAAGACCTTCATATGTATTAGGCGGAAGAGCCATGGAAATTGTTCATGACAAAAGTCAACTTAAACAATTTATTACTGAAGCATTCAAAGCATCTGAGGAAAATCCCATATTAATTGATAAGTTTATTAATAATGCAATGGAAGTAGATGTTGATGCCATTTCTGATGGAAAAGATGTTTATGTTGCAGGAATCCTGCAGCATATAGAAGAAGCAGGAATACACTCTGGAGACTCGGCATGTTGCTTGCCACCCGTTTCGATCAAAAAAGGAATTTTGAAAGAACTAAAAATACAAACTAGAAAGTTAGCTCTGACATTAAAAATCAAAGGTTTTATAAATATTCAATATGCAATTAAAAAAGATGAGGTTTTTGTAATAGAAGTTAACCCAAGAGCAAGTAGAACAGTTCCTTTTGTATCAAAAGCAAATGGAATTCCATTAGCTAAAATTGCTTCAAGAATAATGGCTGGGGAAAAACTTTCAAAATACAAATTAAAATATAAAACTAATAAACGTTTTGCGGTGAAAGAAGCTGTATTTCCATTTAATAAATTTCCAGATAGCGATGTTCTTCTTGGACCTGAAATGAAATCAACTGGTGAGGTAATGGGTTTTGATGATGATTTTGGAATGGCGATAGCTAAAAGTCAAATAGCTGCTTCTAACTCTTTACCAAAAAGTGGATTAGTGTTTTTATCAGTCAAAGACACTCATAAACAAGAAATTGTAGGAATAGCTCAAAGATTATCTAAACTAGGTTTTTCCTTATCAGGAACTAAAGGTACCTCAAATGTAATTAGAGAAAATGGAATAAAATGTAAAACAATAAATAAATTAAGTTCAGGCAGTCCTCATATTGTAGATGTTCTAAACTCAAATAAAATATCTTTAGTTATTAATACTGGAGGTGGAGATAAAAAACATATGGTAAGTGATGCAAGGGCTATAAGAAGAGCAACTCTAATTAATAAAGTTACTTATTGTACCAACATGTCGACAGCATATGTCTTTTTGGAAGCTATTAAATCTCTTAAAACAAAAAAACTCAGTGTAAAATCACTTCAGGAAAAATGATGTCGATCGTATTTAAAATTGGTATTACAGAAAAAAACAACAAAGAAATAGAAAGAAAAGAAAAAATTGAAGTAGTTGCTTCTAAAGGAATTATTGGTGATAGATATTTTCATGATTTCAATGTTGATAGGAAACAAATTACTTTAATCGAAAGTGAAAATATTGATTATTATAATAAAACTTTCAATACTAATTTTAATTACTTAGACTTTAGAAGAAATATAGTTACAAAAGATATTGAATTAAATAATTTGGTAGGAAAAACTATTTTTGTTGGTGAAATTAAATTACAAGTAACTGATTTATGTAGACCTTGTAAATATTTACAAGATAGACTTAAACAAAATAATATTATTAAAGAATTTTTAAGACGAGGAGGTTTAAGATGTAAAATTCTTACATCTGGAATAATAAATATTGGGGATAAGATAATTGTGAAATCTTAGTAAATAATTAACTTATGAAAAAAAAAAATATTTTTCTTTGCTGCAATTGTATTGCTTATTGAATTATCCGGCTATGGAATTGTAGCATCATTGTATAGACTTTTGGTATCAATAAATTAATCTACTTTCCAATCAGTTTTGAAAGTGACATAATTTATCAGAAGACATCTTCTTTCTTTTTTAATATCTTTTTTTTCCATACCGTGCCATGTGTTTGGTCCGCTTGAAAAAAAGTAACCATAGTTATCTTTATAAGGAAGAGTTTTAACTTTGTTTAGATTGTTATCATAAAAATCAGTGCCTAAATCTTCACTTTCATTATGTTTGTTGATGAATAATAGACATGACATTAATTTTTCTTTGATATCACAGTGAGGTTTAAGCCAAAAACCCTTTCTATCACAAATAACTTCTACTCTTACATATGCATTGGACAGATCTTTTCCTATTAGGTTTGAAATTTTTTCATAATTTTTTTTGTTTTGAAGTTCTTTTATTAAATTTGTTAATCCAGGAAAATCATTAGAATTATCTTTAGTAATAAAACACCTAAACCTTAAAGCTTTTCCTCCATCAGAAATACCTTCTCTAAACTTTCCTTCTCCTCCGTCTATTGCTCTAGTGCCATCATAATTAAGATTGTGTTCAATTGGATTTGCAATACCTGCATTAACTATTTCTTTTAACTGTTCATCTGTTAAAGGTTGATTTAATTCCCAATGCTGAAATGGTTCTTCGTATTTCTTTGATTTGTTGAGTACTGAATTTAAAAATGACATTAAGATATTTTTCTTTTAATTTCTTTTGCTATTTTATTTGTTTCATCTAAGATTTCATAGCTCCAAATTTCAACTTTTTCATCTAAATTTTTAACTATATTTAACTTACCAAACAATTCTCTAAATCTTCTAAATCTGTAATCATTTATCTTTGATGGAATTTCAGCAATATAAATAGGCTTTCCGGTTAACGCTGACTCGGAGATCATGGATGTGGAGTCACATGTAACAACAATATATTTGGCTAACGACAATCCAGACAAATAAGCTTTTTTGTCTATATCATTAATAACCAAATGGTCTTTTCCAAAGTAATTATCAGAAAGATCAATTATTTTTTTAGGCGTTCTCATTGAGGGAACGATTATTGCCTGCAGATTATTTTTTTCCAATATATTTTTAACTTTATCAAAAACTTTTTTTAAATTTTCTTCATTATAATTATAATATTTATTAGGCCCTCCAAGGATAAGTGTTAAATATTCTTTTTCCTTATTCAATCTTTTAGACAAATATTCACGATTATTAACTATTTCTTTATTAGTTAAATAATGCATCGATCCTTTTGATAAAATTACATTCTTACCAATTAATCCATCGTGTTCGGGAGCAATAATAAAATCAAAATTTTTTAAAGATACTTTGGGATCTTGAATATGGATATTGTAAACTTTTTTTTTAGAATTTTTTTTAAGACAAATTGATGGTATTACGCTTTTTCTTCCGCAAGAAATTATAATATCAAAATCTTTTGAATCGATTGAATTAAAAGTAAAACTTGAAACTGGTGTAAATTTAGGTGGTATTAATTTCCAAAAACTATTTAGTTCAATTTTATGGTGTGTAAAATCAATACCCAAGGCTTTGGCCAAGCCTTCAGCTTGGCTTATCATGCCGTGCATTCCTTCGGTTAATAATAGACCTTTCAATTTAGTCATTAATCATTATATAGCTTTGATATGAGTGAAAATCCAACTAAACACACAAAAGTGTTAATAATTGGATCTGGTCCTGCTGGATACACTGCCGCAGTTTATGCTGCAAGGGCAATGCTAAAACCTATTTTAGTTCATGGTATGGAATCTGGTGGACAACTAACAACAACTACAGACGTTGAAAACTTTCCTGGTTTTGCTGAAGTAATTCAAGGACCTTGGCTAATGGAACAAATGAGAGACCAAGCAAAAGCAGTTGGTACAGAAATGATCGAAGATCATATCGCATCTGTAAATTTAAAATCTAAACCATTTGAAGCAGTTGGAGATGTTGGTCAAAAATATACCGCTGATTCAATTATAATTTCAACTGGGGCTCAAGCAAGATGGTTGAACATCGAATCTGAACAAAAATATAGAGGTTTTGGAGTTTCTGCATGTGCAACTTGTGATGGTTTTTTCTTTAAAGATAAAACGGTAGCTGTTGTAGGTGGAGGAAATGCAGCGGTAGAAGAAGCTATGTTTCTGACAAAATTTGCATCAAAGGTGCAATTAATTCATAGAAGAGATTCTTTAAGAGCTGAGAAAATGCTTCAAAAAAAATTAATGGAAAACAAAAAAATTGAAATTATTTGGGACACTGTTGTTGAAGAAATAATTGGTGTCAAAAATCCAAAAAATGTCACTGGTCTAAAAGTTAAAAATTTAAAAACAAATAAAACTAAAGAATTAAAAATAGATGGTCTATTTATTGCAATTGGCCATGACCCAGCCACAAAATTATTCAACAATCAATTGGAAATGGATAAAGAAGGTTATTTAATAACTAAACCAGACTCAACACAAACAAATGTTCCAGGTGTCTTTGCTGCAGGAGATGTAAAAGATAAAATATTTAGACAAGCTGTTACTGCTGCTGGCATGGGTTGTATGGCGGCTTTAGAAGCTGAGAAACATCTTTCTCAATAATAAATTAGTTCAAACTTTCACAAAACTCTTTTATTCTGCTCATAGCTTTTTCTAAGTTTTCCATAGATGTTGCGTAAGATATTCTGAAAAAACCCTCTAATCCAAAAGCAGATCCTTGAACTACTGCAACGTTGTTATTTTCTAAAAGAGATTGAGTAAAATCAGTATCATTTTCTAATTTTTTTCCATTATTATCTTTTTTCCCGATAAAATCTTTACAACTAGGAAAAACATAAAAAGCACCATCTGGTTTTAAACAACTTATACCATCTATTGCATTCAAAGAATTTACAACAAAGTCTCTTCTCTCTTGAAATGCCAATGACCTAATAGGAATAAATTCTTGGGTTCCATTTAAAGCTTCAACTGCTGCGGCTTGGCTAATTGAAGATGGGTTTGTAGTCGATTGGGATTGAATTTTTGCTATTGCTTTTATTACTTCTTTGTCTCCTGCAGCATAGCCTATTCTCCAACCAGTCATAGCATAAGATTTACTTACACCGTTCATAGTCACTACTTTATTTTTTAATTCAGGAATTTGAGCAATTGTAAAAAATTTAAATCCATCATAAGTAACATGCTCATAAATATCATCGCTTAATATATTTACATGTGGTTTTCTTCTTAATACTTGGGCTAAATTTTTAATTTCCTGTTCTGTATAACAAGCGCCTGTTGGGTTCGATGGTGAATTTAATATTATCCACTTTGTGTTATTCGTAATTGAGCTCTCTAAATCTTTTGCCGTTAATTTAAAACCTTGTTTCTCTGAACATTCTATAACTATTGGATTTGCTCCTGCTAATAATACTATGTCTGGATAAGATACCCAGTAAGGTGCTGGAATAATTACCTCATCACCCTTATTTAATGTAGCCATCATTAAATTATAAATTACATGCTTGCCGCCCGCTCCTACTGTAATCTGATCAGTTGAGTAATTTAAATTATTTTCTCTTTTAAATTTTTCTACTATTGCTTTTTTTAAAGCTGGAGTGCCATCAACTGCTGTATATTTAGTGTCACCACTCTTGATTGCTTTTATTGCGGCTTCCTTGATATTATCTGGAGTATCAAAGTCAGGCTCACCCGCTCCAAGACCAATAACATCTTTTCCTGCGGCTCTTAATTCTCTAGCTTTTTGGGTTACAGCAATGGTTGGGGATGGTTTAATTCGCTTTAAACTATCTGATATAATGCTCATTGAAATTAATATTTAATTTATTACCTTCTTTACTTTATGGAAAATACTTATCAAGACTTAATTACAGAAATTCAGAGTAGAAATCCAGAAATTTCAGGAAAACTCGAAGGCGGTAAAAAGTTTAAAATTAAATCTGACTTTAAACCAGCAGGAGATCAGCCAGAAGCAATTAAAAAATTGGTTCAAGGCGCAAGGAAAAATCAATTTAATCAGGTTTTGCTTGGAGTAACAGGATCTGGAAAAACCTTTACCATGGCTAAGGTTATTGAAGAAACAAATAGACCTGCTTTAATTTTAGCGCCAAATAAAACTCTAGCAGCTCAACTTTATGGCGAGATGAAAACATTTTTTCCAGATAATGCTGTTGAGTACTTTGTTTCTTATTATGATTATTATACTCCAGAAGCATATGTGCCCAGATCAGATACATACATTGAAAAAGAAGCATCGATTAACGAACAAATTGATAGAATGAGACACTCTGCAACAAGATCTCTTCTCGAAAGAGACGATGTTTTAATTGTTGCCAGTGTATCTTGTATTTATGGACTTGGTTCGGTTGAAGCCTATAGTAAAATGACTTTAACAATTCAAAAAGATCAAGAATATAATAGAGAGCAAATAATAAAATCTTTGGTTGCTCTTCAATATAAAAGAAATGATCAAAACTTTTTTAGAGGAACATTTAGAGCTAGAGGCGAATATTTGGAAATTTTTCCTTCGCATTTAGAGGATAGAGCTTGGAGATTAAGCTTATTTGGAGACAGGCTTGAAAAAATTGAAGAGTTTGATCCATTAACAGGCGATCAAGTAAGAGAGTTAAAACTAGTAAAAGTTTACGCAAATAGTCATTACATAACTCCTAAACCAACTATAGAACAAGCAATAATAAAAATTAGAAAAGAATTAGAAGTAACATTAAAAAAACATAGGGCTGAAAATAAATTACTAGAAGCTCAAAGACTAGAAGAAAGAACTAAATTTGATTTAGAAATGATTGAAGCAACAGGTTCATGCGCTGGAATTGAGAATTACTCAAGATTTTTATCTGGAAGAAAAGCTGGAGAACCACCACCTACTCTATTTGAATATTTTCCAGAC
>PVBE011039566.1_pt1 | contig 11720 bp, 8 predicted proteins | sample 1631181 | NCBI WGS metagenome assembly PVBE01 (sample SAMN08397723, study PRJNA350692) | Marine metagenome, whole genome shotgun sequencing project. | isolation source: water | place: Pacific Ocean | collected 2012-04 | reverse complement strand
GTCTCATCGGTGGCATCGTGGGCTACCACGCTCATCCGCTCTACGCGACAGACTGGCCCGCTGCATCCGGATGGGCGGCAGCGATCGGAACGTTCTTTCTTGGCGTTGTTGCGCTCTGGCCCATCCCGTAACGGGAAAGAACGCCTCATCCGAAGTCTACTTGTCAGAAGAGTACTTAGCGGTGGTGTGGAAAACGCAGCTTCTGTTTCCTACGCCCAAGGGTTCTTGGAACTCGCTGGGATCGTCTGAAACGCCCTGATGGTGGAGGCGGCGGGAATCGAACCCGGCTCCAGGAAGCGGGAGCCCGCAGAGCAAGAGCTATGACGAAACTTCCGAGGCCGAGGGGCAGGTGTCGCCGGCACGGGGGAGTCCCGCAAGATACGCCGCCGCTTGTTCGGGCCGGGTGAACTCGGCCACCTCGAGCCTTGCAAACTCCGGTCGGGCCAGGCGTTCCGTGTAGAGTCGGCGATTTTGACGATAGGTTCGGATCACCCACCACAGGATCCACCTGGGATCGATGGGCATCAAGTGCTCGATGTTGTTCCCATAGACGATTTCATGATCGATGGCTCGGCGCAGGGTGCGACGGACGGCCTGGTAGAACACGCGACGGAAACTGTAATTCAAGAAGATCACGCCCGTCGCGCGTTCCCACACGAGATCCCGCACCGCTGAGTAGTTGCCATCGCAAACCCACTGTTCTGCCGAAATGGCTTCGCGAGTTCGCTGCTCGAATATGTCGGCCGGTGGATGGGCCCACTTGGGGCCCCAATACAGCGCATCCAACTCGATGTGCGGGATATCGAGACGCTCACTCAACGCCTGAGCGAGGGTCGTCTTGCCCGATCCGCTCGTTCCGATCACTACGATCCGCATTCCCCGTCCTTCGCGGCTGGATGGATCGAACTCACCCTGGCTCGGAGGCCGCGTCTTCTTCACCTCGCCCCACTCCTACCGCCCGTTGGCAGCGCGTGGATCCGTAGAGGCTCAGTTGTGAAGCCTCGCCCCCTTCGCACCTTCGTACCCTCGCACCTTCGCGATCAGGGATTGCAAGTCCTTCAGCTCCGCCACAGTCGTCGACTCCAAAGTTCAACCGCGGTCTCGACCCATGCTTCGACCGATTGGCCGCGTTCTGTACCGAAAAACAGTCTTCCGGTCGATGTCGAAAAATAAACTAACGTCTCTCCTGGGCTGTCTTCGGGTCTCGGGCGTTCGGCGTACGCCCATGCGGCTTCACGACGTGCGCTGCCTACGCTTGATTCGATGCGTCGGGTGGGCGTGTCGTCAGTTCGGATTCGGCTCCGGAGTCCTCGGGCCGCTGGGAAGGAGATCGGGCTTCGCGGTGTAGCGGTCGTCGATTTCGCCCGTGAGGCTTCTGAGAAAATCGGCTATCGACACGCGCTCAGCCGGGCTGAGCTCGATGCCGAGCTGGTGGCGCCCCATCAGCAGAATCGCCTGATCCAGTGTTGCGATGCTTCCGTCGTGAAAATACGGCCGTGTCTTCGCGACGTTGCGCAGTGAAGGGACCTTGAAGAAGTATTTATCCGCTTCCTTGCCGGTGAGCTCCATACGTCCCACATCCTTCGTCTGATAGGGCTTCACGAGCCCCAGCTTCTGATACATCCCACCACCGAGTAGTGGCCCGGCGTGGCAGCTCGCACACCCCTTCGAGACGAAGATCTGTAGACCTGCGAGGGCCTGGTCGTCGAGTGCGTTCACGTTACCCGCGAGCCACTCGTCGAAGTGGCCCGGCGTGAGCAGACCTCGCTCAAAGGCACCGATTGCAATCGCCATGTTTTCATAGGTGATGGACGGCGACTCGCCCGGGAACGCAGCGCCGAAGAACGGCGCGTAGCCTGGAATGGACCGGAGAACCGCGACCACGGCTGCTTCGGAGGGCATCGCCATTTCAACCGGGTTGAGCACAGGGCCCTTCGCTTGCGCTTCGACATCGGCGGCGCGGCCATCCCAGAACTGTGCGAAGTGAAGCGCCGCATTGTAGGTCGTCGGGGAGTTTCGACCCCCGAGCTGACCCTTGTGTCCTGGCGAGAAAGACTGACCATCGACGCCGAAGCGATCTAGAAGATGGCAGCTATTGCACGCGACATCGTGGTTCTTCGACAGCCGCATGTCGTAATAGAGCCGACGTCCGAGGTCGACGCGTGCCTTCGTCATCGGCCGCGCAGCTGTGGCGGCCGAGTCGGGCAATGGCGCGAACAACGCCTTCGCCTGAGCGCGCAATGAGGCCGAGTCCGCATGACCCGCCGCTGCGATCCCGAGGCCAGCGAGAAGTGCAAGTGCGCCTACAGTGACAGCCGAGAGTCCGATAGAGTGCTTCACGATTCCAGTTCCTCTTCTTCTTTCTTCTTTTCTTTTCTTCTTCTTGTTTTCTTCTTTTCCCATATTGTGTGGGCGCGTGTGTGGCGGGGGGATCACTATAACACGAAGGAACCGCCACGATGACCAGGCACGCCAAGCCGCCCGACCCCCTCCAGATCGTCGATCGACCGAAGGCGACGACCGTAGAGATCCCACTCCCACCGCGGGCAACCGTCGTCGACATCGAGAGTTCAATCCCAGACTCTTGCGTCGACGCAGGGCAACAGGTTTGGGGTGCGATGATGGAGCAGGACCGCGAAGAAAACTGCGGTCCTCGTTGCAAGCGAGGCCCCGAGTGAAGAGCCGGGCGAGCAGGGGCCACGAAGAGCGAGGTCACTCTCGGTGGTCGACGCATTCTGGGCCTGGCAGAGCGTGGCAAGCCGTGTCCGTAGAAGTCCGCGGCGAAGTACTGAGAAGAGCACCGGCAGAGATGGCTCGACTGGGATCGGCGCACGCGAAGTACCGACCAGAGGCGGCGGAGGGAGGTCGGGAACGCACAGGACGACCCGCAGGCCGGTTCCCGCGACGGGTCCGATTCGGAGATGGCTTCGAACTCGTCGACATGGCGCCGTCGGGGGGCCAGGGCTCGGGGCGCCAGCGAGTGTGGCGGATTCGGCATGGGACGCTGCGTCGCGCCTCCGCGCTAGAGTGACACCGTCGGGGGCGAGTCCGGACGAGGGGGTTACTCGATGGCAGGAGTGAGGTCGCGGAGCGGATATCGGGAAGGCCGGGCATCGGTCTTCGTGCTGCTTTTCTTGTGGGTTGGCTGTGGTCAGCCGCCGCCGCAGGAGACCTTCGAGATCCAGGGGCCGGCCAAGCCGACGGCGATCGTCGTCGATGCGCTTGCGCGCCAGTCAGCGGGAGCCGTCGCTCTTGCCACGCGAAATGGGTCGGCTCGCGTGCTGCCCGAAAAGCAGATCCTCTTCGGTGACCTTCATGTCCACACGACTTTCTCCAGCGACGCCTATCTCTTTTCGCTGCCCGCAGTGGGAGGAGAGGGAGCGCATCCACCGGCGGACGCCTGCGACTTCGCGCGCTACTGCGCCAATCTGGATTTCTTCGCGCTGACCGATCACGCCGAGTCGCTTCGGCCGCTTCACTACCAGCTCTCCAAAGAGAGCGTTCGCGACTGCAACGCGCGGGCGGGGGATCCGGCGAATCCGGATCTGGTTGCCTTCATGGGCTTCGAGTGGAGCCAGGCGGGTCTGACACCCGAGACCCACTACGGCCATCGCTGCCTGATCTTTCCGGACACCGCCGACGATCTGCTTCCGCCACGACCGATCGCCGCAGAGGACAAGCGCCCGTCGATGCTGCGAACGGCGAAGGCGATTTCCCAGCTCAAGTGGATCGACCCCCTGAATTGGTCGCGGTATGCCGACTACATCACCTATGCCGAAGCACTTCGCGAGAGTCCGGTCTGTCCGGAGGGGGTCTCGAGCGCCGCACTACCAGAGGGTTGCCTCGAGGTGGCGAGGACGCCCGATGTACTCCATCGCAAGCTCGATGAATGGGGGGGCGACGTCCTCGAGATTCCACACGGGACGGCCTGGGGCGTCTATACACCTGCGACGACCACCATCGACAAACATCTTGCACCGGAGAACTACGACGCGGACAAGATGAAGCTCGTCGAGATCATGTCTGGCCACGGCAACTCCGAGGAATATCGCCGCTGGCGCGAATGGGAGGTCGATGACTCGGGCAATCGAGTCTGCCCGGCACCGACCGAGGACTACCTACCCTGTTGTTGGCAGGCGGGCGAGATCATGCGGAGTCGGTGTGATGGGCTCGAACCGGCGGAATGTGACCGGCGAATCGATCTCGCTCGGTCCTACGCGACGGAAGCCTACACACGGCCGGGGCGCGTCTTCCCCGACGCAGAGCCCGAGGAGTGGCTCGACTGCGGCCAGTGTCGCGACTGCTTCAAGCCGAGCTTTGCGTTTCGACCGCGGGAGTCGGTGCAATACGGAATGTCCCTGGCGCATCCCGACGTCCTCGACGAGAACGATGAGCCTCTCCGTTTTCGCTATGGCTTCGTGGCCTCGAGCGATGAACATTCGGCCCGGCCGGGTGTCGGCTACAAGGCGGTCGATCGCGGACTGATGACCGATGTGAACGACGTGCCGGGGGGTGGTGCAGCCGAGCTGATCGGCGGGTCGGCGATGGAGGACCCACAGATGCCGGCCCGACCGGATCAGGGGGCGATCGGCGTGCGGGGCAACGACGGACGCACGCAGGCCTTCCTCTACCCTGGTGGTCTGGCGGCAGTTCATTCCGCGAGCCGAGCGCGAGGTGATCTCTGGGATGCGATGAATCGCCGGGAGGTCTACGCGACGAGCGGACCGCGCATCCTGCTCTGGTTCGACTTGCTGAACTCGCCCGACGGCGGATCCGCGCCGATGGGCAGTGAAGTCGAGCTCATGGAGGCCCCGGAATTCGAAGTCCGCGCGCTGGGCTCCTTCGAACCGAAGCCCGGTTGTCCAGACTGGACCCGCGAGGGGCTCGGCGGCGATCGGATCGCAAACCTTTGCCACGACGAATGTTATTTCCCCAGCGATCTGCGCCGGCCGATCGTCGCAATCGAGGTCGTGCGCATTTTGACCCAGATCGAGATCGGGGAGAACGTGGATCCGCTGATCGAGGATCCGTGGCGGCGCTATGACTGCGAGGCCACACCCGAGGGCTGCGTGATTCGCTTCAGCGACCAGGACTTTCCCGATCGGGGCCGCGACACGCTCTATTACGTGCGAGCCCTCGAAGAAGCACGCCCCGCGATTCTGGGCAATCCGCTCAGGCCGCGTCGAAACGCCGAGGGCAAAGTCGAGTCGATCGATCTGTGCGACAGAGGAGACGACTGTCTGGACGACGTGCACGAACGCGCCTGGTCGTCGCCGATCTTCGTGGACCATCCGGCGCATTCGGGTGCCGGCTCCGAGGTCGCCTTCGTCGAAGTTCGCTGACTACATCGTCGACCCGACCGTGGCCTCGACCGACGTGCTCCCCTCTCCCACCGGCTTCTTTGCCATCGCCTTCGAGCTCCGCTCGACGCAGCCGAATTCGACCGAAGAGCTCGGGATGCTGCCCCGGGGGCCAGGGTGGAACGTGCGCACCGCATCCATGTCCTCGCGCCCCGCCACCGGCAGGGTCGCCTCGTTCGAAGCCCGTTCGAGAGAATTGAAGAGGGTTCTGCGGAGCGCGGCCTGGCCCCCTTCCGCGAGCCTTGATCTCTGGATCAGCCGCGCTGCGCATGGAACGCATTGAACTAAGAACCCGTCCCCGGCACCCACCCGGGTATTGTTTCCAGCATCTCGATGCGCAGGCCAATCTGAGCAACGGCATCGATCAGATATGCCCTCTGCTGCCCGCTCGCATCCAAACCTCCGTCCTGAAGCCTGACATCAAACTGTGAAACCTGCTGACAGCCTTTCGCAATCATGGTGTCCCGAACCTGCTCCAATCCGTCGACCAGTAGAGTGACGTTGTGGACACAGGGACCACTCGAGTCCAACAGCTTCTGCCAGGATTCCGCCCCAGGCCCTGGCTTCACAAACTGAAACACCACACCACCCAACTTCATATGGATGATACGAGATTCAGGAGAGGCCGACTCTATGTAGGAGGACAGCTGCCCTTCGACCTGCTCCGCACCAAACACCTCCCGCAAGAAGTCCGCAGCCGCATCGGGATCCGGATGCACGACTTCCACGTGCCAGAAAGCACTGGTATTTCCACTCATATCTTTCTCCTCCTCTTCTTCGATGGTGATAATCTGGTTTCTCGAAGCCTGCCCGATGGAACATTATCCCAGCTGCGTGTCACGAGATTCTGGACCGCGCCCGTTGCAATGGAAACGATCTCGATAGCGCTCGGTTCTCCTCCTGTTGTGATTCGATGCCGTCTTGCTGACTCCGATTGACCCAGCGGGCGAAGATCGACATCAGAATTTGAAGCTGCCGAGCGTTAAGGGGCCGAGCGTAGGCCAGCCGGGCTGGCAAATGGGCCGAGGACGGTCACCACTCGAGCCGCTGGGGCTCCGCGATGATGCGTTTCGGCTCGGCGGACTTCTGGCACACTACGCCGAGCAGGCGTTTGCCTGGTCCCGAGCCTGGTGATAAGGTGATTGCTCGAAGTGAGTCTGCGGCGCCGGTTCGAAGGAGCCTTGATGGAGCGCAGTTCTGCGACGCCCACAATGCGAAGACCTTCGACACGGGGCCAGGGGGGACGGCGGTCCAATCCGGGTAGAGCCCGCGGAGGCAGAGCATGACGATTGACTACGATCCATTCGAAGTCCGTGCCGATCCCTTTCCCAGCTACCGCCGCCTACGGGAGGAATCACCGATTCATCGGGTGCGCGATGGTCTGTGGGTCGTGTCGCGCTACGCCGACGTCGCGCACGTCCTCTGTAATCCCGACCGCTATTCGTCGTCGGCCACGCGGCTGATGATGATGGGTGGGCTGGAATTCGGCATGCAGGTCGACGAAGCCACGCTGATCGAGGCGCGCCGGGAGAAGCAGCGGGAGCTGGGACTCGAATCCCAGCTCGGGACCGAGGAGGGCTGGAATGAGAATACCCTCATCTCGATGGATCCCCCCGAACACGATGCGATGCGCCACATCGTCAACCGCGGCTTCACACCTCGCCGCGTGCGTCGACTAGCGCCCCGGATCCGCGAACTCGCGAATCAGTCGATCGACGGCATCCTGGCTCGCGGTGGAGAATTCGATCTCACACGGGATCTATCGAGACCGCTCCCCGTCACCGTGGTCGCAGAAATGATCGGGGTCGATCCATCGGACGCAAAGAGATTCGAACGCTGGTCGGACATCATCATTTCGGGCATCACCGGAAACCTGGCGGTCGGGGGCCCCGAGCCACTGCTGCGCACGCTGCAAGAGGTAGCGGAATACAGTCTCGAGATCGTGGAGCAGAGGCGGCGCGATCCGCGCGAGGATTTGATCAGTGTCCTCGTCGACGCCGAACAGAGCGTGTCTCTGAGCCCCGTGCAGACGGTCAACTTCGTCGTGCTCTTGTTGGCCGCCGGCAACGACACCACCACCCACCTCATCGACAACGCGGTACTCGCCTTGCTCGACCACCCGGATCAGCTCGAAAAAGTCCGAAAGGACCCGACCCTGGTGCCGCGAGTCGTGGAGGAGACCCTCCGCTACGACGGCTCGGTCCAGGCGGCGTTTCGCCAGGCCACTCGCGACGTCGATCTCGCAGGAACGAAGATCTCGAAGGGAGACATCCTGACCCTGCTCTACGGATCCGCAAACCACGACGATCAACAATTTCCGGACGGCGACCGCTTCGACATCTTCCGGAATACCCAGGGGCATATGGGTTTCGGCTTCGGCGTTCATTTCTGCCTCGGCGCGTCGCTCGCGCGCCTCGAAGCGACCATCGCATTGGAGACGCTGCTCACCCGGCTGCCCAACCTGCAGCGGGTGGAGGGCGAGCTCGAACGTCTCGACTCGTTCCTCGTACGAGGGCCGAAGCGGCTTCCCCTGCGATACGACAACTGAAGCCCGCGGCGGCTCCTCGCGAGCCGGGGGCCTGGCAAGACCCAGCAGACAAATGGGAAGGCCACCGGAGGAGTCCGGTGAGCCAGCAGCGGGACTCGCCAGAATTCGAAGACGAAGCCCGTCCGCCACGGCGGAGAAGGGACCGGGCCGTCGCCTCTCCAGTGCGAGCGACCCCTGAGAAAGAGGCCCGAAAGGGCTAAACCCCTTGCAAGACCTCGCCCGGCAGCGCGCCGGTGTGCTCGCCATCCTCGACCAGGATCTGGCCATTGACGACCGTGAGCTTGTAGCCCTCCGAGTCGACCACATAGCGGCTGGAGTTGGCGGGGAAATCCTCGACGAGATAGGCACGACTCGCCTTCAGTGCCCCGGCGTCGAAGCACACGATGTCGGCCTTTGCGCCCACACGGAGCGTGCCGCGATCCACCAGACCGTGCACGTTGGCAGGCATTCCCGTGAGCCGATAGATCGCCTCTTCGAGGCTCAAGGGATCGGGAACGTATTCGGAGAGCAGTCGCGTCGTGTAGTCCGCGCCGACGAAGGTGGCGAGGTGCGCGCCGCCATCGCTGGAACCCGCCATCACCATCGGATTGCGGAGCGCCGTCTTGTTGATGTGGTTCATGAACTGGGTCGCGACCTCGTCCATCTCCGAAGAGAAGTTCATCTTGAGATCTTCGGAGAGCGAGAGATCGAGGAAGCACTCGAGGGGGGTGGTATCTCGCTCCTTCGCGATCTCTCCAACCGAGCGGCCTTCGAGCGCTCTATTCGCTTCGACCGTCACCTGCTCGACGATCAGCCGATCGAAATCGATCACGAACGCACGCCCCGTCGGATCTTCATGCGCCACGCGGAGCTTCTCGCGCATCTCGGGGTCACGCAGCGCATTCATCCGGTCCGGCTCCGGCAGACACAGAACCTCGCGCCAGAGCGGACTCTCATCGAAGATGAAGGTGTCGCAGAGCCGAATATGGGCCTCGAGCTTGTTGACGGAGCACATCGGGTGCAGACGAATGCCCTGCTCGGCCATCTCGCTCACGAAATTCAACGTGGCTTCCCAGCCCATCGGGTGGGTGGTGCTGGGAATCAGCGGATTGAGCTCGACCGGCTTTCCGGAGGCTTTGTAGAGGTCGACCAGGAGCTTTCGGTCGGCCTCGTCGTAACCCTCTGCAAAGCTGTGCGGAATGATCTCGACCGCCCCATGGTCGAACTCGGAGAGCACGCTGGCCAGCGCGATCACCTCCTCGGGCGACGCGTGATTCGACGGCACCCCGCGACCATCCTCACCGATGTGGATGTCGAGCTGGGAGGTCGAAAATCCGATGGCGCCCTCGCGCATGCCCTGGCGCACGAGCTCTTTCATGGCTTCGATCTCGTCCTTGGTCGCTTCGCGCTCGGAGGCATCTTCTCCCATCACATGGCGACGCACGGCGCAGTGGCCCACGTAAGCGGCCACGTTGACTCCGATTTTTCCGATGAAGCGGTTCCAGAAATCCCCGAAACCTCCACCCTCGAAGCGGAGCCCCTCGCTCAGGGCCGCCGCTGACATCCCCTCGACCCGGCTCAGCATGCTCGCGAGCCACGCGACGTCATCCGGCTTCGCCGGCGCCAGGGTGAATCCGCAGTTGCCCGCCATCACCGTCGTGACGCCATGCCATGCCGAGGGCGTCGCGAGCGGATCCCAGTCGAGCTGCACGTCGTAATGGGTATGGACATCGATGAAGCCGGGGCAGACCACGAGACCCGCCGCGTCGTACTCCCGCTCGGCGCTGTCGTCGATGCGTCCTATTCGCGCGATGCGTCCGTCCTTGATGGCGATGTCTGCGGCGTAGCCCTTGAGGCCGGTTCCGTCGATGACGCGGCCATTGCGGATGATCAAATCAAAGCTCATGGAATCCTCCGAACTGGGTCGGCCCGAGCATAGCCCGCTCGGCATGGCCCCTCTAGCAGACCGTAGACACACCCCCGCCATCGCCAGGCACGCGCAGGATCGCCGCGTTGCGGACGCGCAGCCCTGGCCAGCTAGGGCTGCGCGTCCGCACCTCGATCTCGCAATCTTCACCTCACCAAGAGGCGCGGCTCCGCGGGGTTTCTTCGACCGGCCGCTAGCTTTCGAAGGAGCGCTTCTCCGGACCTATGCGTGTGACGAGCGGCGCCAGCTTCTCGACGTCGAAGCCGTAGAACTCCGCCGCGTTGCCGCCGAGCATTGCATCGCGCTCCACCTCGGGTATGCCCTTGAAAGAGTCGGCCATGCGGTCGTGGGTCTCGGGCCAGGTGCCCTCGGGATGGGGATAGTCGCTGGCCCACATCAGGACATCGACACCGATGTCGTATCGTCGCTCGACCTCATGGCGATGGGTCATCGAACCGATGCGAACGTTGCGCGCGAAATACTCGCTCGGCTTGAGCTTCAGATGGCTCGTGAAGTCCCCGAGCTTCGCGCTGCCGGCGTGGGTCGAGGCGCGCTGATCGAGCAGCTCCAGATAGGAGGGGACCCAGGCGGCCGTCCCCTCGGTGAACGCGACCCGCAGCTTCGGGAAGAGCTCGAAGACACCCGCCCAGATCATGAAGGTCAGTGGCCTCGCCATCCACCAGACGACCTCGCAGAGATAGATCCCCATGGCACCGCGCGTCGTGGGCTCGCCCGGCTTCGGCGGCCAGCTGCCGAAATAGGTCTCGTTGTCCGCCGTCGCAACGTGGAAGTGCACGATCATCCCGAGATCTTCGCAGACCGCCCAGAGCGGGTCGTAGCAGGGGTCGTGATAGGCGGGATGGTCCCACCACCTGACCGGAAGCATGATCGAGCCCAGCCCGTTCTTTTTGGCCCAGCGCACCTCGCGCACGGCCTCTTCGACGTCCCAGGTGGCGGGCACCACAGCGACCCCATGGTGGCGTTCAGGGGCCATCTGACACAGCTCGACGAGCCAGCGGTTGTGGGCCCGCGCGCCCGCCCACTGGAGCACGCGATCGGCGCCGCGCGGGGAGAGTCCGATTCCGGCACCGAAGGGCGGCGAGTTCATCTCGGTGATGCCGTCCGGGAAGACCACCTCGCCCGCGATGCCGTCGTCGTCCAGCATCTTGATGCGCTCGGCGTGATCCCAGGCGCCCGTCAACGCCGTCTCGTGTCCCTTGCGCCACTCCCGATTGATGTCCTTGATGAGAAAGTGTTCCTCCGCGGCCTTGGTCGCCGCGATCTCCTTCTCATGGGCTACGTCGAAGGCCTCCCGGAACTCGGGGTCGAGATACTCGCGATAGCCGCCCGGCAAGAGTCCCGCGTGGCAGTCCGATGAGATGACGAGATGACGTTCCATACTGATCCCTCCTCTGACGGCGCAAAAACCGTCGTGAGTGACTAGGCCCCGATGCTGTCGGCCTTGGGACCGACTTCGGCGGCGTGCTTCGAGAGCTTGTCGACATCGAATCCGTAGACCTCGGCGGCATTGCCCCCGAGCATCTTCTGGCATTCGTCCTGGGAGACCCCCGCGAAGGCCACTGCGAGCTTCTGCGCGGTATGCGGCCAGGTCCCTTCGATGTGGGGATAATCCGAGCCCCACATCAGCTTGTCGACGCCGATCTCGTAGCGAGCCGCGACCACGTCGCCATCCATGAACGCCGCGCCCATATAGCAATTCTGCGCGAAGTACTCGCTCGGATGGCGCGGCAACTCCCGGCGCATGTGCCGGAACATCGGCATCTCGTATTTGCCGTCCAGGTCCGCCAGCTCGGGCACCACCCAGGTCGCGCCCATCTCCGTCATGACTAATTGGAGCTTCGGATGACGTTCGAAGACCCCCGACCAGATGAGGAAGTGCAAGGGC
>PVBE011328061.1_pt1 | contig 11721 bp, 10 predicted proteins | sample 1631181 | NCBI WGS metagenome assembly PVBE01 (sample SAMN08397723, study PRJNA350692) | Marine metagenome, whole genome shotgun sequencing project. | isolation source: water | place: Pacific Ocean | collected 2012-04 | reverse complement strand
TTTTCAATTTATTAATAATAATAAAGCTCAATTCATAATAGCCGTACAGAGTTAATAAAAACTTCAGTTCATATATTGTTTTGAAAAAATATTATATTGCAGTAATTTATATCTTTTGTGTAAATAATATAATATATTATTTTAATTATACCTTTTTATTTTAATATTTGGATATTAGCCGTTTTTATTATGATAGATTTTCAGAAACTTTTTAAAAGTTATTCAACTCAGGATTTACTAGTCAATGTCAGTTTCAGGATAAACTCTGGAGAGCACGTTGGGATAGTAGGTCCTAACGGCATAGGTAAAAGCACTATATTTAAAATGATAACAGGTGAAGAAGAACCTGATAAAGGCAATATTTCAATACCTCATAACTATAGAATTTCATATTTAAAGCAAAATATAAATATAGAAGATGAAAACATCTCCCTTCTGGATTACACTGTTGATGCAATTCCTGAACTCACTAAAATACAGAATTGTATGTCTGATCTAGAAAACAGTTTGAAAAGATGTAATTCAGACGAGGATAAGAATAAAATACTTGATGAAATAGGTATTTATCAAACTAAATTTGAACATTTAGGTGGATATACAATTCATAATGAAGCTAAATCCGCACTGACCGGATTAGGTTTCAAACCTGACACTCTAAGTAATAAATTAACTTCATTTAGCGGCGGCTGGCAAATGAGAGCTTCTCTTGCAAAAGTGCTCATTGCCAATGCTGAAATTATGCTGCTTGACGAACCTTCTAACTACCTGGATATTCCGGCAATTGAATGGCTTAAAAAGTTTCTAAGCAGTTACCAGGGAACTCTACTTCTGATTTCTCATGACAGGTATCTGCTAAATACACTGACAAGAGTAACTTTTGAACTTAACGCTGGAAAAATTACACGATATGCAGGTAACTATGAATATTACTCAAGAGAAAGAATATCAAGAGGTAACCAACTTGAAGCGACAAAACAGAATCAGGATAAAAGAAGAAAAGATATAGAAAAATTTGTAGATAGATTTAAATATAAAAGTTCTAAGGCTTCACAGGTTCAAAGTAGAATTAAAATGCTTGAAAAAATGGAAGAGATAATCATTCCTGAATCAATAAACTATACAGGTAATATAAAACTTCCAGAACCTCCGAAATGCGGTCATGAAATAATACGTTTAGAAAATGCAAGTTTTTCTTATGATAAAAAAAACTGGATTCTTAAAAATATCGATCTGAGAATTGAGAACGGAGAAAAAATAGGTGTCATAGGCTACAACGGGACAGGTAAAACTACTTTATTAAAACTTATAGCAGATGAACTCAAACTAATATCTGGCAAGCGCGTGCTTGGACACCATGTTGTACCGGGTTACCAAGCACAGGATTTCTCAGACATACTCAGTCCTGAAAAAACTGTTTACGATATTGTAAATTCAGTCACATCAGATAAATCCAACTTAAGAAATATATTAGGTTCATTCGGGTTCTCAGGAGAAAACATTGATAAACCATGCAAAGTTTTAAGCGGCGGAGAAAAGATCAGACTCCTGTTTGCCCGCATTTTCGCTAACCCGCCAAATCTGATCATACTGGATGAACCTACAACACACCTGGATTTAAAAACCAGAGAAACACTGCAGGAAACTCTTAAGCAATACAAGGGAACAGTCTGCTTTGTCAGCCATGACATTGAGTTTCTAAAAGGTACAGCATCTACTATAATTTATTTATCACACACAGCTGAATTAAAAAAATTCTACGGTAATTATAACTATTATCTCGAAAAAACCTCTCAGGAAAAAGATATTAAAAAACCAGGAACCGTTGAAAAAACTGTCTCAGGAGAGGATAAAAAATTCATTAGACAGCAGAAAGCAATTCTCAGACAGAAATTTTCAAAAGAGAAGAATATGCTTGAAAAGGAAATTAATAATTTAGAGAAGAAGTTAGAAAAATATGATACTCTTAAAAATGAAATAATTGGACAACTGTCATTAAATGATGTTATGAACAAAGATTTTCACTCATTAACAAAGAAATTGAACGAAATAAATAATTCTATCCTGGGAAAAACAGAAAAATGGGAAGATTATTCAATGCAACTTGAAGAAATTTCCGATAAGGAGAAAAAGGAATTAAATAAACTGGAAGAACAATTATAATAGAGAACAATCTGAAGTAAATACACTTTCAGTTCTTAAAAATCTAAAACCCAAAACTTATAAAATTACAATGAAAGCATTAATACAAAGAGTATCGGAAGCGGCTGTAAAAGTAGATAACAAAACAGTAGGTCAAATCAAAAAAGGTTTTACAGTACTACTTGGCATAACTCATAATGACACAGAAAAAGAAGCTCTCTTTATTGCAGATAAAATAGCTAACTTAAGAGTATTTGAAGATGAGAATGGAAAAATGAACCTGTCATTAAAAGATGTAAAAGGTTCTGCTTTAGTTATATCTCAATTTACTCTGTACGGAGATGCCCGTAAAGGAAGACGTCCAAGCTTTACAGATGCTGCACGCCCTGAAAAAGCAATTCCGCTATATGAATTTTTAATTAAAGAAGTAGAAAAACAGGGCATACCAGTCGCCGCAGGAGAATTTGGAGCACATATGGATGTAGAAATACACAACTCAGGTCCGGTAACTATTATGGTAGAAAAGGAAAATTGTTAATTATTAATTGTAAATAGTCAATTATATAATAAGCTGAAACTATGTAAGTAATGATTAAGTAAGTATCGGACACTCTTTATGAAGAAAATAGTTATACTTGGATCTACAGGTTCAATAGGCAGAAACACAATTGATGTTCTGAGAAATTTAAAAGATAAATTTGAAATATACGGCCTTGCAGCCAATAATAATATCAACCTCCTTGCAGAACAGGCTAAAGAGTTCAACTGCAATAAGATCGTTTGCAACTCTGAGCTGAAAAGTGAAATACAAAAATACGTTCCCGAAAATACAGAAATTATGTCCGGCATAGAGGGAATGATTAAAGTTTCAACAGCTCCCGAAGTTGATATGGTTTTGTGTGCTGTTGTGGGTACTTCTGCATTACTACCCGTTCTTGAGGCTATTAAAAAGAAAAAAGATATAGCAATAGCCAGCAAAGAAATTTTGGTCATGGCTGGCGAATTAGTAATGACTGAAGCCAGAAGAAGTAATATAAAAATGCTTCCTGTTGACAGCGAACACAGTGCTGTTTTTCAATGTCTGGACGGGAAAAAATATTCTGACATCTCAAAAATAATATTAACAGCAAGCGGCGGGACATTTAGAACAACCTCATTAGAAAAAATGAAAAATGCTACTTATCAGGAAGCACTGGCCCATCCTACATGGAATATGGGACCTAAAGTAACAATTGACTCTGCTACATTAATGAATAAAGCACTGGAAATAATTGAAGCTTACTGGTTATTTAATGTCCCGCCTGAAAAAATTGATGTTGTAGTTCATCCACAGTCAATTATACACTCTATGGTGGAATTCACTGATGGAACAATTCTCGCTCAAATGAGTGCCACTGACATGAAATTTCCTATTCAGCATGCATTGACTTACCCTGAAAAAATAGGTGGCTTAAAACATTTGTCTTTTAATGATATAACAACATTAACTTTTGAAAAACCAGACAGAGAACGATTCCCAAGCCTGGATATTGCTGTATATGCAATTAAAAAAGGCGGAACAATGCCAGCAGTGATGAATGCTGCAAATGAAATTGCTGTGGAACGTTTCAGCAAAGGCGATATCTCACTGCATAACATATGGGATATTATAAAGAAAGTTATGTCATCACACGAAGTTATTAAGAAACCTTCTCTTGAAGAAATAATATCAGCAGACAGATGGGCAAAAAAGGAAGCAGAAAAATTTATAATTACGAATTAATAATTATAAATTATACTATTTGGCTGCCATTAACTGTTTTAGCATCCAATTAACGATTATAAATAACCGGAGAACAGAATAGTATGGAAAATATTTTGAAAAAAAGATTAACTGATGAAGTTCTTATTTTCGATGGTGGATTAGGGACTGAAATATACAAAAGAAACTTTTTTATTAATACCTGTTTTGAAGAACTATGTATCAGTTCACCAAAAATTATTGCTGAAATACATGAAGCTTACAGCAATGCCGGAGCTGATGTTCTTACTACAAATACATTCGGCGCAAATAAAAACAAATTATCAAAATTCGGTTTTAGTTCAAAGGTTAATCAAATTAACAGTGCCGGTGTAAAACTGGCAAGGGCTAACAGCAACGATAATACCATTATAGCCGGATCTGTTGGCCCCATAGGCGATATTCCCTACAACAGCGGCATTACTGATGAGAATATAATTGAAATACTCTCTGAACAGGTCTTAGCACTAAAAAATGCAGGTGCAGATTTTATTACATTCGAAACTCTGCCATCTATGAAAGATGTCGAATATTCTCTTGAAGTAGTAAGACGTGTCAAAGATATTCCTTACACAGTAAGCATCACAGTATCACGTGAAGGAATGACATCATCAGGAGATTCTCTAAGAAAAATTCTAACTCCAATTTCAAAAATAGATATAAAACCGACAGCTATCGGATTAAACTGCGGTACTGGTCCGGAAGGGCTTCTAAGTGCTTTAGAGAAACTCATGAAAATTTGTCACTACCCGATAATAGCACAACCAAATGCCGGAACACCGCGCAGTATTGATAACAGAACTATTTATATGACAAGCCCTGAATATTTTACAACGTACTCTCTCAGATTTGTTAATCTTGGAGTAAGAGGAGTTGGAGGCTGCTGCGGAACAAGTCCTGAACATATCAAAGATTTATCCAGAAGTATCAAACCTATCACAAAAAATGCTTTTTCTCAATCTGTAAAGCTGGAAATATCCGAGCAGATCCTTCAGGAACCAACTCAGCTAAAAGATAAATCAAAACTTGGACGAAAATTAGCAAAAGGTGAATGGATTAAAACTGTAGAGATAGTACCTCCACACGGCTACAATCTTGACGGTATAATCATAAAAGCTATTAAATGCAAGAAAGCCGAGGTTGATGCCATAAATATACCCGACGGGCCAAGAGCAAGCTCCAGAATGTCACCTATTATTACCTCACTTATGATTCAGCAGAAAGCTGACATTGAGACAATACTTCATTTCTGCTGTAGAGACAGAAATCTGATCGGAATGCAGTCAGACCTTCTCGGATGTGCCTCCGCCAAAATAAGAAACTTGCTTTTTGTTACTGGAGATCCGCCGAAATTAGGACGCTACCCTAATGCCTCTGCTGTTTTTGATGCAGATTCTATAGGAATGGCGAAAATCCAGTCAAATCTGAATAAAGGCATTGATTTAGGAGGAAATACTATTGGAAACAAAACAGAATCCATTATTGGCGTAGGGGCTGATCCTAATGCTATTGATATTAAACGTGAAATATCAAGAACTATACAAAAAATAGAAGCAGGAGCAGAATTTATCATTACACAGCCTGTTTTTGATGTTAAACCGCTTTTCGAATTTATTGAAAAAATTGCAACATATAAAATTCCGATAATTGCTGGAATCTGGCCTCTGGCCAGCTATAGAAATGCAGAATTTATGAAAAACGAAGTTCCAGGAGTTGTCGTTCCGGATTCTATTATGAAAAGAATGGCTTCCAGAAGCACTAAAGAGGAGCAAAGAGACGAAGGAATATTACTGGCTAGAGAATCTGTAGAAAAAATTAAAAATATAATACAGGGAATTCAGGTAAGTGCTCCATTCGGCAATGTAGATACCGCAATAAAGGTATTTAATTAAATGGAAAATTTTATTTCCGGCTCAAATGTAGAACTGATTACAGTTCTACATCATATAATTTACGATGATAAAAATATATTATCACTGATAGATAAAAAGTTTATTAATATTAAAAAAGAGTTAGATTCTCAGACGGATCAATGTCAGTATTCTTCGGGAAATATCGATATTGAGCTGTTTAAGAAATATCTCCCTATTAATATGAAAAATAAAGTCAATCTATGTAGACTGTTTGTGTTGAAAAAAAACTGTAAAATGAAGCAGTTTGAGTGTCATAAAAATAGTATACAGAGATTGATGTCATATAAAAACTCAGGCAGTATTAACAGTATAGATTCACTTAATCTTCAATCAGACATAAAAGTAAATCATCTTAAAACCTTCACTGATATACCAAAACCCGATATTCTAGAATGCTGGAACATTATTCAGGAAAACAACTGGCATTACCCTAAAGCTACTGATATGGGTGACTGGTATACTGTTACTTTTCATTCTGCAGCAGAATCAGAAATTATTGATGTCTTATGCGGTTTGACAGATTAAAACATATATCAAATATCTAAGGAAATAGTTTCTCTTTCACTTATCTTTTTACGCTCTCATATAATAAAAGGTTTGAATTTTACCTCTAAACAATTATTTTATTTGATTAAATTTGTGTGATAGAAAAATTCTAGGGAGAACTATTTGATGAAAGACCGTAAAAAACTTATTGGAGTACTGACTCTAGTCACAATAAATGTACTGGCAATTGACAGCCTGAGAAACATTCCGCTGACAGCACCTGCAGGACTTGTAATTGTAATTTTCTATATTGCAGGAACTCTTTTTATGTTTCTTCCGTGTGCTATTGCAACTGCTGAATTAACTACAAAATGGCCAGAAACTGGTGGTTTATCTTGTTGGGTTGAAACCAGTTTAGGCAAAAATACAAGTTTTTTTGTTGTATGGATGCAATGGGTATACAATCTTGTCTGGTTTCCCTCAATAACAGCATTTGCTGCTACACAGCTAGCTTACAGCGGAAATTTTTTATTTAAAGGCAGTGCAATTTCAGTTTCAAATAATGTATGGTTTGTATTAATTGTTTCACTCTCTATTTTCTGGCTAGCAACATTGATTAATTGTTTTGGCATGAAAATAATCAGTGTTTTCAGTATATTTGGGGCAATTGTCGGTAAATTAATTCCTATGCTTTTGGTAATAGTTCTTGCTGCAATATGGGTTTTTTCAGGTAACCACATTGCTTTAAATCTTAGTATTTCTTCTTCATTTTCGCATGGAGATGTAATTGGTCTCTTGGTAATAGTTCTTTTCAGTCTAATGGGTATTGAAATGGCATCTTCACACGCCGGTTCTGTAAGAAATCCAAAGAAAAATTTTCCAAGAGCATTATGGATTACAGTTATGATTATTCCAATATCTCTTATTTTAGCTAACTTAGCTATTGATATGGTTGTACCAGCTGCAAAAATTGACTCAAGGGCAGGATTAATGCAATCTTTTGATGTCTTTTTTCGGGCATTCGATGTTACATTTATGGATAACGTAGTGGCATTATCACTATTCATAGGTGCCTTTGCTGGAGCAGCAGCATGGAGCTTTGGGTTATCAAGGTACCTGAAAAGGATTGCAGATAACGGATTTATGCCCAAAGTGCTTACAAGAGAAAATAAATACGGGATACCACAAAATGCTCTTTTATTCCAGGCAATTGTTTTTACTGTTCTGTGTCTCATATATCTATTTATGCCAAGTATTAAATCAGCTTACTGGCTTTTAAGCGATCTAACAGCTCAGCTTGCTCTGATTGCATATGTAATTTTCTTTATTGCCGCAATCAGATTACGTTTAAAATATAAATGGATTAAAAAAGTGGAATATACAGCTGGCCCCAAGTGGTTCAGCATTACAATTTATGTTATTGGAGCGATTGCCTGTATTCTAGGAATCCTTGCAGGCTTTATTCTTCCTTCAGGTAGTGGAATGACATTACTGTCTTTTGACTCTATTCTACTTGTAGGTATCGGAATATTTCTTGTTATACCGGCTATTATAATGATAGTAAAGGGATATAAGAAAAAAAAGATTTCTAAAGCATAAACCATACAACTTTTAAACTAAATAAAATACTGGGTAGCTTTTTATTTATTATAATATAAAAGTTGCCCTTTAATCTTTTTATCAGTATATTGAATATGGTTACATTAAAATTAAAAATCCTAATATCCATTTAAGGAAAAATAATCATGCAGGGGAAATCTTTTAAAGAATTATCATGTGAAGAAGAATTTTTTTCTGAAATGACTGTAACTGAATCTCACCTTATTTTATTTGCCGAATTGATAGGAGATTTTAATCCTGTACATACTGATGAAGAATATTGCAAAGAAACTAAATTTAGAAAAAGATGTATGCATGGAGCTTTTACGAACTCATTCATAACAGCTCCTATCGGACAATACTTTTTTGGAACAGCATTAGCTCTACTTGAATTAAATACAAAATTTAAAGCTCCTGTATTTCCTGGCGATACATTACGTGCGTGTTGGAAAATAGAAACCCTTACTAAAAAAACAAATAGCGGGCTCGTTAATCTTAAATGTGAATGTCAAAATAATTCAGGTGTTATTGTTGCGATATCTACAGCTAAAATATTAATCAAATAACCTAAAACCACTAGATAATTAAGCTGATTTTTTTTCGTATCCTAAAGCTTCCAGTCTATTTTCTATTGACGGATGAGTTGAAAACATTTCTGACATTGATTTTGACGCACTTATTCCAGCCTGCTTAGGATCAAAAATATATGCCTGCTGTCTGAAATATTCACCCTGATGATTTTGATATGATGCCTGATAACGATTTGCATTAGCCTGGTGATCTCCAGATATTTTCATCAAAGCTGTTGCCATGGGATCATTTGTTCTCATAAGTTCAACTGCGCCAGAGTCCGCCATATATTCTCTAGTTCTGCTCAGGAAAAGAATAAGCACCAGAGAAAGTATCGGCAGCACAAAACGCAATATCATAATAATTATAGCAAGTTGATTTCCTTTTCCGTTATCATCATCATCACGTCCGCCGCCTGAGAACAATACACTCCAAAACAGAATATCAATTGCCATAAGCATAATATTACTCAACAGAGAAACAATTATAGTCAACTTAATATCACCATGCCTGATATGGCTTAACTCATGTGCAAGTACCGCCTGCAGTTCATCCCTATTCAGTTTTTCTGCCAATCCTCTGGTTATGGCGATCATTGCATTCTTTTGATTAAATCCACTGGCGAAGGCATTCATATAGCCTGCTTCTATAATATAAACATTAGGCATATAATCCATACCTGAAGCAATTTTCATTTCTTCCACAACATTATAAATCTGCTTTTCCATGAGTGAATCAGCAGTCTCAGGCGTGATTTTTTTATACTCTGTACCGATCAGCATCAAGTTATTATGAAACGCTAATGCAATAAGTATGGATATTACTGCAACAGCACAAAATATAATAGTGAAATAAGGAGTAATTATAAATGTTGCCAAAGCGTAAAAAACTTGCCCAAGAGTTGCTTTAGGAAACATTTGCGATCTAAAATAAAGATCTATTATGAGTCCGACAACAATATAAATCAAAACAAATGCTGTTAGTACAAAATAGGTTTTACGTTGATTCTTTCTGAGTACTTCACGCCAATCAGCCATGTTTCTCTGAAATGCCATATTTTCCATATTTACTACCTAACTTATATAGTCATTAATAAATAAACATTAACAACTAATAATTAAAATTTAACCTGATATTCTTCTTTGCTTTCTCTAGCTTCTTCATCAAGAGTCCATAGAGCAAAATCCTTATCCAATTTACTGCACATACTTACAACAATTTTTTGTGGGATTGATCCTTTTGTATAATTATACTTTGTTACTGAATCATTATAAGCCTGCTTGGCAAAGGCAAGTTTATTTTCTGTATTAACAATTTCTTCCTGAAGCTGCATGGCATTCTGATTGGCTTTTAAGTCCGGATATCTTTCAAATACAACATTTATACCTGAAAGAACTTTGGAAATTTCATTTTCAGCTTTCATGCGTCCAGCACTGTCTCCTGAATCTTTTGCCTGCTGAGCCTGTCCTCTTAATGCTACAACATCTTTAAGTACAGTCTTTTCATAATCCATATATTTTTTTACAACAGAAATAAGATTCTCAAACACTTTGTAACGTCTATCAAGCTGAATATCTATCTGTTTCAGATTGTTTTGTATAAAAGCAATTAATCTGATGAAACTGTTGTAAGTTGCAATAAAAAACCATATAAAAATAATTACAATCACGATAACGATTATTGTTAATGTCATTCTTCTGCTCCTTGTTTATTTTGAGTAGTTTCAAAGATTATAATTTATGACCAGTTTATTAAATAGCAATTTAATTAAAGATTTCTACATGAGTATAGAGGAGTAAATAATTAAGTAAACAGCCTAATTAAACAAAAAAACAAAAGCGACAGTAAAACTATCGCTTTCAAAACTGTAATCTATTTAAATAAAGTTATCTATTACTTTTCAATAGTACTTTAACTTTGTCTCCTGGCCAGAACAGAGTATCATACCTTCTATATGTAACTGTATCCCCATCCTTAAGTCCTTCAGGAGGATTTTTAATAATTATATCATTACGTTCCAAACTACCTGAAACCTCAAGCTGCTGCATCCAGCCACTCATGGGGGTATTACGAAATTTATCAGCAGGAACTACAGATATTTTTTTTATCTTAAATACTGGATCCAAATTCTTTTCAGGCTGCATAGATTTCTGATCAAGAGCCTGCCATACATAATACTTACCATCACTATTTTTATAGAGACAATCAACAGGCACACTCAATTTTGTATCTGAAGGTGTAAATTTTGATATATAAGAATAGTCATATATTACATTTTTAGCATTCGGTTTTTGTATCTCAGATTTAAGATAATTTTTTACAGGTATCCTAATACCGTTTTCAATCAAACTCATTTTACTGTTATTCACCCCAGTTTTATTTTTTGAATCATCTGTAAAAACAGTGACTGAAAAATCATCATTAATAATTGCTTTTGCTAAATTTCTAGACATTTTTACATCTACAAATAACGGACTTAATCTCATAAGCCTTAAACCTGGGTAGTCTACATTACACCATGAACCTACTCTGGTAAAAACTTCCTGAACATAGCCACTATACGGTGCATAAATTGTACATTCACTTAGAAGCAGTTTACTATACTCTAATTCAGATTCGGTACTTATAAGATGAGCTTTTGCTTTTAAGTAATCAGCCAATGCAAGGTCATATGCTTTCTTACTCACAGAATTAAGCATTGCAAGTTTTTTATATCTTTCACAATTTACCTTTGTGTAACTAACATCAGCTTTAACAGCTTCCATCTCAGCCTCCTTAACTTTCACATCATGCTCATAGAAACGTGTATCAGCCCTTATCAATACATCTCCCTGTCTTATTATTTCACCCCGTGAATTATAAATAGGGCCTCTTACAAAAGAACCAGCTGGTATTATCCAGGTAACTAAACCGTTAAATCCATCCAGACCAAATCTAATATCGCTTTGTGGTCCAGGTTTAGCATACTCCCTGACAGTGCCATCATAAGAGTTCTTGTGAGTCACTATTTTATTCACAGTTATGGCTTTTTCTGCACCTACTAGCGGCAGTGAACTAAAAACTAACAACCCCAAACCCAATAATAAATTCCTCCTAGTATACCCCATTGGTACCTCCAAAACTTATTCTAATTTATTTTATTATTATTTTGTTAACTAATTATTTACTAAATCCAATATAACATCAATAATACATCTGTAAAATTAATATATTTTATGATATATATAAAATATA
>PVBE011928855.1_pt1 | contig 11722 bp, 12 predicted proteins | sample 1631181 | NCBI WGS metagenome assembly PVBE01 (sample SAMN08397723, study PRJNA350692) | Marine metagenome, whole genome shotgun sequencing project. | isolation source: water | place: Pacific Ocean | collected 2012-04 | reverse complement strand
GCACGCGCTCGCGGAGATCAATCGAATAGGGACGTGTCATCACATACCTCAAGGCAAGCCGATCCAATGCCTTAAGGGAATCACAATCCAACAAAAACAGGAATCCCTTTCGATTCCGTCAGATCGATAAACGCTCTAGACACCACGCTCGCGGCGGTCGATTGGGATCGATTGCCCGCATTTGACCTGGATTTTCGATCCCCCCATACTCACATTAAGGCATCTGGCATGATTCGTGCCGCAATGTCTTCGGGCGCGGCGCCACTCGTGGAAGCGACACCTGGACCCTCGCCGCATGACGACCGAGAAAGCCGACCTAGAAGCCCCGGCCGCCGAAACCGGCGATCTCGTCGCGGCGCGCCGCGTTTTCGAGCTTGCCGGCGAGGGCCTGCGCCAGCTCGCCGGCGCGTTGGGCGAGGCCTTCATCGACGCCGCCGGCCTGCTCTCCGGCATCGAAGGCAAGGTGGTGGTCAGCGGCATGGGCAAGAGCGGCCATATCGCCAACAAGATCGCCGCCACCCTGGCCTCGACCGGGACCCCGGCACACTACGTCCATCCGGGCGAGGCCAGCCACGGCGACCTCGGCATGATCGGCGCCGAGGACGCGCTGCTGGCGCTCTCGAACTCGGGCGAGACGGCGGAGCTGCGCGATCTGGTCGCCTTCACGCGGCTGGCGCGGGTGCCGCTGGTGGCGCTGGTCGGTCGGGCCGGCAGCTCGCTCGCCGAGGCCGCGGACGCCGCCCTGATCCTGCCGACGGTGGCCGAGGCCTGCCCGCTGGGGCTGGCGCCGACCACCTCGACGACGATGATGCTGGCGCTCGGCGACGCCCTCGCCGTCGCCTTGATGGAACGCCGCGGCTTTTCCGCCGACCGCTTCGAGGTCCTGCATCCGGGCGGCCGGCTCGGGCGGCGTTTCGTCAAGGTCGAGGACGTCATGCACGAAGGCCGAGAGCTGCCCTTGACGGCGCCCGAGACGCCGGTCTCGGAGGCGATCCTGGTAATGACCGAGAAACGCTTCGGCTGCGTCGGCGTCACCGATCCCTCCGGCCGTTTGATCGGCGTCGTCACCGACGGCGATTTGCGGCGCCATATGGGCCAACGCCTGCTCGGGCATTCCGCCGGCGAGATCATGACCCGAGGCCCGAAGACGATCCGTCGCCGCGCCCTGGCGGCGGAGGCACTCGGCTACATGAACGCCAACTCCATCACCAGCCTGTTCGTGGCCGAGGACGGCGTGCCCGAGGGTATCGTCCACATCCACGACATCCTGCGGGCGGGGATCGCCTAGCTCGGATGGTGGAACTGGCGCGCCACGATCACCCCGGTAGCGCGGCAAGCACGGTGCGCCGCCTCGGGCCACGGTTGATCGCCATCTCCGAGCGCCATTCGCGCTTCGTCGGCGCCATGAAGCTGGCGCTACCGGCGGTCGCGGCGGCACTGATAGCGATCGTACTGGCCTGGCCCAGCGCCTTCGACGGGGAACCGGCGCTGGAGCTTTCCTTCGCGGCCTTTCAAAGCGGCGAGGACGAGGCGCTGGCGATGCTTCGACCCCGATTTCTCGGCACCGACGCCAAGGGCCGCCCGTTCACGATCACGGCCGAGGTGGCGACCCAGGATGCGGCCGACCAGCGTCGGGTGACGCTGCGGACCATACAGGCGGACATCACCCTGACGGACGGCAGCTGGATCACCCTGATCGCCGACGGCGGCGTCTACCATCAGGGCGGTCGGACACTGGCGTTGACGGGGCCGGTCGGTATCCATTCCGATCTCGGCTATGAATTTCACACCGGCGACGTCGCCGTCGATCTCGACGCCGGCACCGCGACCAGCGACGAGGCGGTCCAGGGACAGGGGCCGCTCGGCCGGTTGCGCGCCGACGCCATGGTGATCCGGGATAGCGGCGATCATCTGATCTTCCGCAACAACGTTCGGGTGACGTTGTACCCGGCGCGGCGGCGGTGAGCGTCATGCGGTTCGGAGCGATCGTCGCCGGCCTCGCGATGTTGGCGTTCGGCGGCAGCGCCACGGCCTGGGCGCAATCGCGCGCACACGATGTCGAACAACCGATCGAGATCAACGCCGACAGCCTGGAGGTGTTGCAGAAGGACCAGAGGGCGGTCTTCCGTGGCAACGTCGAGGCGGTGCAGGGGCGCATTCGATTGAAGGCCGACGAGCTGGAGGTACATTATCGAAACAAGGGCGAGGCGAGCCGGGTCGGCGGCGCGATCAGCCGGATCGACGCCCGGGGCAAGGTCTTCGTCTCCTCGCCGAGCGAGACCGCGGCCGGCGATGCCGGCGTCTACGACATCGCCGCCAAGGAGATCACGCTCACCGGAAAGGTCGTCCTCACCCGTGGTGACAACGTCATCCGCGGCCAGCGGTTGGTCCTCGACCTGGCGACGGGGGAAAGTCGGATCGAGGGCGGCACGGGGCGTGTGCGCGGTTATTTCGTGCCGGCGCGAAAGGCGCCCGGAAACTAGTCCGAGGCCGGATCGATACACCGATTGTTAAGGTAAAAACCTCGATAGTGCAGGGACATGAGCGAAATCGGAACAACGGCAACCACAACCCCCCGCCTCGTCGCCGAGAGCGAAGGCCTGGTCGTCACCAAGATCGGCAAGCGCTTCAAGAAGCGCCCGGTGCTGCGCGACGTCAGCCTGCGGCTCACCCGCGGCGAGGCGGTCGGCCTGTTGGGACCGAACGGCGCCGGCAAGACCACCTGTTTCTATATCATCTCGGGCCTGATCACACCGGATTCCGGTAGCATCGGCCTCGATGGGCACGATTTGACCGAGTTGCCGATGTATCGCCGCGCCCGCCTCGGCATCGGCTACCTGCCGCAGGAAGCGTCTATCTTCCGGGGCCTCTCGGTCGAGAACAACATCCGCGCCGTCCTCGAGCTGGTGGAACCGGTGCATGCCCGGCGCGAGCAGATGCTCGACGACCTGCTGGCCGACTTTTCGATCAGCCACATCCGCAGGACGCCGGCGGTGGCGCTGAGCGGTGGCGAGCGCCGCCGGGTCGAGATCGCGCGGGCACTGGCCTCGAACCCCGGCTTCATGCTCCTGGACGAGCCGCTGGCCGGTATCGATCCGATCGCGCTGGCCGAGATTCGCGATCTCGTCTCCCGCCTCAAGAACCGCGGCGTCGGCGTTCTCATTACCGACCACAACGTGCGGGAGACCCTCGAGATCGTCGACCGGGCGTACATTCTGCATGAGGGCAGAGTGTTGATGGACGGCGCGCCCGCGGAAATCGTTCGTCACGAGGACGTGCGGCGCGTCTATCTGGGCGAACGCTTCAACTTGTAAGCAGCGAGTGAGCGAGGATCATGGCGTTATCACCCAGAATGGAACTGCGCACGTCGCAGAGACTGGTGATGACGCCGCAGCTGCAGCAGGCGATCAAGCTGCTGCAGCTCTCCAACCTCGAGCTCGGGGACTTCCTCGAGCAGGAGCTGGAACAGAACCCGATGCTGGAGCGCGACGAGGCCGGCGAGGAGCGAGAGCCGGCCGAGGAGGCGTCGAACGGCGAGGCGAGCCTCGATGAACTCGAGCCCGCGGATGCGGTGGCGATCGAACTGGACCGCGTCGACATGGACACCAGCACCGGCGTCGACAGCCAGGACGCACCACTCGACACCGATTTCGACAACGTCTTCACCGATCCCGAGCAGCAACCGGCGGGAGCCGAGAACCTGGATAGCACCCTTTGGACCGAGGTCCGGGGCGCCGGCGGCAGCTTCGATGCCGACGACGGCTTCGGCTATGACCGGACGCCGAGCCGGGAAGTCACCTTGAAAGAACACCTCTCGGAGCAGATGAACGTGGCGTTGACCTCGCCGGTGGATCGTCTGATCGGCGCGCATCTGATCGAATCTCTGAACGAAGACGGCCGCCTGGAAGAGGCGGTCGAGGAGATCGCGGCCAAGCTGGGCGCCGGGATCGCCCAGGTCGAGGCCGCCTTGGCCTGCCTGCAAGGCCTGGACCCGACCGGCGTCGGCGCCCGTAGTCTGGCCGAGTGTTTCGCCTTGCAATTGAAGGAAAAGGATCGCCTCGACCCGGCCATGCAAACGCTGCTCGACAACCTCGAGCTTTTGGGCAACCACGACATCGCCGCCTTGCGACGGAAATGTGGTGTCGACGCCGAGGATATCGCCGACATGATCGCCGAGATCCGGGACCTCGATCCGAAGCCGGGCGCGGCCTACGACTACGAGGTGGCGCAACCGGTGCTGCCGGATGTCTTCGTGCGCCGCGGCGCCGAAGGGACTTGGCAAGTCGAACTCAACAGCGCCACCTTGCCCCGGGTCCTGGTCAATCAGCGCTATGCCAGCCTGGTGGAGCGGCCCGGCTGCTCTCGCGAGGAGCGGAGCTACTTCACCGAGAACCTCGAAAAGGCGAACTGGCTGATCCGCTCGCTCGACCAGCGGCAGAACACCATATTGCGGGTGGCGAGCGAGATCGTGCGCCAGCAGGGGGCCTTCCTCGAGCGGGGCGTTCGACACCTGAAGCCGATGAACCTGCGCGCCGTCGCCGAAGCCATCGAGATGCACGAGAGCACGGTCAGCCGGGTCACCTCGAACAAATTTGTCGCGACGCCCAGAGGGATCTTCGAATTGAAGTATTTCTTCCCCTCCGGGGTCGAGTCCGCCGCGGGCGGCGAGGCCCACTCGGCGGAGGCGGTGAAACACCGGATGCGCGAGTTGATCGAGGCGGAGAACCTCAAGGCGATTCTTTCCGACGATTCCCTGGTCGAGCTTTTGCGCGGCTCGGGCGTCGACATAGCGCGCCGTACCGTGGCCAAATATCGCGAGGCGATGCGCATTCCATCCTCGGTGCAGAGGCGCCGACAGAAGCGTCTGGTTTCCTGATGGTTCCGGTTGACAGCATCAAAGGCGCGCCATATGTTCCGGCCCTTCCTGGGGTCGGACCAATTGCCATTCGTTCAGACGTAGCTCTTCTGGGACCCCGATAATCAAGTCATGCAAATTCATATCTCAGCCAAACAGGTAGAGGTTTCCGACGCGCTTCGCCGCCACGTGGAAGAGCGGCTGTCGAACGCCGTCGAGAAGTACTTCGCCGATCCGATCGACGCCCATGTGGCGCTGTCGAAGGCCGGCCACGCCTTTCGGGCCGACTGCTCCGTGCATGTCGGCCAAGGCATCAATGCGCAGAGCCATGGTGAGACCGACGATATCTTCGCCAGCTTCGACGCGGCCGCCGCCCGACTAGAGAAACAGCTTCGCCGCTACAAGCGCCGCCTTCGCGACCATCACGGGCGCCGGAAGGCGCGGGCCGACGCGGTCGAATTGGAAACCATGCAGAATTTGGTGCTGGCCGCCGAGCCCGAGGACGAGGAGGTGCCGGAAACCTTTCAACCGGTCATCGTCGCCGAGTCGACCGCCGAGATGCACACGCTCACGGTCGGCGAAGCGGTGATGCGCATGGATTTGGCCGAGCTGCTGGTACTGCTGTTCCGCAACAGCGCCAACGGAGCGCTCAACGTCGTCTACCGTCGCAACGACGGCCATATCGGCTGGCTCGACCCGAGCGAGACCAGCGGCAAGGGCCGATAGCCGAGGACGCCATGGAAGTTGCCGAATTGCTGCCGCAGGATGGCGTTCTGTCGAGCCTCAAGGCGGGCAGCAAGAAACAGGCCCTGCAAGAGTTGGCGGCCCGCGCCGCCGACATCACGGGCTTGGGCGAACGTCAAATCTTCGACGTCCTGCTGGAACGCGAACGCCTGGGCACGACCGGGGTCGGCCAGGGCATCGCCATCCCGCACGGCAAGCTGCGCGATCTCGGGCGGCTCTACGGCATCTTCGCCCGCCTGGAGACGCCGATCGACTTCGACGCCATCGACGACGAGCCGGTTGATCTGATCTTTCTGTTGTTGGCGCCGGAATCGGCCGGTGCCGATCATCTGAAGGCCTTGGCCCGGGTCTCGCGCCTGCTTCGCGATCAGGAATTTTGTCACAAGCTGCGTGGCTCCGTCGAGGCCGACGCACTCTATGCCCTGCTGACCGACGCGAGCGCCAGCAACGGCCAATGACGATGCTGCGCCGGGCGATGCTGCCGGCGCTATTGTCGTTGTTTCTGCTCGGCCCCGCCGCCGTCCGGGCCGAGGAAAGACCCCGCTTCCAGTGGCCGGTCGATTGCGAGCCGGGACGCGACTGCTTCGTACAGAACCATGTCGACGTCGATCCGGGCCCGGCCGCCAGCGATTTCACATGCGGTCCCCTGACCTACGACGGCCACAAGGGCACCGATATTCGTCTCACCGACTTCGCCCGGATGCGCGCCGGCATCGCCGTGCTGGCGGCGGCGGGAGGCCGGGTGGTGTCGTTGCGCGACGGCGAGCCCGACGACGGTTGGAGCCCTGAGAAAGAGGCGCAGCACGCCAAGCGCAAATGCGGCAACGGCGTCGTGATCGCGCATGGCGGCGGCTGGCTCAGCCAATACTGCCACATGAAGCAGGGCTCCATCGCCGTTCGCCGGGGCCAGGTCGTTCCCACCGGTGGGCACCTCGGCGAGATCGGCTATTCCGGCAGAACCGAGTTCCCCCATCTGCATTTTGCCGTGCGCCAGAAGAAGACCGTCATCGACCCCTTCACCGGCCGCAACGCGGCAGCGGGCTGTGACGCCGCCGCCACCGGCGCGCCACTTTGGTCCGACACGGCCTTGACGGCCCTAGCCTATCGGCCGAGCGGCCTGCTGGGCGCCGGCTTCACGGATCGTCGACCGGCGAAGGCGGAGGCCGAAGACGGCCGGCATCGTCTCGCGGCATTGCCAGGCGAGGCGCCGCTTCTGATCTTCTGGGTCGAGATCTTCGGCCTCAGGAAGGGCGACATCGAAAGCCTCGCGATCCATGGCCCGGGGCACAGAGTGTTTGCCGAGCAGCGCACCGAGGCGGCGGCTCGCCACCGCGCCGTCCAGTTCCGCTTCGTCGGCAAGCGCCGTCGTGGCGGCGCCTGACCAGCCGGGCGTTACCGGGGCGACTATCGGCTGCTGCGGCGCTCGGAAGCGGGGCTGGTGGAGGTCTTTGCAATCTCGCGGACGGTCACCGTCCGCTGAAATCTCAGTGCATGCTGAGCGGCTCGAGGTCGTATTGGCGACAAGCCGCGAAGGCGACCTCGCGGTCCTGGAAGGTCGCGGTCTCGATGCCCTCGGCGGTGCAGACGGCGAAGTCGGTGGCGCCGTCGATCTGGACCGATTTGACGTAAGCGAGATCCTGCAGCCCGAGATGGAAAAGTTGCTCGGCCGTCAGGGTCTTCAAGTCCGGCGTGGATTGCGTATTCTTGGGCATGAGCGTCACCAATTGTCCGATCCTTGGATCGTAGTGGACTATCCTTAAGTCTTGGTTACCCGCGGCGCGGCTTTTTTCGCGGTTCAGCCGACGTCGACGGCGCGCTTGCGGGCCCGCGCGCCACCACTCGCGATCTCGATGGTCTTGCTGACCGGCGACGGTTTCGGGCGCACCAGATCGATCGACAACAATCCCATGTCGAGATCGGCGGCCGTCACCTCGATGCCCTCCGCCAACACGAAGGCGCGCTGAAACTGTCGGGCGGCGATGCCGCGGTGCAGATAGACCCGTTCCTCGTCGTCCCGTTGGCGGCCCTGTACGATAAGCTGGTTTTCCTCCAGCGTGATGCCGAGCTCTTCCGCCGAGAAGCCGGCCACCGCCAACACGATCCTGAGGCCGTCCTCGCCGATCTGTTCGATGTTGTAGGGGGGATAGCCCTCGTTGCCGGTCTTGGCGACCCGGTCGAGCATCCGCTCGAAGTGGTCGAAGCCCAAAAGCAAGGGGCTATTGAACGCGGACATTCGGCTCATCGAACCATCTCCTCCTGTCGAGCAAGCATGGCTTCACGTCGAGAATTCAGGGCCCATGCACGGGCGCCCCGGCGCGGCCCACGAGGCGCCGCGATCGGTTAGATGTAGGCGCTCGGGCCCGACAATCAAGTGTCGCCTGGGATCTACGGCGCCGCTGCCGGGGGACTTTGCGTCGCGGGCGATCCGTGCTTTATCTGGATTTGCAAGGCGTGGCGAGACGAACTCATTCGAAAGGCGAGACATGACTTCCAAATGGCAGGACGGCGAGATTACCATCGGTGTCTTGGGCGCCGGCGTGATGGGCCGGGGCATCGCTCAGGTGGCGATGACCGGTGGGATGACGACCCTGCTCCACGACAGCGTGCCGGGCGCGGCCGAGAAGGCGGCCGAGTTCATCCTCGGGATGCTGGATCGCGGCGTCGCCCGCGGCCGGATGAGCGCCGAGGAGGCCGAGGCCGCGAAGGGCCGGCTCGAGGTCGTCGACGGAATGGACGCGTTCGCCCGGGCCGACGCCGTCATCGAGGCCATCATCGAGAATCTCGAGATCAAGCAGCAGGTCTTCCAAGCGCTGGAGGAGGCGGTGGGCGAGGAGACCCTGATCGCCTCCAACACGTCCTCCTTCCGGATCGCGGCGATCGCCGCCCACTGCCGCGACAAAAGTCGGATCGGCGGCATGCACTTCTTCAATCCGGTGCCGTTGATGAAGCTCGTCGAGGTGGTCCGGGCGCCGGCGACGACGGAGGCGGCGCTCGAGGCCTTCACCCATATCGGCCGGCGGATGGGCCGAATCCCGGTCGAGGTGCAGGACGGACCGGGCTTCCTCGTCAACCTGGGCGGCCGCGCCTTCTACACCGAGGGCCTTCGCTTCGCGCACGAGCGGATCGCCTCGCCCTCGCAGGTGGATGCCATCATGCGGGACGCCTGCGGCTTTCGGATGGGGCCGTTCGAGCTGATGGATCTGACCGGCATGGACGTCAACTTTCCGTCCTGCAGCTCCATCTACAACGGCTATTTCCAGGATCGACGGCTCACCACCTATCCCCTGCACGAGGGCCTCTACGTCTCCGGGCGGCTCGGCCGCAAGACCGGCGTCGGCCACTACGAGTATGACGACGAGGGCAGCAAAATAGCCGGCTCGGGCGATGCCGAAACCAGCGCGCCGCCGGCCGCCAAGGCGGTCCTGGCCGAGCCGAACGCGGAATTGGAGGCGCTTTGGACGGGTGCCGGGGCCGAGCTCGCGGCGGCTGACGACGGCAGCCTACCGATCCTGGCGGCACCCCTGGGCGAAGACTGTACGGCGGTGGCGAGCCGCCTCGGCCTCGATCACCGCAGGTTGGTCGCCATCGACCTGACCGGCGACATCTCGCGGCGGCTGACGGTGATGACGGCGCCGGGGGCCGAGCCAGCGGTTCTCGATGCCGTGGTCGCGCGGTTGGCCGAGAGCGGTGCCAGGGTGACCGCGATCCATGATTCGCCGGGCTTCGTGGCGCAGCGCCTGTTGGCCATGATCGGCAACCTGGGTGCCGAGATGGCGCAGATCGGCATCGCCAGCCCGGAGGATATCGATACCGCGATGACGCTCGGTCTCAACTACCCGCAAGGGCCGCTGGCGCTGGTCGATAGCCTGGGCGCGGCCCGGGTGCTGGCGATCCTGGAGAATATCCAGGCGATCACCGGCGAGGAACGCTATCGGCCGAGCCAATGGCTGCGCCGGCGCGCCCTCCTGCAACTGCCGATCACGACCCCCGACTGAGCCTCGCCTCGGCGGTGCGAAGACAAGGCCCGCTCGCTTCGCTAGACTTCCCCGATGGCCTCGCTCACGATGTTGCTGTCGGTTCTGATCTGGTCTTCCTCGACGATCGCAAGCAAGGCGGCGTTGGGGCCCTTCCACATCACCGAAGTCGCGAGCTTGCGGTTTCTGTTGGCGGCCCTGATCCTTTGGGTCGTGGTCTTGGCGACCCGGCAACGGGTCGATTTCGGCCGGGGTGGACAGCGTGCCTTCTTGATGGGGGTTCTCGACCCTGGCTTGGCGTCGCTGTTGATACTGACGGGTCTGACGCAGACCCTGGCCATCAACGTCGCCGTCTTCTTCAGCCTGATGCCGTTGTTGATGCCGATTCTGGGACGCTTGGTGTTGGCCGAGCGAATAAACCCGTTGGTCGTGATTGGTGCCGGTATAGCCTTTGCCGGCACCAGCACCCTGGTCTGGAACAAGATCGCGCTCGGCGAGAGCTCGCTGGTCGGCGACGGCCTGATCCTTGCCGGCGTCCTCTGCGTCTGTGTCAACCAGTTGATCGCGCGCCGGGTGGCGCAGAGCTTCGGCAAACCCCTGATCACCACCGCCTCGCAGATGAGCACGGCCATGCTGATCGCCGCCCTGGCCTTGTTTCTGGTCGAGCGACCGGCGGCCCCGTTCGAGGGCCTGGCGCTTTCCTCCGGTCTCTTGCTGCTCTACCTCGCCGCGGCCACGGCCTCGCCGTTTTTCCTCTATAACTTCGCCCTGCAGCACCTGCCGGTCGGGCGCATCGGCCTCTTTTCCTGTCTGTCGCCAGTCTTGGCGTTGCCGATGGCCAGCTATTTCCTCGGCGAGAACATCACCGCCATCGACCTCGTCGCGGTCGCCATCGTCGTCGCCGGCGTGGCGATCCCGCAGCTTCCCGAAATTCCGGCACTCAGACGGTTGGCGCCCCGGCTGGCCGGCCTCGTGCAGCTACCGGCGCGTCCGGCCTACCGGCCAGGTGAATTGCCCAAGGAACCGGCGATGGCGCTGCTGGCCGGCCAGCCGCTCGAAAATCTCTCCTTCGTCGTCTTCGATACCGAGACGACGGGCTTGCGGTCGTCCGGCGGCGACGAAATCATCCAGATCGCGGCCGTCAGGATCGATGGCGGCAGGCTGGTGCCGGGGGCGACGTTCAACGAGCTGATCGACCCCGGCCGGCCGATCCCACCCGGCTCGACCCGCTTTCACGGCCTGACCGACGAGATGGTGGCGGGCAAACCGGGCGCCGTCGAGGTGCTTCGCCGCTTTCACGACTTCGCCCAGGGCAGCATCCTGGTGGCGCACAACGCCGCCTTCGACATGCGCTTTCTCGAGCTCAAGGAAGCAAGCCTGCGGCGTCGCTTCGACAACCCGGTGTTGGATACCCTGTTGTTGTCGGCGGTGCTGTGCCCGAGCGCGCGGGCGCATTATCTCGATGCCATCGCCGGCCGCTTCGAGGTCCGAATTCATGGCCGCCACACCGCGCTCGGCGATGCCCTGGCGACGGCGGAGATTTTCCTGCGCCTGCTGGCGATCGGTCGGGAGCAAGGGATGACGACACTAAGCGATGCGATCCGCGTCTCGCGCCGGGCCCGAACCTTCCGCCGCTTGCAGAAGCGGTTCTAGAACAGCTCGCCGGTCAGCTCGCTTCGCACCCGATCGGACAAGCGCCGAATGGCCTTCATGGCATCGACGAGAATGTCGCGCTCGCGCTCCGACAGGCTTTCGGGATCGACGAAATTGTTGGTGCCGCCGGTGGCGCGAAACTGATCGATCTGGCGTTCCAGCATCAACAAGGTGATATGGCCGAAGGCGCCCTCGAGATAGTCCGCTTCGTCGGAATCGAGAATATTCACCCGGCCGAGCGCCTGGATCCGTTCCAGGCACGAGGTTTCCGCGACCCGGTGGCGCAGCGCCAGCAGGCGAAGCGCGTTCACCAACGGCAAGCTGCCCCCCAGCTTCAAATTCATCATGCCTCGGGTCGGGCCCGCGTCGTGATCGACGATGAAACGATTGAAGAGTCCGAGCGCGACGCCGTATTCGGCGTCGATCCCGACCATGGCCCGCAGAAAAGAAGGGCTTTCGGCAAGGCGATCGGTGATATGGACCCGCAACCGCTCGG
>PVBE011712029.1_pt1 | contig 11722 bp, 9 predicted proteins | sample 1631181 | NCBI WGS metagenome assembly PVBE01 (sample SAMN08397723, study PRJNA350692) | Marine metagenome, whole genome shotgun sequencing project. | isolation source: water | place: Pacific Ocean | collected 2012-04 | reverse complement strand
TCCTAACCGCTTCGCGATCATGACAGCAAGTTCGTTCATCTGACCCCCTTTCCTGCTTTGGCGATTTTTCGTAGGCGATCTCTAATTTGTCGCCTAACCATAACCAAATTGTCGCGTTGTAGGAACAGTCCTCTCAAGGGCTCCCCATGCACTGGCAATATTCGCCATATCATCAACAGTCAGTACTTTTTACGTGATGTTCCCTGGCGCGCCTTGTTGCGCTGGTGTCGCGCGCCGCGCGATAATACGTGCCCCAGAGGCCAGCCTACCAAGGAGCGCATAGACATGACCGATCGTATCGTCGAGCTGAGCAACACCGGATGGATCGCCAAGCATCGCGAACAATATATGGCCGACGGCAAAGCCGGTCACGACTGGGATTCGACCATCGCCGGCGGTCCCGGCGCGCTGCCGACCCTGCTGTTGTTCACGGTCGGCCGCAAATCGGGCGCGGAAAGCATCATGCCGCTGCTCTACGGCGAAGTCCCTGGCGGCTACGCCATCATCGCGTCCCGCGGCGGCCACGCCCGCCACCCCGGTTGGTATCACAATCTGGTGGCCAACAGCGACGTTGGCGTCCGCGTCACCGACGACAGCTTCCGCGCCACCGCTCACACCACCACTGGCGCCGAACGCACCACCATCTGGGACAGCATGGTCGCCATGTACCCGCCCTTCGCCGACTACAAGGTGGCGGCGGCGCCCCGCGAAATTCCCGTGGTGGTATTGGAGCGGAAAGACTAGGCGTTAGGGCTTGGGCGGTCTGATGGTCGGCGGCATTGAAGCGTCGGGGAAGGGCTCCAGGGCGTGCATATCGACGTCGATGAGGGTTGGGCCGTCGACTTCCATGGCCTCGGTCAGGGCGGCGGCGATCGCGTCGATGCCCGACGCCCGCCAGTAGGGGACACCGGCGGTTTTGGCGAACTCGCCGAGGTTGGGGATGGCTAGGTCGTCGTAGTAGCGGCGGCCCTCGAACTGGATGTCCTGGATGCGCCGGATGATGCCGTAGCCGCTGTCGTTCATGACCATCATGACCACATGGGCGCCCTGCTGCACGGCGGTCCAGACTTCCGAGACGTTGAGGAAGAAGCCGCCGTCGCCGCACATGGCCACCACCTTGCGCCCGTCGGCGGCGAACCACGCGCCGATGGCCTGCTGCATGCCCTGGCCGATGCCGGCGTCCACCGAATAGACGTTCTGGTCCGGGCCGTCGATGGGGAACAGGCGGTTGCCCCAGGTGGTGTTGGAGGTGGTGATGTCGCGACACCAGATGGCGTCGCCGGGAATGGCGCCGCGCACTGCATCGCACAGCGCCGTGTGTTCGCCCAGGTTGGCGCGGGCGCGGCTCTCGGCGGCCTTGCGGGCGGCGCTCACGTCGGCGGCAAAGGCCGGGTCGATGTTCATGTTTCCATCGAGCCGATCCGCCAGACCACCGAGCACCCGGGCGGCGTCGCCGGTGACGAACATATCGCTGGAATAACTGCGGTCGGCGGCATCCAGATCCACGTCGATACGCACCCGGCGGGCCGGCAGGGCAAGGGCCTGGTCGCGGGTCTCGTGACCGCGCAGGCGCGAGCCGGCGACGATCATCAGATCGCAAGTGCCGTAGAGCGCCTCGACGTCGGGCATGAGGTTGAACGCGCCCAGGGACAGGGGATGGTTCTCGGGCACGATGGCCCGGCCGTGCTGGCTGGTGACCACGCCGAAGCCCATGTCCATGAGCCGTTGGGCCTCGGGTCCGGCGCGGCGTGCGCCGTGGCCGAGCCAGATAAGCGGTCGTTTGGCCGTGGCGACAAAATCGGCCAGGGCGTCGAGGTCGCGCTCCCGAGGCGCCGGTGCACTGTGAGCCGGCGGGCTCAGGGCCTCGAGGGCGGCGGGGCGCTCGATGATAGTCTTCTGAATGTCGATGGGCAGCTCGATGCTGACCGGTCCGGCTGGCGCCGCCAGGGTCTCTGCCGCCGCGTTGCACAACACGTCGAGGGCATCCTCGGCGCGCTCGATGCGGTAGGCCGCCTTGGACACCGAGGCCAGCATGGCGAGCTGGTCCGGGGCGTCGTGGACCGAACCCCGGCCCTTGCCGATGTTGGCCGTGGCAGTCTGGCCGGTGAGATGAAGCAGGGGGATGCCGGCGATGCGCGCTTCCAGCAGGCCGCCCACGGCGTTTGCCGCGCCGGGGCCGGTGCTGGTAAACAGCACGCCAAGGCCGTCGCTGACCCGGGCATAGCCGTCGGCCATGTTGGCGGCGCCGGCCTCGCCCCGGGTCGGCACGAAGCCGATGGCGTTGCCCCGGCCGATGGCGTCGAGCATGGGCATGTTGTGGATCGAAACGATGCCAAAGGCGTGGCGCACGCCAAGGTTCGCCAGGGCGGCGGCGACCAGCTCGCCGACGGTCATTTGTTGAGGCATGGTGGATTTACTCCCGGTTGGCTCGCCGCAGGACGGCGTTTAGGAACAGATTGACGCCGGGCACGGTGCGGGTCAGGTCGATCTCTTCGTTGATGTTGTGGGTGATGCCGTCGCGGCATGGCGTGAAGACCATAGCCACCGGCAGGATGCGGGCGATGGCGTAGGCGTCGTGGCCGGCCTGGCTGTCGATCTCGCAGTAGTCGAGGCCCATGTCGCCGGCGGTCTGCTTGAGCAGGTTCATGCAGCCCTCGTCAAAGGGCACGGCGCCGAAGCGCCAGCTGTCGGTGATTGCCATGTCGACCCGGGCCTTGGCGGCGGCCTCGGTCATGGCCGCGTTGATGTCGGTCAGCATGTCCTCGACCCGGGTGACAAAAGGGTGGCGGAAGTCGGCGGTGATGCGGGCGACGTTGGGGATGATACCGAACAGGTTGGGCTCGACCTCGATATAGCTCACCGTGGTCTTGGCCCCCTCGGGCTCGTAGGTCCAGCCGATGTCATTGATGGCAGCGATCAGATAGGCGGCGCCGACCAGGGCGTTGCGCCGCTTGGCCATGGGGGTCGGGCCGATATGGCTGGTCTCCCCGGTGATCTCGATCTTGAGGCCGCCGGCGTTGTAGTTGCCGGTGACGATGCCGATGTCCATGGCCTCGCCATCGAGGATCGGCCCCTGCTCGATATGAAGCTCGAAATAGGCGTCAAAGGTGCGGTCGCCCACCGGCGCCTCGCCGAGATAGCCGCTGCTTTCCAGCGCCGAGCGTACGGTGACGCTTTCCTTGTCGACGGCGTCGTAAACGTCGTCGAGTTCATAGACCCCGGCGAATACCGAAGCGCCCATCATCGGCGGATTGAAGCGCCCGCCCTCCTCGTTGGTCCATACCGCCATCTCCAGGGGCCGCCTGGTCGCTATATCCCGGTCGTTGAGGGTGCGGATGACCTCGAGGCCGCTCAACACCCCGAGGATGCCGTCGTACTTGCCGCCGCGAATCTGGGTATCGAGATGGCTGCCCATGACCACCGGGTCGAGGCTGTCGTCGCTGCCAGGGCGGCGCGCGAAGATATTGCCGATGGCGTCGACCGTCACCGTGCAGCCCGCCGCTTCGGCCCAGAAAACGAACAGGTCGCGCATCTGCTTGTCTTCCGGGCTGAGGGCCAGGCGGCACAGGCCGTTCTCACCGAACTTGCCGATTTCGCCCGAGGCCTCGAGGGTCTGCCACAGGCGCTCACCGTCGATGGCTGGGAAGTTGGCGGCCATTATTGGCGTCGCCGGACTTTGGCCTCGGCGGCGAGGCACAGCATGTCGAACAGCAGGTGCGCTGCGTTGAGCGCCGTGATGCCGCTCTGATCGAACGGCGGCGAGACTTCCGAGACGTCGCCGCCAATCATATCGATGCCGCGCATACCGCGCATGATGGCGTTCATCTCGCGCATGGTGATACCGCCGGGCTCGGGGTGGCCGGTGCCAGGGCATTCGGTGGGGTCGAGGCCGTCGACATCGATGGTGAAGTAGACCGGGCCGTCGCCGATCACCCGGCGGATTTCAGCGATTACCGCCGCCACGCCTAGGTCGTCGAACTCATATTGGTAGATCATGCGACAGCCGGCATCCTTGGCGAAGTCGTTGGCGTCGGACGCGTACTGGGTGCCGCGCAGGCCGACCTGGACCGTGCGTTTGGGGTCGACCAGGCCTTCCTCGATGGCGAGGCGCACGAAGGTGCCGTGGTTGACCTCGTAGCCGTCGAAGGCGGGGCCGGTCTGCAGCACGTCGGCGTGGGCGTCGAAATGGATCATCGCCACCGGCTCGGTGATGGCGCCGCCGGCCTTCATGCCGCGCAGGATGGGCACCGGGATGGTGTGGCAGCCGCCCATGGCCAGGGGCGTCACCCCCCCGGCCGCCAAATCGGCGAAGAAGTCGGCGATGCGCTCGAGGCTGGCTTCCACGTTCATGGGGTTGACCGGCGCGTCGCCCACATCGGCCACCTGGCAGAGATCGAAGGGCGCCACATGGCTCGCCGTGTGGACGGCGCGCAGCATGCGTGACATTTCCCTGATTTGCGATGGCCCGAGGCGGGCGCCGGGGCGGAAGAAGATACCCATATCGAAGGGCACCCCGGCGAAGGCGATGTCAAGACCACTGGCGTCCTCGACGTGAGGCACATGGGGCAGGCGCATCATGGTGGCGATCTGGCTGAAGCGCTGCCGATAGGGTCCGACGTCGGGTTGATTGTTGTCGCTCATGATGACTGTTCTCCCAGGGATTGATGATAGAATGGTCGTTCTATGATTTACATTTGATTCACCATAAATCATTACGTTTAAGCTGTGGGCCCTTCCGGCGCCTTTCACAGCTACGAGAAACAAGCATGAGTGATGAGCAAGACGAAAAACGGCGCCATCTCCGTCATTCGGTCAAGGAGCACTGTACCGCCTATCTCGAGGACGGCGAGTATCTCGGTTCGGTCGTCAATATGTCCGTGTCCGGCACCGCAATTCATCTCGACATCGAGGTCGATGCCGAGACCGACACCGGCACCATCGTCGAGCTTCAAATCCAGCGTGTCGGCCGTATCAGCACCCGGGCGGTGCTCAACGAATTTTCGTCGGCGGCCGGCCACTAGAGCGCCTTTAAATACGGGGGAGGGGCTGGCGCCATGACGCGTGACCCACGCTACGACATTCTGTTCGAACCGGTGGCCATCGGCCCGGTCACAGCGCGCAATCGCTTCTACCAGGCGCCCCATTGCAGCGGCATGGGTTATGCCTCGCCGCGCATGTCGGCGGCCATGCGCGAGGTCAAGGCCGAGGGCGGCTGGGCGGTGGTCTGCACCGAGTACTGCTCGATCCATCCGACCTCCGACAACACACCGCTGATCAACGCCACCCTGTGGGACGACGACGACGTCAAGGCTCACGCCCTGATGACCGAGCGGGTTCATAACCACGGCGCCCTGGCCGGGGTCGAGCTGTGGCATGGCGGCAGTAATTCGATCAACCACAACACCCGGGAAGGCAGCCTTGGCGTCGCCAGCCTGCCCGGCGAGAAATACGATCCCATGCAGTCCCGGGCCATGGACAAGCAGGATATCCGCGACCTGCGGCGCTGGCATGTGGATGCGGCCAGGCGGGCCAAGCGGGCTGGCTTCGACGTGGTTTATGTTTACGCTACCCACCGCAATCTGGTGACCCAGTTCCTCGCCGCCGAGAAGAACCAGCGCACGGACGAATACGGCGGCAGCCTGGAAAACCGGGTTCGGCTGCTGCGCGAACTGATCGAGGAAACCAAGGACGCCATCGGCGACAGCTGCGCCGTGGCCGTGCGTTTCGCCGTTGACGAAGGGGGCCAAGGCGATGGCGTGGTGGTCAATGACGAGCCCCGCACGGTCATCGAGATGCTGGCCGAGATGCCGGACCTGTGGGACGTCGGGGTATCGGACTATTCCTATGAGATGGGCGCCTCCCGCTTCGTCGGGGAAGCCGCCCAGGAGGATTACGTCGCCTACGTCAAACAGCTGACTACCAAGCCGGTGGTGGGCGTCGGCCGCTTCACCTCGCCGGACACCATGGTCGGCCAGTTCAAGCGTGGCGTCCTCGACCTGATCGGCGCAGCGCGGCCGTCTATCGCCGATCCATTCCTGCCCAACAAGATCGACCAGGGCCGCAGCGACGACATCCGCGAATGCATCGGCTGCAACGTCTGTTACACCAGCGACACCCTGAGCGCACCGGTGCGCTGCACCCAGAACCCGACCATGGGCGAGGAATGGCGGCGCGGCTGGCATCCGGAGGTCATCGCCGCCAAGGGCTCGGCTGATCATGTACTGGTGGTCGGGGCCGGACCGTCTGGGCTCGAGGCGGTGCGGGCGCTTGGCCATCGCGGCTATCAGGTCACCCTGGCCGAGGCCGAAACCGAACTGGGCGGGCGCGTACTCGCCGAGGCGCGGTTGCCGGGGCTCGCCGCCTGGACCCGGGTGCGCGACTATCGGGAGCAGCAACTTGCCGTCATGACCAACGTGGAGATTTACCGGGCAAGCCGGCTCAGCGCCGCCGAGGTCCGCGATGTCGGCGCCGACCGGGTGGTCCTGGCCACCGGCGCCCGGTGGCGCGGCGACGGCGTCGGGCGTTGGTACAAAGAGCCCGTGACCATGGCGGACGACGCGGTGGTGCTGACCCCCGATGACATCATGGCCGGCGCCGAGGTTGCCGGTCCGGTGGTGGTCTTCGATGACGACCACTACTACATGGGTGGCCTGCTGGCCGAACAACTGCGCCTTGCGGCCCACGAGGTCACCCTGGTGACGCCGGCGGGCCATGTGTCGGCCTGGGGTGCGCGTACCCACGAGCAGCGCCGCACCCAGACCCGGCTTCTCGAGTTCGGCGTCACGGTGCTGACCGGTCATGCCCTGGCCGGCGCTGGCGGCGGGACGGCGGACATCGCCTGCGCCTACACTGGTCGCCGCCACCAGATTGCCGCCGCGACCCTGGTCATGGTCACCGCCCGGTTGCCCAACGACATTCTCTACGACGAGCTTGGCGCCAACGGCGACGCTGCCGGGTTGACGCGGATCGGCGATTGCCTGGCACCGGGCACCATCGCCCATGCGGTTTACGCCGGCCACCGTTTCGCCCGCGAGCTTGACGATACGGTCGACGCGCCCCTGCGCCGCGAGATGCCGCGCCTCAACGCCTGAACCATCGACGGCGTGCCCGCCCTGTGGTTAGCTGGACCATGACCTGATGATGGAGGGTGGCCATGGCGACAACGGGAAGCGATTGGCGGTTGCCGATCAGCCAATCGAACCGCACCGTGGACGGCGCGGGACCCCTGGTCTTTGTCGGCGGCGCCGGCGATTTTGGCGGCGATGGGCGGATTGCTCATGCCGGTGACTTTGACGCCCAGGTTGCCGGCGCCCTGGCCAATGTCGATGCCGATCTCGCCTGGCACGGCCGCGGTCTCGCCGACGTGTTCCGTCTCAAGGTGTTCTATCAAAGCGACGGCAGCCGGGACGCCTGGGCACTGCTGGCGGCATTGTACCGGGCCTTTGATCTGGACCCGGCGCCGGCCATTACCTTGCAGCCTATGCCGCTGCAGCCGTTCGCGGGTCAGACGGTCCAGCTACAGGCCATCGCCGCCAAGGGCTGGCGCGAACATGCGGACCTGCGTGTCATCGAAGCCACGGTGCCCGACCGGGTGGCGGACCTGTTTGACCGCCCGCGCCATACGGTGGGCCTGCGCGCCGGCGAACTGATCGTCATTCCCGGGCGCACCGCCATGGACGACCAGGGCCATCCTCTCGCCCTCGGCCGGGGTATCGAGCAAACCGACATCATCATGGACGGTATCGAGGCGACCCTGGCCGAACTGGGCGCCAGTTATCAGGACGCCATCAAGATGGAGAGCTACTACTTCGGTGCCACCATGGATGAATGGGCGCCCATGTCGGCGCGGCGCTCCGAGTATTTTCGCGAGCCGGCGGCGCCATCGACCTCGGTGCCGTGCCATGTGCTCTACCCCGAGGGCAGCATCACCATGATCGAGGCCCTGGCCATGCGCGATCACTGGAACGGTTTAGACAAATACATTCCACGCGACGACCGCTGGCCCGAGCGGGTGTGGGACTGGCCTATCGAGATGCCCTATCGTCAGGGCATGCGTCTGCGCGGCATGATCTGGACCGGCGGCCAGGTACCATTCGAGGAAGCCATGAACCAGGGCAACGCGGTCCAAGTGGACGACCCGCTGGAGCAGGCGCGCTTCACCATGGGTTACGTCAACGGCATCGTCGAGGCCTTTGGTAAATCGACCCGGGATTACGCCCTGTTGGTCTGCTATTTCGCGTCCGACGGCAGCCAGACGGCCACCGAGGCCTTCGTCGCCGCCATCGCCGATACCATCGACGGCGAACTGCCGCCTATGACCCTGGTGCCTCAGCCCAAGATGCACTCCGACGACATCACCGTCGAAATCTGGGGCGTGGCCAGGGGCTAAAGCGTCTATCGGTTGCTTGCCCCCCGTCGCGCTGCCGTGGTTAGCTGCGCCAAGGAATTCTCATGAGGGAGGGAGACCATGGCAGGGACTAACGGCGGCTGGCGGCTGCCGGTCGCGCAATCGAACCGCACGGTGGATGACGCCGGGCCTTTGGTTTTCGTCGGCGGCGCTGGCGATTTCGGCAGTGACGGGCTGATTGCTCACCCCGGCGATATGGACGCCCAGATCGTCGGCGCCATGGCCAATGTGGCCGGCGATCTCGGCCGGCGCGATTGCACCCTGGCCGACGTGGTCCGGCTCAAAGCGTTCTACAAGAGCGACGGCGGCCGCGACGAATGGACTGTGCTGGCGGCGCTGCGCCGGGCCTTCGATGCGGATCTGGCGCCGGCCATCACCACCCATCCGGTGCCCCAGCAGGCCTTCGACGGCCAGGAAATTCAAATCCAGGCCATGGCTACCAAGGGCTGGCGTGATGGTCCCAATGTGCGCTCCGTCGAGGCCCCGGTGCCCGACCGGGTAGCCGATCAGTTCGACCGGCCGCGCTACACGGCCGGCCTGCGCGCCGGCGAGTTCATTGCCGTGCCGGGCCGCACCGCCATTGATGACCAGGGAAATCCTTTGGCTGAAGGCCAGGCTATCGAGCAGACCGACATCGTCATGTCGAGTATGGAGGAGACGCTGGCCGAACTGGGCGCCAGCTATCAGGACGCCATCAAGAAGGAAGGCTATTACTTCGGCGTCACCATGGACGAATGGGCGCCCATGGCGGCGCGGCGCGCCAGCTATTTTCATGAGCCCGCGCCGCCGGCCACCGTGGTGCCATGCCACGTGCTGTATCCCCCGGGCTGCGTCACCAAGGTCGAGGTGCTGGCCATGCGCGACGAGTGGAACGGCTTCGACAAGTACATCCCGCGCGACGACCGCTGGCCCGAACGGGTGTGGGACTGGCCCATCCCGGTGCCCTACCGCCAGGGCGCCCGCCTGCGCGACATGATCTGGACCGGCGGTCAGGTGCCGTTCGAGGAAGCCATGAACCAGGGCAAGGCCATGCATGCGGGTGATCCGCTGGAGCAGGCGCGCTTCACCATGCGTTACGTCAACGACATCGTTGAAGCCTACGGCAAGACCACGAAGGATTACGCCCTGCTGGTCTGCTACTACACCTCCGACGGCAGTCAGGCAGCCACCGAGGCTTTCGTGAGCGCGGTTGCCGACACCATCGACGGCGAGTTGCCGCCCCTGACCCTGGTGCCCCAGCCGATGATGCATTCCGACGATGTCACCGTCGAGATTTGGGGGGTCGCCAAGGGATAGGGACTTTCAGTCTCTCGTTGGGTCGGCTTGTGGTACTCTGAAGAGATCAGAACCACAGGACATCGGGAGGCTGAGCCATGGCCGAGTCACAGGCGGGTTTAAACAATCTGGTCGCCAAGGGCGTCGGGTCGCGCGACGGTAAACCCAAATTCGGCCGCCGCCGGGGCAAGAAGGAGCCCCTGGCCGACGACAGCCTCATGGTCCGGGCCCTGGATGGTCGTCCGGTAAGTGGCAATGGCGAAACCGAGGCCAACGCCCGGCTGCTCATGCGCGCCATGATAGCCGCGGCCAGCGCCGACGGCGACCTCGACGACGACGAGCGGGCGCGTATCATGGACGGCGCCCCTGACACGGAATTCCTCGCTGCCGAGATCGAACACCCGTTCGACATTCCGGCCCTGGTCAAGGCCGTCGACTCGCCGGCGGTGGCGGCTGATGTTTACGCCGCGTCGCTTATTGCTATCGAACTGGATACTGTCGAGGAGGCCGACTACCTGCGCCGGTTGGCCGAGGGGCTGGGTCTTGATGACGAGGCGGTGGCCGCACTCCATGATCGCTGCGGCGCGCCGCCGCTGTCCATGGCCGGGGTTCCGGTGGTCGAGACATACGACTGGTTCTTTGCTTCTGGCGGGGAGCGCATTGGCCCCATACACGGGGAAATCGCGGCGCGCCATGCCCGTTCCAATCCCGACGCCCAGTGCTGGCGCGACGGCTTCGACGACTGGCAGCCGGTCTCGACCATCAGCGAGTTCGCCGAGCACTTCACCCGGTCGTTCGGGCATGTGGCCGGGTCCGCCGCCGACGACATCAACTTCCGTATCGTCGGCAACGACATGCAGTTCGTGGAAATCGAGCTCGATCCCAGCGAGAGCGTTATCGCCGAGGCCGGGGCGCTTATGTACAAGCACAATGACATTTCCCTGACGACCATCTTCGGCGACGGCAGCGGCCAGCAGGGCGGTATCTTCGACAAATTACTCGGCGCCGGCAAGCGGGTGCTGACCGGCGAAAGCCTGTTCCTCACGGTGTTCACCACCAGCGGCGAGAAGACCCGTCAGGTGGCCTTCGCGGCGCCGTTCCCCGGCAGCATTATCCCGGTCAAGCTGTCCGAGGTCGGCGGCATGCTTATCTGCCAGAAGGACAGCTTCATGGCGGCGGCTAAGGGTGTCGAGATCGGCATTCATTTCCGGAAACACATCCTCACTGGCTTTTTCGGCGGCGAGGGCTTCATCATGCAGTCCCTGACCGGCGACGGCTGGGTCTTTATTCATGCCGGCGGCACGGTGGTTGAACGCGACCTCGGGGTAGGCGAGAAACTCCAGGTCGATACCGGCTGCCTGGCCGCGTTGACCGTCAGCGTCGATTACCGGATTGCGCCGATCGGCGGGGTTAAGACCATGATGTTCGGCGGCGAAGGAATTTTCGTCGCCAATCTCACCGGCCCGGGCAAGGTTTGGCTGCAGAGCCTGCCGTTCTCCCGCCTGGTCGGCCACATCCACGCCACCATGCCGCGCCAGGTCACCTACGGGTGAGCTGATGAAGTAGAACGACTCCCGGCCTATAGGCTTGAAACAAACTGACTGGATGGTTAGTGTTTTATTCCGTCTAACCAGCGAATTCGTCTCGGTCGCAGGTATTCAGGAGCGATAATCGAGGACCGGCTGCCAAAAAGCGACCAGCGCCGGTTCCAGAAACACTGGGAGCAGACATGGAAAACAACGAATTTAAGGACAAACTAGCGGCCGGCACAATGAGCCGCCGCGAGATCAACAAGGCGCTGGCTGCGGCCGGCGTCGTCACGTTAGCGGCGCCGATGGCGCCGCAGCGCGCCGCAGCTGCTGAAGGAGAAGTGCTTTACTTCACCTGGGGCGGCTTCGATGATCCGACGTTGTACAAAGCCTACGAGGAAAAGCATGGCGTCCCTCCCGAGTACGTATTTTACGCCGATGAGAACGAGGCGTTCCAGAAGGTCCGCACCGGATTCACGCCCGACATCGTGCAGCCCTGCAGCCCTATGGT
>PVBE010241239.1_pt1 | contig 11722 bp, 10 predicted proteins | sample 1631181 | NCBI WGS metagenome assembly PVBE01 (sample SAMN08397723, study PRJNA350692) | Marine metagenome, whole genome shotgun sequencing project. | isolation source: water | place: Pacific Ocean | collected 2012-04 | reverse complement strand
TCGATAACGCTTCCGTGGCCAACCTCAAGCACATGGCCCAGATATTTCTCGTTGCCCTCGCGCACTTTCGTGACGTTCGGGTTCAGGCCCGGTTCAAAGGAGCGGTAGCACAGCCGCCCCATCACTTCGCAAAGCTTCTCCGAATCGCTCGGCGCGTCGCTCAACCAATTCGGGACGCCCACATGCTCGAGGTAGCCGCGAAGCCCTTCTTCTATAATCCGGGTCTCGCCAACGAGAAAGACTTTGGGTTCAACAAACTTCACGAAGGATCCTTTAGGCTCGAATTCGATTCAATTGTCACAAATTCAATAAAAGCAATAATAATGCGACCGAAAGATAGATCGCCCAAAACTAACAATTCAACTGATACACCAAGAAATGCCGCTGCAACACTCTACTCAACCCTCTCGAAGGCCATTTTCGCGCCGTACCCCTCGACGAGAGGGCGGCATTATAGGCGTCCACCGGGAGTTTGTAAAGGCTTTTTTGGGGAACGACTGAATTCCATTCCGCTTCCAGATTCATAGTTCCTCTTAACCATCGAAAATCAGTCATTTTATACTACATATCGGACTATTTATATTATTACATACAATATCTTGTATGTCAAGCCTTTTGATAAATTGGCTATATTCTGTCCGCCAGGCGGAGAATCCGACCCATTTCAGTGTCCTCGAACCTGACTAAAAGCGGGGACAGTCAGTTTGCCGCCACAATTACACTCAAGCTAAGCGCATGAGAGCCTAGTCGATTTTCTGCTTAGACGACGCGCAAACCACAATATATTGTGTCATATTTTTCAAAATTCTAGCGGTATTTCTTCATCGTCTCCTCAGCATAGCACAAAATACTGAATATAGATACAGTTATTTTTCGCACTTCTTGTCCACTTTCCTTCAAGTTGGCATTTTCTAGGTTTGCGTCCTCTGCATCGTTTCATGTCCTTGCCCGCGGCCGCGCTCGAAAAGATTGCAACCGCCTCCGTCAATACGGATGATGACGGCCTTTTCTGAACCCTAGCCGAGAAAGGATGCCAGCCTTCATGGAAACCTGGCTCCACCGCAAGACGGAATACAAAGGCCGTATCGTTAGCGTCGAAAACGGCATGGCGCGAATGGCCAGTGGCCGCGAAGCGCAACGCGAAGTCGTCCGTCACCCAGGCGCCGTCGCGATTGTCCCCTTCGATGGCGCCGAAGTCACTTTCGTGCGCCAATACCGAATCCCCGTGGAAAAATTTGTCCTCGAAATTCCCGCCGGAAAACTGGAAACAGGCGACACGCCCGAACGCCGCGCCCACACCGAATTGAAAGAAGAAACAGGATACACGACGGAGCGCCTCGTACCGGCTGGAAGTTTCTTTCCGTCAGTGGGTATCCTCGACGAGGTCGTCTACATGTTCTTGGCCTTCGACCTCGAAGCGGGCGAGCAGGCGTTGGAGGAAGACGAGGACGTCGAATTAGTTCGCATGACCTTGGCCGAGGTGCGCCAAGGGTTGGGGTCGCAGTCATTCAAGGACGCGAAAACCATCATAGGTCTACACGCTCTCTTGGCGCAAACGAGTTGATCTGAGACGGGAGAATCTTCCGTGTACTTGGGAATCGACATAGGCACCTCTGCCGTCAAGGCGGTCCTCGTGAACGAAGACGGCGTGGCCGAAGCAGAAGGAAATGGCGAGCTTAGCGTCCGGCGCCCCCATGATCTCTGGTCGGAACAAGACCCCCAAAGTTGGTGGGACGCGGTCCTCGAAGCCGTCGCCGAGTTAAAAGAACGCGCGCCAACCGCGCTCTCGGCTGTGAAGGGAGTAGGTCTCTCCGGCCAAATGCACGGCGCAACGCTGCTCGACGCAAGCGGACAAGTACTGCGGCCAGCCATCTTGTGGAACGACGGCCGCAGCGCGTCAGAATGCGCAGCCATCGAAGAAGCGGCGCCCAACTCCCGCGAGATTACAGGCAATGTCGCCATGCCGGGGTTCACCGCGCCCAAACTAGCATGGGTGCGCAATCACGAGCCCAAAGTATTCGGCGCGACGGCAAAAGTACTTCTGCCGAAAGATTACGTCCGCCTGCGCATGACAGGCGATTACGCGTCCGACCTCTCCGATAGCGCGGGAACCTTGTGGTTGGATGTGGCGCGACGCGATTGGTCGGATACCATGCTCGAAGCCTGCGGCCTCAACGCGTCACACATGCCAATACTCTACGATGGCACGGAAGCGACAGGCGTACTGCGAGCCGAAGCCGCCGAGGCGTGGGGGATCGGCCGCGTACCCGTCGCGGGCGGTGGCGGCGACAACGCGGCCGGCGCGGCGGGCGTCGGCGTCGTCCAGCCCGGACAGGCCTTCCTGTCGCTAGGAACCTCCGGCGTCTACTTCGTCGCGTGCGATTCCTACGCGCCCAACCCCGAAGGCGGCGTCCACACCTTCTGCCATTGCCTGCCCGGAGCGTGGCACCAAATGTCCGTAATCCTCAGCGCGGCAAGCTGCCTCACCTGGGCCACGCGTCTGACCGGCGCAGCGAGCGAAGGCGATCTGGTGGACGAAATCGAAGCCGTGACCAAGGACGGCGATGCGGCAAACCATGTACCGCTGTTCCTCCCCTATCTTTCAGGCGAACGGACGCCCCATAACGACCCCGCGGCAAAGGGCGTATTCTTCGGCCTCACGCACGAAACCAGCCGCGCGGATCTTGGGCGCGCGGTTCTTGAGGGCGTAGCCTTCGCCTTCGCCGACGGACAACAGGCCCTCGCCGACGCGGGAACGGCGATCGAAGATGTATCCGTCATCGGCGGCGGTTCGCGGAGCCGCTACTGGGGGGAGATCATCGCGTCCGTCCTTGGCAGGCCCTTGAATTTCCGGACAGACAGCGCCCTCGGCCCAGCCTTCGGCGCGGCCCGGCTCGCTCGTGTCGCCGTGACTGATGAATCGCCCGTGGCTGTATGCGCCCAGCCAGAACTCTTGGATACGGTTGAGCCGAAAGACTCTATGTCGGACTACTATACCGAGCGCCTAGACAGATTTCGATGCCTCTACTCCAGTTTGAAAGGCGATTTTCAGAGATTTTGAGGGCCGTCTGCGTGGCGAGAAACGAATAAGCCTCGAGCAACGCTGTAGTTCAACAACAGAGGAGGCGTCAGATTCGCCTCGCAGATTGACTGTCTCCAAAACTCCCTGCATACTGCTCACTAATCTCACGCAACATACCGTCCCCCGAAGGGAGAGGAACTTGCCATGAAATCCAACCTGCTCTTCGCCTGTATCGCCATCCTCCTGATCGCCGCGCCGGCCTATCCCAAGGACACCAAGCCTATCGATGAAATCCTAAAGGAAATGGCCGATGCCATCGCCGGAGTCGACTCGTGGGCCGCCGACATCGAGATGGACATGAACATGATGGGCATGGAGATAGGCGCCACGGGAAACATGACGCAGGCCGGTAAGCGATCCGTGACGGAAAGGACGATGAAGATGCAGATGCCCGGCCTCCAGGCGGCCGCCGAAGGATCGGAGGAAATCAACGCGCTGATGAACGATATCAAGATGAAAACTGTCATGGATGAGGACGGGATACAGTGGACCGAGATGAACATGATGGGCCAGCTTCAGGTGATGAAAGTGGACATGAACAAGATGATGGAAGCGTCGGACGAGATGCTCGGACTACAGGGCCTCATGGGAGGCGGCAATCCCTTTGACATGATGGGGGATCCCACGAAGATGCTCGAAATGTACAAAGAATTCATGGATTTCGAATTGGATGGGAAAGAGACAGTCGGCGGCGTCGAAGTCTACGTACTCAAGGGCAACATGAAAGTCGGCGCGACCGCCGCAGAGGGCATGAAGGCCTTGATCGCCATGGCCCCGGAAATGGACTCTCTTATGAACGACATCACGATGAAAGTCGGCGTCGAAGACGGATTCATGCGCGAGACCACCATGGGCGAAGTGGACGGTAAACCAATCATGGTCCTGCGGATGAACAACGTGAAGTTCGACGTCGATATCGACGAGTCCACCTTCGTCTACACACCCCCCGAGGACGCGACGGTTATGGACATGACCGAAATGATAAACAACCAACTCGACGGATTACAGACAAGCGGCCAGGAAACCGAAGAGCCCTAATTCGATTGCAAGGGGCGCTGTTACGCTACCACCGCTGAAAGCGCTATATTCCCAGCGTGGCGGAGGCTTACCGGGGAATTGTTGATTCTTGCGCCTGTCCGCAATAGAATGCGCCAACTCGATTATTCAAATGGGAGAATTCCGATATGTATTTGCAGGCATTGGGGCGAATGATGAGCGTACTGCTCGTATGCGGCATCTCGGCGAGCACCTTTGGCGCGGAAGCGGACAGCAACTGGCCCACATGGCGCGGTCCGAATTTCGACGGGGTCGCCGTGGAAGGGAACCCGCCGCTGACCTGGAGCGAAACGGAGAACGTGAAGTGGAAAGTGCCCGTGCCCGACATGTCCAACTCGACCCCCGTAGTCTGGGGAGACCGATTGATCTTCTTGACGAACGAAGCCACGGCCGAGGACAATCGCACACCCCCGCCCTTCGATTGGGAAACCATGACCCCACATGAGGGCGTGGGCCGCGAAATCTTCATGCCCATGCCGACAGTGCCATACCGCTTCAATGTCACATGCTTGAGCCGCAAAGACGGAAGCACTCTGTGGAAAACCAAGGTCGCGGAGGCGACGCCGCATGAAGGCCATCACAAGGACACCGGCTTCACGTCCACCTCTGCGGTCACCGACGGAGAGCACATCTGGGCCAGCTTCGGCTCGCGCGGGCTCCACTGCCTCGATATGGACGGCAACATCAAGTGGTCGGCCGACTTGATGGAGCTCCTCTCGTTTCGCGCCTTTGGCGAGAGCGCCGGCGCCGTCATTGCCGGCGACACGATTGTCGTCCAGGGAGACCACGTAGGCCAGTCGAGAATCTGGGCCTTCAACAAACTAACGGGTGAGAAACTGTGGCAGAAAGACCGCGACGAAGACACAAGCTGGGGTACGCCGGTCGCGGTCGTCGTCGACGGCCGGCACCAAGTTATCGCCGCCGCCGAAAAAGCCGTGCGCGCTTACGACGTGAAAACCGGCGACATCGTCTGGGAAGCCAGCGGCCTGACCCGCCTCGCAATCCCCAGTCCGGTCCTCGGCTCCGGCGTGGTCTACGTTATGAGCGGGGAGGGGGCTGCGTCAATGATGGCTATCGAGCTGGGCCATACGGGCAACCTTACCGATACCGGCGCAATCAAGTGGAGTCTCGATCGCAATCAGCCGTACGTCTCTACGCCATTACTCTACGGGAACAAGATTTACACGTTTCCCAAGGTGAAGGCCTCTCTCTCTTGCTACAACGCGGAGACGGGCGAGCCCTTCTTCGAGGATCAGCGCCTCGAGGGCCTCAAGACGATCTATTCCTCCGCCGTTGGCGCGGCGGGCCGGGTTTACCTCACCGACCGCTCGGGCACGACCATCGTAATCCGCCACTCCGACGAATACGAAGTCCTTGCCACTAACTCGCTGGACGACGACGTAGACGCCTCCCTCGTCGTCATCGGCGACGAGCTTTACATCAAGGGCAAGCATTTCATGTACTGCATCGCCGAAGGATAGAATTGGTTTTGTGTGAAAAGCATCCATAAATTGGACTGACAGGTTGATAGTGAAGCGATTGAATAAATGGATGGGATGGACGCAAGTGGAGACGGGTTTGTTCTCCCGTTCGCGTCTCCAGCCCGACCGATGCAAGAACGGCGGCGAGTTCGGTTTCGCTCCGCAACCGGCCCAAGCAAATGTCACCAATAACGAACATAGTAATCCTGTAATAAAAAGGTTGATGTGCATTTGAATCCCTGTTACACTAAACCAGTGGTAGGGCAAGTCTTCCACCCCTCGGGGCTCGCACGGTGAATCGAGAGGGGGCATGAGCATGCTTCAACTTCGAAGCGCAAGAGGAGAAACACGTGGCAACAGGTACTGTAAAGTGGTTTAACGATCAAAAGGGATACGGATTCATCTCCCCCGACGATGGCGGTGACGATCTCTTCGTCCATCATTCGAACATCGACGGGGAGGGCTACAGGACACTTGACGACGCCGCTCGCGTTGAATACGAACCCGGAGAAGGTAGAAAAGGCCCCGAGGCGACAAAGGTTCACCAAGTATAACGCCTCTGCAATCATAAGCTAGAACCACCATGGGCTCCAGCGCTGCTGGAGCCCATTCTTTGTCTGGAACGGAACCGCATGGAACAGAACTTAGTCTAACGGTGTTTGTGTCCCCAGGAGCGTTCCTGGCGGAACCTTCCAGAATGAAGCGGTGCAATTCGCGCACCAAGACAATTCATTGCCACGGGAGAAGGACTGTGACCAACATGGATGCCCTCGCCATGCAATGGTCCATGGGGAATATCTCCGCCGTTCACGGAGACTGACCATTGGAACCGCCATTGAATGGATTCACTACGGCGTACAGGCTCCGCGAAGGAATCGTCCGCTTCTTCGTCACCGACATCAACAGCTCCGGAGCTTCCGCCGAGTCCTCAACGCGCTTACCCACTATGTGGGAGAGCGTCATGGACCGAGCCATCCACTTCAACCACCTCCCCGCTGGCCAAAACGTCCTCTACCTCTACGACCACGTCGAATTCAGCAGGTACGACGACGCCAGTGGCGAGTTCCCAGCCAACGGCGCAGAAATAAACTTTCACCACGGAATGCACCGCCACGCAGGCCATCACGAGGACGAGCATAACTTGTAGATCGATTCCAAAATAACGTTGCAGTGAATCGCATTAATGATATCGTGAGCGTTTAGGCCATTCTTGCGGGTTTCTCCGTGGACATTGGCAAGAATTAGGGACTTTTGCGCGTTCTGCAAAAGTAGTACCAAGCGAGACACGAGCATAGACGGGACTATCCTTTTTCTGCGGACTTGGCGAACTAATTTCGGTTAAATCTCTTAGTATTATGAATCCGGGGCATCGCTTGAGAGAATGGAGATTCTCGTTTGAGCGCCTATTGTGTGGTAAGATCCGGTGGTGTCTCCTGGGGTTCCCCAGGAGCTCCTCCAAACCCCACTTATCAGATACGAACTATGGAAAAACAAGGAGAAACAGTTATGAACCACCCTTTTTCGTTGGGGCACCGCCAGTCCCCGGCTACGGCGCGGAACGTCGGCGCCGCCTTCCTGGCAGCCGCATTGATGGGCTTTACTTTTGCCACAGCGATTTGCTGTCCCGCGGCGGCGGAGGAAGAGGAAGCGATTGAGATTGAGCTTCCCGAAGGTTATTTCGGCGGAACGCCTGTCGACTATTTCGGACCCAATTACGAAAAGCCGAGCTACAAGCCTCGCCCGCCGTTCATGGCGCCAAAAGGGACGGAAAATGTCGCGGCAGAGAAAGATGTGTCGAGCAGCGACCTGGATCCGAAGGCAGGCTCATTGGAATTCTTAGTGGATGGCGATAAGAGCTACTCGCACGACAGTTTGCTTAGATTGGCAGACGGCCATCAGTGGGTTCAGATCGACCTCGGCGAGCCCCATAGGCTTTATGCCTTCCTGCTGTGGCATTACCACCAGAAGGAGCGGGTGTATTTCGATGTGGCCGTCCAAGTGGCAAGCGACGCCAAATTCACCAAAGACGTGCAATTCGTTTTCAACAACGACCATGACAACTCCGCCGGTCTGGGGGTGGGCAAGGACAAGGAATACCTCGAAGACCACCGCGGCAAACTCGTCGATCTGAAAGGCGTGACGGCACAGTATGTGCGCCTGTATTCGAAGGGCCACTCAACCGGTTACGGAAATACTTATGTCGAAGTAGAAGTCTTCGGGAAGCCCGTAGAATAGAGCGAGCCAATGAACGGGGCCGCCTCCGCAATTCCGTTAATAGAGTTGAAGCGTGGGCCCCGGTTTCTTTTAGCGGCGGCATTCGCCGTCACGCTAGCCATCGGCGCCGCCACGCGCGCGCCGCGCCTCGATCTTCGTCCCATGCACGGAGACGAGGCGAATCAGGCCGTTAAGACCGGCCACCTTTATGACCACGGGGTCTACGCTTACGATCCCTTGGACCATCATGGCCCCACGCTTTACTATCTCGCGGCTCTTTCCGCGCGCTTGGCCGGACACGATCGCTTCGCCGACACGACCGAATCGACCTACCGCATCGTGCCCGTCATTTTCGGCCTCGCCCTCCTTATCTTGCCCTGGGGGCTGCGGAGTGAAATCGGGTCGAGCGGAGCGGCCGCCGCCTCCCTTCTGCTGGCTGTTTCCCCGGCCTTCGCCTTTTACAGCCGCTACTTCATTCAGGAAATGCTCCTTGTCTTCTTTACCGGGGCGGCGATCGTTTGCGCGGCGCGGTACTTTCGTTCGCCAAGCCTGAGCTGGGCAATTGCAGCCGGAGCCTGCGCAGGACTCATGCACGCCACCAAGGAAACTTGCGTAATCGCTTTCGCTTCCTTGGCGGTGGCGGGACTATGCGTCTTCGTGAGCCGCGATACCAGCAAGCGAAACGCCGCGCGTCAGACATCCCTGCACATCTTGGCCGCGATTACGGTCGCGCTCGCCGTGTCGGTCGTGCTCTTCTCCTCATTCTTCACGAACGCGCGGGGTCCCCTCGATTCCATTCTGACATACGGCAATTACATCCAGCGCGCTGACGGCGCGGGCATACACGACAGGCCGTGGCACCACTATCTCTGGTCCATGATCTTCATCCAACGCGACGGCGGTCCCTGGTGGAGCGAGGGGTTGATTCTCGCCCTAGCGATAGCCGGATGTGTTATCGCGTGGCGGGACCGCCGAGCTGCCTTCCCTCGATTCTTAGCCGTATTTACCGTCTTGACGACTCTCGCCTATTCCACCATCCCCTACAAAACCCCATGGTCCGCGCTGAGCATGATGTGGGCCATGGCCATGCTCGGGGGATGGGCCGCGGCCCGCATGATTTCCAGCCCGGCGCCTCCATGGATTCGCGCGGCCGTGGCAACCGTTCTCGCAGCCGGTTGCATTCATCTTGGAGCCCAAGCCTACCGCGCGAATTTCGAAAAATACGCCGACCTTGTCAATCCGTACGTCTACGCGCACACATCAACGGCGATCACGCGGCTTGTCGATCGGGCCCACGACTTGGCGGCTATTCATCCCGATGGATACGGCATGGAGATCGCCATCGTCGAAAAAGAACACGACTACTGGCCCCTGCCATGGTATCTGCGAAAATTCTCCCGCGTCGGCTACTGGGAGAGCATATCTCCTGACTTAAACACGCCGCTGATTATTGCGTCCGGAGATCATCTGCGCGTCGCTGACCCGCCAATCGAAGGAGACGTGGTCGCATCTCTGTTTGAACGGTACATGGTCGAGACCCATGGGCTCAGACCTTCGGTGCTGCGCATGGCTCTGATCGAAAACGGGCTTTGGGAGCGGTTCATGGAAGACCGGAGGTAGGGCCCCGGCCGAATGCACCCAACAGCTAATCGTACACGCCCAGAGCTGCACGCCAACGCACGGCCAGCACTTCCCGTATCATTTCGAGTGAATGCCAGATCGCATGGACCCGCGAGTCCGGCGAATCGAGCCAACGAACTGGCACTTGGCTGATGGCCAGGCCTTCCTTCTTCGCAAGGTAAAGTAATTCGCAGTCCGCGCCGAAGCCATCGCAACGTTGGCGGCCAAAGATCCCCGCGCACTTACCCGCGTCAAATACTTTGAAGCCACACTGCGTGTCAGGGAAAGACGTCAGCAGCAGGCAGCGCAAGAACAGATTGTATATGCGCCCCATGCTCTCTCGATACCGCGGCTGATGCGCCTCAATGACGGATGCAGGAAGCGCCCGCGAACCGATCACTACCGCGGCCCCATTCTCAAATTCAGGCCAGACCTTCTCCAGTTCAGAAATTGGCGTCGATCCGTCCGCATCGTAGATGAGCCAATACGCGCCCGAGGCCCCTTCAAGCCCGCGTTTAGCCGCGTAGCCCTTGCCCCGGTTAAGCTCGTACGAAATCACTTTCGCGGACGGGCAGGCCTCGCGCGCCACCCGCACCGTCTCGTCCGCGCTGCCATCGTTGACAACGACGATTTCCGCTTCGTAGTCCTGACCGTCGAAGTATTGCATCAACGCGCGAAGCGTCTTGCCAATACGCGCTTCTTCGTCGAGGCAAGGTATGGTAACGGTTAACAAAGTCGTTGAGCTAGACATTCGGGCAATCGGGGCGGCGCTCAGACAGGTAGGAGATTGTTCGTTCACAGCGGTCATTCCTCCCGCCAAATCGGAGATGCTTGAGTACACGTGAGTTGCCCCAATCCACACGAGGCTGGAACGGCCGCAAACGCTAGTGCGCCCTTTATGGGCCGGGCGAGATAATTTACCACATCGGCCGCAAACCGACAAAACATTAGCTGTTGTTGTGCCGACGCCCAACGCTGCGTACAATGGACGAGGCGGGCGCGTCCGCTCCGGAACACCCGTTTGGCGAGGCCCACCTCCGATGGAGCCCCAGAAGACCCGATAGCCTATGGCTTCCGACTCCGAGAGAACCGACACGGCGGGGGAATTCGAGCCGCGTCGGCTGCCTATGCAAGCGCGAAGCCGCAAACGGGTGAACCGCATCCTGGACGCGGCGGCGCAGCTCCTCATTGAAGAAGGCTACGGCGGACTTAAGACGAACCATATCGCGAAACGCGCGGAAGTATCGATCGGCTCGATCTACCAGTTCTTCCCAAATCGTTACGCTATCTTCCATTCGCTCGCAATCCGCTACATGGACCGCATTCGCGAAATCATGAAAGGGCGGCTTGGGCCGGACGCGCCTGTTCGGTCGTGGGCAGAGGCGCTGGACGGCGTGATCGACACGCTCGCCGAGATATGGAAGTCGGAGCCGGCATTTCTGGCCGTATGGATGGCGATTCAAAACACTCCGGAACTCCGCGCCGAAGACAAGTACTACAGTCAAATCTTCGTTGACGACATTTTGGCCGCGTTTCTTGAGCGCAACCTTGTGGGGATGCCCGAGGCGCGCCGGGCAATTGTCGCGCGCGTCATCTTTGAAATCAGCCAAGTATTGCTGGATCATTCGATCATTCATAGTGGCGATGAGCAACCTATCGTGATCGAGGAGCTAAAAACCGTCCTCAGGAGTTACATCCAAGCCCATATCGACGTGAACGCTCCCGTGCCTGCCGTGGAGGACACGGCACCGCCGGACTAGTACCTTAAAAGGCTGAAGAATGCGAAGCAGAGCAAGAGGAATTCCCGGAGTTTGGGAGAGGCCTTGTCGATAGGGGCGAACGCAGCATTCTGGCCACTGGAGTTTATAACGGTTGCGGACTGCGAAGGGAACTCACGCCGGAATATCGGATCAGACGACGCAGGCAGGAATTGTCCCGAAGGGACTTCGGGTTGTAGCCAGGGGATGAGCGAAGCGATTCCCCAGGTCAACTTGACGCCTCGATGTTTCTTCGAAGGAGATACGGCGGCTGAGAAACTCGAAACAAGGTTCACCGCCTTGCCTTCAAAAGCCGCGCCAACCGTGAGTCAATACACTAGAACTAACCTCCTTCCCTGGTTTAGGGATGGGCTAGTGGTGTGATTTAAGCTGATGGATCATTATGCAGTGCGATGCGCGCACGGCCAACCTTCTCGATGATCTTCTCTGCGGTGGCTGTCCATACGAAAGGTTTTGGATTCTCATTATGCGCCTCGATGAATTCTTTGATG
>PVBE011131745.1_pt1 | contig 11723 bp, 9 predicted proteins | sample 1631181 | NCBI WGS metagenome assembly PVBE01 (sample SAMN08397723, study PRJNA350692) | Marine metagenome, whole genome shotgun sequencing project. | isolation source: water | place: Pacific Ocean | collected 2012-04 | reverse complement strand
CCGCCACCGCCGAAAGTGCCGCGCTCCCCTAACCCCCATCGAGCAGCGAAGCTGCGAGCCCCAAAAGCCAGAACCAGCACCCCCTTCAACATTCCTAGTTCCTAGTTCCTAGTTCCTTGTTCCTAGTTTTCCTCCTCCTCCTCCTCCTCCTCCTCCGACTCCTCCGACTCATCCGACTCATCCGACTCATCCGACTCATCCAACTCATCCAACTCATCCAACTCATCCAACTCATCCAACTCCGCCTCCGCCGCCGACGCCTCTTTCTCCGGCACCCTCGCCAACACCCGCCGCCCGCCGGTCATCAAGATCGTCCCCGCCACCGGGAGCCACGGCAGCTGGATCAGCAAATGCAGCACGATGGCCAGGGGCAGCGAGACGGCTCGCGGGATGCCCACGAGGTAGGCGGCGTACTCGAAGCCCGCGTGATAGGTGCCGATGGAGGCCGGCGTGGGGGGCAGCGCGATGGCAAAGCACGTACCGAGCATGACCACCCCGGCGTGGGACAGCGACACCGCGGGCTGGGGCGTGGCGAGGAAGGACAGCTTGATCGCCAGGGTCAACAGCAGCCAGACTGACAGACTCAGGACGAAGCCCATGGCCACGCTGGTGATGGAGCCCAGAGAGGTGAAGCCGGCCAGCACCTCGTCCAGCCGCTTGGCGAGGCCGCCCTTGTTGCCGCCCGCGGCGGCCAGGCGCCTGCGCACCAGCAGCCCCGCCACCACGGCGCACAGCACGCCCGCCCCCGAGACCAGGGCCAGGGTGGTGGGTGAGACGGGGAACTTCTCCAGGTGCGTGCCGACCAGGCTGGGTAAAAACACCGCGGCGAGGAAGGCCAGCGTGGTCATGTCCATGGCCCGCTCCACGGCGGTGGCCGACACGGCCGACAGCACCGGCACCTGCGCCCGGCGGGCCAGGTAGCCGATGCGCACCAGCTCCCCGGTGCGGAAGGGGAGCACGATGCTGAAGAAGTAGCCGATGATGACGGTCTCCTGGGCCGCCCAGAACGACGTCCCCATGTCGCGCATGATGACGAACAGGCGCAGGCCGCGGGCCCCGGTGAGCAGCACCGTCAACGAAAACGCCACCACGAAGGGCCACGCGGGGTAGGCGGCCAGAGATTGCCCCACCTGCCGCAGGTCGAGGCCGCGCACGGCGAGCCAGACGGCCAGGACGGTGACGGCCAGGGAGACCAGCACCATGATCAACCGCGAGGGCAGACGCCGGGAGGGCTCGTCGCTCACGAGCGGACTCCAATCAGCCGGGCCGCGGCGGCCAGGGCCGAGCGGAGGAACCCCGACAGCTCGCCGCTGTGGGCCGCGGCGCGCACCAGGCGCAGGGCGATGCGTGGGCGCAGATAGAAGGCGCGCAGCAGCCGCCGTTGCCAGCCGAGCATTTCGCACCTGGAGAAGATTGGGTGGTCCATCACCGGGTCGACGAGGAAGATGTAACGGCTCCAATCGTCGGAGACCGCGATACCCCGCCGCTCACAGCGCAGGGCCATGTCTGTGCCGGGGTAGGGCGTGCAGAAGGACGCCTGCAGGATGTCGGGATCGGCCTCGAAGATCAGCCGCCAGGTGTTGCGCAGCGACAGCGGCGTCTCGTCCGGCGAAAACAGCATGACGAAGGCCATGGTCTCCATGCCCGCCTCCTTGGCCCAGCGGAAGGCGTCGAGCACCTGGTGGGTGCGGGTGCCCTTGCCCAGGGAGTCGAGCACCTGCTGGTCTCCCGATTCGATGCCGAGCTCCACCTTGAAGCAGCCGGCGGTCTTCATCTGCGCCAACAGCTCGGGGGTCACGCGGTCCACCCGCGTGAGGCAGAACCAGCGCACGCGCCCCGGGAGCCCCAGCTCCGTCATGGCCCGGCAGAGCCCCTCGACCCAACCGCGGTTCGTGGTGAAGGTGTCGTCCAGAAAACCGAAGGTGCGTGTGCCGAAGCGGCGGTTGGTCTCGTCCATCTCCCGGGCCACCAGCTCCGGCGCGCGGTTGCGCAGGCGCCCGCCGAAGAGCTGGTTGACGCTGCAGTAGAGGCAGCGGCCGGGGCAGCCCCGGGCGCCGAGGATGGTGGAGAAGCCGTGGCCGTCCGGGCTGACGTAGCGCTCCATGGGCAGCAGGTGCCGGGCGGGGAAGGGCAGGGCGTCGAGGTCCTCGTATGCGGTGGACGGCGGCGTGCTCACCGGCTGGCCGTCGTCTCCGCGGAAGGTGACACCAGGGATGTCTGCCAGGTCGGCGCCACCCTGCAGGGACTGGAGGATGTCGGCGAAGCGGGTGTCTGCCTCTCCTCGCACGATGAGCTCCACGCCGGGCAGTCGGCGGAGGGTCTCCTCGGGCAGCGCCGAGGCGTGGATGCCACCGAGCACCGTGAGGCACGACGGCAGGCGCCGCAGCACCTCGGCGGCCAGGCCTCCGCACTGGTCCACGGTGGGGGTGACCGCGGTGAACCCGGCCACGTGGGGCCGGTGCTGCACCACGGCGTCCACGGTCTCCCCGTCGTCGAGGCCCAGGGCGTTGGCGTCCAGGATGGCCACGTCGACGCCGCGCTGCTCCAGAACGCTGGCGATGTAGGCCAGGCCCAGGGGTGGCCCCACGGTGGTCTGGGCCACATTGCTGATGCGCTGGTGGTAGCACGGCGCCACCAGCAAGACCCGCAGCGTCCCGTCCACCTTCAGCTTATTCTGCGATTTCTCCATTTGAGCGGATTCGCGAAAAAATGTATGATTCCAGCCTATTTTATTGGCTGCTCGTTTTCAAGAAAAGGTAGCAGACTCCCGCTCGGCGGAAAGGAAAATCAGTTGCACCCCGCGCTCTGGCTCATCTGCAGTCCGCTGATCTTCGTCTTCCCCGGGCTGCTCCCCGCCCGGCTGCTCACCGGGCGTCGCTGGGCCTGGTGGACCCTGGTCTGGGCCTTCTTTTTCAGCGTGGTGCTGCTGCCCCCCGCCTGCTTCGGACTGGCCATTTTGTTGGGCACCAACATCAACCCGTACCTGGTGCTCCCCACGGCCATCCTCATGGGCCTCCCCGGGGTGATTCTGCCCCGGCGCTGATGGCTGAACGGATCCAAGGCCCCGTGCTCGGAATATGCGATGGCCACGACGCCGGCGCGTGCGTGGTGGACGGCGCCACCGGCGTGCTCGTGGCGGCGGTCTCCTCGGAGCGGTTCAGCGGCACCAAGCGACAGCCCGGGTTCCCCCACGAGGCGGTGAGCTGGTGCCTGCAGCAGGCGGGCGTGGCCCCGTGGGAGGTGCAGGCGGTTGCCGTGGGCGAGGCGGCAGGGCGGGCGGCCATGCGCTTGCTGGACCGCTGGTACCGGCACACCGAGCCGAGCCTGCCGCTGGACCGCTGGACCAACCTGGCCTCCATGGCCTGGCAGAACCTGGTGAGCCGCGGGGGGCGCAGCCGCCGCCTGGAGTCGGCCGTCTCGGCGAGGGTGCTCGCCCGGCGCCTGCGCGGTCACGGCGTCCGCGCGCCGCTGCGTCTGGTGGATCACCACCTGGCCCACGCCGCCAGCGCGGCCTGCGGCTCGGGCAAGGCGCGCGCGCTGGTTGTGACCATGGATGCCTTCGGTGACGCCTGCTCGGGCTCGGTCTGGCGCTGGGCCGGCGACCGCCTCGAGGAGCTCGAGCGGATCCCCTTTCCTCACAGCCCGGCCCTGGTCTACGGCCTGGTCACCTGCTACCTCGGCTACAGCGAGGGTGACGAGGGCAAGGTCTCCGGCCTGGCCGGCACCGGCGACGCCGCGGCCACCGCCGGCGCGTTCGCCGGTCTCTTCGAGCCGGACGGCGACGGCTTCAGGCTGCGCACCGTGCCGACCATGGCCTGGATGGAGCACACCTTCGAGGGGCGCGACCGGGCGGACGTCGCCGCCGGCGTGCAGCAGGCGGTGCAGGAGCTGGTCAGCGCCCACGTCGCGCGCTGGGCCAGCCGCCTGGGCGAGGACCACCTCTGCCTGGCCGGCGGCCTGTTCGCCAACGTGCGCCTGAACCAGGCCGTGGCCGAGGCCACCCGCTGCGTGGACCTCTACGTCTTCCCGCACATGGGCGACGGGGGCCTGTGCGCCGGCGCGGCGTGGCACGTGGCGGGCGCCGCGCCCGGCGAGATGGCCCGGATGTTCGTCGGACCGGACGAGGACGCGGGGAGCCTGGACCTCGGGGCCGCCGCCGACCTCGAGGTGAGCGACGTGGACGACCACACCGCCGCCAGGGTGGCGGACCTGCTGGTCCGCGGCAAGGTGGTGGGCCTGGTGCGCGGCCCAATGGAGTTCGGGCCGCGGGCCCTGGGGCACCGGTCGCTGCTCTTTCCGGCCACCAACCCCGGGCTGGCCGGCGAGGTGGGCCTCGCCCTGGGGCGCCCGTCGGAGATGCCCTTCGCGCCGGTGGCCCGGGACGTCGACCTGTTCCGCCTGCTGGCCGGGCGGCCGCTGTCGGCCATGTCGTTCATGGCGGTCACCGCCGACGCGGTCCCCGGCGTGGCGCAGCGATATCCGGTGGCCGTGCACGACGACGGCTCCCTGCGAATCCAGGCCGTTCACCACCGCGTCACGCCGCTGCTGTATGATATCCTCACCCGCTACGGGGAGCACATGGACCCTGCCATGCTGATCAACACCAGCTTCAACGCCCACCGCGAGCCGATCGTGCGCACGGGCACCCGCGCCCTGGAGCTGCTGCGGCGCGTGCCGGTGCTCGCGGCCCTGGTGCTGGGAGACCGCCTGGTGGTCAAGCGATGAACATCAGGCGCAACCCATACATGGCGCCGGCCCTGGCCCTGGCGGTCTTTGCCCTCTACTTCTGCATCTTCGAGGACTACGGCATCGACTACTGGGACACCTACATTGCCGCCCCGGCCACCTTCGCCGCGGGGCGCCCCTGCGTCTTCACCGGCGACAAGGGGCAGCCGGCGCACCCGTACAAGCTCAAGCAGCGCCTGCCCCACGACCTGGTGGGCAAGGGGACCTACGGCATCGTCTCCAAGGACCAGCGCATCGGCGCCGGCATCACCTTCTCGGTGCCCTACCTGGTCTTCGGCGCGGCCGGCTTCCGCGTGATGTACGCCGCCTTCGGCGCGCTGGCCTTTTTGCTCTCCTTCGCCGCGGGGCGGCGGCTCTACGGGGGCCACGTGCTGCCAGCGGTGCTCGGGCTGGTGGTGGCGGTCAACCCGTTCATGCTCTCCATGAACCGGCTCAACGCCAACTTCATCAGCGTGCCGATCATGATGGGCGTCATGGCGCTGCTGCTGCAGGAGCGGCCGCGCTGGCTGCTCATCGGCCTGATCTACGGCGCCCTGGGCGGCATCCGCAATGAGGCGATCATGCTGGTGCCCGCGGGGCTGCTGCTGATGCTCTCCACGCGCAACGGCCGGCGCGGCATCGTGCTCTTCGTGGCCGGCGCCGTGGCGGGCATCGCGCCGTACCTGGCCTGGAACAAGTACGCCTTCGGCAAGGCCCTGATCCACGCCTCGCAGTTCTCCGACTTCGAGGGCTGGCGGCCGATGTTCAAGCACAGCCTGCTCGGCTGGGAGTTCGAGTTCAACGGCCTGTTCAACTGGCCCTTCCACGACACGCTGGTCCGCACGCCGCACTACCCGTTCCCCACCTGGGTCACCCTGCCGCTGGTGCTGGTGCTCTGCTTCGGCGTGCTGCTGTCGGCGCTGGCGCTCGTGGGCCTGTGGGCCCAGTGGCGCGCGAACCGGCGCTGGTTCTTTTTCCTCGTGCTCTGGATCACCTTCTGCCTCGGGCTGTTCCTCTTCCAGGAGAACTGGGAGGAGCCGAAGACTACCTTCGGCGCGCTGAACATTCCGGCCCTCGGCGTGCTCATGGTGCGCGGCATCCAGTGGATGGCGGCGCGGCCGCGCTGCTGGAGGCGCTGGGCGGTGTTGGCCGTGACGGTGCTCGCCCTCGAGGGCGCGGTGCTGGCCGCCCGCACGGTGGAGGTGCCGGTGGACGAGCGCTGGCACGTGCGCTTCCCCAAGGCCAAGAAGGAGGCCTCGGGCGTCGGCTGCCTCAAGGACGAGCAGCGTCGCGAGTGGCTCTTCTTCCACACCGACGAGTGCCCGTCGGAGCTGGCGGAGCAGCGGGCCAAGCTCACCCGCGGCAACCTGCTGCCGGGCCTGTACTACCCACTGCGCTGGACGCGGGGCGACGTGGCCGCCGAGTGGTGGCACTACGAGCCGAAGATCTTCGACATCTGGGAGAAGATCTATGGTGAGTAGATGACCGACCTGGCGCTGCTGGCGCTGATCGTCTTCTTCGCCTACGGCATCGAAGCCGCCCTCGGCTTCGGCTGCACCATCCTCGCCGTGACCCTGGCCGTGCACCTCTACAAGCTGCCGGTGCTGCTGCCGGTGCTGGTGAGCCTCAACCTGTTGCTGTCGACCTATATCGTGCTGCGGCACCGCGACGCCGTCTGCTGGCGGGTGCTGCTCCGCCGCATCCTGCCGCTGATGATCCTCGGCTTGCCGGCGGGGATGCTGCTGCTCACCGCGGGGGACGGCCCATACCTCAAGCTCGGCTTCGGCGTCTTCGTGGTGCTGCTGTCGGCGGTGGAGCTGTGGCGCTCCCGGGCCCGGCACAGCGCGCCCACGCAACCGCTGTCGTTCTGGCGCGCCGCCGCCGTGCTCATCGTCGGGGGCGTGATGCACGGTCTCTACGCCTCGGGCGGCCCCATGGCGGTCTACTTCGCCAGCCGCGAGGCCCTGGACAAGCGGCAGTTCCGCAGCACCCTGACCCTGCTCTGGCTGCTGCTCAACGGCATCCTCATGGCGGCCTACGTCTACCGCGAGCTGGTGACGCTGGAGACGGTGAAGATGTCGGCCCTGCTGCTGCCGCCGCTGCTGGCCGGCATCGTCGCCGGGGAGTGGTTCCACGGAAAGGTGGCGGAGCACACCTTCCGCCGCCTGGTCTACGCGCTGCTGCTCTTCGGCGGCCTCGTGCTCATCTCCGGGTTCGTCGGCTGACCTGTCAACCGGTCTGACAAAAAACGGCCCTGGACGGTTGCCCCCCGGGCCCTGATCCGGGAAGATGGATCGCTCCAACAACCGCAGAGATTCGAGGACATGAACGCACCGACTCAGAGCCCCTGTACAAACTGTGGCAGTCCCATCGCGCCCGGGCAGCCTGTCTGCCCGCAGTGCTCTCACCCGGCGCCTCCGCCTGGCGCGCCCGGGCCCACACCTGCCTTCGTGCCCCAGAACGTGGACTCCGAGGCCGCGACCCAGATCGGCGATCTGGACCAGCTGCTCGAGGCAGAGGCCCAGGGCGCCGCGCCCGCTCCGGGGGCCCCCACGCCGGAGCCCGCGCCTGCGCCAGTGGTGCCCGCGCCGGCGCCAGCGCCCGCCCCCTCTTCCGAGGAGCCCATCGTGCCCGGACCGCCGGCTGCGCCCGCCGCGCCGCTGCCGCCCTCGGTGAACGGCCCCGGTGCGCAGGCCTCTGCCGGCGACGAGATCGATCCCTTCGAGATGAGCAACGACACCGTCATCGACTCCTCTCCGCCCGACTGGAGCCAAATAGACCTGTCGACATACAAACCGGGGGATCCGCTCCCGGGTGCCGCTGGCGCACCTGCGGCTGACGCTGCCGGCGCCCCCGGCGCGCCACCACCCGGCGCCCCCGGCGCGCCTCCACCGGGAGCACCTCCGCCAGGCGACCCGAACATGGCGCCGCCAGCCGGAGCCCCCGGCGCGCCCCCGCCCGGCGACCCGAACATGATGCCGCCTCCTGGAGCCCCCGGCGCGCCCATGCCTGGCGATCCGAACATGCCGCCTCCCGGAGCCCCCGGCATGGCGCCACCTCCCGGCGCCCCCGGCATGGCGCCACCTCCCGGAGCCCCCGGCGCGCCCATGCCTGGCGACCCGAACATGGCGCCGCCCGCTGCCCAGGGCATGGCGCCCCCGCCTGGCGCACCCCAGCCCGGTTACGCTCCGCAAGGGGCGATGCAGCCCGGCGCGCCCTACCCGCAGCAGCCCGCCGCCGCGCCCGCCGGCGGCCTCAAGCCGCTGCAGCCGAAGATGAAGATGGTCATCGTCTGCTGGTTCCTCGGCTGTCTGGGCATCCACCGCATGATGATGGGCTACAAGAACTGGTGGCTCATGCTGTTGACCTGGGGCGGCTGCGGCATCTGGAACATCATCGATCTGATCAAGATCTTCACCGGCAAGATGGGCATGGCCGACGGGAGACCGCTCTCCGACTGAGCCGCCCGGGCGCCCCCCTCCTGTCCCCTCGAGCTACTCCCGCGTATCCGCGTACACCGCCCACTGCCACATGAGCCTGCGCAGCTTCTTGCTGGCGTCGTGGCGCGAAGCGACCAGGATGGCCCAGCGCGCCAGGGGGTGGCCGGACAGGGCCAGGGTCTGCACCGCGGTGAGGCGCAGCTCCTTGTTCGGGTTCACCAGCGCGATGCGCACCAGCCAGGGCACCGCCGCCTTGTTCGGCTTCATCGCGATGGCGTTCATGGCCACCAGCAGCTCGCCGCGCTTGCTCGAGGACAGCGCCGTGACCAGCTTGTCCGCCGGGGCGCTGCGCATGTAATTGAGCTGCACCAACAGCTTCTTGGCCGTCGGGTCGGTCTCGGTGCGGGCGAACTTGGGCACGATGGTCACGTCGCCAAAGATGGCGAGGGAGGCCACGGCGGCATAGCGCGCGCGCGGGTCGGTGGCCTTGGTGGCGGCCTGGAGCGTGGCGAAGGCGCGGCGGTCCCGCAGGATGCCGAGCGCCTGGATCGCGCGGATCTTCTGCCGCGCCTTGTGTGAGCGGGCCTTCTGCAGCAGGGTGCCGATGTTGAGCGCCCGCTTGGCCGAGGCCCAGGTGCCGCGCAGGGCGTTGTACATCTTGGTCTTGCGCGATCGGGTCTTGGCGTGGAGCTCGCTCTGGCTGGCCTGCATCAGCTTGCGCAGGGCGCGCTTGTCCCGGTACTTGGCCAGGACCACGGCGGCGGCCAGGCGCACCTTCGGATCGTCGTCCTTGGTCACCCTGCGCTCCAGCAGCTTGCGCACCTGGGGGAAGGGGCTGGGGTTGAGCGTCTTGACCGCGGCGAGGCGGACGCTGGCCTTGTCGCTGCCGGCCCGGTCGAGGTTCTTCTTCAGACGCTGGAAGCGATGGCGGGTGGAGCGCTCCACCTCGCGCACCACCGTGCCGTCGGAGTCGGTGTCGTGAGCCACCTTGAGGCCCACGTCGGCCAGGGGGTGGTCGATGGCGGTGAAGCCGCGCACCACCGCGGTGCGCACGGCGGAGCTCTCGTCCATCCACAGCGCCCGCACCAGGGCGCGGTAGGTGCGCGGCGCCTGCAGCGGACAGAGCTTTTTGATCGCCTTGAGCCGCACGGTGGCGGAGGGGTCGATGGTCTGGGGCAGCAGGCCCATGATCCAGGCCTTCTGGGCCGGGCTCTTGGCCGCGCCGGCGGCCGCCGCCTGACGCACCTCGGTGGAGGAGTCGCTGGAGGCAGCCCTGGTCAGCGCCTTGTAGGCCTGGGCGTCGCGGTAGCGGCTCAGGGCCCGGGCGGCGTTCAGCCGCACCCCCATGTCCTTGTCTCTCAGCAGCACGTGGGCCAGGGCGGGCACCGCCACCAGGGCCGAGAGCTTGGTCAGCCCCAACAGGGCGGCCTTGCGCAGGTCGACCTCGGCGTCGTGCTTGGCCACGTAGGTCAGCGGATCGCGCTGGGCCCCCCTGGGCAGGCGCTTGACGGCGCGCAGCGCGGCCTGGCGCACGTCGGTGTCGCGGTCGGCCTTGAGCACCGCGATGATCACGGCCTTGGACTTTTTCACGCCGAGCTTGATCAGCACCATCACCGCCTCGCGACGCACCGTGGCGTCGGAGTCCTTCCGGGCGGTCTTGGACAGGGCCGGTCGCGCGATGGTGGCCTTGCACTTGGACAGCTGGGAGATTAGCGCGCGGCGCACAGCCGGGTGGGGATCGTTGATGCTCTCCGCCCGGGCGATGCAGGCGCTGTCGCTCATGTCCGTGGACAGCGCCTTGAGCGCCTCGGCGCGCACCTTGCCGGAGGTGTCGTTGCGCAGGGCGTGGGACATGGCGCGCTTGACGATCTTGGGATATTTTTTGATGCTGGCCAGCCACTTGAGGGCCAGGGCGCGGGTGGCCTCATCCTTGTGCCCTTCGGCGATGGCGGCCAGTTCACGCACCGCGGGGCGCGTGCGGATCTTGGCCAGGGACTTGATGGCCACCTTGCGCATGTCCGGGATGCGCTCCGCCCGGGCCGAGGCGGCGATGAGCTTCACCGCAGAGCGCACGCGCAGGGTGACCAGCTCACGGATGGCCTGGGCCCGAACGCGGGCGTCGGGATCCTGGGTCAGGGAGTGGCGCACCACGGGCAGCGCCTTGTTGCGGTAGGAGCGGGTGAGCATTTGCATGGCGAAGGAGCGCACCTTCCACACCGGATCCAGGCTGGCCATGACCCAGATTTTCTGAAAGCCGCGGGCGCTGCGCATACGGAAGAGGTTGTTGGCCGCCGCACGGCGCATGGCCGGGATCGGATGGGCCAGGTACTTGATCAGCATCGGCTCTCCGGCGGGGATGGCCCCCTTGTCGCCCATGCTCACGCCGAAGCGGTCGCAGCGCAGCTTGGCCCGGCGCCCGTAGTCGGCCAGCCCCTCGCGCGTGGAGGGATCCGGATCGCAGATGGCCGCCCGGGCCAGAGCCGCCCGCCCCTTGGTGCCCATACGGGACAGGGAGGTGGCCGCGTTCTGCCGCACCGACACGTCGGGATCGGAGAACAGCACGCGCATCAACGCCTTCTTCGCCTCGCGGCTCTTGCGGAAGCGCGCCAGGCTGGCCGCCGAGGTTCGGCGGGTGGTGACGTCCAGGGATCGCAGCCCGGAGAGCACGCTGTAAGGCGTCTGCTCGAAGCGGGGCACCTGTGCCCCGGAAGAGGCCGGCGCCAACAGCGCGGCCAGGGTTGCGATGGCGACCAGGTAATGATGATGGATATGCATGGAATGCCCACCTCGTAGGAATAGGACCAACGCGCTCGTTTACCACAGGATGACGGCGAGATTAATGCCTTTATTCAGGTTCCAACCGGATCCAGATCATCTCGGGCCGCGCCAGAAAGCGCATGCGCGGGGCCCCGAGCCCCTCCAGCCCGATGCCCCGGGAGACGTAGGCCCGGGTGGAGCCGAGCTGGTGAAAGCCCCTTAAATACCGCCTCCCGAACCGGGATCCGGTGAAAACCGGGCCCAGCAACGGGGCGCAGATCTGCCCGCCGTGGGTGTGCCCCGCGAGGTAGACGTCGGCCCCCACCCGGGCCGCGTCCTCCACCAGGTCAGGCAGGTGGTGCACGCAGACAGTGGGCCCATCAACGCCGTCGTGCAGCTCTTCCAGCAGGCGCACCCGCTCGTCGGGGGAAAGATCCGCGGGGATGCCGACGAGCTGGAACCGCGCGCCCTCGTACTCCACGGCGCGGCGAGAGCCGTTGACCGGGATCAGGTTCTTCAGCCCGTCCACCAGGGGGTTGATGATGTGCGGCGGATCCACGTCCCAGGTGCCACGGATGAAGTAGACGCCGCCCGGCGCGGAGAGCCGCGACAGGAAGCGCCCGGCGTGCTCCAGGGCCTCGGGATCGCCCACGTAGGACAGATTGAGCACGTCCCCGCCGATGGCGATGACGTCGGGCGCGCGGCGCTCCACGGCCTCGAGCACCCTGGCCTCGCGCCGGGTGAGGCGCTCGATGTGCAGATCCGAGATGAAGAGCAGCTCCACGGGGGCGCCCAGGCCTG
>PVBE010576721.1_pt1 | contig 11723 bp, 10 predicted proteins | sample 1631181 | NCBI WGS metagenome assembly PVBE01 (sample SAMN08397723, study PRJNA350692) | Marine metagenome, whole genome shotgun sequencing project. | isolation source: water | place: Pacific Ocean | collected 2012-04 | reverse complement strand
GTTAGCGCGACTGGCAAGGGTCGATTTGCCGGCCAACTCGATACGGTTGATGACTTTTCGTGTGTTCTTAAAACTCTTGGCAATATCGAGTATGCGGTCGATATGGGTGCGATTGGGTGCTTCACCTGTCAATAGGATCACGCCATTGATAATGGTTGAGCTGACGTTAATTTGAGATGAGGACAACGTCGCATCAGAGCGAATCTCATTACTAATTTTTGCTTCCAGAACATTATCATTGAGATAGGTCCCGACCGAGCGGTTATCACGCGAAAGATCAATGGCAATGGCCGAGCCACCGATTAAGCCGGCAATGGGAATGCCAACACATCCGCTGATTAATATCACCGACAGCCCCATCAGGGCGATACCACAGATGTGTTGGCGCAGATTGGATGGGTAAGTCATCCTGAATTCTCCGTAACGTGCAGTTCAATCAGATCACACAGGCAGTGGATGATTATAGCGTGTGATTCCTGGATACGTGCAGTCGATGTAGCGGGTACTCGCAGCTCCACATGGTTAGCGTCGAGTTCCTCGGCCAGTTGGCCCCCATCTCGGCCAGTCAGTGCAATGACGCGAACGCCGACAGCTTTGGCAGTTATCACTGCTTGTCGTATGTTTTCTGAATTGCCCGAAGTTGTGATGGCGACCAACAGGTCCCCGGGTTGGCCAAATGCTTCTACCTGTCGGGCAAAGACTTGACTAAAATCGTAATCATTTCCCGTTGCGGTCAATGTTGCGGTGTCTGCTGGCAGCGCGATGGCAGGGAGCGCGCGCCGATCCCGCTCAAAGCGACAAAGCAGTTCCCCGGAGAAATGCAAGGCGTCACTCGCTGAGCCACCATTGCCGCAGATCAGCAATTTATTGCCATTGTCCAATGCTGATGACATGGCGTCGGCCGCCTCAACGATAGCGGTGCTCAATGCGTTGCGTGTTGCCTGCATCGTGGCAGTAGCACCATCGAAGTGCTCTTGAATACGTTGTTCCTTATTCATGGGTATGAAGTGTTTACATGTTGAGGTTAGAAGGCAGATTTGATCCACCGAATGGTCTTTTCCGTTTGGTCTCCGTTAACGGCGAAAACATCGAAGCGACACTGCTGATCATAACCCTTGCTGTCCCGTTGAAGAAACTGGTTGGCAACGCGTCTAATTTTTTCTTGTTTTTTTTGCCCGATGGTTTCTTCAGCCAGGCCATAAGCCGCTGAGCGTCGCTGTCGAACCTCAATGAAGACGAGTGTTGAACCGTCTCGCATAATCAGATCAATTTCACCGAGGGCAGTGGAAAAATTATGATCAATCAACTGGAGTCCTTTGAGTTGGAGCGTTTCGCAAGCAACTTTTTCTGCCCAGTGCCGCACGAGTTTGATCAACTATCGTCTTCACGGTGGAGATAAGAGCCTCCTTCATTTTGGCTCGCATTGGGCTGGGGCATCGCAATTAACTTAGCATTTTCGAATTGAGCCCACATCAATTTGCGCCGGATAACACCGCTTTGGTCTGAACTGAGTTGGCCCGAGAAGCCCGCGTATCGAGCCTCTGGTATGGTTCGTAGAGCGATGATGCGGGAACTCAATGCATAGGCGTCCATACCCAGGGCAAAAAGCCGGTCAAGCGGTGTGCCGCGGTAAGTGTTGGGGTTGTTCCTCCCGCCCGCACGAAACGCGCGAGGTCCGTTGCTACCAAGAATCCAGGGCATATCGCCCAGAATGATGCCATCTAGATCGAGATCAGTCAGGCGATCCTGCGTTCCGTGGTAGAGGTGACTGGTAGAGAATACGGGCAGATCGTGGCCATAGAGGAAGTCAATCTGGGGATTAATCACCTGGGCTTGCGCTCGACTGCAGAACAGAAAGATGACGTCTACGTCTTGTCGGCGGCGAGGTATGGCCTTGAAAGGTAAGCGGTGGGTCAGGACCTTTTTAAGCGCAGCGGCACGGGCGGCACTGTGATCCAGGTGAAAAAGGCGACGAATGGCCTGAGCAGAATGGTCGCTAGTCACAGGTACGGCGGCTTGTGCGACGACTTTTCCACCGAGTCCAGTCCAATCGTTACTGGTTGCAGTGGATACGCGGCGACCCCAGTCTGACGCTGCAAATATGATCAATGCGCGGCGATAACCGGCTGCATAAGCGCGGCGGGCCAATTGCACGCCGTCCTGCTCGGGTGCCATGCCGAGTTGATAAACATTGGGGGATGCTGAGGCGGGGTGGGTTGGATGCCCGATAAGTAAGGTTGGTACAGGAAAACGCTTGTCGCTCAGCAATTGATCTATTGCTTGCCGGCCCAATGGTCCGATGACGAAGTCAGCACCCTCGGCGATGGCTTTCTCGTAGATAGCCCGAATTTCTTGATGCGCCAGCCCGGTGTCGTAGAGCTTGATCGTCGGCTGGTTGGGGTGATTGTCCGACTCGTGCATGAAAAGGACGCCGCTAGAAAACGCTTCCGCCTCTCCCTGGTAGCGTGAGTTCAAGGGCAGTAATAAGGCGACCTGACGCGGATGTTCAATCGGGAAAGGAGAATTTGCCACCAGTGTGGGCAGCACATACCGACTGGCAGGATGATCAGGATATCGTTTCTGCCAATGGGCCAACGCGAGGGACTGTCCATACCGATCGAAACGATGTTGCTGATGTACTTCAACCAGGTGAATCCAATGTAGGAGCGCGAGATCCGTTGTGTCCGCCTGCAGTTTGCGCAGCGATTGCGTGGACAGTCCTTTCAAATGTTGCCAGAGTTGTTTGTAGCCGCTGCCGCGTAGTGTCGCGGGTGAAGGCAATGTTCCGAGCTGATCTGCCAGTCGTAATGCGTCGTCATATCGACCGAGGATGAGCAGTAGATTGAGTTCTAGTTGATTGTATGTCTGTTGGTCGTGAGGTTTTCGATGAGCGAGTCTTGTTGAATGTTTCAGGCGATCAAGCGCGTTTTCGGGCTTGCCGGCGAGGGTGAGCGCCCGCACGTGTAGGTATTCGATAGCAAGCGTGTTTTCTTTGTTTCGGCGCTTTCGATAGGAGTGAATCAGGGCGATCGCTTTTTGAGGATCGCCTTGGTCGAGTAGCCGATGGGTCGCCCGGATCAGGGGTTTGGTGCGTCGAAGTCTGGGTTGGCTTAGGGCATATTCAAGATGGGACCAGGCTGGCAGCAGCGAAACAGTTTTAGATTGTGTTGGCTTGGTTGCGCTAACCGAAACTTTCGGCGCCGGACGGACGTCGGTAACCTGTTCTTGCGACGTGGCGGCGAGTGGTTTGGAGGTGCCCACTGGCGGTGTGATCGTTGTGGCCGCACACCCGCCAAGCAGCAGGAAGGCCCCGCCGGCCACTAGTCCGCGGCGAACGCGCTTTCCGACAGCGTGACTCATCAGATGAGTATAGCGGATAGACTCGTACCCAATGGAAGCACAGGCTGGCCGACGGATCAGTTACCGCGTTACAGGAGGCCCTTGTTTTGAAGCTATTAAGCAGTCAGATCAGTGCGGGCACCCTTTACGTGGTGGCGACGCCGATTGGCAATCTGTTCGACATGGGACAGAGAGCCATTGCAGTACTGGGTGGCGTCGATGTCGTAGCGGCTGAGGACACTCGACACACTCAAAAATTGTTGACCCACTACGGGGTTTCAGCGCAATTGGTATCGTTGCACGAGCACAACGAGCGCAAACGGGTGGGCGAGTTGATAGCGCGCTTAAGAAATAATGACAGTATTGCACTGGTCAGTGATGCGGGCACACCATTGGTGAGCGATCCGGGATTTCTCTTGGTCGAACAAGCTGTGCGTGAAGATTTACCCGTCAGAGCGGTGCCAGGACCCAGCGCGGTGGTCGCGGCACTGTCTGTGTGTGGCTTACCGACGGATCGATTCGTCTTTGAGGGGTTCCTTCCAACGCGGTCGGGGGCGCGGCGGACTCATTTGGCTCGTTGTGTTAATGAGTCTCGCACCCTTGTTTTTTTCGAGGCCAGTCGACGGTTACCTGGTACGTTGGCTGATATGGTGTCGGTATTTGGGTCGGATCGGGAAGTGTCACTTGTGCTTGAGATCAGTAAGATCTATGAACGGATCAGCCTTGCATCGGTGGGTGAGTTATGCCGCCGGCTGGAAAACGGTGAATGGGTCTGTCGCGGTGAATGTGTGCTGATTGTTTCGGGTGTCGATCATATAGAAGCGATTGAAACCGATGCGGACAGACTGGTGGCGGCCTTAACGCCGCACCTGTCACCGCGCCGAGTGGCTGAAGTGGCTGCCGAAATTGCAGGCGGAGGCAAGAATATGTTTTATCGTAAGGCTTTGTCTTCACAGTCTTCAGAGTCTTCGGGAAGGCGGAATTGATATGCTGCTTGATATTGAGAGAGGTAGGTATTATTTTCACCCTTGGGGAGTCGGCCGGGCGACCGCAGTTTCGCGGCTGTTGCCATCGTCAGCGTTGGTACGCGGTGCGGGATTGAGGAAAGTCCGGGCTCCATAGGACAGGGTGCCAGGTAACGCCTGGGCGGCGCGAGTCGACGGACAGTGCCACAGAAAATATACCGCCAGGCAGCGAGGCCACGCCTTATTGCTTGGTAAGGGTGAAATGGTGCGGTAAGAGCGCACCGCGTGCGTGGCAACACGAACGGCAGGGTAAACCCCACCCGGAGCAAGACCAAATAGGAATCCATGGGCGTGGTCCGCGCCGGATTCGGGTAGGTCGCTAGAGGTGTGCGGTGACGCGCATCCCAGATGAATGGTCGCCTTCGACAGAACCCGGCTTACAGGCCGGCTCCCTTTGTTGAAAACCTTGCATTTCAATACGTTAGGGGTTGACAGTCGGATTCAAGCGCGAATATAGTGGCTTTTTGTGGAATTATGTGTTGAATTTAGGTAAATAACTGCCAATTGAGGTGGTTATTAACCAACAACTGTGTGGGAGAGCCGCTAGTGTTCGAAGTGTTGATCAGCCCGCAAGGACCGCCGTGGGTGGCGGCTAATCCACCCGTATCCTCCGATGGTGATTGCCGGGCCTCCTTGAGAGGCCCGGCATTTTCTTCGTTTCTGCAGAGCCGCGCCTGTACACACGAACCGTCGTTTCGTGCGTTGACCGATCGTTGGGTTACGGAGAGTTAAAGCATGTTTCGCGGGGCAAGTTCGCTCAACATGGACAGCAAGGGTCGGCTCGGTGTGCCGACGAAATACCGTGATCCCCTGCGAGAGCGATGCGCGGGCAAATTGGTGCTGACGGTTAATAACACCCGTGAACGTTGTCTATGGCTTTACCCGTACGATGAATGGGAGCAGGTTGAACGCAAAGTTGTTGATCTGCCCAGTTTCGATGCGTCAGCGCAGGCGCTTAAAAGATTCCTCATCGGTTATGCCACTGATTGCGAACTCGATAGTGCGGGTCGGGTGAGAGTATCCGCCCCGCTTCGAGAATTTGCTGGATTGGAAAAACGTGTGGTCATGATAGGTCAGGGTAATAAGTTTGAGATCTGGGATGAATCGTGCTGGAACAAGCGATGCGATGAATGGTTGGTTAAGGAGTCCGAGCCAGTCCCCTTACCGGTAGAACTCGAGACATTGTCGCTGTAAGCCACCAGGGCCCATGTCAACCGCCGGGCACACATCAGTTATGGTGAAAGAGGTCGTAGAGGCCCTAAACATCCGACCCGAGGGAACCTATGTGGATGCGACGTTTGGTCGTGGAGGGCATACACGTGCCATTCTCGATTGTTTGGGCCCCGCGGGTCGTGTTTTGGCTATTGATCGCGACCCCGACGCTTGTCGTTACGGTTACGAGGCGTTTGCCAACGAACCTCGTATGTTGTTGGTCCAGGCGCGATTCTCTGATCTTGCAGAAATTATTGAAAGAGAGGGGTTGCGCCAACGTATAACGGGCATGGTGTTTGACCTCGGTGTTTCTTCACCGCAACTCGATCACGCCTCGCGAGGGTTCAGTTTTCAAAAGCAAGGTCCATTAGATATGCGGATGGATTTCTCGACCGGTGAGACGGTTGCTGACTGGTTGTCGGCGGTAGAAGAAGCTGAGTTGGTTAGGGTTTTGCGGGAGCTTGGCGAGGAACGCTATGCGAAACGCATTGCCCGAGCGGTGGTGAGTGCACGTGGGCATGTGCCGTTAACGACAACTACAGAGCTTGCGGCATTGATTTCACAATGCGTTCCAACTGCTGAGCCTGGTAAACATCCGGCGACCCGCACGTTCCAGGCGCTGCGTATCAAGGTAAACGGAGAACTTGATGAACTCGACGTTATCCTTTCGCAGATCGAGTCGTTACTGTCGGTTAATGGGCGTCTCGTCGTAATCAGTTTTCATTCGTTGGAGGATCGCCGAGTAAAACACTTTTTTCGTCGTTGCGCCCGCGGTGATCGGTATCCACCTGACCTGCCCATCACGCGAGATCAAATTCGGCCGACGTTGCGATTGGTCGGTAAGTTGCTCAGACCGACCAGCGAAGAAGTCGACCTTAATCCTCGAGCGCGCAGCGCAGTGATGAGGGTGGCCGAGCGTACCGCCGAGGAGATTTCGTGCGTTTGATCATTCTTCTTAGCCTTGTTGTCTTCTCGAATGCGTTGGCAGTGGTCTATGTGCGACAGGAAAACCGTGATGTCTTTCGAGAGGTTGTGTCACGACAAGAGCAGCGCGATCGACTGAACAGTGAGTGGGGTCAGCTCCAAGTTGAGCAAGCCACCTGGGCTAGACATGACCGTGTTGAGAAGGTGGCGAAGCGTGATCTGCACATGATTGCCCCGTCGCTTGCCGATGTCATAGTGGTCCAATTACGAGAACGTTACTGATGTCACGTGACAGAAGAAAGAAACCCAAGCACTTGTTTTATCAGGGTCGGCACTGGTTTGTACTGGTCTGTTTGGTGGTGGGGACCGTAGCGCTTGCCGTTCGTGGACTTTATGTCCAGGTAATCGACAATGACTTGTTACAGGCTGAAGGGTTAGAGCGACAGGTTCGAGTGCTGAAGATGATGCCTGCGCGTGGAAAGATTCTTGATCGGCGTGGACATGTGCTCGCGGTTAGCACGCCGGTTGATGCGATCTGGGCGCATCCAGCGTCGCTCCGTCAAGCGCGGGCAGATTGGCCGCGCCTGGCGAATGCGCTTGGCATGGAGACGGCTGACATTGATCGTATTCTGGAACGCAATATCAACAAGGGATTTGTCTACATAAAGCGCAGTTTGTCTCCTGTTTTAGCGAGTCAGGTTACAGCACTTGGAGTGCCTGGCGTGGATCGCCAGAGGGAGTATCACCGCTACTATCCGGCTGGCCGGGTTGCAGGCCATTTGCTCGGTTTTACTGATGTCGATGATAGGGGTCAGGAGGGTGCTGAACTTGCATTTGAGAATCATCTAGGCGGCGTGGTGGGGCAAAAGCGGATTCGTCGCGATCGACGCGGATACACCGTTGAAAACCTAGATCAGATTTCTCCGGTTCACCATGGGCGTGAATTGCGATTAAGCATTGACGTTCGTATCCAATCCGCCGCGCATCAGGCATTGGCCCGGTCTTTGGTGGAGCACAAGGCAGCTGGGGGGACTGCGATAGTGTTAGATAGTCGAACGGGGGAGATTCTAGCCATGGTCAATCTGCCCGAATTCAATCCCAATGATCGTTCAACATTTAACACGAATGCCATGCGCAATCGTGCGGTAACGGACATATTTGAGCCAGGATCGACGGTTAAGCCGTTTACTTTATCGCTAGCGCTACAGAGCGGTATTTTTACTCCCGACACTAAGATTTCAACCAGTCCCGGTGTGCTTGTGCTGGATCGACATCGTATTCGAGACATTCACGACTATGGAGTGTTGACTCTGTCAAATGTGTTGGTGAAATCAAGCAATATCGGGACCGCGAAGATCGCGCTTGAACTCAATCCGAGCCAGCTGGTTGCTACCCTTCAGGCTGTTGGTTTTGGCCAGTTAACTGGGGTCGAGTTACCTGGAGAGAGAAGTGGAGTACTGCAGTTTAAAGAGCGGTGGCGTTTAAGCGAGCATGCGACGCTGTCTTATGGTTACGGACTGTCGGTGACTGCATTGCAACTGGCCCGTGCCTACATGGTCCTGGCCAACGGTGGTGTGCTGAAGCCGATCACGATTCGTCGACGAGAGGAGTTGCCGCGCGGGGAGCAAGTTCTGCCAAGCGATGTCGTGGGTCAAATTAATCAGATGCTTGAGCATGTTGTTGTTAAGGGGACGGGGCGGGGTGCGAGGCTGCCATCGTATCGAGTCGCTGGCAAGACGGGTACGGTCAGAAAAATCAATCCTGAAGGGGGTTATTTGGAAGGTCATTACCGCGCGTTGTTTGCCGGATTTGCGCCGGCCAACGAGCCACAATTCGTCGCGGTGGTCATGATTGACGACCCCAGAGGAGAGTTCTATTACGGCGGCCGGGTGGCGGCCCCTGTCTTTCGGGACATCATGGCGACGGCGCTGCGACTTTACTCGATACCAGGCCATATTCAGCCCCAAGGGCGTGAAGTGGTTGTGACGCCGCAATCGAAACAGAGCGGGGCATGATGGGTTCAGTGTTGATACCGGTCCGCACGCTAAAGCTGTTACTGGCTGGCTTCGTCGAGGTGCCGGCCGATGCCGATATCGAGATTTCTGCGTTGGTGCTGGACAGTCGAAGTGTGACACGGGGAGCGCTTTTCCTCGCTATCCGTGGCGACCGTTTAGATGGTCGGGAATACGTCCCTGAAGCGGTGCAGGCAGGTGCCGCAGCGGTCGTCTGTGATGCTGAGTGGCAAGCGCCTGATGGGCTGGCAGTACCGTGTTTTGTTGTCGATGACCTGCGTGGAAAGATCGCCCTAATTGCCAATCGTTTCTATGGGTTTCCATCACGAGTGTTGTGCATCGTCGGATTAACGGGCACCAACGGCAAGACGACGTGTGGGTTTTTGTTGGCTCAGGCGCTTGATCTTCTCGGCCGTCGAAGTGCATTTATTGGCACTATCGGCAGCGGACTCATTGAGCAACTTGAGCCAAACCATTTAACGACACCTGATGGCATCGAATTACAGCAGATGCTGGCAGATTTTGTGGGTCGTGATGCCAATAGTGTCTGTATGGAGGTATCGTCGCATGCTTTGTCGCAGCACCGAGTGGACGGCATTGAATTCGACGTCGCTCTGTTTACGAATCTCAGTCGTGATCACCTCGATTATCACCAAGATATGTCGGCTTACGTCAATGCTAAGTTAATGCTATTTCGCCGCACCAGCTTGAGTATTGCGGTGATTAATCACGACGACCCACATGAAAGTATGGTTTCCAAAGCGATTGAATCAGCGCGTATCTGGACCTATGGCGTTCGTGAGGGGGCCGACATTTATCCGCTTTCAGTCGACAGTTCGTTCGCCGGTCTTTACTTGAGGCTTGCAACCCCCGCAGGCGAGATGAAGTTGAGAACGAGTCTTTTTGGTCAGGTGAACGTTCCAAACGTTGCCGCCGTTGTGGCGACATTATTGGCACTTGAATATCACCCCGCGGACATTGTTGATGTCATGGCTGGTGTCGTTGCGCCGCCCGGGCGTATGGAGTCGTTTGAAAGAGAACGCGGTGATCCTCGAGTCTTTGTGGATTATGCGCATACACCGGTGGCGCTTGAGGGTGCTCTGCGATCGCTTAAGGCGCACTCAAGCGGCAAGATCTGGTGCGTGTTTGGCTGTGGTGGGGAACGCGATCGTGGAAAGCGTCCCATGATGGGTGCTGTGGCTGACCGTTGGGCGGACGAGATTGTTTTGACCAATGACAACCCTCGCGGTGAATCGCCCGATCAAATCATCACTGATATCGAAGCGGGGATCGAAAGTCATGAGGCGTTGCGACAACCCGATCGAGCAAAGGCAATCTACCAGGCGATCAATAATGCTGATGAAGACGATATTGTGCTGATTGCTGGCAAGGGGCATGAACAGAGCCAGGTCATTGGTAACGCCTTATTCCCTTTTTGCGACCGTGAGGTCGTGACCAATCTGCTGCGAGGAAATGCTTGATGAACTTGATGAAGATAGCGTCAGCTGTGTCTGGACAGGTCATGGGCGGTGATGTGGTATTTGATCAGGTCACCACGGACACCCGAGTTCTCAATGGGGGGGAATTGTTCGTTGCATTAGCTGGCGATCATTATGATGGTCACGATTTCATTGATGAGGCAAAACGATACGGCGCAGTGGCTGCCATGACGTCGCGTCCGGTTGATACTGACCTACCCACGCTAGTGGTTGCAGACACACGCCGTTCTCTTGGGCAACTGGCTGGTTATTGGCGTGGCCAATTTGATATTCCGATGATTGCGGTGACAGGCAGTAACGGAAAGACGACAGTTAAAGAAATGATGGCGTCGATACTGCGCGAGCTGGGGCCAACGCTTTCTAATGCCGGCAATCTGAACAACGAAATCGGTTTACCACTCACTCTCTTGCGTATGAGCGAAGACCACGAGTACGCAGTGGTTGAAATGGGCATGAATCATGCGGGCGAAATTCGGAAGTTGACTCGCATTGCATTGCCGTCTGTGGTGGTGGTGCTTAATGCTGCCCCGGCGCATCTGGAAGGATTGGCCGACATCACCGGTGTGGCACGCGCTAAGGCGGAAATCTTTGCCGGATTAAATGAGGACGGTCTCGCCATCATTAATGCGGATGATCGATTCGCCGTGTATTGGCGTGCTCGTGCCAGACATCATCGCACGTTGACCTTCGGATTGGATCGCCCAGCTGATGTCACGGCCGAAGTTAGTGTTGCCGGAGAGGTGCTGGAGTTGTTGATTCAATTGCCCAATGATTCGATCGAAGTAAAGCTCAATCTTTTGGGTCGTCACAACGCAGCCAACGCTCTTGCAGCCGCCACGGCTGCTTGGTCGATGGGTTGTACACCGGAGCAGATTCGATGCGGTCTAGGCAATGTCCAGCCAATCAAAGGTCGCTTGGAGTCACGGCATGGCGCGGCCGGCTCGCGCCTGATTGATGACACCTACAACGCTAACCCTGCTTCGTTAGCTGTTGCTATCCAATGCCTTGCCCCACGGATGGGAAAGCGGATCATTGTGCTTGGTGATATGGCCGAATTGGGTGGCCGTTCACGTGATCTACATAGCGCTGCCGGGGAAATGATCAGGCATGCCGGAATCGATCAGTTATTGACGATAGGTGACATGGCGAAAAATGCATCAGACGCGTTCGGCCTGGGGGCGAGTCACTTTGACAGTCATGAGGCTGTCATTGATGCAACCAGGAGCTTGCTGGGTGCAGATGTAACCTGCTTGGTAAAAGGATCTCGCAGTGCGGAAATGGAAAATGTTGCCGATGCGTTGACTGAAACCGGTAGTTAGATAGACGACTAATGCTCACGTACTATTTCGACACACTCGCGGTGGACTATAGTTTTTTCAACGTCTTCCGCTATCTGACGTTTCGTGCAGTCTGCGCCGTGCTGACCGCATTGGCGCTGAGTTTGTTAATAGGTCAGATCATGATCCGTCGACTGACCTCTATGCGTATCGGTGCGACGATCCGAAATGATGGCCCCACCTCTCATTTCGAGAAGAGTGGTACTCCGACTATGGGTGGCGGGTTGATTGTGGTTGCTCTTGTTGTGGCGACATTGCTGTGGGCTGATCTTGGCAACCGTTTCGTTTGGATAGCTATCGCGACCAGCGCTGGATTTGGTGTCATTGGGTGGCTGGATGATTACCAAAAATTGCGTGCTCCAAAATTTTCTGGTT
>PVBE012496165.1_pt1 | contig 11724 bp, 6 predicted proteins | sample 1631181 | NCBI WGS metagenome assembly PVBE01 (sample SAMN08397723, study PRJNA350692) | Marine metagenome, whole genome shotgun sequencing project. | isolation source: water | place: Pacific Ocean | collected 2012-04 | reverse complement strand
TCCTGCGCCGGGGCGGCAACGCCGTGCGGCGTCTGCATTTCCTGAAGATCCTCGATGAGCGCGGCATGATTGACGAAAAGTGTGTCGGCCATCGCCCCGGAGACATCCCATGGGAACGGCATCCGGATTGATGCTTTTCAGGTGCCGCGAGGCATCAGGCTAGGCTTCCGTGGGCAACACCAGCACCAGGTAGTCGTCGTCTGATTCCGGCATGTCGATGACGCTCGAGCCGTGGATGGTTTCGGTTCGCACACAGCGTTTTTCATTCAGCGAAAAGACCTGGCACAGCAGCGGCTGCGCCGGCAGGTTCTGCAGGTCGATCGTGCATGCCGCCGGCTCCGGCATCCGGTTGAGGTTGCCGGCGAGATAGACGTGTCCGTCACGGACGATGTGGTTCGTGCAGTTGTAAAAGTAGGCGATCAGCGTCTGCCGGTCCGCAGACCACAGGTAGCTCGCCCGATAGTCCGCTGAAACACGCAGCGGCCCGGATGACAGAACGTCGTCGGTCAGCGTCGGTGCGGTGTAGGATTCGGTCGCATCGAGCATCGTGACGCCGGCCGGTTCCGGGTCGCCCGGTTGCACGTAACTGGTCATCAGCGGCAGTGCCGAAAAGAACGCCTCGTATTCCTCCAACACCAGGCGGCCGTCGAAACCATCCGGCCCGCTCCCGACATTCGTGCCATCGACCCGGATCGCGACCGGTGCCTGGAGGAACGCCTGCGACCAGTCGACGGCGTCGCGAACCTGGCGGAACACTATCCGTTCGTCTTCGGCATGTTGCTCGCCCCAGGTGATCAGCAGCGGGATACGATGGACCAGCCCGATATAGAGATTGTCGCGCAGCCGCCGCCGATAGTGCCCGGTACCGCACCAGGTATCCTCCTGGCCCATGAACCGTTTGTACAGGTGCGGGCACGGCCAGCTGCCCTCGCCCATGAAGTAGTCTCCGAGCTGCAGGAACTTGAGCTCGATGGCGAGATCGAGTTCCGGCTTCAGTTCCATGCCCATCCAGTACATGCGGCTACCCGCCAGCTCCGCTTCCCAGGCGACGTCGGTCCGGCAGCCCTCGGGGAAGCCGGCCGTCCACTCATAGACGATCCACGCCGCCCGGTGTGCGTCCGGCAGGTCGAAGAGGCGGTGGATCGGTTCGATTATATAGATGTGGTTCGGCATCTGTTTCTGCATGAAACGATAGGCGTCGTTGACCCGCTCCGGGCCGGCGGCAATGTCACCCTCGCCCGAGGTCGAGACGCAGAAGAGTGCCGTTTCGTCGCGGTACATGTCGGCGAAATCCTGCAGGTACCCATGAAAGAGTTCATCGAACCGCGACCCGTTGCCGGGGTGCGTCCAGTCCTCGTCCTTGAAGCCCGCCTCGAGATACTGGCGCAGCACCGGTGTCTGGTGTCCCTGCGTCTGACTGGTGCCGTATGGGTAGTGGGAAACGGCCTGCTCCAGAACGAGGCCGTGGCGCGCCGCCACCCGCATGACCAGCGCCAACTGCTCTGCCGCGCGGGGTATGATGTGCCCGCAAGCGTCGAGCTTTTCCCAGATACCCCAACCGACCAGCAGGTGAATCAGATCCCAGCCGCACGACTGCAGGTATTCGAAGCGCCAGGTCAGTTCCGCCTCGGTCATCGCGTCCCAGTAATGCCAGTGCTCAGCCTCCGGATTAGCGTCCAGCTCCGCCTGTCCCTGCACCAGTGTTTCTTCCGGCGTGCCGATGTCACGGACAAATGCCATGTCCGCGGCAGAGCCGCTGAGCGGCCCCTGCACCTTGCCGTCCCGGACCAGGCTGTGGGCCGCCGATTCATAGCTGAGGAAAATGCCGTCCGTCACCCGGAGCACCAGTGAGCTCGTCGCCTCAATGGCACCGGCGGCGGTCAGTTCCGCCTCGTGTTCACCCGCCGGCAAGTCGGTAAAGGAGCCGCTCCACACACCGTCGAGCGCAATCAGCTCGGCGACGTGGTCCCCTGACCTGGCGGTCACCTGCACCGTCTGGGGATCCGGGACCTGGCCGTCCGCGCCGATGACGACAGCCGAGATCGGCATGCCTGTTTTTTCGATATTCTGTGCCGTTCGCACGACCGGCAGGCAGGGCACCAGCGCCGCGTGCCCCGCCATCGCTGCGGCAAAAGTGATGGACGCTTCGGCTTCCGGCGTTTCCGTCCACAGGCCGACGGCGATATGCACCGCCGCAAAGTGGTGCGCGTAACCTTTGGCTGCCATGGCGGCAGCCAGGTCCAGGGTCACGGCGCCCGGCTCCGTGTGCCAGTTGCTGGCCAGCAGGGGCGGACCGGTGCGGCTCTTGACCAGCACACATACCTGCCACTGCGCGGTGGCGTCGCTGACCGTGACACTGAGAATCGGATGCTGGTCGAGGTTGACCTGCAGCTCGGGCAACGCCACAACTTCCCGCTGCCGGGCCGAGCGCTTTTCGAACGTCAGTTCGGAACCGGCATGCTGCAGCGGATTGGCCGGATCACTGAACCAGTCGCTGACCCGCGCCTCGCCGGTGAGCTCGAGATTGCCGGCGGCTTCATACGCCAGGACGGTGCGGTTGGGCGTCGCGGCCCAGCGCATGGCGCGGTTGAACGTCCGCGACTGCCCGAGAAAGGCGCAATACTCCGGCTCCGTTTGCCGTCCAGGTATGCGCGGTTCATGGTAGACCTCATCGGCGTGCCCCTCGAGCGCGAATTCCGGGCGTTCCGTTGAAACAGTGCCGTCATCCCACTGCACGGTTCCCCATGAGCCAATGCCGGCAGCCCGGCGATTCTCCGGTTCGTTTGTTTCATCATCACTCATGTCGATTCCTTGATGTTTCTGTAAGGCTCCAAAGTAGTGCGGATCTCCGTTGGCGCCAAGTAGGACGGATTCGGATCGCCGCCCGGCTTGTTACGCCTCCGGCACCAGGATTTCGTAAATGCCCGCTTCCTGGTCTTCGTGGTGCGGCGCGACAATTCTGAGAGCGCTGGTGGTTGGACGAGCATCGATCTGCAGATCACACCGACGACGGTGCCCCGGTGATCCGGTAGATCGTGTAGGGTTCCGTTCTCAGCGTCCCGCGGGTATCCTCGGGTGTGGCGGATTCACCGGAAATGCGCTCGACGCGAGCGCTGTCCGGCAGCTCATAATCGAACGCCGCGTAGGCGAACAGAACGCGGCCCGCCGCCGCCTGCCACTCAACCCCATGGTCGTCGGGCAGCAACCGGCGCGTCTCCATAAACGACTTGACCTGGTTGAAGGTATGGTAGTAGCTTGTCATCGCATCGAGGTTGCTCGGCCACTGGTCAATGATATCGTCCTCGTGTTCGCCGAGCATGAGCAGCGAGTAGTTGGCCAGGGCGCGAAAACACTGCTCCTTCACCTGCTGCCCGGTCCGGCTCGGGTGTACGTGCACCATTGGCAGTGTGCCGACCAGCATGTCCTCGTGGCCGACCCACCAGGACCAGTCGTTCTGACCGGCTACGGCATGCGTCGCGGCGGGGTTGTCCGTCACGTTGTCGCCCATGCCGAAACGGCCGAAGCCCATGGGGCCGATTCCTTCATTGGATATCGCCTTGACGCCCATCTTGTTGAGGCCGCCGATGAAACGGGCGACGCCGGCGGTATTCGGCTGCATCCCGGCCTGGTAATCGACGCCCATCATGGCGAAATTACCGATCGAGTCGAAGAAGACATAGTCGAGCCCGTGCCGTTTCCATTCGGCAAACGACTCCAGCAGCCAGTCACAGGCGGCGTTCCAGTTGAGGCCCCAGGTGACATTGATGAGGGGGCCGCCCGAGTGGGGCCGCGTGTTGACGGCCCGGCAGGCGAACTCGGGATGCTCCTTGAAGATCGGGGCATTCGGCGAGAGCTGCCCACCAACCCATTGGCCGATCTCCAGCCCGGCAGCCTTACCCGCCGCGTAGAACGCTTCCCACGCCTCCCAGCCGCCCCAGAATTCGGCCATCCGATAGCGCCAGCAATTGCAGGTGGAGCTGGTGACCAGGTCACCGTGAATCCCGCTCTGCAATTTGTAGGTGTAGCCGTTTTCCGATATGTCCGATTCACCCATCGGCTCAGGGAACACGCGACGCACGCCGGCCGCCGCGAGGTCCGGCAGGTGTTCCGCCCAGCCGGCCAGCGCGTTTTCCGGGGCATACGGTTTGCCGGCGATATAGATCAGCAGCTTGCCGTCGTCGTCAAGCTCCGGCCGGTAGGCCAGCCCGCACTCGGGCAGGAGATAGGGGGTGTTGACATCGAAGGCGGCGCGCACCACCCCCTGCGCATGCCGCAGGGCCCGCAGCCAGCGGTCATGCATCAGGTGCTCCGGCGCCCCCCCACCTGGCGGCGGCGGCGCCAGGAGGATGCATTTGCGCGGGAACACCAGGTCCTGGCCCAGCAGCTGCAGGCACTTGTCGAGCACGAAGACGACGTCCTCGCCCTTGTTCTTCTGGATCATCGAATGCACGTCCACGAACTCCGGCCAGTAGCCGAGCAGGGAGCCTGCGGGCCCATACTGGAAATCGAAGCATTGCATGGGGCTGTAGCGTGAACTGAACTGGAACGAGACCCCATGCGGGTTGCCCGCCTGGCCCAGTTGCCGCCAGCAGGTCGTGGTAAAGTCGGTGTCCTTTTCACAGTAGTACACGGGCGGGTTCACCTGGCCCTGGCTCAGGAGCGTGTTCCCCGAGGCGCTCCCGCCCAGCTCCCAGGTCGCCGTCATGGTGATCTGGTGGATCGACCGCTGATCGCTGCGGAAGCTCAAGGCGTAGGAGAAACCGTCGTACTGCACGCCGTCCAGGGTAAGCTGTTCGGGCTTGAACCGCCATTCGACGCTATCCTCGAAGGGCCCGCCTTCGACCCGCGGCCAGGCCAGCTGACTGTCGTACTCGCCGCGACATTCCCCGAACAGTCCCTGCCGGACGAAGGCGGTGGTCAGCAGCACGACATCGGCGCCGTCGGTTTGCACGTCGTCGAGGCGGAACGAGTCGTACCGAATGCCGTCCGGCGTCATGATGTCGGGTCTCAGCGGGACGGTTGCCGACCGTATTGTGACACCGTTGACGGTGATCTTGCCCAAACCAGGGAACCGGTCTTCCCGGGACAACAGTTCAATGGTCGCTTGACCAACCCTTATTTCCGCCGGCGTCGATGCCGTTGCGTCTTCCCTCATGCTCCTTTCCCCTCCCCTGGTGGCAGTCAGTGATATATTTGAAATAGTGCGAATGCAGCACTCATGCAACCGCTGGGCCGTTCCAGGTCAATCTTCCCCCCCGGGATTTGTCAAGTGAACAAATCATGAACGCCCAACATGAAAAGTTGTTTCGGCGCGGCCCGTCAATCCAGGTTCGCCAGGAACCCGTCCGGTATCTCGGCCTTGAAAACGTGGGGGACGCCCCGGGGATCGGCATTGTATATCACGTGCCGCGTATCCGTCGTGAAATAAGCGTGGGGGTGGGTGTACTGCGCCCCCGCAAGGATGCCCGGCATATCCTCGAGGAGCTCGGCATACTTGCCGGTCTCAAAGTTGCCGACAACCAGGGGAGTGCGCCCCGGCAAACCATCGGGATAAGAATCGCAAACGAAATATCTGCCGCACCTGGAGACGCAGAGATGGTTGAAATAATGGTCGGGCGTCGCGAAGACTGTCGGTTTTTCATCGCCCGGCACGGCGGTGAAAAGATTCCCCTGCGGATAACGGGCATCGAGGGAACCGTCGGCACTGGCAAGCACTGTGAAAGCTACCCGCCCGGTATCCGCGACAAAGCACTCATGCCCGGTGAGGCCGGCAGTCACAGGCTCGCCGGCGGGGACGGGACGCAGGTTGCCGCCCTCGGCATCGAGGACGAAGAGGGTCGTTCCCTGCTCGCTGTCGCCGGGGCTGGTGATCGTCCCGTCCGGGGCCATCTTCGAGCCGCGATTGTGTTGAACCATGAGATCTTTGCCAGTCACCGGGTTGTACTGGAGATGGGTGTTGACGATCTCGGGATGCTCGAAAATCACCTCCCATTCGCCCGACTCCAGGTCCATGCGCACCACCCCGATAGTCGGGCCGGAGAGCACCGCCTGGCCGACGAGGTAACGCTGATCCGGCGAAACCGAACTGAGGGTCATTTCCCGGGGAAAAGTGACACTGGAGCTGATGATCTCCTTATCGAGGGTGTCCAGTGACAACCGCACCAGCTCATGCCCCTGGCGCATGTAGTAGATGTATCCGCTCCAGGCGGCTGTGCAGGGCATATCATCGATACATTCCTCGACCAGCGTGCTCAGGAGGGTAGTAAGATCCGTCACCAGCAACATGCGCTGCGTAGTGCGGCACGAATCCATTCCCGACTGGCGCACGATGGTGACGCGATTACCGTCTTTGGAGCAGTAGGGTTGCTCGCAGTAGATGTTGTTGTTGTGGCAAACCGCAGTCGTCAAGCGGGTGATCCTGGCGCCGCTTTGAGGATCAGGATTCATATCACTAGCTTCGGTGAACCACGTGAACATCATTTTTCTCCCAGTTGTCGAAATTTCATTGTCTCGGGGCAGGCGATGAAGCCGGCTCTATTATACTCGACAATCCAGTCGAAATCACAGGCCTCCAAAAAGAATGGCGGCCGGCTCGGAAAACCCTGTCCAGCGGTCCATGATGGCGGTGCCGGCGGCGAACCCGCCGGGCCGTTCGAGGGGTGGAAGAACCAGCCGCGACCACCGGGGTGAAGGCGCCGGCGACGGGATCGAGCCGACGACCTGATCATGCCGGCCGCCCTGGCCCCGCAGGTTCGGACATGTTGTCGCTTCCTCTGGCCCGTGGCGCGGGCGGGAGGCGCCGCTGGCTGAGGGCGAACCGTCATTCACGATGCCCATGCGGTTGCCGAGTCCGGCCCTGTTGTGCTGACCGTCTTTGTTGGCGGTTCAGCCGACTGGCTTTTCGTACATGCCGGAGTTCGAGCAGACGGTCGCACCGACGGCACCGTAAAATGGCACCAGTGCCGGGCCGGTCCAGTCGATGAAGCAACCGCTGCCGCCTTGCCGCCGGATATGGGCGGCGGCGCTCTCGCACATGGCGGTGCCCAAGCCCCGGCCGCGAAACTGTTCGGCAATCGACACGGCGCCGAAGCCGCCCATGTCGGTGCCGTAAATTCGTTCCCAGACCACATTGGGTCCACGGAACCGGCTGCCCGGCGTGAAGGTCTGGATACAGCCAACGACGTCCGCGCCGTGCTTGACCGCCAGCATGTTTTCCGCATCCCCATGAACCATCGCGAGCAGCAGCGAATCCAGCCACTTGCCATGGGCCTCCCGCTCGAGCAGCAGGCAGGCACCGCTGAGGTCGGTGTCGGTCAGCGGCACCACGGCCATGCCCATGTCCGCCAGCCGGGCGGTGCTTTCCCGGGACATCTCGAAATCGGCGAGCGACCCGTACATGTCGATGACGTCGGCGATCCGTTCATAACCGTTGGCCGCGAAAAACGCCTGGGCCCCCGGCAGGTCATCGGGCACGCCGGTCCAGAAGCGGTAGAACCCGCGGCTGACGGTGACGGTGTCGATCCCGCAATCACGGGCCCGCTGCTCGAGCTCCGCCAGGACGCTGTTGCCGAGGCCGCGGCGCTGGGCCGTCGGGTCGACGAGGACGGCCTGGATCGAACCGCTGTCCGGCGGCCGCCCGGCGCGGCGGTTGATCTCGAGGTTGCCGAAACCGATCGCGTTGTCCCCGTCCAACTGCACGACGGCGTCGCCAAGTTCAAAATGGTCGTTGGTAAACAGGCGGGGTCGCAGGACCCGGTCGGTGACCGGGTAGCAATCACCGAGGGCGCGCTCCCAAAGCTCGGCCACCTGCCGGTGGTGCTGGTACGGGTCAAACGTCAACAGGGCCATATTAAAACCACGTGAAAAGGGATTTCGGTTGGTATGCCGCCTCGTAAAGCCGGGTCAGCTTCAGCAACGCTGCAAGGCTCGTTGCTCGATGGCGCGGAGTTCTTGCGACTGCTGATCGCTCAAGTGCCGCACGGGCGGCTGGGCGAGAATCTGCTCGGCTCGTTCGGCGGCGCCTTGGTTGAGATGTTTCGATCCGGCGGCTTCCCAGGTCTCGCGCTGGGTGCGCGACATCAGCGGCGACTCGGACAACGCCTCGCGGAAATGCCGCAGGGTGTGGTCGTGGGCCAGAAAGTCGCCGCCACCTGTCGCCACGTCGCGGATCGCCTCGTAGGCCAGGTTCTCGTCGTCCACGCACAGCCCGTCCCATATCCGCAGCAGCATGTCCGCACGCGCATCGTCGATTACCGCTTGCACGGGCGACAGGGCTTTCTGCGTTTCCAATTGTCCCACGCCCCAAATGACATTCGTGCCGGCCAGCACCTGCACCAAACCGATCATGGTCTTTTCGAGTGCCGCCTGGCCGTCGTCGATCAGGGCGTCGGTACACATCCACGCGGCACTGGGCAGGCCGTAGTGGGCTGCCATTTGGGCCCCGGCGTGGGCCATCAAGCCGCATTCGGGGGCGCCCGAGAGGCAGGCGGCGCTGCGCATGTCTATCGTGTGTGCAAAACCAAGGTTGTGGATCACCGGACGGGCCGGTTCCAGGAGCTGGACCAGCACGACGCCCGCCAGGATTTCAGCGTTCGAAAGCGCGACGCTGCCGGCCAGGGTCACGGGGCTGGTCGCACCGGCAATCGGCTCGGCGTTGAGCATCAACGGCAGCTTGTGCCCCGACGATCGGCGCCACAGTTCAACCGAAATCTGCGACCAGTGCAACGGGCTCAAGCAGGAATAGCCGAACGACACGAGCGGGTGTTCGGCCAGTGTGCGTCCGTCGGCGATCACCTGGGCCATCTCGAGAATCGGTTCGACGCCGGCGGCGGTGAACAAAAGCGGCCGAAGATGTTTGCCGCAGTTCTCGGCCAGGATCCGGAACCCGACGAAATCGCGCGCCGGCGGCGGGACGTCCTCGATGCTGGTGCCGACCACGGCCGACACGTTGGGCAGCGCATCGGCCAGCCGCGCCATGTCAGCCAAGTCCTTGCTGACGATGGAACGGACCCGATTGTCCTCGATCCAGTTCAATGCGGCGCCGGTCCAAAACGTCGGACGTGAGCCGGTCCCGGACTCGCGGACGCCGCCGCGACAATCGGCGAATCGGGCGGTCGGCGGCGCCAGCGCCAGGTACTCATCGACCATTTCCGGCGGCAGCAGCAAACGGTCATTCGTGCTTCCCTGGCCAGCCCCTGCCGACAAGGCCAGCTGCCTTAAACGATCGTCATCCACACGGACTCCGATCTCACTCAAGATCCGCCGGCTCGTCCGGTCGATCTCAGCAATCTGCTCGTGGCGCAACGTTGGCATGGAACTCTAGAAGGGGTAGGTCAACACACTTAACAGTGACAGCACTCCAGCGCGGGTCATTTGCAGAACGTTCACGGGATTCAGTCCTGGTTCACAAAGGAGCCTGAAGACACACCACCGGAGATTCTAACCCGGGGAAAGCGTTTCGCAATTCACTGTAGAGCTTTTATCACGACAGTATCACGTCTGCCTGGAAGGAATCGCGGCGGAATGCAGCCGGTCTAACGCGGCGGGGAAGTGCCGGCAGCACCAGCACTCTCCGCCGCGCCTGCAGCGGCGGCTTGAACGAAGAGATGTGAGGCCTATTTACATCCTGGTCCTTGTGAAGGGACACGAAATCGTTTACATCAACAAGGTTCGGTGCTTTCGCGCGGCGCCATCCGGAAAGAGACGACGTTCCCTGGCATAAAACGTCGGGGAGCCATCCCCGCCAAGCAGTCTCATCGGCCGGCTGGAATGAAACGTGACAGCGTTATCATGTTATCGCCAAGGTGCAATATTCACCACCTGCGAGGGGCGGTTCATGGCCGGGAAAACTTGCCGATGCCAGCCCTCGTTCCTTGATACTAATTGACCAAACGTTATACTTGGACAAGCCATTCCACCGGCGTGAAAATGGCTGACGCCACCGTCTTGACAAAGGAGTTTAACACCGGCCTCGGCCTGTTGAGCGCGGCCCGGGATGCGCCAGGCAGTCATGGCGCCGGCACTCGCGCGTACCCAGAATAAGGGTACCGGGCAACCGTGGAAACACCCGTGCTTCAAGCAATGTCTACGTACCACCCAACCCGACGGAGCGGGGGGATAGGAACCGATGTCTTGACGGATGATCCGTGTTCATCCGCGGTTCGATCCCGGTTGCGGCTCCGCCGCCTTTAGGAGTTACAGCCATGCAGTATCGGCAGCTGGGAAAAACCGAGCTCGAGGTTTCGGTTTTCGGACTGGGTGGAAACACCTTCGGCCAACACGCCACGTTCAATCATTACAATGACGAGCAAGGCTCGATCGCCATCATCCGGCAGGCGGCCGATCGTGGCATTAACCTCATCGACACCGCGGACATCTATTCGAACGGGTTGTCGGAGTCTTATATCGGCAAGGCGATTGCCGGACATCGTGATGATTTTGTGATCCTCAGCAAGGTCGGCATGGCGGTGGATGACGATCCGCAGAAAAGTGGCCTTTCCGCGAAACATATCATGGCCAGCATTGAAGGTTCGCTGCGCCGACTGGGCACCGATTACCTGGACCTATACTGCGCGCATCAACCCGATCCGATGACCCCGGTCGAGGAAACGCTCAAGACCCTTGATGACCTGGTTCGCCAGGGGAAGGTCCGCTTTATCGGATGCTCGAACTTTAGCGGCCGACAGATTGCCGACGCCAACGATGCCGCCGAACAGCGGGGCTGCGGATCGTTCATGGTCAGCCAATCCCCGTACAACCTGCTCGACCGATCCATTGAAACGGACATTCTGCCGTGTTGTCTGCAACACGAAATGAGTGTCGTCGTGTACGCGCCACTTGCCCAGGGCATCTTGACCGGGAAATACAAACGCGGCGCGGCAATTCCAGCCGCCACACGGGCGTGGGAGAATCCCGATGAAGACCTTGCGGTTGACATGACCGACGCCAAGCTGGCGCTGGTGGAACGGCTCGACGAATGGGCCCGCCGGCATGGCCATCGAGTGGGTGAGCTCGCAATTGCCTGGCTGCTCGCGCAACCAGGTGTTGCCTCGGCACTGACGGGTGTCACCAGTATTGATCAACTGGAGGCGAATATCAGGGCCACGGAATGGGTGCTCGAGGAAAACCAGGTGATTGAACTGAACGCAATGAGCCGAACCGGGTAGATCCAGGCAAGGACGAAAAGAGCCAATGCCAGCCCAGGCATTTTTCTCCCCGTTGTCGAAATTACATTATTTTTGGGCAGTCGATGATATCGGCACTATTATATCTGGCAATTCAGTCGAAATCGCCCACCTCCAAAAAGTATGCGACCGGCTGAGACCACCCACCCGGCCTGCTCAATTCTTAATGAGGGACAGCGCCCAACACTCCACCCCAGCACCAGATCATCATGTTCAAAACCGTGACGTTATCCGCATCGATTGTCGTTTCGATGATCGCTTTGACCGCGCTGCCGCAGCTTCAGGCAGCACCACTCACAATCGTCGAGAATGGCACGGGCCTGGCGGTGATCGTCGTCGAGGCCGGGGAACCCAAGGCGATGAAGGCGGGGCAGGCGCTGCAGACGTACCTCGAGAAAATGAGCGGCGCCAAGCTTGCCCTGATCGAGGAGGGTGAGGCTGTAGAGGGCGATCCTGTCCGCCTGCTGGTGGGGCACACCCAGGCGGCGCGCGAGCTTGGCGTCGAGATCCCGTCGGGCTACGACACGACGATTCGCCCGGA